>ENA-OWNT01003507-OWNT01003507.1-seawater-metagenome-genome-assembly--contig:-NODE-3507-length-14676-cov-2.669429_pt1 | contig 14676 bp, 17 predicted proteins | sample MGYA00238136_ERZ651165 | MGnify/ENA primary metagenome ERZ651165 (study PRJEB26861, sample SAMN08777766) | seawater metagenome | isolation source: coastal seawater | place: USA: Florida | collected...
CGCGCCTGTGCAAGGCCTGGGAGGAACTGGAGCAGATGACCATCTGCGCCATCGAAGGCTGGTGCGTTGGCGGCGGCTCCGCCCTGGCAACGGCGCTCGACCTGCGTGTCATGGGGGAAAGCGCCACCATGTATGTCCCGGAAATCGAACGGGGCATGAATATGAGCTGGAATTCCGTTCCCCGTTTCGTGAACCTGGTCGGACCTGCGAAAACCAAGCGTATTGTCGTGATGGCGGAGAAGATAAAGGCTGACCGTGCGCTGGACTGGGGGCTGGCGGATGAAGTCGTCGCCGATGGCAATACCCTGGAAAAGGCGCTGGAAATGGCGGAGGTGATCGCAGCCATGCCGCCAGTGGGGGTCCGCATGTGCAAGCGTGACATCGACATGGCCGCCAAGGCATTAAATACGGCGGTCAGTTACAATGACCTGGATCAGTATGCGCTGGCGCAGAACGGCAAGGATTATGACGAAGGCGTTCTGTCCTTCATCGAAAAGCGTCCGCCGAATTTCACCGGCGGCTGATCCGGGAAAGTCACAGAAAAGGGGAGAAAATGACCATGAATCCGATGTCTATGGAAGGGCTGAACATCCTGATTACCGGCTCCGGTCGCGGGGTGGGCAAGGAAGTCGCCAAACAGGTTGTCGATCTGGGTGGCCGGGTGATCCTGAATGATATTGATGCCGATGTTGCCCATCAGGCCGCCGAAGAAATCGGTCAGCCCGACGCGCCGGTATTTGCCGGTTCTGTCGCTGATCCTGGTTTTGTCGAGGAAATGGTGAACGGTTCCGTTGCCAAGCTGGGCGCCATTCACGGCCTGGTCAACAATGCCGGTATCGTGCGCGCAGCCATGGCCCACAAAATGAGCCAGAAAGTCTGGCAGGAAGTCATCGACGTCAATCTGACCGGTGTCTATCAGTGTTTGCAGGCCGTTGGCCGCCACATGATCGAACGCCGCAAGGATGGCGACAAGGATCCGGGCCGTATCGTCAATATTTCATCCATTGCCGGGCGGCGCGGCACCATTGGCCAGATCAATTATGGTGCTGCCAAAGCGGGTGTTCTGGGTCTGACCATGTCCGCCGCCAAGGAATGGGGACGCCACGACATCTGTGTCAATTCCGTGTGTTTCGGTGTGGTGGAAACCCGTCTGACGGAAACCATCCGGTCAGACAAGTTCCGGGAACAGTACGAGGCGCAGGTCGTGCTGAACCGATTTGCATTGCCGGAAGAAGTTGCCGTGCCGGTGGTCTTCCTGCTGGGGCATGGTTCCAGCTACATCACCGGTCAGCATATTTCCGTTGATGGTGGTGCCCATATCGGCTTCTGATCCGGGTGTCAGTCGTCAGAAGCAGTTGAAGAATCAGCGCGCGAGGTTTCCGCTTCGCGCGCTTTTTCACGGGCTTTTCCCGCCAGACCGAAAAACATGATACCAAGGAAAAGGCCGAGCAGGGGCAGAAGAACAACGTCCAGCCACGGGATTGCGGCGGCCATGCCAGCGGCGGTAAGTGCGCCAACCAGCAGCGGCGTGAAGCAGCAGATCGCGGTGATCAGAGTTCCGAAAAGGCCCGTTCGGACAAAGCGGTCATACGGCACGGGTTTCCTCCATTCGCCAACCTAGCGGTCAGAATATTCCACAACGGTCCACTCGACGCATCAGGCATTTTCACCACGGGGGATCACGGTCAGGATCGCAGCGACGATCAGCCCGGCGGCGATGCCCTCCGTCCAGCCGATTTGTTCCCCCAGTATCAGGGCGGATGATGAAAGCCCGACCAGCGGTGTCAGCAACAGGGAAAGGGACACGGTCTTGATGGGCAACAGATTGACCAGGAAGAAATAGGCGGCGGACCCGAATACCTGTCCGATCAGCGCGCAGTAGAGAAGTATCAGGATCAGGTCGGTCGACATGGGCGGCAGGTCGGCCATTTCCGGTATGCCCATGATGGCCATGGGAACCATGCCGATCGCCAGTTGCCAGGCGGCCATGGTCAGCAGGGGAATGCGCCACTGCACGTATTTCTGCCAGACACCGCCGAAGGCGAAGCAGACCGCCGCCAGTGTCATGATCGCAACGCCCAGCGGTGCGCGCCCCAGATTGGTCAGGTCATCATACATCAGCACGGCGACGGCGCAGATGCCCATGATGACACCGAAAATCCGGCCTGCGGTAACCCGTTCGCCAAGCATCGGGATGCTGATCAGAAATGACCACAGCGGCATGGTATAGGCCAGCAGGGACGCGCGACCGGCCGGCAGTTCCGACACGCCAACGGCGGACAGGTAAAACCAGATACCGATATTGAACGTGCCGGCGACCAGCAGGGCAGGCCATTGATCGCGCGGTACGCGCAGGCCGTGGCCGGACAGAATGGCGATGACGAACATGGCGGCGCAGGCCATCGCGGATGTGATGAAGCGGAAACTGAATATGGGCAATTCGGCCAGGGCCAGTTTCATCATTGGCCAGAAGATGCCCCAGGCCAACACCAGAGCAATAAAAAGCGGCACCCCGATCAAAAGGCGCCGCTTGTCTTCTGCAATAGCAGTTGTGTTGCTCACATCAAGCTTTCTGAATGCGGTTTGTCCCGATCAGAAGAATGCCTGAATTCCGGTCTGGGCACGCCCCAGAATTAACGCATGCACGTCATGCGTACCTTCGTACGTGTTGACCGTTTCCAGGTTCACGGCATGACGCAGAACATGGAATTCTTCGTGGATACCGTTACCGCCGTGCATGTCACGGGCCATGCGGGCGACGTCCAGCGCCTTGCCGCAGGAATTGCGCTTGATGACGGAAATGGTTTCCACCGGGCAGCGGCCTTCATCCTTCATGCGACCTGCCGCCAGGCAGCCCTGCAGGCCGAGCGCGATTTCCGTCTGCATGTCAGCCAATTTCTTCTGCACCAGCTGGTTTGCCGCCAGCGGGCGGTTGAACTGCTTCCGGTCCAGCGTGTATTGCCGCGCTGCATGCCAGCAGAACTCGGCCGCGCCCAGCGCACCCCAGGCAATGCCGAAGCGGGCAGAGTTCAGGCAGCTGAACGGGCCTTTCAGCCCTTCTACATGGGGCAGCAGATGGTCTTCGGATACAAAGACCTCGTCCATGACGATCTCACCGGTGATGGAAGCACGCAGCGACAGCTTGCCTTCGATCTTCGGCGCGCTGAGGCCCTTCATGCCTTTTTCCAGCACGAAGCCGCGGATTTTGTCGTCGTCGGTTTTGGCCCAGACAACAAATACGTCGGCAATCGGGGCGTTGGAAATCCACATTTTGGCGCCGGTCAGGCTGTAACCACCGTCAACGGATTTTGCGCGGGTGACCATGCTGCCGGGGTCGGAGCCATGATCCGGCTCGGTCAGGCCAAAACAGCCAATCCACTCACCGCTCGCCAGTTTCGGCAGGTATTTTTCTTTCTGCGCTTCGGAGCCGAACTGATTGATCGGATGCATCACCAGGCTGGATTGCACCGACATCATTGACCGGTAACCACTGTCGACCCGTTCCACCTCACGGGCGATCAGACCATAGGTGGTGTAGTTCATCCCGGCGCAGCCATAGCCTTCGATGGTGGAGCCCAGCAGGCCCAGTTCACCCATTTCCCGGAAAATGGACGGGTCGGTTTTTTCTTCGCGGAAAGCCTCAATCACCCGGGGCAGAAGTTTGTCATTGGCGTAGGCGCGGGCCGTATCGCGCACCATACGCTCTTCTTCCGTCAGCTGACTATCGAGATCAAACGGGTCTTCCCAGTTGAAGGGATTGCGGGTCTCAGCCATCAAGGTCTCCTGAAAATAAACGCGCAGTCGATAAAATTTGGCAGCCGGTTTGCACGTTGCTCAGTCAGGTACCACAGCGGTCGTCTCTATCTCAACCTTTGCGCGGTCCTCCAGCAGGTCGGCGACCTGAACCAGGCTCATCGCTGCGAAATTCTTACCGATAATTTCCCGGTACACCTGACCGATCTCTTTCACGGAATCAAGGTATTCACGCTTGTTAACCACATACCATGTCATTCGCGCGATATGTTCGGGGCCGGCATTGGCTTCCTTCAGAACCTCCATCGTGTTCTGCAGTGCCTGGCGGACCTGGCCAACCAGATCATCGGTTTCAAACTCTTCATTGCCGGTCCAGCCGATCTGGCCAGCGACAAAAACCATACGTCCGCGGGCGGATACACCGTTCGCATAGCCGGAGGGACGTTTCCAATGTGGGGGATTAACTTTTTCCATACCAAAACACTTTATACTTAAAGTAAAATGGGGGCAATGGACCTTGATGGCATGGATGACGACGTTCTGATCGAATATCACGTGGAGGGAAACTACGTGCGCGTTTCCGCCATGGATGCGGCAACGTTGACGGAGGTGACCATCATCGGTGACCGGCGAGCAGGGCGGGAAACCCTGAAACGTACCGTCATCGCCAAGCTGGATTATGTGCTGGCGAATCAGAAACCGGACCCGAAGCCCCGCCGACCCGGCCTGTGGGTGTAGTATTTAATGTAACCCGCCAGTGGTATTCTGGGAAATTTTCGAATAGCAACATTTACCGCTGCTTCAACATAGTTTTTTTGATCAGGCAGTTTACATTTTCTCTTGCTCTTTCCCTGTTTCACGTGCTCAATTTTCAGCCACAGAGGGGGCTCGCGATCTGAAAAAAGGATCGTGGCACAAACATAAACAGATGAGCCTGCACCAAAAAAGCAGGCCACAAAGAAAGAGCGGTGCGGGCGCATGGAAGAATTCGCCTATTTCGCGCAGCAGCTCATCAACGGGCTGACCCTGGGGGCCATCTACGGCCTGATCGCCATTGGCTATACAATGGTTTACGGCATCATCGGCATGATCAACTTTGCACACGGCGAGATCTACATGATCGGCGCCTTCTGCACTGTGATCGCTTACCTGGCGCTCAGCGCGCTGGGAATTGGTTTTCTGCCGGTGGTCCTGCTGATCGTGCTGATTGCGTCGATGTTTTTCACCTCCGCCTACGGCTGGGCGGTCGAGCGGGTCGCCTATCGACCCTTGCGCGGTTCATTCCGCCTGGCGGCGCTGATTTCTGCCATCGGCATGTCGATCGCACTGCAGAATTTCGTGCAGCTGTCTCAGGGAGCCCGGAACAAGCCGGTGCAGCCGATTATCAAGGGTGGCTACGAACTGTTTGAAGCCAACGGCTTCGCAGTGCAGATATCCAGTATCCAGATCATCATCTGGGTCCTGACATTTGTCCTGATGGCCGTCTTCGCAACTGTCATTGGCAAGACGACACTTGGGCGGCAGCAGCGATCCTGCGAACAGGATCGCACCATGGCGGCCCTGATCGGCGTCAATGTTGACCGCACCATTTCCACCACCTTCATGATCGGTGCCTCTCTGGCCGCCGTCGCAGGCATGATGCATGTGCTCTATTACGGCGTGGTTGATTTCTACATCGGCTTCCTGGCCGGGCTGAAAGCGTTCACCGCTGCCGTGCTGGGAGGCATCGGTTCCCTGCCGGGGGCGGTGCTGGGGGGCTTGCTGATTGGCCTGATCGAAGCGTTCTGGTCAGCCTACTTCTCCATTGAATACAAGGATGTGGGTGCCTTTGGCGTGCTGGTCCTGGTGCTGATTTTCCGTCCGAGCGGCCTGCTCGGTAAACCGGAAATCGAGAAGGTGTGAGGCAGGTATGCAGAACAGTTCTGAAAACAAACTCGCCTTCGCCCTGAAAAGTGCGGTCGCGGCCGGATTGGTCGCGATGGTGCTAGCCGTGCCGATCATCGGCCTGCCCGCTGTGGATATCGGCGGTGGTACGCTGGGGCTGGAGCCCCGCTGGATGCATGTGGGCCTGGCCGCCATCATCGTGTTTGTCGGCCGTTTCCTGCTGGTCTCGACGGCGGATAAGCGGGCTGCGATGTCCGGTGACGAACCGCTGTTTGAACGGATGGTCAAGCCGGTCGCGCAATATTCCAAGCCCATCGGCCTGCTGGTGGTGATCGCGGCAATCGCGCTGCCTTTCATGCCGTTCGCCAATCGGTATGTGGTCGATGTCGCGACCCTGACGCTGATTTACATCATGCTGGGCTGGGGCCTGAACATTGTGGTGGGGCTCGCCGGATTGCTGGATCTGGGCTACGTCGCCTTCTATGCGGTGGGTGCCTATTCATACGCGCTGCTGGCCATTCACTTCGACTTCTCCTTCTGGATCTGTCTGCCGATGGCAGGGGCGTTCGCCGCCTTCTTCGGTGTGATCCTGGGTTTCCCGGTTCTGAGACTGCGCGGTGACTATCTGGCGATCGTGACACTTGGTTTCGGTGAGATGATCCGCATCGTGCTGATCAACTGGTATGATGTCACCAAGGGCCCGGATGGGCTGAGCTCCATTCCGCGCCCGACCTTCTTCGGTCTGCCTTTCAAGCGAAGACCGCCGGAAGGGATAGAGAGCTTCCATCAGTATTTCGGGCTGGATTATTCCAGCATGCACCGGCTGATTTTCCTGTATTTCCTGATCCTGCTGCTGGCGCTGGTGACCTACTGGTTCAGTAACCGCATGCGGTCGCTGCCGGTGGGACGGGCCTGGGAAGCGCTGCGTGAAGACGAAATCGCCTGCCGTTCGCTCGGCATCAACGCCACCAATACCAAGCTGACTGCCTTTGCCGTTGGCGCGATGTTTGGTGGTTTTGCCGGATCCTTCTTTGCCACCCGCCAGGGCTTTATCAGCCCCGAAAGCTTTGTTTTCATTGAATCGGCGGTGATCCTGGCCATTGTGGTGCTGGGTGGCATGGGCAGTCAGTTCGGCGTTGTGATTGCCAGTATTTTCCTGATCTTGCTGCCGGAAATCTTCCGTGAACTGGAGGAATACCGAATGCTCGCCTTCGGTGCCGGTATGGTGCTGATCATGGTCTGGCGGCCACAGGGCCTGTCCATCGGTCGCGCGCCCTCCATCAGATTGCACGGCGATCCGGGCAAAGGAGGCGCGTCATGACGGCTCCTTTGCTGAATGTGGAACATCTGACCATGCGCTTTGGTGGTCTGGTGGCTATCGACAGTGTCTCGTTCGAGGCGCGAGCTGGTGAAATTACTGCGATCATCGGCCCGAATGGTGCTGGTAAAACAACGGTGTTCAACTGTCTCACCGGTTTTTACAAACCGACCGAAGGACGGCTGACCGTTGACCGGGGCGGGGAAAACTATCTGCTGGAACGCATGATGGGGCATGACATCGGCCAGAAGGCCAAGGTCGCCCGGACGTTCCAGAATATCCGTCTGTTTGACAAGATGACGGTGCTGGAAAACCTGATGGTGGCCCAGCACAACAAGCTGATGCAGGCCAGTGGCTGGTCCATCAAGGGTCTGTTGGGGCTGGACAGTTTCAAACAGGCGGAAAAGGAAGCGGTCGATCTGGCCCGGTACTGGCTGGAACGTATTGATCTGGTCGACCAGGCGGATGATGACGCGGATTCTCTGCCTTACGGTGATCAGCGTCGACTGGAAATCGCCCGGGCCATGTGCACGGAGCCGACCCTGCTGTGCCTCGACGAACCGGCGGCTGGCCTGAACCCGGCGGAAAGTGCGGCGCTGAACGAATTGCTGCTCTACATCCGGGACAAACACAATATCGGCATTCTGCTGATCGAACATGACATGAGCGTGGTGATGAAGATTTCCGACCACGTGATCGTGCTGGATTACGGCCGGAAGATTGCCGATGGCGAACCGGAAGCTGTCCGGAACGACCCGAACGTGATCCGCGCCTATCTGGGTGAGGATGAAGACAGTGAATTGCCACCGGAAATTCAGGCCGATCTGGAAGGGGGCGATGACTGATGCTCAATATCCAGGGAGTTGAAACGTTCTACGGCAATATTCAGGCCCTGCGCGGCGTGAATATGGATGTCAAACAGGGCGAAATCGTTACGCTGATCGGTGCCAATGGTGCCGGGAAATCAACCCTGCTGATGACCATTTGCGGCAATCCGCAGGCCAAAAGCGGCAAGGTCGTCTTCGAAGGCAAGGACATTACCCGCACATCCACCAGCGAGATTGTCAATCTGGGGATTGCCCAGTCGCCGGAAGGGCGACGGATATTTTCCCGCATGACGGTGATGGAAAACCTGCAGATGGGTACCACGGTCAATGGCGGTGCCTTTTTCGAAGAGGATGTGAAGCGGGCCTTTGACATGTTCCCGCGCCTGAAGGAACGGCAGAATCAACGGGGCGGCACACTGTCCGGTGGTGAACAGCAGATGCTGGCCATTGCCCGGGCATTGATGGCGCGGCCGAAGCTGCTGCTGCTGGATGAACCGTCGCTGGGGCTGGCGCCGTTGATTGTGAAGCAGATTTTCGAGGTGATTCGGGACATCAATCGCGATCAGGGAACCACCATTCTGCTGGTGGAACAGAACGCGTTCCATGCACTGCGTCTGGCCCATCGTGGTTACGTGCTGGTCAATGGCGCGATCACCATGGCAGGCAGCGGCCAGGAACTGCTGGCGGACGAGCAGGTGCGATCAGCGTATCTGGAAGGCGGGCATTGAGGAGGCGATCATGACTGAATTTCTTGGTGTCAGCATCGGTGTTTTCATCTTTGGCGTTGTCATTGCGATGGGATTCGCCGCCTATATGACCGGGCAGGCCATCGCCGTGACCTGGCGACCGGCCTGGCAGGTGTTTGTCTATTCCGCGCTGTTGGGACTGGCATCCCGATTTCTGGTGCTGGCGCTGTTCTATCACGACCCGATTTTCCATTTCGGCGAGTGGATGTACGGGGCCGTCATTGATTTCGTGGTGATGCTGGCTATCGCGTTCGCGGCGTACCGGATTACCCTGGCCCGTGTGATGGTCGATCAGTATCCCTGGTCATATGAACGCGCGGGGCTGTTCTCTTATCGACAAAAAACGGCAACTGATTCGGGTTCTGGCGGTTGACCTTCCTGTCATAGGAGGGCTCAATATCCGGGACCCTGTCTACCGTTCACTGCGGGTGCTGCGGCGGTAGATGGAAAAACTCTGTCAGCCCCGACCAATGCAATAAATGCAACAGGGAGTATCAAAATGAAAAAATGGCAAATGAGCCTGATCGGCGCTGCTGCCGCGGCGGTGGCCCTCGGTGCCGGTGCCGCCCAGGCAGAGGTGACGATCGCAACCGCTGGCCCGATTACCGGCCAGTATGCAATCTTCGGTGAACAGATGAAGCGCGGCGCTGAAATGGCTGTTGCTGACCTGAATGCCGCAGGCGGTGTTCTGGGTGAGCAGATCAAGCTGGAAGTCGGCGATGACGCCTGCGATCCGAAACAGGCCGTGGCCGTGGCCAACCAGATGGTCAACAAAGGCGTGATCTTCATGGCCGGCCATTTCTGCTCCGGTTCCTCCATTCCGGCATCTGACGTTTATGCCGAAGAAGGCATCCTGCAGATTTCTCCGGCTTCTACCAACCCGGCCCTGACCGAACGTGGCCTGGACAACGTGTTCCGGGTGTGCGGTCGTGATGACCAGCAGGGCACGATCGCTGGCAACTATCTGGCTGACAAATATGCCAAGTCGAAAATTGCCATTGTCCATGACAAGCAGGCCTACTCGAAAGGCCTGGCCGACAATACCAAGCGTCAGCTGAACTCACGTGGTGTCAACGAAGCGCTGTATGACACCGTGACCGCTGGTGAAAAAGACTATTCGGCCTTTGTCACCAAGCTGAAGCGGGACAAGATCGATGTTCTGTATTATGGCGGTTATCACACCGAAGCCGGTCTGATTGCCCGTCAGATGCGGGATCAGGGTCTGAAAACCCTGCTGATCTCCGGCGATGCACTGGTCACCGACGAATACTGGGCCATCACCGGTCCGGCAGGTGCTGGTACGCTGATGACCTTTGGTCCGGACCCGCGCAAGCTGGCATCCGCCAAAGATGTCGTGGCCAAGTTCAAGGCGGCCAAATACGTGCCTGAGGGTTACACCCTTTACACCTATGCTGCTGTTCAGGCCTGGGCACAGGCTGTGAAAAAGGCAGGTTCCTTTGACCTGGACAAAGTGACCGCAGCACTGAAGTCCGGCACTGAATACACCACAGTTCTGGGTGGCCTTACCTTTGATGGTAAAGGTGATATTCAGCAGCCGGCTTATGTCTGGTACGAATGGAAAGACGGTAAATACAGCGAAATGTAATCTTTGATTACCACGCTTGTACAAAAGAAGGCCCGGAGATCAATCTCCGGGCCTTTTCTTGTTTCTAAACCTGTATGGAAAGGAATTATTTCTTTCCACGCTTGCCTAGACCGATTTTCATTGCAAAATCACTGCGCTGTTTCGCGTAGTTAGGCGCGACCATAGGGTAATCGGACGCCAGCTTCCATTTTGCACGATATTCTTCCGGGGTCATGTTGTATCGAGACCGGAGATAGCGTTTCAGCATTTTCAGTTTCTTGCCGTCTTCCAGACAAATCAGGTAGTCGGGTGTAATAGAGCGCCGAATAGGAACCGCAGGTTTTTGAGGTTCTGCCGGTTCCGTAGCCTCATCTTCAGAAGACAATTGTGAAATGGACCTGAATACATCACCAATAAGGTTTGGTAAATCTTCTGTCGCAATATGGTTGTTACCAACATATGCCGCTACAACTTCGGACGTCATGCGCAGCAATTCAGAATTCTCCCGCCCGGGAAAATTATCTTCCATAACAGTTTAGCTCCTTTGCTGCTGTCCTGCTCAATACCAGGAGGGCGAGGATTGATACATAATCAGCTCTGTGGTGTTTTTATGCGCTGATTTAGGGGTATTTCAAGTGGTATTTGCACTCATTTCGTTAATATTGCGATCAATCTAGGGAATTTTCTATCTTCGAGAAGTGTGGTAGCTGAATTATGTCTTATTTATCATAATTGTATTGCTCGAATTTCTTAACGGCAGGCAAAAACGTCGCGGTTTGACATATATGCGGCGGCCCTTCGATGGCCGGTGCGCCATACGGGGAAATCCCCAAGGTAATCTTTGCGCCTTCGCCCACCCTGTGATAAGAGCCGCGCTTCCGATGCACGATTGTGGGGAATCAGGCTATGGCAAAAATTGCTTTCGCCTCGGATCATGCGGGTTTTCCTCTGAAACAAGAGTTGAAAAACTACATTCAAGATCTGGGCCACGAAGTCACGGATTTGGGAACTGATTCCGAGGAATCGGTCGACTACCCGGATTTTGGCTTTGCTATTGGTAATGCGCTGACAGGCGGAAACGCGGATGTCGGTATTATCGTATGCGGTACCGGTATCGGTATTTCCATTGCGGCGAACCGCAACCCGGCTGTCAGGGCGGCGCTGTGTCATGATGGTCTGACCGCCCGTATGGCGCGCCAGCACAATGACGCCAACGTCCTGGCCCTGGGCGCACGGGTGACCGGAATCGAGACAGCAAAAGACTGTGTCGTCGCATTTTTGACCACTGAATTTGAAGGCGGCCGACATGCACGTCGGGTCGCCAAGCTGGACACGTCTGGAAACTGAGCCTAGCGGGGTAACACCAATGACCAACGCAACCGAATTCTTCGCCGCCAACCTGAAACAGGGTGATCCCGAGGTTTATGAAGCCATTCAGCAGGAGCTGGGTCGGCAGCAGAACCAGATCGAACTGATCGCGTCCGAAAACATTGTCAGCCCGGCGGTCATTCAGGCCATGGGCTCGGTTTTCACCAACAAATATGCCGAGGGTTATCCCGGGCGCCGTTATTATGGCGGCTGTGAATTCGTTGACATTGCCGAAGAACTGGCGATTTCCCGCGCGTGCAAGATGTTTGGGTGCGACTTCGCCAATGTGCAGCCCCATTCCGGCGCCCAGGCCAATCAGGCGGTGTTTCAGGCGCTGCTGCAGCCGGGCGACACCTTCATGGGCCTGTCCCTGGACGCGGGCGGACATCTGACCCACGGCGCCAAACCGAACCAGTCCGGTAAATGGTTCAACGCCGTTCAGTATGGTGTGCGCAAGGAAGATGGCCTGATTGATTTCGATCAGGTGGAAGCCCTGGCGAAAGAACACAAGCCGAAACTGATCATCACCGGCGGGTCTGCCTATCCGCAGGCGCTGGATTTTGCCCGTTTCCGCCAGATTGCCGATCAGGTGGGGGCATTGTTCATGGTCGACATGGCCCATTTCGCCGGGCTGGTTGCCGCCGGTCTGCATGCGAATCCGCTGGATCATGCGCACGTCGCCACCACGACCACGCATAAAACCCTGCGCGGCCCCCGCGGTGGCATGGTGCTGACCAATGACGAGGCCATTGCCAAGAAAATCAATTCCGCCGTATTCCCTGGGCTGCAGGGCGGCCCCCTGATGCACGTCATTGCAGCCAAGGCGGTTGCATTCAAGGAAGCGCTGGAACCGGAATTCAAGACCTACCAGAAAGCGGTGAAAGACAATGCAGCGGCACTGGCCGAAGTGCTTCTGGACCGTGGTTTCAATCTGGTCGGCGGCGGCACCGCGACCCATCTGGTGCTGGTGGATCTGCGGCCGAAGGGTGTGACCGGACGGGATGCGCAGGAAACGCTGGAAAACGCCCATATGACCTGCAACAAAAACGGTATTCCGTTTGATCCGGAAAAGCCGATGGTCACATCCGGCATTCGTCTCGGGACCCCGGCCGCCACAACGCGCGGTTTTGGTGTTGATGAATTCCGTCAGGTCGGGAACCTGATTTCCGACGTGCTGGAAGCCTACGCAAAATGCAATGGTGATAACAGCGCGGCCGAGGCTGCGGCACGTGACGAAGTTGCGAAAATGTGCGAGCGTTTCCCAGTATATCCCAACGGAATTTGATTCGAGGTTAGGAGGCGCTGAATGCGGTGTCCGTTTTGCCAGCATCTGGATACACAGGTGAAGGACTCACGTCCGACGGAAGACAATACGTCGATCCGTCGGCGTCGGATGTGCTCATCCTGTGGTGCGCGCTTCACGACGTTTGAACGCATTCAGCTCCGCGAACTGACCGTCATCAAGGGCAATGGCCAGCGGGTTCCGTTTGAACGGGACAAGCTGGCCCGGTCCATCGGCATTGCCATTCGCAAGCGCCCGGTTGATCCGGAACGGGCCGACCGGATGATCAATTCCATTGTCCGGCAGCTGGAAAGCTCCGGAGAATCGGAAATCCATTCCAAGGTGATTGGCGAATACGTCATGCAGGCACTGGCCAGCCTGGATCAGGTGGCCTATGTCCGCTTCGCCTCGGTTTACAAGAATTTCCGCGAAGCCCGCGATTTCGAGGATTTCATCGACCGGGAGATCGGTCATACAGACGAAGACTGACGACCACAGATTCATGCAGATGGCGATTGGCCTGGCCCGGCGTGGGCTGGGAACCGTTGCGCCAAACCCGGCCGTGGGATGTGTGATCGCCCGGGCCGGTCAGGTCGTTGGTATTGGCTGGACCCAGCCGGGCGGACGCCCCCATGCGGAAACCGTGGCGCTGAAAATGGCCGGGGATGCTGCGCGGGCGGCGACGGCCTACGTCACGCTGGAACCCTGCAGCCACCACGGAAAAACACCGCCCTGCGCCGAAGCCCTGATCGCGTCAGGTATTGCGCGGGTGGTGGTGGCCATTGGTGATCCGGATGACCGGGTCAGTGGCCGGGGCCTGAAAATGCTCGCTGACGCAGGGATCACCGTCGAAACCGGCCTCTGCAGCCAGGAAGCTGCATTCGATCAGGCGGGTTTTCTGCTGAACCGGACGGCAAACCGCCCGCTTGTAACACTGAAATGCGCAACATCGCTGGACGGCAAAATCGCCACAGCATCGGGACACAGCAAATGGATCACCGGTCCGGCGGCGCGCCGGGTCGGCCACCGCCTGCGGGCCGATCATGATGCGATTCTGGTGGGATCCGGTACGGCCCTGGCTGACGACCCGTCGCTGACCTGCCGTCTGCCGGGCCTGGAACATCAAAGCCCCCTTCGGGTGGTCATGGACGGCCGGGCGCGTTTGCGGTTGGACAGTGCACTGGTGAAAACAGCCGATGATGTTCCGGTACTGCTGCATTGTGGGGCGGCGGCGGCACCGTCCGATCTGGATGCCCTGAGGGCCGGTTCGGTGACGGTGGTGCAGGATTCTGAGCGTGAACGCCCTGACTTTTCCGGGGTGCTGGAGGATTTGGCGCATCGGGGCGTGACGCGTTTGCTGATCGAAGGTGGTGGACAGATTGCCGTGACCGCCCTTGCCAGCGGGCTGGTGGATCGCATCGCCTGGTTCCGCGCCGGATGCGTCATTGGCGGGGATGGAATTCCGGCAATCGCATCGCTCGGTCTGGTCGAAATGGGGCAGGCACCACGGTTTGAACGTGTGGGTATGCAGATTTTTGGCAAAGACGTGCTGGAAACCTACGCCAGTCGGCAGTAAAACAGGCTCATGTTTACCGGTATCATCACAGATGTTGGTCGCGTTCGACGGATTGAGCCGAAGGGCGACCTGAGATTGGAATTGGATACGGCCTTTGAAACGGCCAGCATCGATATGGGCGCATCCATCGCCTGTTCCGGTGTCTGCCTGACCGTGGTCGACAAGGGACCCGGCTGGTTCGCCGTCGACGTATCCAAGGAAACAATGGATCTGACCGCCCTGGTTGCCTGGCAGGTGGGATCGTCGGTCAATCTGGAACGGTCGTTGAAGGTTGGCGACGAATTGGGCGGGCACATTGTCACCGGCCACGTGGATGGCGTCGCCCGTATTGCCGCGA
>ENA-OWNT01003509-OWNT01003509.1-seawater-metagenome-genome-assembly--contig:-NODE-3509-length-14674-cov-5.393985_pt1 | contig 14674 bp, 11 predicted proteins | sample MGYA00238136_ERZ651165 | MGnify/ENA primary metagenome ERZ651165 (study PRJEB26861, sample SAMN08777766) | seawater metagenome | isolation source: coastal seawater | place: USA: Florida | collected...
CAGGCGCTGTTTCCGGCAATACAGGTTCCGGTACTACAGATTCAGGTTGAACCGGGCGGGAACCTGCCGGGTTAGGCTCGGCTTCAGACCCGGCCTCAGAAAACAGGGTAATTTTAACCAAGGTGCGACTCAGAGTCGCATCAATCGCCTGTTGCTCAACCAGACTCTGGGTCACCTGCGCCAGCTTATCTGCATCCCAGAACGACACCAACTGCTGCCAGCTTGCCGTATCCAGTTTGATTTCGCGCTGTCCGCTTCGCAGACGCAGTCCCATGCGCTGCCCCAGCTGATGATAGATCCCCAACAGCAGTGCTTCTTCCAGTCCATACCGAGCCACCAGCGACGGGTAGATCAGCAGGGGTTGTTCGGGAATCTGATAACCCATCCGAATCTGTTTACCTCAAAAATAAGAAGGCCGCAGACAAGCTGCGGCCTATCATTGTGTAGAACCGCGCTCAACCGTCCTGAGCAAACTGCTCTACAGCACGCAGCACATCACGGCGACTGATCTGGCCAATGACCTTACCATCGCGCACTACCGGCAAACGACGGCGACCATTGTTGATAAATTCTTCCGCCACCATGATGATGTCGGCATCGTAATTAATGGTGTGTACTTCCGCCACCATGTAATCACCCACGACACCACCCATCTCTTCTTCATGGTAGGTCAAGGTGAGGATGGCACGCAAACAATCGGCTTCAGACAGAAGCCCTACCAGATTCCCCTTCGCATCAATTACCGGGGCACCGGTGATGCCGTTGTCGACCAATTGGTTGATCGCTTCAAACAGGTCAGTTTCAGGAGTGAAGGTAATGAGCGCTTCACACATATAATCCTGAGCTTTCACGGATCTCAGCATTTTAATTCCTCCTTGGTGGGCTGTCCCCAGAGACAACATCATGGGTGTTGAATCCAGCCCTTATCCTTATCTTTATACCAATCGCCGCCGACTCGCAACGCGAAAGTTCATACTTTAGTTAAATACGACCGTTTTATTGCCCTGCACCAAAATACGGTCTTGCAGGTGCCAGCGTAATCCACGTGCCAATACATTTTTCTCAACGTCACGGCCCAGGCGCACCATATCTTCCGGCAGATCCTGATGGCTAATACGGATAACGTCCTGATCGATGATTGGGCCCGCGTCCAGATCTTCTGTCACATAGTGACAAGTCGCACCAATCAACTTCACGCCACGCTCATGCGCCTGGTGATACGGTTTTGCACCCGCGAATGAAGGCAGGAAGCTGTGATGAATATTGATGATCTTGTGATGGTACTTCTCAACAAATGAAGGGGTAAGCACACGCATGTACTTAGCGAGTACTAAGTAATCGGCTTGGTACTGATCAATCACTTCAAGCATTTTCTTTTCGTGCTCTTCACGGTTTAATCCCTCATGAGACACATGATGATACGGGATATCGAATTTCTCAGTCAGACTTTGTAGCGTGTCATAATTGCCGACAACGGCTGCGATATCAACATCTAGGCTGCCGTCGTAGTTCTTCATAAGAATGTCGCCCAAACAGTGCGCTTCTTTTGTTACCAGAATGACCACGCGTTTGCGATTTGAACCGATTAATTTACGCTTTGCGCCTTCAGGCAATGCTTGATCGAGGTCGGCTAGAAAGGTCTTGTCATTGAAGTAGCCTTCTAGCTCAGTGCGCATGAAGAAATGTCCGCTGGTATTGTCTACGAACTCGTTGTTGTGAATGATATTGAGCTGGTGCTTGTAACAAATGTTAGTGATCTTTGAAATAAGACCTGGGGCATCAGTGCAATGTGTCAGTAGTGTTTTCTTTTCCATTTGGTTAAAACTTCCGTGAATTATTTTTTTTGTATTGTGAATTTTTTACGGGCATCCGAACGGTGAGATCACCCGCAGTATTGAAGCTACAATTAAACTAATATCGAGTTGGTTTCAACAAATAATCTAAGTTAACCGATTGGCTCGGCTTATTTGTGGAGTGTTTGTTCTCTTAGCGTGTCTTCTAGGTGGTATTTATGGATAAAGAGCTATTAGCCCGAAAGTTGTATTCTGAACGAGTAAGCGCCTTAACTGGCGGAAAAGAACTAGACGAAGAAATCTTAGATCAAATGTGGGAAAACCGTGCCTCCCCAAGTGAAGCGGCGCGCGCTATGATGGATGACCAAGAGGATGGTTTTTCTGGACCTGCTTGGTTAAATCGTTACCTCAATAAACGCTAACTCTCCCAGTCTGCTAGGGCGCGAAAATCTCATTCGCGCCTTGGTGTAAAAACTGCCATAATCTCTTTCCCTTTAACAATTCTCTTCAGTGCATGATTTCAAAGACCTTTTCATCTGAGGGCGCGCTGGGTAAAGCCATTCCCGGCTTTCAACCGCGTCAAGCGCAGCTCGATATGGCAGAGGCGGTAGCAAGCGCAATAAAATCGCAAAGTCAGGTGGTGGTTGAAGCGGGTACGGGAACAGGTAAAACTTTCGCCTATCTTGTACCGTCGCTGCTAAGTGGTAAGAAAACCATAATTAGTACGGGTTCGAAAAACCTGCAGGAGCAGCTATTTCACCGAGATCTTCCCTTAATGGTCAGTGCCTTAGGCTATTATGGTCAAGTTGCTCTACTAAAGGGGCGTGCGAACTATCTGTGTTTAGACCGTTTGAGCCGTCAGATGGTAGAGAGTCACAACCAAACCGCCGATCCGACATTACTCAGCCAGTTGGTTAAGGTACGCAGTTGGTCATCGGAGACTAAAACGGGTGACCTTGGCGACTGCGATGCGATTGCTGAAGATAGCCCCGTGATTCCGACCATTACCTCGACCAATGATAACTGCCTTGGCAAAGAGTGCCCAAGTTATCAAGAGTGCTTCGTACTTAAGGCAAGAAAAAAGGCAATGGACGCCGATATCGTTGTTGTCAACCACCATCTATTCTTAGCCGATCTTGCGATCAAAGAAACGGGGTTTGGAGAGTTGATCCCCGAAGCGGAAGTATTTGTTTTTGACGAGGCACACCAGTTACCCGATATTGCTAGTCAATACTTTGGTCAATCGCTATCGAGTCGTCAAATCCAAGAACTATGTAAAGATATTGAAATTGCTTATCGCACCGAAGTAAAAGATATGCGCCAACTGCAAAAAGCAGGGGAGAAGCTTTATCAAACTGCGATGGACTTAAGAATCGTGTTAGGTGAACCCGGTTTTCGTGGCAACTGGCGTGAGGCTGTTACGTCGCCATCCATAGGACGTGAGCTAAGACGCTTAGAAGACTCGCTCGATTTCGTTATTGAGGTGCTTAAGCTAGCACTAGGTCGCAGTCAGCTATTAGATAGTGCATTTGAAAGAGCCAATACCATCAAGGCAAGACTAGATAGAGTGTGTGATGTATCCATTACTGGTTACTCTTATTGGTATGAAACTACGCCACGCCATTTTAGTCTGCATATTACTCCTCTTAGCGTGGCCGATAAGTTCCATGAGCAGATTGAGCTAAAGCAAGGAGCATGGATATTTACCTCAGCGACTCTGGCGGTGAATGACGATTTCGGTCATTTTACTTCACGATTAGGCTTGAAACCTCAGGCGCAAATGTCGCTCCCCAGCCCTTTTGACTATCAATCGCAAGCCCGTCTATGTGTTCCTCGATACCTCCCTGAACCAAATAGCCCGGGGCTAGCGGATAAATTGGTCAATATGTTAACGCCCGTTATAGAGCAAAATCAGGGACGATGTTTCTTTCTATGCACCTCTCACAGCATGATGAAAGAGCTTGGAGAAAGGTTTCGAGAGAGGCTAAGCGTTCCTGTGTTGATGCAAGGGGAAACCAGCAAACAGAAAACGCTTGCTGAATTTATGGAGTTAGGCAACGCGCTGCTGGTCGCAACAGGTGCGTTTTGGGAAGGGATTGATGTTAGAGGTGATACGCTGAGCTGTGTTATCATCGACAAATTACCGTTTACTGCCCCTGACGACCCACTGCTAAAAGCGCGAATTGAAGATTGTCAGCTCAAAGGTGGTGACCCATTTGCTCAGGTGCAAATACCGGATGCGGTCATTACCCTGAAACAGGGTGTAGGGCGATTGATTCGAGATAGGAAAGACAAAGGGGCGCTGATTATTTGTGATAATCGTCTTGTCACCCGTGATTATGGTGGCGTGTTCTTGGCCAGTTTACCCCCTATACCGCGCACCCGAGACTTAGCCGTGGTGCAGGACTTTCTCGAACATAATTGAGCGTGCCATGCAGTAACCGGTTGTACGATTTGGGATGCGCATAGCAAGCAGAACCAGAATATTTAATACAGACCAATAACCAGAGATATCAATGAGTGTAAAGATCCTTGCTCTAGATACAGCAACTGAGAATTGTTCAGTTGCTCTTTTAGTTGATGAAAAAGTTTACGTGCGCAGCGAAGTGGCACCTCGTGACCACACCAAAAAAGTACTACCGATGGTTGACGAAGTGCTGAAAGAAGCAGGTGTTTGTCTATCCGAACTCGATGCGCTCGCATTCGGACGCGGTCCTGGTAGCTTTACGGGGGTGCGAATTGGCATTGGTATTGCACAAGGTTTAGCGTTTGGTGCAGATTTACCTATGATCGGTGTGTCGACATTAGAAGCCATGGCCCAAGGGGGTTTCCGTAAACACGGCGCGAAGCACGTGGCGACTGCGATTGACGCACGTATGAGTGAGGTTTATTGGGCACGATTTGCTCGTCAAGAAGATGGCACTTGGCAAGCGGTAGATGCTGAATGTGTGACTCCGCCGCAACTGGTCTCTGACCACAGCATTGCCGACGAGCAGCAATGGCTGACTGCGGGAACAGGGTGGGATGCCTACCCAGAACAGCTTGCTGGGGTGACGTTTAGTACCGCTAAGAGTGACGTATTGTTCCCAGATGCAGAAGACATTGTGCAACTGGCTAAGTTTGAGTTAGCACAGGGCAATACCGTGGATGCAGAACAGGCCAGCCCAGTTTACCTACGTGACACTGTTGCTTGGAAAAAACTGCCGGGCAGAGAGTAGTTTAGCGAGAACGAGTAAGGCATAGACGGATAGTATGGTATCAATTAACGGATTACCTCCTTCGCTTCCCGGTCCAAATAGGACCAACAAAGCTAATAACAAGAATGAGGTAAAAAAAACGGGTGATAAAACGCCGATTAGCCAACCAACCAAAGTGGCTAACGCGGTGGCGCATTCTATTCGTCATGTTAATGAATCCGAAATCCATAAAGCACAAGTTCAATATGATCTTCCCGAAGGAAGAAGTCGCAAAGCCATGGAGGAGTATATGGATGTGATGCACCAAGCAAAGCGTGATGAACTTTCGCAGATGCTCGGTGTCGATATCTATATCTAATATCTTGGAATTTAAGCCACTTATGACAACTCGCCCTTTCCAATTATTGTTTGCACTTGCTGGGGTACTCTTGCTCTCAGCATGTAGCTCGCTACCAGACAACCTAAAGACAGATAACCCGGAAGTCGTTACTGACTATCAGGTTTGGCAGTCCAGTAGAGGCCAAAATGTCGAGGTGAGACTGGGCGGATTGATTGCTGATGTTAAAAACCTTAAAGACCAAACTCGCATTGAGGTGGTTAATCTGCCGATTGGTTCGTCGGGTAAGCCTGATATCAATCAAGAGCCAGAAGGGCGCTTTGTGGCTTATGTTGACGGTTTTGCCGACCCTATGACTTTATCTACTGGTCGATTGATTTCCTTACTAGGTCAAAGCCAAGGTCGAGAGCAGGGTAAAGTTGGGGAGTATTCTTACGATTTCCCAGTGATGAAGGCGAGTGGTTTTCATTTATGGCGCATTGAAGAGCGTATCATCGTTCATGATTTCGATAGCTACCTTTATCCTTGTCGAGGCCTTTACTGTAGTGATGTACGCTATGGAACGAGACAAGGCAAAGTGATTCAAGAAGTGAAGTAATGCGTTACGAACAAAAGCGTGTTCTTGGCAACGGGCATATTGCGACAATCGAGTATGGACACAGCGAAACGGCCGAAGTATCGGTCGTTTTTTTACATGGATGGTTAGACAACGCTGCTAGCTTTGAGTCAGTCATGCTCTCCCTTCATGCTCTTAATCCGGATTGGCATTTATGCGCAATCGATTTACCTGGGCATGGTCTATCTAGCCACAAGAAAGACAGTAATTTCTACCCATTTCACGACTATATAGACGACGTTTATCAGTTATTGGCTAACTTATCACCAAACAGACTGGTATTAGTAGGGCATTCTCTTGGTGCTTTGATTGCAAGTTGTTATAGTGCCGCTTTTCCTGAACAAGTCAGTGGCTTAGTTCAGATAGAAGGATTTGGCCCTTTGGCGGAAAAAGCGCAGGGTGCAGTTTCTCGTTTAAGAGAAGGTGTGCTCAGTCGTCAAAGAATCCGAAGAAAACCAACTCGCATTATGTTGTCAGCGCAAGAAGCAATTGAGAGGCGCGCTAAGGTCAATCAGATAGACGCTAAACTGATTGCCCCCATTGTGCTCCGTGGGCTTGACTCTCATCAGTCAGGTTGGGTATGGCGGCATGATGTAAAGCTACAAAGTCAGTCTCTTTATCGCATGTGTTTTGAGCACGCCGAGTTGTTTCGCCAGCAAGTGACTTGCCCACAGCAAGTGATTCTTGGCGAAGATGGTTTTTCTTATTTGCAGTCTTTTCAGCATGATGCTTCAGATTCCACTCATTTTGAGATGATCGAAGGTGGTCATCACTGTCATCTGCAAGCTCCTTCTAGAGTATCTAATCTAATTTTTGGTTTAGTTAACAAAATTTAAACAAGTGTTTGAGACTTTCGTGCTCAAGAGCTTCGCCTGTGCTGTAATAGACAACGTTGAAAATAGAGCTTTTCACATGGAAGACAGCCAGTTAATTTCGAGGAGTTTTACCGTGGATAAACCTTGGTTATCACGCTATCCAGAAGATGTGCCTGAGCATATCGACCCAGATCAGTACCCATCATTGGTGGAAATGTTTGAACAGTCGGTTCAAAAGTACGCTGACCAACCTGCATTTATGAATATGGGTTCGGTGATGACTTTCCGCAAACTGGAAGAGCGTAGCCGGGCATTTGCGGCGTACTTACAAAATGAGCTGAAGTTAAAAAAAGGCGATCGTGTTGCTCTCATGATGCCTAACCTTTTGCAATACCCAGTAGCCCTATTTGGTGTTCTGCGCGCGGGATTAATTGCCGTCAACGTCAACCCGCTGTACACACCTCGCGAACTTGAACATCAGTTGAATGACTCTGGTGCAACAGCGATTGTTATCGTGTCGAACTTTGCCAATACTCTAGAGCAAATTGTTGATAAGACTCCGGTCAAACACGTAGTACTGACTAGCCTTGGTCAAATGCTACCACGTGCTAAAGGTACCTTGGTCGACTTCGTGGTTAAGTATGTCAAAGGTATGGTGCCTAAGTACGATTTACCAGGGGCGATCTCGATGCGTAAAGCATTGCACAATGGGCGTCGTCTACAATATGTGAAGCCTTTTATGTCAGGCGATGATATCGCTTTCTTGCAGTACACCGGTGGTACGACAGGCGTAGCAAAAGGTGCAATCCTGACTCATCGCAACATGATTGCTAATGTTCTTCAAGCAAAAGGTGCGTACGGGCCAGTCTTATCTGAAGGGCGAGAACTGGTTGTCACGGCTTTGCCGCTTTATCACGTGTTCGCGCTGACGGTAAACTGTTTACTCTTCATCGAAATGGGTGGGCAGAATCTACTGATTACAAACCCTCGCGATATTCCGGGCTTTATCAAAGAACTGCAGAAGTATCCATTCACTGCTATCACAGGTGTTAACACCTTGTTTAATGCGTTGGTGAACAACGAAGATTTCCATGAGCTTGATTTTAGCAAGCTGAAACTTTCTGTAGGTGGCGGTATGGCTGTTCAGCGTGCTGTGGCAGAGCAATGGAAGAAGACGACAGGTATTCACCTACTTGAAGGTTATGGCTTAACCGAGTGTTCACCTTTAGTGACGGGCAACCCTTATGATCTGACCGACTATACTGGTGCGATTGGTTTGCCAGTTCCGTCAACAGAAGTACGTATTGTTGATGACGAAGGTAATCCGGTTGCGAATACCGAAGTGGGTGAGCTTCAAGTACGCGGTCCTCAGGTGATGCAAGGTTACTGGCAGCGACCTGAAGCCACCAAAGAGGTGATCAATGCTGATGGGTGGTTATCTACTGGTGATATCGTTAAGTTTGACGATGAAGGCCTAATTCATATTGTTGATCGTAAGAAAGATATGATCTTGGTCTCTGGCTTCAACGTTTATCCAAATGAAATCGAAGATGTAGTCGCACTTCACGGTAAAGTACTTGAAGTGGCCGCAATCGGTCAGCCACATGAAGTGTCGGGCGAGTTGGTTAAGATCTACGTTGTTAAGCGCGACCCAAGCTTAACCAAAGAAGAAATTATCGCCCACTGTCGCGAGCACTTAACTGGGTACAAGGTGCCAAAACTTGTCGAGTTTAAAGAAGATTTGCCGAAAACCAACGTTGGCAAAATCTTACGCCGCGTGTTGCGTGAAGAAAATGATGCAAATCTTGCCAAGTCAAAGTAACGCGATGAGAATTAAGCACTGATCCGTGTTTGATGATAGAATGCCGACTATATCCAGTCGGCATTTTTATTGCCGCAACAAACCGCTCATAGTGAGAAGTTAGTGAATTATCAGATTATTACCCAATCGGCGCAGCTCGATACCGTTTGCCAAAGAGCGCGAAACGTTGATGTCGTGATGTTGGATACAGAGTTTGTCCGTACACGTACATATTACCCGCAGCTTGGCTTAATTCAGCTCTTTGATGGACAGAATCTTTCTCTTATCGATCCAACGGTCATTGAAGATATGACATCATTTGTGGATCTACTTAAAGACACTTCTGTACTCAAAGTACTGCACGCGTGTGGTGAAGATTTAGAAGTGTTTCACAACAGCTTTGAGTGCTTACCATACCCTATGGTCGATACCCAAATCATGGCCGCTTTTCTTGGTCATGGCTTATCGACAGGCTTTGCCGCTTTAGTTGAAAGTTACCTAAACGTAGAGTTAGATAAAAGCGAGTCTCGTACTGATTGGCTGGCAAGACCACTAACCGACAAACAACTCGAATATGCAGCAGCCGATGTGTACTACTTACAACCTCTTTATGAGCAGCTATTTGAGAAAATCACCCAAGCTGGCTGGTGGGATGCCGCGCAACAAGAGAGTGACTTAATTGCCTCGAAGCGGATAAAAACGCTCAACCTAGACATGGCATACCTAGATGTAAAAGGTGCGTGGCAGCTAAAACCGAGTGAGTTGGCGATTCTGAAACCGCTCGCCACATGGCGCTTAAAAGAAGCGCTGCGTCGTGACTTAGCACTCAATTTCATCTTTAAAGAGAACGACCTGCTGACGGTGGCTAGATTAGGTATTCAAAACCGAAATCAGATGGAACAAGAAGAAATGGATTACCGCTCAGTCCAAAGGCACAGTGCGCGTATTATCTCAATTGTGAAAGCCGCCAAGAAAACACCCGCTGATGAATATCCAGAAAAGCTTGAGCGTCTTATGGACATGCCTGGCTATAAGCAGAAATTTAAAGTGCTTAAAGATGAGGTAAAACGTGCCTCTCAAGCGAGTGGCTTGGCGACTGAGTTTCTAGCTTCTAAAAAGCAACTCAATCAGTTTATTACCTGGGTATGGAAAAAAGACCGAGATCCCGCCCAGCTTCCGGACGTGATGCAGAGTTGGCGCTTGGAGCTGTTTGGTGAGAAATTAAATAAGCTTTTATAAAAAGTACAAGACAAATAAAACGGGCTTCCAATTGGAAGCCCGTTTCGTATTGAGTTTGATTAACCTGCTAGCACGTCAGTAGCAACTTTGTAGCTAGGGTCTTCTTTAACGTTGATCTCAACTAAGCTACCTGCTTTATCCAGCAGTTTGCGACAGTCAGGACTGAGATGACGTAAGTGAAGCGTTTTACCTTGTGCTGAGTAGCGCTCAGCTAAAGTTTCAATCGCTTCGATTGCCGAGTGATCGGTAACACGTGAATCGGCGAAATCAACAATTACGTCATTTGGATCTTTATAAGCATCAAAGATCTCAAGGAAGTTCGCGACAGAGCCGAAGAATACTGGACCATGAATCTTGTACTCTTTTGAGCCTTCCGCGTTGATACTGGTATCTGCGTAGATGTGCTTAGCGTGTTGCCATGCAAACATAAGGGCTGAAGCAATAACCCCCACGAATACGGCGATTGCAAGATCGGTAAGTACAGTCACTACCGTGACGAGCACGATAACGAAGAAATCTTGTTTTGGCACACGGCGAGCCAGTTTGAATGTTGCCCACTCGAAAGTACCAATGACTACCATGAACATAACGCCCACTAGTGCCGCTAGGGGAATCATCTCAATGAGAGAGGAAGCGAACAGGATAAACATCAGTAGTGCAACGGCTGCGACCATACCCGACAGGCGACCACGACCACCAGAGTTCACGTTGATCATTGACTGGCCAATCATTGCACAGCCACCCATAGCGCCAAACACTGAACAGGTCATGTTTGCCATACCCTGACCAATACATTCACGATTAGATTGACCACGAGAGTTTGTCATCTCATCGAGTACAGTGAGTGTTAGTAGAGATTCAATCAGACCGATAGCTGCAAGGATGATTGCGTACGGTAGGATAATTTGGAATGTCTCTAAGGTTAATGGAACCGCAGGGATAGAGAAAGTTGGCAGTGACCCAGCCAATGTTGCCGCTTCATCTCCTGACATAGTACGAAGGAAGTCAACTACCGTGCGAGTTTCGAGATCTAACCCCACCACTAAAGCTGTTACAGTGACGATAGCCACAAGTGACGAAGGGACTGCGGTAGTAAACTTAGGCAAGAAATGGATGATTGCCATGGTTAGTGCAACAAGGCCAAGCATTAACATCATTTGGTCTGTCGGCAGCCAGGTTAGCGCTCCGCTTAAGTCTGGAGCTTTAAATTGGCCTAACTGAGCAAGGAAGATAACAATCGCGAGACCGTTTACGAAGCCAATCATCACTGGGTGTGGCACGATGCGGATAAACTTACCCAACTTGAATAGGCCCGCTGAAACCTGAAGAATACCTGCGAGCATAATCGCGGCAAATAGGTACTGTACGCCATGAGTGGCAACTAGCGAGACCATTACAACAGCCATTGCACCTGTTGCGCCTGAAATCATACCAGGACGGCCACCGAAAATAGAAGTGATAAGACCCACGATAAAGGCTGCATACAGACCTACCATAGGGTCAACGCCTGCAACAAAAGCGAAGGCGACGGCTTCAGGTACTAGAGCGAGTGCAACGGTTAAACCTGATAACACATCGTTTTTTACAGAGTGTTTAGAAAATTGGGGAAATTCAAACATATTTGCTCAGTTTGGCTAAGTGTTTAAAAGTATTCTGAATTGTATTTAGTCGCCGCCAGGCAAAAATGCAATGTAAAAGAGCAGAGGGACCAAATTTCACAATTCAGATCGAGTCGGCGCATGCTACCGAAAAGTGTGATTAAGTTCAAGATTGATACAGGTATTGACTAATATTTGTGACAAATAAATGTTATTGACAGTATAGGCAGTACTTAACGATTAATCTGTGCAGTCAAATATTCTAGCGCATAAAAAAACAGCCTCTAAGCATAGAGGCTGTTTCGTCATGGTATCGCTGCTGGCTAGTATTGAGGTTTAGTCATTACCGCGCCCGCTTGGTTACGAGCAACTTGGCTACCTGCACCGCGAGACTCGTAGCGCTCTGCTTTAAACGGAGCTGCATTTACAGTGATTTCTTTCATCTCTGTACTACCAGGTGCTTTTGCCATCGCTGCTGATGCGTGACCTTTGAAGCGCTGTGCTACAACAATATCTGAAGATTCTGTTTTCACTTCTTCTACAGTAGGTTGTTGAACTTCAGTCGTCACAACTTCTGCTTCAGCTTGAACAGCTTGCTCGGTCGTTTCAGTTGCAATATTCACAGACTCAGTAATCACAACCTCTTGTACCGCTTCAACTGGCTCTGGTTGAGGTGTAACAACCGTTTCTTGTACAGGCTTTGCTGCAACTGGCTGTTCACGACGAACAATCACCTTACCCATTGCCATTTCCGGGCACGCAAAGCCACCTAGGGACGCGACTGTTGTTTCTACAACAGGCGCTTCTACGTTTTCAGCTTTAGATTTCTGCTTCGGTGCAGGCTTAGTAATCCCGTAACTAGGCATCACTTTACCCATTGCCATTTCAGGGGATGCTACACCACCTTTACGCAGACGGAATGGGTTAGGGCGACGATCACGACCACGACGACGGCGTTGACCACTTGCACGAAGGTGACGTGGAGAACGACGATTGCGACGCTGTTTCGGCTGCTCTTCCGCGTTGTCGGCTTCGGTCTCTAGCGCTTTTTCTTGCACTGCTTCGGCTTTAGCTTCGACTGAAACTTGCTTCGCTTCTTCTTCAGCTTTCGCCTTTGCAGCCTGATCTTTAACACGTACCTGCTTTGAAAGTTTACGACGCTGACGACGCTCTTTCACTTTTACCGCTTTCTCTTCAGAACGCTCTTTGCGCGCTTCAGGCTTGTCACCCTGTTGAGCATCTGCTGCTAGCTTAAGACCTTCTTCAGCAACCTTGCTTGTTTTCGCTTCATCACGCTTGTTACGGCGATCTTGCTTAGGCTTACGATTTTGCTGCTTACGCTCATTAGGCTTCGTTTCAGTTGCAGCTTCGTCACGTGTGTTCTTACGCTTGTTGTCACGTTTATCTTCACGATTGTCGCTGCGGTTGTCGCGATTACCACGACGACGGTTGTCGTTGCGATTGCGGCGATTGCGATTGTTGCGATTACCTTCTTTGCGTTCTTTAGGTTTTTGCTCTTCTGGCTTCTCTTCTTCTTTGGCTGAGCCAAATAGGAAACTGCCTAGCGCTTTAAAGAAGCGGCTTACAATGCCTTCTTGAGGCTGCTGCGAACTCGCTTTTTTCTCTGGAGCTTTTGGTGCTGGTTTACTAGGAGCCGGCGCTGAGTTACTTGGAGAGGCAAAGCCTTTTAGAGCTGGCTCTTCAATCTTCTTAGGTTTCGCTTCAACTTCGACAGTTGGCTCTTTACCTTCCGCTTCCTTCATCGCTTCTAGCTTGCTAGGAAGTAGGTAAGACAGTAGATCAAACTCTTCGCCTTCGCGTACACGGATAACATCGAAATGTGGTGTTTCCATGTCTGAGTTTGGTACAACAGTGATCTTAACTTCTTGGTTGCGTTCGATGTGATTTACTGAACGACGTTTCTCGTTAAGCAGGTAAGAAGCGATTGGCACAGGCACTACAGCGAGTACTTGGGCTGTGTTGTCTTTAAGCGCTTCTTCTTCAATCAAGCGAAGAACCGAAAGAGCCAAAGATTCGTTATCACGAACAACACCAGTACCAGTACAGCGAGGACAAATATGGTGACTTGCTTCTGCTAGAGATGGGCTCAAACGCTGACGTGACATTTCCAATAGACCAAAACGAGAAATTCGGCCTATTTGAACACGAGCGCGATCCATTCGAACAGAATCACGAAGACGGTTTTCAACTTCACGTTGATGACGAACTGGCGTCATATCAATGAAGTCGATAACCACTAGACCACCTAAGTCACGCAGACGAAGTTGGCGTGCAATTTCTTCTGCGGCTTCTAGGTTAGTGTTTAACGCTGTTTCTTCGATATCGCCGCCCTTAGTTGCACGGGCTGAGTTGATATCGATAGAAGTCAGAGCTTCTGTTGGGTCGATAACGATAGAACCACCAGAAGGCAGACGAACTTCGCGTTGGAACGCTGATTCAATCTGGCTTTCGATTTGGTAGTGGCTAAATAGCGGCACTTCACCATCGTATTTCTTCACACGGTTTACGAAATCAGGGCGTACTAGCTGGATATGATCGAGTGCGCGTTCGTAAATTGTGTTGCTGTCGATAAGAATTTCGCCGATATCGCGACGTAAATAGTCACGAATTGCACGAACAATCACATTACTTTCCTGGTGAATTAGGAAAGGAGCTGCGTTTGAGTCAGAGGCTTGTTTGATTGCGCCCCAGTGATTCAGAAGTACGTTTAAATCCCATTCTAGCTCTTCTGCACTCTTGCCCACACCAGCAGTACGTACGATCAGACCCATACCTTGAGGGAGTTCTAATGTACTTAGTGCTGCTTTGAGTTGAGTGCGCTCGTCACCTTCAATACGGCGAGAGATACCGCCAGCACGAGGGTTATTCGGCATAAGAACCAGATAGCTACCCGCAAGAGAGATAAACGTAGTAAGAGCTGCGCCCTTGCTGCCACGTTCTTCTTTCTCTACTTGTACGATCACTTCTTGACCTTCGGTTAGCACTTCTTTAATGCTTGGACGGCCTTGGTAAGTGTAACCTTCAGGGAAGTATTCGCGGGCAATTTCTTTAAGAGGGAGGAAACCGTGTCTTTCTGCACCGTAGTCAACAAAAGCCGCTTCTAGGCTTGGTTCGATGCGTGTGATACGTCCTTTGTAGATATTTGCTTTTTTTGATTCATGTCCAGGGCTTTCGATATCTAAATCGTATAAGCGCTGACCATCAACCAAAGCAACACGCAACTCTTCTTTTTGAGTTGCGTTAATTAACATTCTTTT
>ENA-OWNT01003510-OWNT01003510.1-seawater-metagenome-genome-assembly--contig:-NODE-3510-length-14669-cov-5.937569_pt1 | contig 14669 bp, 12 predicted proteins | sample MGYA00238136_ERZ651165 | MGnify/ENA primary metagenome ERZ651165 (study PRJEB26861, sample SAMN08777766) | seawater metagenome | isolation source: coastal seawater | place: USA: Florida | collected...
AGCAAGCAAGCAAGCAAGCAAGCAAGCAAGCAAGCAAGCAAGCAAGCAAGCAAGCAAGCAAGCAAGCAAGCAAGCAAGCAAGCGAGCGAGCGAGGATGCTTAGGAGAAAGCAAACTGGATTATCTTGTTTTTTTGTGTGGAAATATAAATAAACGTGCGGACATGAGCCACGAAAACGACCGTTCGTTGCTCTCGCGCCGGAGGCTGACATCCTGCCCAGCGGGCGAGTATTATAGTTCAAAATTTAAAAAGTGCTCCTACTGCCCTGGAGGGCAATACTACCCCAGCACCAACACCGGCAAAACCTGCAAAACCTGCCCGGCCGGGCAATTCAGCTGCTATCCATGTGCGGAATCAAAGAAAGGGCAATTGACGACCTGTTATGATTGCGACGCTGGGCAGACGGCCACCGCTGGACAATCAGCCTGCACAATCCTCTGTCAGGCGGGATATTACTCGCCCGGAGGTGGCGTTTATCCATGTCAGTCATGCCCAGGCGGCCAGTATTCGGTCACTGTGCTGAACGCAGGGAACTCAGCGTGCATGACTTGCGGCGAGGGTCAATACAGTCCGTCTGGCTCCTCGACGTGCACTGATTGCGCGGGTGGTCAATACGCACCCTCCGCAGAAGCGTCGGAATGCAAACTGTGCCCCGCAGGAGAATTTGCAGTCTCTACCGCAGCTACTTCCTGCAGTTTGTGTCCAAAGGGCTCTTACGAAGACAATGCCGGCAGCTCCTACTCCTACTGCAAGGCCTGTCCTGCAGGCTACTACTCTGACGTTATAGGGCAATCAGAGTGCCGTTCGTGCCCACCAGGGTCTTACAGTGACGAGCCGCGAACTTCTAACTCACTCTGCACGTCATGCTCACCCGGTTACTTTCGCAACTCCACGCAAAACGGCACTACCTGCACTGCTTGTGCGGTTGGAAGATACGCAGCATCGGCGCGGTCATCGTCGTGTACGGACTGCCAGGCCGGCTTGTACAACAACGACACGCAGCAAACAGCGTGCCTTGCGTGCCCACCTTCTATGTCGTGTTACAGCGCTACTACGGTTCCGCCGATCCCGCAGAACCAGCAGCCCCAGCAGTGGACTGTTGGAACCTCTGTCGGGGTGTCATTTGGCGTGGTCGCCGTTGTTGCCGTTGCAGTCGGCATTTTCTATTTGCATTTCCGCCGCCGGCAGAGCGAGCGAAAACGCAAACCGTCACAACTCGGCATCCCCCTCTTGCGATCAGCCTCCGCAGACAGCGAAGCCGGCGCTCCATCTGACGCCGAAGATGTTTACGAGAGCATTGCGTGGTTGTCGGCGGCTGTTAAGTCCCGGCGCCGTGACTGGTCTGTGCTCGAGAACATGTGCAACGTAGTCATGCATCTCGATCGCACTGAGCATTCCACCAAGAAAAGTGTGCCCGATTTTGAGAAGGTGCTCACACAAGCCATGGGCACTCTGCACGCGGCACGCGCGGAAAACCAACTTCTGTTGGATCACGCTGTGTCGACGAAGGATTATGACTTCGTCGCGTCTTACGGTCTGCGCGAAAAGAAACTGGCGTCGGCGTTGCCTTCTGGCTTTCAGTCTCCGCTGCCTGGGCTTGAATGCATCACCGGCAACTTGCTTCTATACAAAGACAGATTCAGTGGCAACTCCGCTGCGTTCTTGGGGCGAGGTGCATCGGGTGCTGTCACCAAAGGCATATTTTTACAAACAATAGGGATCAAACAACTCCGCACCGAGGTAGCGGTCAAAGAAATCGTTAAGGTAAGCGAGGCCAGCGAAGAAGAAGCCACTCGCGAAATCATGATTTTGAAGTTGAAGTTGAAGAAACACCACCCGAACATCATTCGCATTTACGACGTGGCGCACACCTCCAACGCGTTTTATGTCATCATGCAGTTATGCCAATTCTCCATGCGAAGTATGCCTGAAGACTTCCGTAAGTTTCTGCACGGGGTGGAGACTGTCGGCCGCATCGTTCTGGACGCACTCGTACAGGATATTGTCACCGCCACCGTCATCTTGCATCGGTACAACATCTTCCACTGCGACATTAAGCCTTCGAATATTCTCGTTGCGTTCAACCGAGATGGCAAGGAGCATACACCTCAGACCGACAACTTCCATTTGGCACAATTTGTGCTTGCCGACTTCGGTGTTTCGCGCGTTTTTCAGACCAGCCACACCGCTGCTGAGGGAGAATCATTGACCATTACACTGAATTTCAGCAACCAGCGAGAGCAGAGCATCGCCGGCACGGAGGCATTTATGGCCCCAGAGATGATTTCGCTACTGCGGCGGGTCAAGAAGGGAACATGTGACGCGCCCGAGCTCAATCGAGATCAACTAGTGATGAATGATTCGTTCGGATGTGGCTGTGCCATCGCGTTTTTATGCAGCGACCTATTGCACCCATTCTCGTCCGCGATGTTCCCGCGGATTGCCGAAAACATTTTGGCCGACAGGCGGCAGTCCTTCTCTCAGTTTGCAAAGCCGTCCCACATCAAGGTGTGCGAAAACCTGACTTGTCACGACATGCATACCCGATGGACCCCGCACCAAGCTCTCGAATGCTTGCGGGCTGGCGGGCTCACTCATAATGATGATAGCACTACCATCTTGCTTGACCAAATTCAATTTCATCAAAGACCAAAAGGCTCCGCGCGACAACAGCTTGTGGGCTTGGCTTCGAGCTTGCCATTCCTGAAAAAGGTCCTAACAACTGAAAACAACGGCGTCGCTCCGCTAGATGCAGCAGCACAGAAGCTAAAGAGCCGCGAGCAAGGGCTGCCGACGAAATTGGACGACGATGCGTACTTTGCGCTCGCTGCGTACACGTTCGATACCGGCGGCGAGCGCCATGAAAATGTGTACTTTCAGCTCAACTTGGCGCTACGGACCCGCAAAAGCCACCCCGACCGGTTCAATATGTGGCAAGGATTTGGCTATTTCCTCATGCGAGGCCTCGACCAGCTCGAGAAAGTACGAACGGATGTCTTCCGCGGCTGTGTCCTGACACACGACACCGTAAAGAAGGACTACGTCATGGGGCGAACAATCCAATGGGCGGCGTTCACAAGCACGTCGACGAACCCAGCGGCTGCTAAGATGTTCATCAAAAAGAGCACTGGGGTCGTGTTTAAAATTGCAGCCATGACCGCCACAAATGTGGGCGCATACTCATTCATTCCGAAGGAAGAAGAGCTGCTGCTTTCCCCAAACTCACGATTTGTCGTCACCAAGGAACTCTATGTTGACGCTGACGGATTTGCTTGCGTTGACTTGGTTGAGAGCCAGGCAGGCATACTGAAGTCGTGAAACTGGGGCGTGTCTTTGTGCTAGAGGTACCCCATCTCCGCAACATTTTTGACGGAGATGGGGTACATTTTGACGTATACCGTCAGTGAACATCGCTTCACTGACGGTATACGTCACAATTTTATTAAAACAGCGACTCCATTAGCTCCCTCGACTTCTTTTGTTACTTTCTGTATTCTGAACTTTACTATTATCTTATTTCACTCGACGTTCTGCAGAGCAGAACGACGGAACGTTGCGGCGGCTATCGAATCATCTATAGAAGCGCGTATTGAGTGTAGCCCCCTCAAACTCTCGTCCTCGCCGAGCACGCAGAGCTCGGCAAGGGACCATTGTGCAAGCCTGTGGTATCGCCATTCTAGAGGCTATCACAGAGCTTGACATCGGTTTTTTAACATCACTCGTACTCGTGTTGAAACAAGCAGACCCAATTGCGGATATCGGCTAGTGAAGCGCGAGGGACTTGGCGAGAGAGCGAGAGAGCTGCAGTGGTCGAAGGTCATGCAGCCAGCTGTGGCGGTGACGTACCCGGGTATCCATACGTGGCATCACGGCAGAACGGTGAAGAAGAAGACCACATGACGAAGTTAGTAGATCCATGGTCACTCACCCGTACATACATAGGAACCTGCGAACCTGCGCACGCACACAACACACAACCAAAGCCCAGTCAGTCCCAGAGTCACTCATCATCCATCCATCGCATCATCAATTCCTTCCGGCGTCCGCCTCTCCCGCCCCAGCAGACAGACCCGCAGACCCGCAGACCCGCAGACCCGCAGACCCGCAACATCGCCGCAGTGTCGCAGTGTCGCAGTGTCGCAGTGTCGCAGTGCACTTTCGTACGTCATCCAATTTTCTCAGTCAGTGATTGATTGACCGACGGACAGACAAACGAACGAACGAACGACTGACTGGGAGTGAGTGAGTAAGAGTGAGTGAGTAAGAGTGAGTAAGTGAGTGAGTGGGTGGGTGCACTGAGTGAGGACGGACTACCATCCCTCCATCCATCCTGGCAGCTGCAAGTGAGTGAGTGAGTGAGTGAGTGAGTGAGTGAGTGCGTGAGGCACTGTTCAGTCAGTGGGGGTCTCGTCGTCTCGTCTCCGCCTCGGTCGCCCACTCACTCACTCACTCATTCAATCAGTCATAGTCACGGTCACAGTCTCACAGTCTCACAGTGAGTGAGTGAGCATTCATTTGAAAGTGAGTGAGTGAGTGAGTGAGTAAGTGGGCGGGAAGGATGAATGAACAACAGCTGCTCACTCACTCACTGCACAGTGAGTGGGTGACTGAGTGGCAGCGCCTTCCGTATCTACTCACTCACTCACTCACTCACTCACTCACAGTCAGTCAGTCAGTCAGTCACTGCACTCACTCACAGTCCCTTCACTCTCACTCACTCTCTCACTCACTCACTCACTCACTCTCTCACAGTCCCTTCACTCTCACTCACTCACTCACTCACTCCCACAAGTCAGCAACAACGAATGAATGAATGAATGAACGACGACGAAAGACGACGAACGACAACGAATGAATGAACGACGACGACGAACGAACGACGATGAACGAACGATATCCGAGTCTGTCAAGAAAGTCTTCGTTGTCTGTCCGTCCGTCCGTCGAGTTGTTGTGTTGTGTCGAGTTGTGTTGTGCCGAGTTGTGTTGCGTGCGTCGTGTTCGTCGTCGTCGTTGTTGAATTGTGCGCCTTTTTGTGTTGCCTTCGCCTTTGCATGTCTTGTCTCCCAGTCCAGTCCACTCCAGTCCTGTCCTGTCCTGTCCTGTCCTGTCCTGTCCTGTCCTGTCTTGTCTTAGTCTTGTCTCTTAGTCTTGTCTTGTTCTGTTGCCCCGTGCTATGGATGGAACACCAGCCCAACAAGGTTTGTTGTCCACCCTGCGACAGGGCAAGCATGCGAGCGGAAAAAGTATATCCCAGAGGACCGCGGCACGCGCGTGGAGCTGGAGAACGGAGCGTTCGAACCGCATTTGTGACGGCCACAGTGACAGCATGCTGCTCAGGCACTCCCAGGTGCACGGGAGACCACGCCGCTTCACTCAAGACAGATTCATGCGCGAATATTGGTTGTTTTCTCGCCCTCTTTTTGTTTGTGCGTCGGGTACGGGCAGTCCTTCCAGCTGCACCAGCGTGGCTTTCGCTTGCGTGCATGTGTGTGCTTGCGCGCGCTCCAATAACTGCGGCGGTATAGTGCCGTTCCTTACCACTCTGCCTCCGCGTGTGCGTTCCCGGTTGGGGTTCGGGCAATCTCAATAATGTCGGGGGAATCGCCACGCTCGTTGGACCGCACGCGGTCCGGCAGCAAGATTAGCGGAATGACTCTTCGCAAGAGTTTGACCAAAGTGCAGGACGGTGACGTATGGCAGGTCTACAAGAAAGGACGTAAGCTGGGCTCCGGAAAAAGTGGAATGTGCTACGAGGGCATCCACCGCGTCACGAAGCAGTCCTTCGCCGTCAAGGTCATCCGAGTGCGCAACTTGGATGATAATATGAAAGCCAGACTCATTGACGAAATCGAGTACATGACAGAAATGGACCACCCAAACATCGTAAAAGTATTTGAGTCGTTCAGAAGTCCCACCAAAGGCGACTTTTCGTTGGTGATGGAGCTGCTCAGCGGCGGAGAATTGTACGAGCACTTATTAGACTCAGAGGAAGGCCGGTACGACGAGCCAGTAGCAGCGAGGTTGTTCGAAATGATGTGCAAGGCGGTTGCCTACATCCACTCCAAAAAGATTTGCCACCGTGATTTGAAGCTGGAAAATTTCGTCTTCGACGAGACCTCCGAGGAGGCGCAAATCAAGTTGATCGACTTCGGCCTCAGCAGACGCCATGGATTAGGTATCAAGAGAATGAACACCGCAGTCGGGACTCCCTACTACGTCGCTCCTGAAGTTATAGAGCGTGGCCAGGACTATGACCAGGCATGCGATGTCTGGAGCCTGGGTGTGCTGCTGTTCATGATGCTCAGTGGACGTCCACCCTTCGATGCAGAAACGGACCGCGGTATTCTCTCCGCCATTCGCAAGTGCCGATACGATTTCTCTGACCCCATCTGGGCCACCATCGGCTCGTCTGTCAAAGACCTCATCCAGAGGATGTTAGTCACAAACCCAAAGAAGCGCATCAAGCCTGCCGATATCTTGCAGCACCCTTGGGTGCAGCAGGCTTCGAGTGCGAAGTTTCGCGCTCCGGTCAATGCTGTGATTGCGAAAAATCTTCGCAACTTCATGTCCGTGTCCGCTCTGAAGCGAACAACAATGGAAATGATCGCCCTCTCCTTGAACCCGTCCCAAATCAAAGGGCTGCAAGCCGAGTTCGAGAAAATTGATACAAACAAAGACGGTGTTTTGACGCTGGAAGAATTCCACCACGCTCTGCAGCACAAAATGCCACGAGCAGAGATCGAGAATCTGTTTTCAGAGCTAGATGGCGATTGCTCGGGGCACATTGAGTATTCGGAGTTTGTATCAGCAGCCATCGCCTGCACAAATTATCTTCCTGAGTCACAGCTGCGTCTTGCGTTCAATCGGCTCGACGCAGACGGAAGTGGAACTGTGGAATTCGAGGACTTGAAACAGCTGTTCCCAGACAACATTGACGAAGCTAACGACATGATGAAAGAACTCAACATCAAGCCACATCAGCAAATCACCTACGAACACTTTTTGGAGTTGATGCGGTGTGTACCGACTTTGTGCGCACCCACCATGTTGCATTGTTGCATTGTTGCGTCCTGTTCAGCTCTTCGTAGCGGCGTCGATGATGTGATGAGTGTGCCCGTTCTCACGTTCGGAGTCTCTTTCTCACTCACCGACCGTCATCACACATGCTCTCACTCGTTCACTACCGCGGTCCGCGGTCGTGGACATCGTGAGGCATACGCCGCAACACAATGGTGCATGAAACTGTCGCCAGCTTTGCCCACAGCTTCTCTATGGCAGACACCGAGAGTCGCCGCACAAACGAAGCTACATATCATCGCCTCCACCACCGCATGACCCGATCACCGTGCTCCGGCGTGCCTTTGAAATTGTGTATCCTATGTTTTCGCAGGCCTCGCAAGCATGGCAAGGTGGATCCACGTCAAGCGCGCCTCCAAGCGGCAATTAACAGAGAGGATGAAGCAGCATACACCGGGTCCAATCCCTCGACCCCGGTCGCAGAACGTGACCGTGAAGAAGCCCCCGCACTGCCCCCGCCAGCATACGAAGGAAGCGATTCCGACGAAGCTGGTGGTGGCGGTGGCGGCGGCGCAAGCAAAAGTGGTAAGAAAGACAAGAAAAAGAAAAAAGACAAGAAGAACAAGAAGAACAAAAAGAAGGACGCAAAGGATCCGTGTACGATAATGTAAGCAAGTTGTCAGGTTTACAAGTGAGCACTCGTCGTTCGCCGCCATTGTTTGGTTCGGTGTCGTTGGGTTGCCGCACAATCCTGAGATCGTGTCACAACTCTGATCGACTGCTTCGTTTCAACTTTTGTTTAGTCGCTGTCCTTTGCGCTGCCCTGTCGTTTATTTCGCGAAATGTTTCTCCCTCATCAATGCCTCGGGCAACGTTTTCGATTGCAGCCTAACAGTGACCGAGTTTTAGTATGAGCAGAAAGACCGGCACACAGGACAGGATTATGCGAACGAGGGAACGCACCAAAAACTCAGTGGAGTGGCCGAATCTTTTGTGTAGACGATTGAGTAAGCGTTGCCTCCCAAGTGCGGTGGGCGGCCACGCATTTGCATTTTGCAGCGGGGCCAATTCCGTCCAAGCGTGGTTGTGTCTTTCAGTTCCGACAATCGCGATATCACCTTCCTCGACACCTGTGTCATTGAACATCTGAGACAGGTACGTCTTCAGTCGCCCAAACCCCAGCCTGGACACAACAACAACGGGAATTTGGACGAGTAGTTCGCCGTCATGTTGATTCTCCTTTCTTGGTAAATTGCCGGTTGCATCGACCGACACCAAACGACGGCCGCCAATTTGCAGTTTACGTGGCGGTTCTAGCACCTGTAAAGTTGCGGTCGGACTTTCAACTATGACCCCCGCAGCAGTGCACAATTCGAACATCGTGAAGATATCCTGTAGATCACACCGTACTTCTGTGTAGTTGTCGAATACCACGTATCGCCCGCCTATGGCGGCAGCAAGGTCTGTCGGGCAAACTTGGGCGGCCAGCAACATCGGCTCACAGAGAACATGCTGCAGCTCTGTGTTTCGAGCTAAAGACGTGGCAACAAAGGTGCTCATGTTTTTGCTGCTGCCCGTTTGATTTTGTGACAACTGCTCCAAGATGGTCCGTGCTGCAACAGAACGATTAAGGGCAAGGACTGGAGGAGCCCATGCGACAGTCAAAAAGTGAATGGCGTCGTTCACTTGCGAAGCTTGTGGGCTGGTTGCACCGCCGAAGCGTTGTATCAAGTCACCGGCAAAGTCATATTCCGGGGTTGACGAGCGCAGGTGTGGGAGAAGTACTTCTCCCGACTGTGCCGGTGCCAGGCTATGCAGGCGATGTTTAACAACCTGGACATCACACGGCAAAGTAAGAACAGTTTGAGGCCAGGCTTGAATGCACAGGCACAATTGGTCTATCAATTCACCTTTTCAATCTTTTGTTCACGTGCTGCATCCCCATCTCGGCGGAGGTGGTGATCAATCGGCATCGAGAACTCAGCATAAATGCTCGCGACGCTCAGGCGTTGCTCGTGGCTCAAGTGCGAACGAAGGATGTTGCCATGGTTTCGACCGACACTGACCACAGGGAACACATCTTTTAGAGCGTCATTGTCGGCTGCGTAATCTAACTTCCTTCGCCCGAAATGTGACATGTGGGGGCTGTCCATTTCGATGGCTTCATCATCCGTGTTGATGACGATGACGCCTGCAGCTCCAGCGTCAAAGGCGTTGTGAGTTTTGGCGTCGAACGCACATCCACCACGATCGACGACCAGAATGCTGCCATTTATTGCGTCGTTGTGAATATTGGACTCGGATCTGCTGCGCTTCTCTGCAGTCCTCTGTCTGCGCCGCCGCCTGTTCGTTTGGTGGGCATTGAGCCCAGGGGATAGGTCACGAGAACAACCATCTGCAGGTGTCACTTGTACAAGCTTAAAACGGTGCCTGGTCAACACCAACTTGGAAAACTTCGCCAACACCACAGGCATTGTGATTGATAAATCAGTCCACTCTAAAGTCGTGCTACCGTCGGTGCTTTCAGACGAGGAGTGGACATGTCTTGATGGCCGCTGCTTCAGGGTTTGCGACGAAGCTCGCCACAGGCGAAGCAAAGGTTCTGGGCTCGTTCCATCGTTCTGTGAGGCCGGCGTGGTGGTTTGCAAGTCGCTGCTGCTTGTTGATATCCTTCGTTCGAAGTGATATGACACCGGTGGGTGAGAGCTTGCTTCCTTGACCGTGTTCGAAAAGTGCTGGAAGTCTTGGTCAAGGAGCGAAACATTATTGATCTGGACGAGCTGGTCACCGACCTTGATCTGGCCAGAAGCTTCGGCAAGACTAAATCCCTGACCTCGACGTCGTCTAGCATTCGTCTTGCCGTTTTTCTTCGAGTCTTGTTCTGCTGAATCAAAGCTAGTTACGTGAAAAGATGCATTGAACACGACACCAATTGGTCGGCGAGAGTAAACTTCAAACTCAAAGGCGATAACTTGATCGTCAGAGGAGGTCTTCGTGTGCAAGGCAAAAGGAAGCTTTGCGGCGGCTTGAGTGACCCTGTCCGCCCACAAGTCTCGGCCGTTGCTGGTCATTAACCAGGGCACCACCAGCAAAAGAAATTCCAACATCTTCATGTCTTTCTGTCGCTGAGAGTACTCAGTCGCACAGCAACATGCCACTATCTATGACCAGTTGCGGTCACCGGTGCCGTCAACAGCACACGCAGGAGCCGGTGGTCGCCATACTGACAATTGAGCATGTTTTTTGAACGTGCTGCAGCACACAGCAACTTTTCCCAGTAGAATGACCAACACTGTAGTCACGCGCAGATGCGCACCCGCACTCAAGGTTTTACACACCAACGAGTTGGCAACAACCGCAGGGGATATCCCATGCAAGTCAGGACTCGTGGCATTCGCCTGTGCCCATCCGCACTTCTTGTCGCCATCGGACCAAATTTGAGGAAGCGACCCACAACAACAACAACCACAGCTTGCATTTCCCATCGTCTCCGCCACGCCGCAGCGAGCAGGCAGCAGGCAGCAGGCAGCAGGCAGCAGAACGTGTGTTTGTGTGTCTGTTGTGCTCCTGTCCTGCGGCCGTCTGCTGCCGACGCTGCCGAGTTCAAAGTTCAAACTAACGTCATCGTCGTGCTTTGTTGCTGGAGTTTGCAGTTTGAATGTTGTGTGGGCAGATGCGTTGGAAAGCCGCCAGCCGCCACCTGACTGACGGACATCGTTCGTGACCACACACCACACCAGCCGCCAGCGCATTCGTTGATCGCTCTGTTCCTTTGCTCCACCACCACGAACAATTGGAACCAAGGTCGTCACGCACAAAACGGAACAGCGTTTGCGCAAAACGGAACGGAGTGAATGACTTGAGAAGTGTGACGCGGTGTTGGGTGTATCGATTTGTATCGGACGTGCAGGGGGCGAGCACGTGCACCGAAAGAGTGCATCGTGCAAATCGGCGTCGGTGCCAGATATCTCTCATGAAGACTTTCTCCTGCGTCGCGACATGTTCCGGAGATATTTTTGGAAGTAACTTCTGTTTCTTTTTCAGTGTTTCATCTATTGCAGCCGAAGTCACCTAGCTAGCTACGTGAGTGGGACACAATAACCATGAGTGCTCAATTTGACAGCGATCGAGCTGAGAAGTTCGTGTCGGAGGAGTGGAACTCCTCCTGCATCCCAACACTGGTGGATTACATCAAAATCCCGAACTTGAGCCCGACCTTCGATGATGAATGGGCCACGAACGGACTCCAGGACCAAGTCGTCGACCTGTTCGTCGACTGGGTCAAATCGAAAAGTGTTCCCGGGTTGTCGATGGAGGTCGTTCGCTTGGAAGGAATGACCCCTGTAATTTTCATCGAAGTGGAACCGACAACTGACTCTCCAGAAGATGTGGGGACTGTTCTTATGTACGGGCACATGGACAAGCAGCCACCATTTGAAGGATGGGAGGAAGGCTTGGGCCCTTACAAGCCAGTGATCAAGGATGGGAAGTTATTCGGAAGAGGCGGGGCTGACGACGGGTACGCAATTTTTGCCGCTGTCACTGCCATCAGAGCCTTGAAAGAACAGAACACCCCTCACGGGAGGATTGTGTTGCTGGTCGAAGCCGCAGAAGAGTCCGGGAGCCCGCATTTGCCAGCGTATATCAAACACTTGATGCCGCGAATCGGAACCCCTAATTTGGTGGTGTGCCTCGACTCTGGTGCGGGCAACTACGAGCAGTTGTGGGTCACGAGCAGCCTTCGTGGCGTTGTATTCGGTACTCTCAAGGTCGAGATCCTAACAGAGGGTGTTCACAGCGGGGCTGCTTCCGGCATTGTGCCAGATTCGTTTCGAATTTGCCGCGCACTCCTCTCACGATTGGAGAATGCTGAAACTGGTGAAATAATTCCTCCTGGGCTGTCAGTTCAGTTGTCCGACCAACGCCTGGCACAGTCGAAAGCCGCTGCACAGCGACTAGGTATGGCCGGAATGGTCGGATGCTTCCCGTTTGTCACGAAGTCTTGCAAGCCTGTCCGCGAGGATTGCGTGACTCAGCTTGCGTTGAACCGTTGGTGGCGACCCCAACTTTCAATCGTTGGGGCTGCTGGACTGCCGTCGGTTTCGCAATCGGGCAACGTCCTTCGGCCATCCACGACTCTTGTTCTCAGTTTGCGAATTCCACCTACTCTCGACAAGGATGATGCAATTCGGGTTCTGAACGACACGCTTCTATCTGATCCTCCGTACGGCGCACGGGTAACTTTCAATGTCAAAAAGGCTGGGTCCGGGTGGAGCGCTCCAGATTTGAAACCATGGTAAGTGGAGTGTCACAATCAAGGAATGGGCACCAGTAAGCGCTGACGCGCGCCCCACAATCGCTCACGTGTAGGCTGAACTCGGCTCTCAACAAGGCATCTCAAAGCTTTTTTGGCAAGGATTGCATGCACCAAGGGGAAGGTTGGCACTGGGGCTTCTGTTTTGTACAATACTAGCAGGCCAGCTGTCTTACAACTACTTGTCTATTGATTTGTTTGTAGGGGGATCGATTCCATTCATGGGAATGCTGGTAAGTTCTTAAACCACGCTGCTCTGAGTGTCAGGACCGCGGCTCAACACTGTCTGTGTTATTAGGGCAAGTTATTTCCTTCAGCTCAATTCTGTGTGACCGGCGTGCTTGGTCCGAACGCGAATGCGCATGGTCCAAACGAATTCCTGCACATTGACTTCAGTCGACGACTGACATGTTGTGTCGCGTCTGTTCTCGCTTCACACTGCCGCTCCAAAGTTGACGCTCAGCTCCGCCAGGAAGCTAGCAGCGAAGGCAGCGGCGGTGCAAAGGAAGTGGCAGTGGATTGTTCTGACATGGTTGTGCCAGCCGATTCCACGAACGCACGATGAAAACTTTCGACTTTGCACTCCAAGACATTCCCGTCGCGTGAGTGTGCGGGATGTGGCGATGGGCAGCCGCGATCATCGCACGCCGCGTTTGGCACGTCTGGCTCTTCACTGTCAAGCGTATGATCACGGCGAAAAGCAGTGACACAAAATATCATAAAATTACTCTAGAAAAACCTATCTCGAAACATGCGCGGGTGCTGATGCTGATACCATGCGGTCACATCACGTTGAGTTGCCGTTCAGTCAGCAACGCACTCGGTTGCTGCACATCCATACCGCAGCAGCACACCCGTGGTGGCGCTCATGCGCCAAAGACTATCCGGCATTTGTTGTATACAGCGTTGTCTAATTGACCAAGCTGTCGGTCAAGTCGCCGATGCCACTAATAGTTTCAAAGTCGACCGTCAGCTTTGGCGGTAAACGTCTTTGGTTCCACAACACTGTCACGATTGGGAATGCTTCGAAGATGAAGAAATACAAAAACACCAGGACACAGTACACAGAAAAATACTCCTCAGCAGTTTCCTCCGTCCACTGAAAGTTGCTGAAGCTAAGCGAGATAGCGAATATCGTAATCGACCGGCAAATAAAAACTGCGGTCAAGATCCACGTCACAATAGATATTTCTGTGACCTTTGCATCGCGGGAACTCTGTATGATGGGAACGTTAGCAAGGCGTTGCTTCACCTTTGCCCCTAGGACGGGAAATGCAATTCCGAGTGCCAAGAACAGCAATACAACAGCAAGATTGGCAACCTGTCGATGCAAATATAGAAAGTAGTTGAAATCTCAGTTCGAGGTACGCAACACGATAACACAGCACATACCGCCGACATTACTATGCTCCTGGAGTTCGTGAGCACAAATATGATTTCGATGATAATAATTGCAGCGCAAATCGCATTCGTTGTAATGAATACACCCTTTATCCATACTCGGGTGGTGCGGTCGGAGTTAATGCCGGAAAAATATATTTTTGTCCACGTCAAAATCAGGAATGAGTTCACGGAGAAAAACACAAGTGTTGGGAGCAACGACACAATGTAAGCGGCCTTTTCTGACGCCGGAGTGGTCAAAATTGGGAGGGCATTCCCTGACGAGGCGTTGTTCGTCGCGTTTAAGGTGGGACAATATCCGGTAGAATTGTTCGGATCAACAATCAAAACAAGCGTCGCGAAGCGCGCTACGATGCTCACGACTAGCATTGAGTGCAAAATGAGCTGACCGCCACATAAAGATGACCGCATACGGATCCGAACGATTTGCACCAACGTTGTCAAGAGCAACAGCCCAAAGAGTACCAGCAGGCTGACAGCGGTAGGGAACCCTCCTGAAGGGCAGACATCAGGGTCTTCTTCCATTGCCCTCGCGTGGGCAAAGAGAGGGACAGTCTATTTCAGTGAGAAATAAAAACAAAATATGAACCAAACTGTTTTCTTGATTGGCCAGTGCGTGTCACTACGGTGTGCTCTATTCCCCCTCAATTTGGGTCTCCCCCTTCACATGCAAGCGCTGGCATCACGGCACAACCCCACGCTCACTACAGTCGCACACTGTTACAACTGTCTATGTAAACGTCAAGGTCTCGCCCGTACCCGTACAATTGCTTTCCCCCAGCACAGCTGTGTCTTGTGGTATGATGGACGGACGATGGAAGCCGACAACGATAACAACAGCAATGAAGAAGAAGAAGACGACGACGAACGACGAACGACGAACGACGACGACGAACGACGAACGACGACGACGAACGACGAACGACGACGACGAACG
>ENA-OWNT01003511-OWNT01003511.1-seawater-metagenome-genome-assembly--contig:-NODE-3511-length-14668-cov-4.327531_pt1 | contig 14668 bp, 14 predicted proteins | sample MGYA00238136_ERZ651165 | MGnify/ENA primary metagenome ERZ651165 (study PRJEB26861, sample SAMN08777766) | seawater metagenome | isolation source: coastal seawater | place: USA: Florida | collected...
GACCACACACGACGATGATGACAAGCGACAACGAAAGACGACGACGACGACGACGACGACGATGACAGCGAACTGGCGACAGCGAACTGGCGACAGAACGAACGCTCTCGGGGTTGATTGACTTGATGAAATACAGGCTAAAGACTGCCGTTATCGCCGACTTTATGTCCAAATCTCCTAACCAGGCCTTCCAATTTCTTTCTACCGCGCCGCGCCCTTCGCCGCCCTGCCACGACGTTGTTGTCGCGGAGACCGCCGCCGCTTCCTAACGCCGTGCGGCGGCTCGGTGACTTCCTGCTTTGCAGCGCCTCTTTGCGTCGTCAACGGCGTCTTTCGCTTCCTGGCTTGGCGTGGCTTCCGTTCCGGCGCAGTTTTCGCGCGCGACGCGGATTCTTTCTCCTGCTTCACACGTCCTGGAAGCTGTTCGGCGGTGCTGCAGTTGGGACTCTGGAGCCGTAAAAACTCGCCACGCGTCAACGGCTTTGCTTGCGTGCGAAAGAGGCTCTTCACTTTCGCTCCGCCGGACTTCGTCAATGATTGGAACTTGCCCACCCAACCGGCCGTCCTCCCGGCCACAGTCGTAAAAGTGATGGTGTTGCCGAAGAAGTCCTTGGTCCCACTTTTCTTGTTCGCCCAGCGATGATGAAACAACCAGAACGCCGGGAACAGGTCGTGGTTGGCGTTGGCCTTGCATGCTTCGTGGACGACGTACGTGATGCTTTCGATAATACGGGATATTTGGGGAGGCTTCAAGTTACAACCGCGCGTCGACGGATGCACTCTGGCTTGGTACAACACTTCGTCGGCGATCCAGTTGCCGATGCCGGCAAGGAATCCTTGGTCAAGCAGCACACCTTTGACGGGCGCCTTGCGCGCTAGCAACCACCCAGCGACCACGTCCGCGGCAGGCATGTCCAGAAACGGATCAGGCCCGAGCTTGGCGAATTTTGGATCGTCAAATAGGTTTTCGAGGGCGAGCACTTTCCCGAAGCGCCGTGAATTCGTGAACGCGATCTGCGCACCTGCATCCGTGGTGAGCACTACTTTGTGGAAACGTGGCGGCCACTGCGACGCGTCCACTTTGAAGTCTTTATAATGTAGTTGCTCTTCCAATTCACCATCGGGGTTTCTGGCGGAAAATGCGCCCGTCATTCCTTGGTGGAAGTACAAGTTTGGGACTTTGCCGGCGGTCTCAACGATGATGTGCTTGCCCTTGCGGTGGACATGGACGACCGACGCTCCCTTGAAGGCTTTCACAAACTTGCGCTGAGACAGGTTGGCGATGACTTTGTCGTCCTTCTCGGCTTGCACTCGCGTCAGTACGCGCCCTGCAAGAAATCGTTGCAGCAACCGGCGGCTGCGTTCTACTTCTGCGAGTTCCGGCATTTGCACTAGACTTGAGGCACGGACGCGGCAGCAGCACTCGCCATGACCGTCGTTGCAGGCGGCACTTGTGGATTCAAATGGGTGCAAAATTCAGCAAGCTCGTTCCTGCCCGCGTCTTTTGTTTCGGAGTCAGCCTCCATTTGCATTTGTGCATGTGTGTCAGGCTCTTTATTTTGCATGTACTGTCGCTGTCCAATGCAGTTGTCGTGACCTCCAATGCGTGCTGACTGTGGAAATCTGGTCGTTCACATCAGCTGCGCTGTGTCTTCGCCAACGTTTACGTATTCAAGTTTCTTCGGAAGCATTGCTCGGTGGGAGTGGCAACCTTAGCTGCCGCAGCCAGCAACCAACCAACCAACCAACCAACCAACTAACTCGTGCCAGTTCACTCAACAACAATGCAGTGTCCGACTAACTAACAAACGAACTGAGAGAGTGAGTGAGTGCAGTGAGTGCGTGCGTGCGTGCCTGGAGTGGGTGCCTGCGCGAGTGCCTGCACACACTGCAGCTTGCTTGCTGCACGGACTGCACTGTTCGTTCCCACTGCCCCGTCTCCAACTTCTGTTTCCGTCTCCCACGCACCCACCCACCCACCCACCCGCTCTCCTTGCTCTCCTTCCTCCATACAGAAACCAACAACCAACAACCAAAAACCAAAAACTGAAAACTGAAAACCAAAAACTGAAAACTGAAAACTGAAAACTGAGAAATGTGCACTCGAGTAGCGTACAGGGTCCATTCCAGCAGTGCACTCTCTCTTGGCACTTTTGCAGTGGTGCGCTTCACAACTTTCTGCGCTGCGCTGCGCAAAGTTGCGCATCGCACCATCACTACCGCGTGGATGGGTGGATGGATGGGTGGATGGGTGGATGGCATGTTCAAGGTAGGTGCATGGCATGTCATACACAGCAATGACGCGCATCGCGAACAAGTACAACACATGAACACAGTGATAGCGATCGTGACCTCCCCCAGTCCACCACTTGGGTCACCGTGGTCGCGAAACACAGCGGCACGCACAGTCACCAACGCCTCAAAACGAAAAGTTGTAGTGGTTCATGCAAAGAACATAATTTTAATTATCCCGCATCCTACAGCCAATTATGTCACGAGTACACCGGAGGAAGTGTCGATGTTGTCCTTGAGTAAAGAGGGAAAGGAAGTGGCATCCAATGCGGCTGGTGGCTCGTTCTTGATGTCCGGAACAGTCAAAGTCGGCGTACTTGACAAAGGTTGGACAGTTGTGCTCAAGCAAGGTTCGCCATCCCAATCCACTGGCCCAGACGTTTGTTGGCACAGGAAATAGGCTTCCTCGCCCACCACGGGCAAAAGAGTTGGCATCACCAGCACGCCATCGGCTTTTGCGACCATTGTTTTGGGGTCTGTCTCCGACCCATGCTTTGCCAACTTGTCCCCCTTCGTCACCGACTGAAATGGACGAACTGCACACGTCCACGCAAAACCCTCGTCAGGAACGAACTCTGCCTGTGTGCTCGTGCGCAGCCAAACGAGATCCGATGCCATGCTTGTTGCCAGGGTTTCATTCCCAGCCACTACCAAGCTTCTTCGACCGGGGAAGCGGTCTCTGCCAGACGCGCCAGTGACCACCGCGCGGACAACTCCCTTTGCGACGTCCACACTGCTGCGCGCGTCGTGCCGCCCGCATTCGACTGCAACGGCTTTTACTTCCGGCATGTGAGTCAGCATCCAATCTAAGGAAGTTCCTTTGGCCGTCGTCGCGTGCGCAAGGCCTTGCACCACCACACGCACCGGCAGCCTCCCAGCCAAGCAAGCAGATGCTTTAGTGTCCATTGGCAGCGCAAACGCTGGTGACAGTGCAGAACACGAATGAAGATCGATGTATATTTCGGGTTCAATTTCACGGAGCAGGCCCATAATGAAGGCAGCCCGTCCATGCTCGTAAAACCCATCGTCAATGCCCTCCACATTCGTCTCGCCGTCCTCCGCGGCTGCATTCGCTGCCTCCTCAATGCTGTCCACAAAGCAACGGTTCAAATTTACTTCGGAAAACCGTTTGTGCTCTGCGGTGGCCCGTGGGTTGCCGAGAATTACGGTGAGCGCCACGTTGTTGTCTACGCAGGCTCGGTGGAGGTACCCTTCCGCGATGAGCTCGTTGATACCCAACACGCCACAAATCTCGTTGCCGTGTGTTGCTGCAACGATCACCACTTTGCGTGCATCTTCGCTCAATTCCGCGTCCACCCCAAACTCAATAACGTCGTCGTCAACGGTGAGCGCCTGACCAAAGCCAAAGTCGCCTGGGATATCCTGCAGCAGGCGTACGCGATCCCACTCGGTCTTTGCCACCAAGGCTTCGTGGGCCATTGCGTTCACCGCTTCCTTTGCGCGCGCAAACATGGCGACAGCTGCATCTCTGCTCTCCGCCACAGCTGTCATTCCAAACTTGTTGTGCATGCTTGCTGACGCCAACATGTGCAAAACTACACCAGTCTGGTCATGTGCGTTCCAACCCAGTCCACTGTTCTTCACACAATCAACCAGATCGCATGGCAAAAGTCCGACCGATCCTGACGTGTCCGCTCCAGCAACAACTCCCGGTTCGACGTACACGTTGTCACTGGCAACATACCACCGCCGCAGTCCGTCGTCGGTTATAAAAGCATCGCCCGCAGCATTCATGGTTCCATTCGTCAACGCCAACAACGTCATGAATGGTCCTGTCGTTCCGCAGTGACGAAGGTTCACTTCGATTGCCCAGAGTTTCCCGTCCCCTCCAACGACGAAATCAACTCCGTAGTGGTCTAGACATCCCCGAGCAGCAAGTTCTTCACCGACCGCGCGTGTAGAATCCACAATTTCTTTCGCGAGGTGCGACGCAGATGGAAATGAGCAGCCCAAGTAGGTGTGGCCCCTTAGAATCTGATCATGAGTACTCAAGACAGTGACCCGACCGTCCGTACCGACAACGCCTTGGCCACTAGGTGCAGGTGCGTCCTTGCCTGCGACACCTGGCACAAACTCTTCCGCGAGCACCTACAAAAGCCGTTAATGAGAGTAGATCGAGACACACTGTGACATAGATGTGAGGCATGGACGAGGTGACTGTGCGGCACGGACCCCGATACGTCGAATTTGAGGCATGTACGTGTCCCATGTAACGCCCATTCCCATGAACTTCATGTTCGGCAAAAGGTCACGGATGGCTGCAGCAGACATGCCGCCAGGCACTTTCAAAACCGCATTTCCTTGACCGGAGAATGACTCGTCAAGCTTCACCACAAGCTTCTTGATTTCAGACGGTGGCACCTTTGCAACGTGCCGTTCGATCTTGACGGCAAGTTCGTCCACTGAGAACGACAGGCTAGTTCCAGGTGGAAATCGCACACCAGCTGCTTCAAACATCGAGCGAGATCCACTCTTCGTCCCGCAAGCCGCAACAGCCGACGGTGACGCCGCCAGCAAGGGCAGCCGAAGAAGTGAAGCAAGGCGGGCCTCCGACGCTGTGCACGTGATTGTGGATATGGCGGCCTTGGCAGCTTTGACGCCAATGATATTGCGGAGTCTTTCGACGAGTTTAGGCCGCGCTAGTATCTTGTCAGTTAACGGCACACCACCTGTCGCATCCCCGCAGTCGAGCATGTGCAGGCGCGAGCGAATGTTTTGCTCCGAAACGTTCGCACCTCCACCGGCTTGGACCGCCAGACCGACATAGTAATCCACGATATCTGAGTTCACAGCTTGTGAAGTCACGATGACCACTGTCAGATCAAGACTGTTCACACATGCACCAGGAAGCCACAGCAGCACTTTGGGTGACACTGGGTGGGATGAAGACGCGGCAATGTGCTAGAGCGAGTGTGTGAGCAAACACTCGCCACAACTTACTTGCGAGCCAATAGAATCACGTTGTACATAGAACGATGCTCATACAGGGCAACGCCTTTTATTCTTGTCAGCTCCTCTTGATTGTACGAAAGACTGCACACATGCACACCACTCGTTACGCCAAGACGCCCAGGACTTCAATTTGCAAAACGGACCATGCAACATTTAAGACGTGAGTGGTTGTTGGGACAAATTACCTCGGTACGATGACCAGAAGGTTATAAGGTGCCGACGCCTCCCAATACAACGGGCACTCTGATTCGCTGCATTCCGGGTACAGATTTGCCCACGGGTCGCCACGGCGGCCTGGGTGGTTCTTGACACTGAATCGCCGGGACTTTCTGTTGCGGCGAAGTTTGCTGACAGCCACGGTGGTGCGTGATGCTGACATAGCTATCTTGCACACGAGAATGTTTCTTGGTTACCGGCGGCTCGTGGTCTTGACTGTAGAAATGTTTCAGAGTAATATCACTTGCGCTCGAGTTTCTCACTCAATTTTGCGTACACATGTTCACTCTTTGCCAGAACGTTGATGGTCAGCGAACAGGGCCCGACAAGGAACATTTAGCGGTGATCCACGCGCTCGCAAGTACCAACAGCGTGATTGCGGAAGCTCACTCGTTTTCGACCAAGATGGACGAAACTCGCTCCAGCGAAGACTCTCGTGGCCAATTGCTACGGACTGTCCTTCCTTCGGGCTGCAGTTAATATGCCGTGAGTGCGAGCACTAACCCGTCCACGCACTCAATTCCTAAAGTGAACGTGACCATGTATGTATCTGACTTCTGTGTTAGATGGTGAAGGTGCATCACGAATTCGTCAATCTCTGTGGCGTATGAGCCCGTGCGATTGTGGTGAACGAGGTCCAGGTCAACAAACTGTCACCACCAACGCCAACATTCGTTCACAACACCGGCATCAGTCGCTGTGCAACAAACGTGCGCGCATGCACGTGAAGTTCGCGGACTGCAAAAGGTTCACCACAGTCGGAATGTGCTCGATTGGGGCGAGAGAGATGAGAGGGCGGACGAGGAGGTGCGGCAAGCTTTCTTTCGCGTGGCAAACAACAATGAACCCACGCCAACGCGATGAACCGACTAACGAACAACCGCACCGCTGACCAGACCGCGCCGCCGACCGACCGACCGGACCATACCACACCGGACCACGCCGCAGGGCAAGCCAGGCAGGGCAGCGTGCGACGCGCGCAACACGCAAAGATCCGCTGTCAGTCATCCATGCGCCGGTGTGTGTGCGTCAGTAAGTCAGTGAGTGAGTGAGTGAGTGAGTGAGTGAGTGGGCGGCAACAACAGCGTGGTGAACATGATTTTTTCACGTTGCGTTGCGCGTCGATCTGCGCCCTGACTCAACGAACACACAGTCTGTGTGTCTTCATTCATTCATTCATTCATTCACGTTGCGTTGCGTGCCTGACATCCATGATGATTGATGATTGATGATGATGCATTTACTTACTTACTTGCCGTACAGTATGAGACTGTTGTACTTGTGCGCTGCTTTTCTGCTTTGTCGTTTGTCATGTTTGTCGTGTTCTGCGCTGCGTGGTTGGTTGATGGGTTGCAACAATTTGTTGCTTTCCGCTTTTCCGCTTTCTCATGCTTTGCTGATGTTCGCCCACTTTTAAAATCGTGTGTTTTCGCGCAACCAGTTGGGACGACGGCTGTACTTCCTGGACTTCATAAACCTGCATACAATCAACGTGTCCGACCGCGCTCGGCAGTCAGTTGTCGTCATCGGCGCGAAGCGGCACGAGGACTTTGCGCCAACAAACAAACCATCCATCCTGCGGCGGGCGGCCGGGGCCCACGACGAACGAAAAAAGGACAGTGGACGGCAGGGTGGGGTGAGGAGTGGAAAGCTAGGATTGGAGCTCTGGGGATCCGAATGCAACGACAACAAAACGAACAACGAAAAAGCGAGGAAGAGAAAGAAGGTCTGCAAAGTATGAGTCCGTCGTTAAGCCATGGTTTAAGCAAGATATACTACCGCTTGCAGAGCCCTGTGACGGTGCAACTATGGATTTACTAGGACATTTACAGACATGCTGTTCAATCCACGTACATCTGGCAGTCGGCGTCGCTGTTGCACTGGCGAGTGGCGGGAGGCGCTCACCCCCACCCCTCACCATCTATCTCTCCCTGTGGCGCAAGAATGTGGCGGGAGGTGGTTGTTTGCTGTTGTGTTTTGTTGCGCCACAACCACCTCCCCCTTCGAACCTTCGTGCCCCCTCCCTTGGTTCACACTCGACGGTGTCCAGGCAGCCACCTCAGGCGTAGTCCACCACCACACACTCATAAAACAAAACGCTTATTGCCGATGATGCGGTCTGCGTTTATCAAGAAACTACACTTGCGCACGTAAAGGCAAATGGCGGTGCAGCAGAGCCCTTCGATGACGTGGGACAACGGCGGCCGCCACCGCCACCGCCACCGCCACCACATTGGCGACCTCCTTGGAGGTATGCCGTCAACTACACTGTCATACTAACAAGTCGGGCCTTGGCGAGTTGGTGTTAGTAGGCGCGCCCAACGAGAGCCTCCTTGTATTGACTAATCCGCACCACACCCTCCTCGGCAACGTGACTTTGACCGGGATCGCTGGATCGCTCCGGACAACACGTGAGTCACTTGGCATGAATTTTCGAGACACGTCGTGTGACAAAAGTTCTTGTCGGCTAGGATCACAACGAAGGTCAACAAACAGAACGCAACGCAAAAAACGTCGAAAACAAAACAGTGGACAGCCAGCGACGCACGAACGTGCGCGGCGAGCACGTCTGCAACCCATACAAAGAAAACAAGCAATCCAAAAATCTGACAGCACCAAACTCAGCACGTTGTAAAATCTAACGACCGCGAGCAACGCGAGCAAATGGGTCGCCTCTCCGTCCCGGAACATTATGTAGACGAGGTTTTCTATCTCGCGAAGTCTCGCAAGAACCGCTACGTGAGCATGAAGAAAGATAAACGCTGCAAGAACAAAAGACGCCGAGATCGCTATGATCCCACTTACCAGAGTAAAAGTCTGCGTCCCATGTGGAAGAATGTCCGTAAAAGTTTGTGCAATGGGATCGAGCCGACTTGCAAGGTGCGGCGCCGCAGAGTTCGTCGTCGCCGCAGTGGGAGCACAGGCCAAGGTCAATGCAGTTTCGATTGCTATGGCACGCCCGCGCGCCACGGTGGACACGGTGGCCACACAGGCAGACCTTTCATTTCCAAGGCCGCGCCCTGGAGGAGAAATGGCTCTCGGCGTCGGCCACGCCGTGGACGACGCAACGGCGGGGAATGGGAGGCACACCACCACTTGATGACGTCGGCTGCAGATCCCAATGAAGTACTGGAATGTGGACTGACGCGGCGCCAGGTCGAAGAACTTATGACGCGGGACCTCACTCCGAATGACTACGCGCTTCTCCTCGAACTTGACGAGAAGGTGGCAAAGAAGACGATGAAGAAGGAGGATCTCGCGGCTGCCATCTCAAAGCCGGCTGACGATGTCGTGAAGATTGGTGCAGAGTGTGGTGTGTGCCTGGACAGCCTGCACTCTTGTGCGGACATCGTTAGCTTGCCATGCAAGCACCAGTTCCATGATGGTTGCATCACGAAGTGGCTTTCTGAATACAGCACTCAATGCCCCTTCAAGTGTGCCGCTGTAGATCATGAGGTGACGGCGGCGGTCGCCATAGCGACATCGTAACAAACAACAGAACCTATTGTGGTCAGCGAGCACTGCGACATCCGCGGTGGATGACACTCTTCGAAAGCAGACAAAAGCCACCGACACAGCGGTGCCCGAGGCGCCGAAATTTAATCGCACATCAATGAAGTAACAATTACATCACACCTCCTTTGCTATGCGATCGCTTGCTTCGTGTGATGGCTGAACTGTTTGCGACTCCAATTCATCACTGGAAATCAAACTTGACAACTTGGGCAGACTCAATCGTCGTCTTCTCGTTGCAGAGAAGGTCTTTCGCCGGCTTCGGGTTCGATTCCCACTCGATGTCGGCCGCACCATGCTCAAACGATGAAATCTGCAGTCAAGTCACGCACCCACATAAGTGGCGGCTAGAACTCAACACGCGCAGAGACACGGAGACGCCCATATCTCGGGAATCGAATAGCAGCAACAAACACTGACCTCGCATTCGGAAATTGAGAACTCGTTGTCGGGGTACGTGTCGCATCCGTCGCATCCATAGCACTCGACGGTGTTGTATGCCTTTGGTCAATTCCGATTTGCATGCACGTTGGTGAAAAATATGTCGTCGGCGCACCAAACACCGGCATGTACTGTGCGCGAGCACTCACCCACGGCTGAGTCTCGAGTGTGGCCGCAGAAGCTTTCTGGTTGGTCTCTTTACCAGTTGAAGAAATCTTGCTTCCAATGAACCACTCGTCGTCACCCAAGCGAGTCATGTTGCAAATGACGCTATCGCCTGGCGCAATCGGGATCTCATGGCTCATTAGAGCTCCATGAGTCACTGTGACATACCTGTCGAGATGTCACATGTTGGTGCGTGAAGGGAAGAGTTGTAGTTAGTCTCAGTGCAATATGGTGTGAGCCGCGGCATTGCAGGGACCGCGCGTACCACGAGCGGAGGCCCCATTCCTTTCCATTTGAGTCACTAGAAAAGTAAGGATACTGCAACACAGGCTGGATGATGTCGAAAGCTTGCGAGGGCATCGGGTCCACTTTGGGGATCCAGTCAATGTTTTGCAGGCCAGGGAAAAGGTACAGAATCTGTGGCTCAGACTTCGGCACATCTATAGCAACAGAGGCAGCGGGCCAAGTCACCATCATGTTCGCCAACATGACTGTGCAGTAGCGGCAGTTGCGGACAATACGAGTGAGGGTGTCGCGGTGCACTGACCTGGCACTGACATCACGGACGTGAATACGTCAAATCCAGTTTCGTTGTAGAATGCAGTGTACTGCAGCCAGCCGTTGTAGTCAGGAGGCAGTTGCAGCTGGCGGCGCTTGTCTGCTCGTGCGGGTTTTCCGTTGACGCCCAGGCTGTGGGTGGTCAAGACCGGATTGCTTGGGTCGACGATGGGCTTGCACGGAGCAATGTCGCCAAGTTTGTGCCCACCATCCTCGGGAGCGGCTGTCACCGTGATGAGCCCAGTCGACTGGAGTATCAATAATACGCCACACGAGACACGAAACCACGATCAGCACACGCAACAATAACATCGGGCACAGAAGCCATGGAATGCAGCCCGCGCACAACGTGATCTGTCATTCACAATACATTCGAAATACACGCGGCTAACTCACCTCGTCGCGCTTGCTCTCCGCATTGTGGGGGACCTCGTAAACGCAGTGCGAGAGAATGTATCCATTCGGCGTTGCAGTGTACTCGTCCGAGTTTATGACAACACGTGGTAAGGTTTCATCAATTACTAGTCCTGCGGATACGCTGGACACTGCTGCCGCTGACACAGCGGCGGCCACAAACGTTTGGACCAATCGTGGCATTGCACTCGTTCGATACGTCGCTGGTTGGGGGCGGTCTTGATGCTGTAGGTGACAAACAAACAACAAGTGGACAAAAAAAAACAGGGCCAAGCACAATTTACCCGCCACAGCCACGCAGTTTTTTTCAATCCATCAAGTGAAATTGCGCTGCCTGCAGCTACAATCTTCGTCACTACGGTCATTTCGAGGCAACCTGGGCACGACAGCGGTGGTGCACACAGGCCCAGGTCCGCAGCAGCATAGCTAGTTGTGCGATGCAACGACAAAATGTCAGTTTGCATCAACACACGAAGCAGCGATGGCACAACCACGCCACAACGACGGCAAACAGTGACATAGCAACACAACGACGTCGCAACGCCATGGCCACGGCGACAAAACGACGACCAATCGACAACAAAGACAGCATCGCGGCAACGTGACCACAACACAACGACGAAGACGCAATGCAGTGCAACACAACGACGAAGGACGATGGCGACGACACAGCAACGAACGAACGAACGAACAATCGCTACGCAACGACGAACTTCACCACTTTCAATCATCAATGTTGTTGTCAACGAACACAATGTCTGTCTGTCTGTCCACTCTCAGTCAGTCTACTCATTTATCCACTCGACTGAACGAACTATTCCCACTCAGTCCACTCCACTCAACGGTAAATCGAACCTTATCCACTCAAATCCACTCATCCAAAACCACAACAATCGTTTTGTCCATTCATTGTATCCACTCACCGCGTAGTTGTCACAGTCTCGCAGTGTTCACGTTGCTGTGTTGTTGTTGCGTTGTTCGTTGGTTGTTGGTCATCGGCGTTGTCGTCGTTGTCGTCGTCGTCATCGTCATCGTCGTCGGTCGTCGATCATTGTCGTCCTCGTTGGTCGTCGGTCATCGTCGTCCTCGCCGTCATCGTTGCATGATCGCTGCCGTTGTTGCGTAGTTGTAGTCGTCGTGGATTACGGAGTGACTGCCGTTGATGTTGCAGAGGTTGTTGTCATGTTGTCATGTTGTCAAGCGGTAATGCTGAGATGTTGTGCTCTTTGTCGATCCTGATCAGTTGTGAGGGTCAAAGTGTTTCTTCCGAGAGGTATCGATAAAACTGCCGTGCCGCCAGTGACTGGATTAGTCGAAACTGGCAAGTCGAAGGTCAAGAAATATTTTCGAGCAACAACGGTTTTGAAAGTATTGACAGCAAACTCGGACCGGGGACACCCTGTGGTCTCTCCACGCTTGTAGCTGAGTGATGAGTGCCCCTGACTCAATAGCGGCTGCCACGGAGGGTGACACGGCGGAGGGCACGGAAGAAACGACTCTCAATGATGCTGACGCCCCGCCCACGCAGTCGTCGACTCCTTTCACGACCGCGGCGGCGCTGCATCTCGTGGATAAGCGAATACACTCTCTGCAGGTCCTTGAACGGTTTCACAAACATCTGTGCTGGTTTCAATCTGTGCAAATGACTCAAAAAGATGTCGACGGTTCATTTCCTAACGATGCCTCGCGTCGAGCGTTTGTAACAGACTGTGTGTACCTCGGTCTTGGCATTGGCAAAATTATGCGCAAAGGCCCGACTGGTATAGACCTGTTGAACGCGTGTCGCCAGCTGGTTCGGGAGTTTGCGTTCCACAGAAGTAGTTCCCCAATACGCGCAGCGTTACTGTTGGCAGCACGATCCGTCCCGTACCAGTATTTGCCAGAGCGGGAAACGAGGCAATACGACGCTCGAAGCATCGCACTACACAAGCACAAAGGAACGGGAGATGTCGTGTACAAGTTCTTGGAATGCCCTCGGCTTCCTTTCTGCCCAGACCACCTTCTTGCCATCCGTTCAACGTGTCAGTCACTACTTCAGATGTACGGTGAGATTCGAACAGTTGTGGTCACAAAGACAGAGTTCGGTATTACTGAACGAGACAAGGTGTGTGTCGTGTGGCATATCCGCGTGCCTTGCCTCACAGCTCACTTCCTGACGAAAATATGAATGCGACATTGACGTCTATGTTGTCCCTGTGTCTAAATTGCCTCTTAGCTTGCCAAAATTGACTCCGAGATTGTGAAGCTATTCGTCCGCCCCATCCAGAGAAGACTGACGACGAAAGCACAGCAAATACTAGAAGTTGAAATCGGGCTCTTGGCACAGGCAGACTGACTTGTGCTTCTTGCGAAGTCTGTGTGAGTAGTTGTCAGGTTGTAAAATTACATAGTAGTAGCTAGCATTCATACTTTTTGTTGTGCACGCGCTAACATAAGAGGTATTGACTTTGAAGGCCAATCTAATGGAAAGATCTGTTCAGAATCAGCACGTGAATCAGGTGAAACTTTGCGGATTATGTTGGGCGATGCTCTACAAAGAATTCAAGGGACAAATCAGTCCCTTGCTTGAGCGATCGAACCGGCAACATTGCAGCTCCTGGTGTTCAACGAAACAACAAATTTGCATGCAGTTACAGCACGCAGAAACACAGATGCGCGGGTTAAATGAAATTCACCAACAAGTCCCAATACCAGCGACGAAGAGACTACCTGGTCCTAGAGTGTGCAGTGGCGAATCCATGTCTGACTCAGTCCATCGCTCCTACGAATCACAGCAATAAATCATCGACGAACAATGTACCCACACGATCCGTAGTTGTCCCATAATTTGAGTCAGCTGCAGCATTCACCTCGTCAAATGGCTTTCCATCGCTCTCAGTGACAATAACTATCTTAAATGTGCATGAACCAGTTGTTGCCGGCGGTGGTAATGGTTTTAATTGCGACTCGACAACATTCAAGCGACTCAAGCAGCCCCTGAAAGCATCTTGCAACTGTCGCAGATCCAGCGTGGGGCCCGCAGCATAATTCGAGAAAGCGAAAGTGTACGTTTCACGGACGACTCCGTCTTTTCCGGTGATTGGAACCAGCACTCGTAACACGAGGCCCCGCTCGAACAACGGCTGAGCGTTGCGCAGCACTTTGGTGATGTACGTGTTCAGTTGAGGATGTCGACTCATCCACACAGCCATCCCATACTTGCGGCGACGCTCAAAGAGGTTCGAGGGGTATATCCCTCGACAGTACAGAATAGAGTGAACAGCTGCTTCGATGAAAGTCAACATTTCATTGATAAGTGATGACGTGGCACGTGTGCCAGTCGATGATGCGCTGGTCGGCGACGCTGAAGGCCCAACCGCATGGGCCGAGCGGTCCGCCATGGCGAAAACTCGCTTGCCCGACTTGCTTGTCTACAGCCGAAGCTGCCGTGAGTATGAGCGAACTACATTCTAACTGGGAGCGTGCACGTTTGCTCGCATCGCGAAAAAAGTGGATTTAATTCCACGGTCTCGAATGCACCTTGCGATACTTGTGGGCAGGTTTATTCGTGTCAATCAATGTTCGTCATCGTGTCGTCGTCGTCGTTCGCCACTTCCATTGTCCGCGTTCCTCCTTTAGAACCACCCACGGAAACACTCAAACAACGGTGTGACGAACCTTGGCCCCATGACAAACCATGACGAACCATGACGAACCATGCTGAAAGATGGCGAAAGATGTCGAGCGATGGCGAGCCACGACACTGCGAACGGTGGCCAACGATGGCGAACGATGACGAACCATGACGAACGATGACGAACGATGAATGAAGAACGATGACACTGCACAACCAACTTTGACGAACCATGGTGAACGATGGCGAGCGATGGCGAACGATGGCGAACGATGGCGAACGATTACGAGCGATGACGAACGATGACGAACGATGACGAACGATGAATGAAGAACGATGACACTGCAAAACCAACTTTGCAACTTGGTTTGTCTGTTGTTGTCTGTTGTCTGTTGTCTGTTGTCTTTTGTCTGTTGTCTGTTGTCTGTTGTCTGTTGTCTGTTGTCTGTTGTCTGTTGTCTGTTGTCTGTTGTCTGTTGTCTG
>ENA-OWNT01003512-OWNT01003512.1-seawater-metagenome-genome-assembly--contig:-NODE-3512-length-14665-cov-4.196668_pt1 | contig 14665 bp, 16 predicted proteins | sample MGYA00238136_ERZ651165 | MGnify/ENA primary metagenome ERZ651165 (study PRJEB26861, sample SAMN08777766) | seawater metagenome | isolation source: coastal seawater | place: USA: Florida | collected...
CATTGTCAGTTGGTTCTTTCGTGGGAGCTGTGGGCGGGGGTTGGTGGGCTGGGTGGGCTGGGCTGGGTGGGCTGGGCTGGGTGGGCTGGGCTGGGCTGGGGTGGGTGGCAGTTATGTCAAGAGGCAGAAAGCTTCCATAAACGGGAATGTAGTTACAGAGCAGTGTGTAAGAACTTTCAGTACTGTAGCGTAGTGTTGCGTCGTTATCGTAGTGTAGTCTAGTGCACAATTTCCCAACTGTACTCGGTCTACACCGTCACTTTATGAAGCACTATTTACGGTGATGACTGTGGAGGAAGTATTGATGATGACATTTCGACAGTACAGCGAGGTGAGTAAACACAGAAGGCAGCACGACACAAAACAGTATAGCGTGTTCGTTCGTTCGTTCGTTCGTTCGAAAAGATGCAGCGTCATGCCACAATGTAATGATAACTAGCGTTACATCGTTTGTCGTTTGTTCGTCTTGGTCTTGTTCGTTATACAGTAGTAAAACCGACTTTCCAGTCGACTATCAACTGCATAACGATACGCTCTATTCGAGAACTGTACGGCCACGAGGCGACCAAACGAACCAAACGAACCAAACGACCAAACAAACGACCGAACGACCAAACGACCAAACAACGACCGAACGACCAAACGACCAAACAAACGACCAAACGACCAAACGACCAAACGACGCAATGACGCAATGACGCAATGACGCAATGACGCAATGACGAAAGAGGAAAGGGATTTCGGATTTCGGATTTCGGATTTCGGATTTGGGTTCTGGATTCTGGGTTCTGGGTTGTGGGCGTTGGGTGGGTTCTGCGTTCGGTTCTGCGTTCTGGGTTTTTGTTTGTTTTATGTCTTCGCGGATTTGGAATTTGGGAATTTGGGAATTTGGGATTTGGGATTTTCGAATTTGCAATTTGCGAATTTGCGAATTTTGCGAATTTTGCGAATTTTGCGAATTTGGAATTTGGGCTTTTTGATCGACACGTTCGTTGATTGACAATGAGTCATTGTTGCCGCGGGCGCCGCGGGAGGGAGGGAGGACCCGGCTCAAGTCAAGTCAAGTCATGTCAAGCAAGCAAGCAAGCAAGCAAGCAAGACCCTTATGGCCTTCCAGGTGGTATACAGTACAGTACAGTGAAAGTACTTTCGGGTGTATGTATGTGTGTGTGGGTCCTTCAAGTAAGTAAATCAACACTCGCTGCCTGGTGTGCCTGGCTCGGTCGGTCGGTCGGTGTATGGCACAGGTCAAAGGTGGGTGGCAACTGACTGGCTGCTGGCTGAGAGAGCGCGCGAGGCAGAGTGTCCTGCAGGAAGGCAGGCAGGCAGGCAGGGAGGCAGGGAGGCGTTCGTCTGCATGTATGTGTGGTTATTGCTGCAGTGCGCGGCTTGAGTGTATGGTATCCGCAAACGGAAATACAGGCAGAACGAACCAACGTATGATTGGTGAATTGGGATGGATGGATTCGGTGACAAGTCAACCGCTCTCTCGTGTGCATACAGTTCCGACTTCGGAAGTTTCCGTCACTGCTTTACCGCCCAGATGTTTTTACGATATTATTCGGCATGGACGGGGGGGACTTTTTTATGACAACGCTCTCGCAGCCTTCTTCCTCCACTGTCTTCCTCCACTGTCCTTACTGTCTCCCCTCCCCTCCTCTGTCTCCCTTTCAAGTCCTCTGTCTGCCGTTCAAGTCCTCTCTCTCCCTTTCAAGTCCTCTCTCTCCCTTTCAAGTCCTGTCGCTGTCTCCCTTTCAAGTCCTGTCGCTGTCTCCCTTTCAAGTCCTCCGTCCTCTTCTCTCCCTTTCAAGTCCCCTTTCAAGCCCTCTCTCTCCATTTCATGTATTGTATGTATGCTCCTCTATCTCCCTTGCTTGTCGTCTCTCTCTGTCTCCCTTGCCCTTTCGCGTCCTTTCTCTCCTTTCTTTGTTTTTGATTTTTGATCGTATCCTCGCCCTCCCTTTCGTGTCCTCTCTGTTTCCCTTGACTGTCCTTATCTCTCCCTTGCTTGTCCTCTCTCTCTCTGCCTCCCTTTCTTTGATGTCCTCTGTCTCCCTTTCATGTCCTCTCTCTCTCTCCCTTTCATGTATGTCCTCTCTTTGTCTCCCTTTCGTGTCCTCTCTCTCTCTCCCTTCTGTGTGCACTGTTGCCGCTGTTTCCTTCTCCGTTTTTTGCTTTTTGCCCTGTTGTCTTCGTGTCTCCCTTCTCCGGCCGGCCTTTGCTCTCCTTCCTTCTCCACTCACTCCTCCGCCCTTTTGTGTGGTTTGTCTTCCTTCCTTCTCCGAACAAGGCCGTTCGTTCCTTCGTCTGCCTTCCTTCTTTCCTTCCTTCCTTCCTCCGAAAGCAAACACTCTCCTGCTTTGTTTCTTTGGCTTCCTTCCTTCTCCGCGTTGTGCAGGTCAGGTCAGGTCAGGTCAGGTCAGGTCAGGTGCTCAAACCAAGGCACTCAGGCACCAACCACCACCACAGGAACAACGCGATTGGCATGAAGTAAGTGGTTGCTTCTGTGCTTTGAAAACCCGATTATAAGTTCGTCCTTTGCGCACCAGAACTCGTGCAATACCCTTGCAAACTGGGAGTCAGACCTCTAAAAATGGTGACCGCGAGAGGCACAGCGTATCTTGCTGTCTTCGTAGTGTCTGCTTGCACTGGCAACACTGCACCTCAGGACATCCTCCTCATGGCGCTTTGACCTACTGTATGTATACTACACACTTTGAAATGTACAGTACTGCATATCGCCTTTTCGATGCAGACACAATGTCAGGCCAACCAACGAAATCAATCCCGACATCCCGACATCCCGACATCCCAACATCCGAAATCCCAGTCGAAAGGCTGCAAGGCTTCGGCTGCGCTCTGTCGTTGGTGCAGTCGGAGTAGGTATGGCAATGAAGTATCACACCATAGAGGGGGGAGGAATCATGTTACACATAAATAGTGTGGGCCGGGGAGCTTCGTAGCTTTATTTTTATTTCATGGTTTTTGTTCGTTTCCATGGTGGTCCGTTTGAGAGAAGCAAGGTCTTGCTCGTTTGTCCCTTTGTCCCTGCCTGTTCGCTTTTCGAGTGAACATAAGACGACGTATGACCATACTTGCTGCGTCCCCATTCGCAACGCAAGACTGCATTGCAAGATTGCAACGACGGAACCATCAGTAGTGTACAATGCAAACGCAGCCGCAACTACTGTAGAAGTCAGCGGGAAAGGGTGTTTGTTAGTTGTATAACGTATCAGCTTGGGCCGACGCACGCACGCCACGGCGTCACAAGTGATTCCAAATATCTATCCGCATTCTGCCCCGCAATCTAAGCACTTGGATCCACGTCCATATTGATTGCCCCATCGTCTCCTGCGAGCATGCCGGCAGCCACCACAATCCTCGGTGCCGCCGCGGCCGTAGCCACGACCCATGTTCATGTTCATCAACTGCATGTACTGCTGACGCATGCGCGAGGTGTACTGCTGACGCATGCGCGAGGCTTCTGCATCGGCTTCTCGTTGGCGCGCCTTCGCTGCTTCTTGTTCCGCTGCTTTGCGGCGCTCCTCTTCGTCCTTGCGGCGCTTCTCCGCCGCACGCCGGAGTTTTTCGGCCTCCTGCCTCGCCCGCTCTTGTTCCTTAGCCTTCGCAATCAGCTTCTCTTGTTTCGCCCGTTCTTTTGCTAACTTCGCCGCATGCTCCTCGCGCAATTGCTGGGCCTTCGCCTCCGCCTTCTCGCGAATTTCTCGCTCGCGCTTGGCCGCAGCCTCTTCGGCCTCCAGCGCTTGCTGCTTCGCATCGGCTTCCGCTTTCGCTGCCTCCTTGGCTTGCTGCTCCAGCTCGTCCTCGCGCGCGGCAACGGTGTTGTCGATGTTGCGAAGCTTGAAAGGGTTGGAGACATTGCGATACGCCATCAGGTATAGTTGTTGCAGGTTGTTGGCGACATCAAAGTGGTACAGGTCGCGCAGCTTTCTCACGCGACCGGCCGGCATCTTGTGGTCGCTGAAAACACACCGATTCTTCAGCCGCTGAGCCACCGCCTTGTCGCCTTTGTAGCCGAGCAAATCTGCCAGACCCGTTGCCCACTCAGCTGCTAGGGTTTCGATTTGAGCGCCCAGTGCGGCGGTGAAGTCCTCGGGCGTAACTGGGTCGGTGTCGGTGTCGCCGTCCTCGTACATCATCTCGATGAACGGCACGCGTGTGAACACGATGGCCAGGTAGTCCACGAAGCGTTGCGTGTGGTCGGCGTCGAACACCTTTTTGAAAGTGGTCATCATGTTGCGGACGGAGCCCGACATGCGTGGAGATTGGGAGTTGACGACTAGCACGAAGAGATGTGCTTCTGGGTCCTCTCGATCCATCAGAAACGTGGCCGCATCGCGGATGTGGCGCGTGTCTTCTCGAGCGCCGCGCGAGTCGTCGAGCCCAGGCATGTCAACAAAGCGGGCCGGGAAAGCTTCGTCGCCGAAGAACGCGGCGGTGACCTCGTTCGGCATGTCGGTTTCGGAGGCCGCGCCGGCACCCTCCTTGAAGTGTTTGGCACGCTTGCCGGTCAACGGAGTCATCAGTCGATTAAGAGTCGTGGACTTGCCAGCGCCAGTGGTTCCGATGACGACGATTCGCGGCACGGCATTTGCGTACTTGGACCCGCCTGGGAGGGCCGTGACACTGATGGGGGATACATCCTGTTTGAACGCCGGTGCAGGCAGCCGTGTTGGCGTGGAAGGTGCTTGACGAGCTCTGTGCCTCTGCTCTTGTTGCCCATCCTCGTTGGCGCCAGTGAGTGACACCATTGTTCTAGGCAGACGAGGGAGTCGTGCGGAAAAACGTATGAGAACGTGGAGGGCTAACTTAACTTTTGGGAAAACTTGGAAACTTTGTTCCGGCACTGTGAACGTAGCCGTTCGATCATTGTGGTTCACCCGCGCGAGAAGAACTCGAACCATACATAATATGTTGTTGGACGGAGAAACGCCGCGGTGCCGCTGAATCGCGACTACCCGTCCCGGACGTTCATCCGTCTCTGAACCGTCCGTTTCAGAGGCAGCAAGTCATTTGCTGGCACCTACCGGCGAGTGTTGATGCACGAGGTCAAGAGCTCAAGCCCGAGCAACTATCCAACCAACCAGGTCTCTCAGTCAGTCAGGAACCAGTGATGCCAAACAAGCAAGGATGTCTGTTGGTCAGTTGGTCTGTCGCTCTGCCGCTCTGTCGATCTGTCGATCTGCGTGGTGGAGAGTCAGCGACTGTGTGAGAGTGTGCGTCTGTCTGTGTGTGTCTGCATCTGTCTGTGTGTCTGTGTGTCTGTGTGGGTGGGTGTGGCTGTGGCTGTGGCTGTGGCTGTGTCGGTGCCTGTGCCTGTGCCTGTGCCTGTGCTTGTGGCTGTGGCTGTGGCTGTGTGTGTGTGTGTGTGGTGGCCGTGCGGGAGGACGCAAGGAAGGAAGGAGGGAGGGAGGCAGGGAGGGAGGGGGAGGGAACGTATCTTTGCCAGCGTCAAATTGGTGAACAGCAAGCGAGCAGAAGAGAGAGGAGCGCGTGCGTGCGTGCGTGCGTGCGTGCGTGCTCGCAGCCGCACAACGAACGAACAAGGAACAACACCAACGCACAACGTGCATCATGACAAGCACTAGCTGGCTGGCTGGCTGGTTTGCTGGCTGGCTGTGGAGAGGAAGGCGGAGGACGGAGGGAAGAGGACGGACGACGGCGACAGAGACAGTGACGGAGACGGAGACGGAGAGGCAGACAGACAGACAGAGAGACAGACAGAGAGACAGACAGAGACAGAGACAGTGAGAGAGAGAGGGAGCTGGGCGCTGGGGAACCAGCCAGCCAGCCAGCGAACTTTCATGCAGAACGAACCAGCCAACCAGCCAACCAGCCAACGAGAGAGAGAGCTTGTGATGACAGTGGCAGTGACAGTGACAGTGTGACAGTGTTGCTTACGGTGACCGTGACTGCGTCGGTGCCTGGCTGTGCGGTGCGCGGTGCGGTGCGGTGCGGCCACGCACGCGGAAGGAGGCCAAAGCCAAACCCAACGCCAAAGCCAAAGCCAACGCCAAAGCCAACGCCGTTCGTCCGTCCGTCCGTCCGTCCACCGCCTGACTCACTCACTCACTCACTCACTCACTCATTGCCAGCCACACTGAATGAATGAACTGAACGACGAACGACGACAAACGAACGACGAACGACGAACGACGAACGCGAACGACGAACGGACAAACGAACGACGAACGCGAACGACGAACGACGAACGACGAACGACGAACGACGAACAAGCAACGAGCAACGAGCAAGGCATGCACGCTGAACGTGTGTACATCATGTGTACATTGAGCGTACATGTACGCGTACATAAATTGCGTCGTGGTGGAGGAATGAACTGAAGCGTCGTCGTTCTTTCTGTCGTTCGTTCGTTTGATTGTTCGTTCGTTCGTTGAATCCTTCGTTCGTTGAATCCTTCGTTCGTTGAATCCTTCGTTCGTTCGTTCGTTGCATCCTTCGTTCGTTCGTTCGTTCGTTGAATCCTTCGTTGCTTCGTTCCTTCGTTGTTTGCTTCTTGCTCTCGTGCTCACGCACTCTGTCAAAGAAATCAAACTCAAAACAAACGACGATGACGACGCAACGGAAGACGACGCGCGACACGCTATCATACTCGAGTACGTTGATTGATGGATCCGTATCTTTCTTTCTCTCTCTCTCTCTCTCTCTCTCTCTCTCTCTCTCTTGCGCAGTCAAAGCTCAAATCAAACGACCATGACGCAAAGGAAGACGGCGACACGCTACGTTGATTACGTTCTTTCGTGCGCAATCGAAGCTCAAAGCAAGCGACGGCGGACGCGACCGGATGACGGCGCTACGTTGTGTGGTGCGGATGCGTATCTTTCTTGCTTGCTTCGTCGTTGACTGTTTGTTGACAGTTACTTCGTTGGCAGTGAGTTCGTTGACTACTTGAGTACGGTGACGCAAAATGATTTTCTTGCGTGCGCATGCTGCATCGAAGCCAGTGAACATATACGTGAGGACTGAGATTTCCGCACGCGGTGGTCTCGTTGCGCTGCTTCGTTGCGAACTGACTGCAATTTTAGTGGTAAGAAACTTGCTTGTCCGATTTTGTTAACTGCTCCTTTGTCATACCTCACTCACCAGGACCTGCCATGGCACACTTGCTCGCGGTGGCGGCGATTGCTGTCACTGGCGCTTTTGACCCAGATCCGGTGCAAGTCAACGACTGGCTCGTCACAAGTGTCGTCAAGCAGCCGACACTCACCAACGGAACGTTTGGGGGCATTCCTTCGCTCGAGTTGACGAATGGACTCATCACCCGAACTTTCGTGTTGCCACCGCCACCACAAGAGGCCAAAGGCAACGGCTCTTGCATGAACCCTGGCGGCCGACGCATCCAGGAGCCGGATGGGTCCACGTACCCATACTACGGAAGCACTTGCTCGCAAGATAGTGATTGTGGGCAGTGCATATTGGACGGAACTTGTAAGTGCAACACGTCCGACGCCGCAGCCATACACTGCTGCGTGCCATTGGTGGCACCGGCAACAGCGCCAGGTTTTGCGACTGCGTTCCTTGGTCGACAGGGCTATGCCGGCCGTGAACTCAGAGCTGACGGTGCACAACTTCTCCGTGCCACTTCACCAGAAGCCGTCGTCACCCTTGACGGTGTCGAGTACAATGTTGGGGGTCTCGACGGCCAGACAGAGTTTTCTTTCTTGAATACTTCTTTGCTCCGCAATTTCACGCCGGCAGCTGGCGCATTTGTATTTCGGCCGCCATACCGTCTGAACACTTCCACTCAAAAGAGATACGAATGGACTCCTGGCGCGCGACATAGTGATGCCAGCGCGCAGTGGCCACCGCTTGGCTTGTCTCTTGAGCTAGATTTTGTGGCCCCCGACGATGCACCTGCCGCACACCAGGATGTCACCATCACTGTGGTGTACGAAATGTACACCGGTATTCCGGTGCTGTCAAAATGGGTGCGCATCGCCTCCAACGGCACCACTGCGGTTACCGTCGACGCGCTGACTACTGAGTACCTTTTCCCAAACGAAGAGGCCATGAGTTATTGGGCCACCCAGAAAGCGGGCCAGAGTACAGGGGGTACAACAACCGGAAGGATTCATATGAGCAGTGAAATGTCAAGAGGAGGCGATACCACCGTGCTGCAATCGGATGCACGATGTGGGACCTGCGTCCAGGGCAACGGGTTGCAAGTTCTCAACAGCTCGTACCCCGTGGGACCTGGCACGCAAATCGGAGCCAGTGGCTTTCACGGCTCAGTGTGGGAGTCCTTTCACACGTACTTACTGGTTCACGACACCGACGACATCGAACGACAAGGCCTGGGTATCCGCAAAATGTACCGCACCTTGAGCCCTCAGGTGACAGAGAATCCTATTTTTATGCATCTTACGGACGCATCCCCGGCCGGCATCCGCTCCGCTGTGGACCAATGCAATGCTTCGGGTTTTGAGATGATCATTCTGTCGTTCGGAACTGCTTTGAATATGGAAAGCAAGGACGAGGCGTACATCAAGTCAGTGGCTGAGTCAGTGGAGTATGCGCACTCGAAAGGCATTGAAATCGGCGGATACAACCTGATGTCCTCATCTCGCACGGTGGCCCCAGGAGGTGGGTGTTGCTGCTTTACGTGTGGAACCGTTAAACGCTGCATGGTGCTGTGCCCTTGACATTGTTGCCTTCGTCGATTCAAACAGGAAACTGTATCGGCCCGGATGGCAAGCCAGACGGCGCCAGTTGCCTTGCTTCAGAATGGAGTGACGACTACTATGCAACAATCAAACACTTCATCACTGAGACAGGATTCGACGCGATCGAGACGGATGGACCTTTCGAGGGAGCACTGTGTTATTCCACGAATCACTCCCATCATCTTGGCGTAGCTGACAGCGTGTGGACACAGTACGTCCCGGTGTGGTGATTTCGTGTCATCCACGTGGGTGACAGCATCATCATGGGAGTCCTTCCTTATTGTGTGTAGGTACGAGCGAAACATGGACTTCTATGCGTGGTGTCGACAAAATGACATGTACGAACCGCCATGCTTTTGTCTTCTGAGTCACTGCCTGCATCTCATGTTTCAGATGCACTCTTGCTACTCCAGTTACATTCACGCACCCGACCCGTACTACTTCCGCGGCATCAACAAGGACGGGATGGGATACGTGGAAACGAATTGGAATCTCCCACTGTGGGAACAGGTTGGTAGTTCCTATCCACAAAATGTTGGTGCTGCTAGTGGGCGGCATTCCACTGGCCGACTGCAAACCATGCTGATGTGCCTCCCGCTTCTTGGTTGGTGCTTTAGATTAACTTGGCACGCCAGAATATTTACGATGGCACCTTCGACAAAATCCCTTCACAGGGCTGGATGTTCGTGCCGATCGCACAGTATCATGGTGGATGGCCCGAATGCTGCATCGAACCTGTTGGATTCCTAGCCGGCCAGTGGGAATGGTTTGTGCGCGTTGTCATGTTTTCTGAGTAGATGTGCAATGTTGCACGAACCACCGAACCTCTCACGTCATGATGTGTTTGTGTGTTGGCCAGGTACCTTGCCCTTTACTTCGGGACAGGCGTGAGCCCTTGTTATCGTGGTGCCCGAATTTACGATGACTCCGAGCCGGCGTCTCTTGCATTGTTGCAGAAGTGAGTTTGCGGATGCTTTTCTCCCCCCCCCTCTGCCTTTCTCTCTCTCTCTCTCAAGTCTCGTGATGTTTGCAGATGGACTGCTTTCAACTCGAAATACCGAGTGGTGCTTCACTCAGATCTAATTCATTTATCACGACCAGGTGAAGCGGCGAACCATACCAGAGCTGTCCTCACTTCATCAATTTAATTTTGTGTACACTGATTTGGACATGCAGATGGGGTTGGAGTCGACGCATTGTTGCACGTGCAGCCAGATGCGGTCCGTGTAACTGTGCAATTGTTTAACTCTGTCGCCACTTTGTAAGTGGCTGCAATTGTTGTTATCTTGCGGGATTCAGGCAAAGAGCACAGAACGTGCGCTACTGATGGTATTCAACCCCAACTCAGCCGCTGCAAACGTCACGATGCGCGTTCCATTGTATTACAGTGGTCTTTCTACGGTGCGTGATGATCAAATGCGTTCGCGCTTCGCAGACTTGAGTGCCATTGACGCTGGCTTCCTTTACCAACCTTCAACACAGACTGCGAGCGTGGCACGCGAAGGTGGCACATCGCAAAGTTTCACGCTCTCCCGCGATTGGGCAATCGATTTGCCAATATCAATGGCGCCGAACTCGTTCACTTGGTTCGTCTTTGAGTAAAGCTCAAAACGTCCACTGTGCGGACATTTTCTGCCGTGGTATTGAATTGTGAAATAAAGTAGACATCAACACGACCACAGCTTCCCGCAAGTCGGATTTATTAACAGTTAGTATGGCCACGAGCTCATGGCGATTATGTTCTTGGCGTCCGGGGGCATGGCGCCCTTGCTCACATTGACGATCGTAGGGTTGCCGGATTCTACAAGTCGAGCCGCAACAAAATTAAGAGGGACGGTGGGCAGGGACAGGATGCATCATACAGCACAAACCGTCGTTGGGGAGCGCGTACAGCAGAGCTTGCGGCGTGTGCACCACCATCCCGTGCACGGAGTCCATCCATTGAAACGTGACTTCATCTGGCAAATGGCGTGCGAGTAGCAGTGAGCATGGCAGACGCGTCCGACTCCACAGCAGGCACCAAAGAACTGCGGGTTGGGTGGAGGCACGCAGCAATATGAGCAGAACAACCTACCAACATTATCCACCGCTCCCTCGGGTAAAGTGAACTCATATCCCAGAGTGCAGCTTTCCTGCGAAGTGTCGTACTTATTTGCGTGGTAAGTGGTGGAATTGAGTTGAGTAACGACGACGAACAAAGTATCATTGGTTGGCCATCCCCAGGGCCATGACATTGCAACCACGCCACCTTCGCAGCCGTGAGCTGCGAGTGGCCGTGCACCTCGAGTGAAACTGTCTTGCGTGCTGGAGTGGTCACTCTCAAGTGTCTTCTCCACGGCCTTGGTGCCGGAGCTTTCTTTACGTTGGTAGCAGCTTTTCGGTTTCTCAACCAGAGTAAACCCATCGGTTTCGGTCCAGAGCAGCATACTCACGTAGCTGTCAGAAACAAACGCCCGGCCATCCCCATGGACACCGTCGACGGTGAAGAGTGGAATCAATGACATGGATCCGCTGTCGATGTCTCCAACGGACACCTTCGTGCCCTTGGTTTCAATCGATGTGCCTGTTGCTTCCGAGTAATTTCGGTACACGGCCCAGAGGCAGTTCGGTTCGGACGAGTAGCCGATGAGTCCTGTGTCCAGTTCGAAAGGAGGGCCCCAGTAATCGATTTCGTCCAGCTCATCGATGTCGAACCAGTGTCCCTTTCCATCTCCCGACATCCATAGAAGCGAGTCGTTCTCCTCCAGTATGACGCTGGGTGTCACGGTGGCGTTGGTCTGGGCAACGACATACTCCGAAGGTGTGGTTCCCCACGTTATGTGATGCTCGCGTGGGGAAGATAAGTCCAGCGCGACGTTGAAAATAATGGCGTTGCCGATAGCTCCGTGCTTGTGGCATGCTGCTGCGGTGGTGTCGTTCGCGCACCAGGAAACGCCGATGATGTTATGTGCCGATGTCAGAGCGCCGCCCGACAATGCAAGGGCATAGGTTAGAGCGCGAGAGGATGGCATCGTTCACGACCAAAGTGCGAACGGCAACGACACTGACCACCCACACGGAAAAAATCGACGATTTCTTTCGAGATAACCTTTGCCATGATGCGTTCAAGTCCTTGCACAGTGCTCGTTTACTCTCCGTGCGCCGGTACGGCGTCGCAATGCCGACATCTTGCCAATTAAGAGTACATCGGTTGTGATGGTGAACGCGGCGAGGAACGAGAGGACGAATGACAAAGACAGAAGTCAATTATGGTGACAGTGCCGGCGACTATCGTCGTTGTGACTTGGTGACATCAATCCAATCCATCTTGCAAGGTTGGCGCCGCAAACACAGTGACGTAAATGACAACGACGACTGCAGCGACGACGACAAAGCATCCACAAAGACAGAAACCTCGTCAACCGCGACAACGACAACGACAATAAGTCCGTCCATCATTGACGGCGAAGAAGAAGAAGAAGCGGACAAGGAAGTGAAGAGGGAGAACATCACGGCCGCGACTATAAACCACCACCACCAACCAGCACCACAGTCAATCTTTGATCTTTGATATTTGTTGCTGGCGTGGCGAGTTACTGACACGAACTCGAAAAGCGCGTGAAGCAACGAACGCAACACCGAACGCAACAACGAACGAACGCGGCAAAGAACGCGGCAACGAACGAACGAACGAACGAACGAACGAACGGCAACGCGAAATCTTCGAATCTGAGATCGATTGAATCAATGTTATTCATTGTGATGAACGTACATTTCGTCATGTTCTTTGACGTGATGCATTGATGCATTACTGTTGCTGAGGTAGAGGGGCGGTTGGTTGAAACGTCCGTTGTCGTCGTCGTTGTCATCGTCGTCGTTGTCGTCGTCGTCGTCGTCGTCGTCGTCGTCGTCGTCGTCGTCGTATTCACCGTTAAAATTGAAGGCACAAAAACAAAGGAAACATTGAAAGTCCGTTCGAGTGATGCTGCCGTTCTTCAACAGGCACGGCGACGACAGCCACAGCCACGGCACACGATCACGGCGACGACCACTAGGCAAAGAGATGCAAGGTAGAATCCTAACTACATTCGCTTGGCCGTTCGAAGGGGGACGATGGATGGAAATGTTTTAGATATAAGTGTCAGTTCGACACGCGTGCCCAACTACTTGCTTGGAGTCGCTGCTTTGGCGGCGGGGGCTGCATCGGAGGAGGCGGCAGTGCGGCTGCTGCTACTGCTGCTCTTCTTGCTGCTGCTCTTTGACGGCGACGCACTGCCCTTGCTTGGCGACCCCTGGCTTGGCGACGACCTCGACACCACTTGGCAGTGGAAGGAGCACGCCGGAGACGTCGTTACGGACGGAGTGACGATGCAGTCCAGGCCTAGGCGCGCAAAGCAAAACGAAATGGGCCACGGTCGTCAGAAACGGCGCGAGCTGCGGACAAGCAAAGGCACAATCTCGCACGCACCGAAACTCGAGAACGCTCCGCGAATGACCCCTGCGAAAAACGTGAGGTATCTCTGTGCGTGTAGTCTAAACTCCTCTGCCGTCATGCCTGCAAACATTTCAACGTGAAGCAATGAGTATCATCGACAACAAGATACCCGCGCGCACGCAGGTTTGCCGCGGTGCTGGCAGGCGTGGACGCACCTTCTAGTGGTGAAAAATTCTGCAAGAGCCGAAAGCTGGAGGGAGACCACACAGAGGTGCATTCCACCGTCAAAAGAGATGGAGACAGAGCAACAGCGCAAGAGTGCAACAGCGCAACAAAGCAGGGCGTTGGACCGCGGAACGAACCGGTTATCAACGAAGTCGTACACTCCTCTGTGGTTGGCCCTCAGTTTGTTGACCTGGTCATGCAACAAGACGGCCATGCGTAGCGTCATAAACCTCTCGAAGCGGTGGCGACAGCGCAAATGTGCATGTCGTCGTCGTTGACGATGCCCGCAGTGCGCGCCGTACCTGGGTGCCGAATGTGTAGATCCAAAAGTCTTTGCAGATGAATTTCACCACCTCGAGGTCGGACTTGAGTCGGCCCTGCGACTTCGAGCACCGTATCACGAGTTTCTTCCCGACTTCGAACCCGATGTTGTCGACTTTGGCCTGGTGACGACACAGCACAACGAAGCAAATTACTACGGAACACTCGGGCACAAAATGAGTGACCAATGGTTGCAGCGCAACGCACCACTGCACTATCGAAGGACGAGTCCGGGTCCTGTTCCTCAAACAAACATCGCGAGATCTCAGAGTAGAGGTACTCAAACGCGCTCGTCGCGACAACACTCATTGTGCTTCAACACTCAACGCTCAGGGAATCGCTTCGAGCAGTGTGTGGTGCGCCGGACGAACGGGTCAGTTTCTGACACGCAGCACTGCGCACACTTTCGCACGGGCGCAAACAAACACAACCGAAAACGATCGAAAATCTTCTCCGGATCGACTGCTTGCACTTTCAATGGCAACCGCAACGACGACTGCAACAGTCGCAACGATCACAACGACAGCCGCAACCACGGCCCACAACAATCTACGAGCATTGTGACGACAACAACGACAACAGCGACAGCGACAACGACTACGCCAACGACCACGCGAAGCTTTAACGCAGACAACGTGGACGACGAATGCCGAACGCCAAATGACGAACACCGAACGCCAAATGACGAACACCGAGCGCCAAACGACGAACGGTGAACGACGAACGATCCTGGACCAACGACGACGCACGACGACAACCGACGAAGGGCGGAGGAATGACGACGAAGGACGAAGGAACGATGGGCGAAGGACAAAGGACGAAGGAATGACGGACGAAGGACGAAGGAATGACGGACGAACGACAAAGGACGAACGACGACAAACGAACGACGAACGAAGGAATGACGGACGAACGAAGGAATGACGGACGAACGACGAACGACGAACGACGAACGACGAACGACGAACGACGAACGACGAACGACGAACGACGAACGACG
>ENA-OWNT01003516-OWNT01003516.1-seawater-metagenome-genome-assembly--contig:-NODE-3516-length-14660-cov-49.362340_pt1 | contig 14660 bp, 18 predicted proteins | sample MGYA00238136_ERZ651165 | MGnify/ENA primary metagenome ERZ651165 (study PRJEB26861, sample SAMN08777766) | seawater metagenome | isolation source: coastal seawater | place: USA: Florida | collected...
GTTCTCGTACACGCACGACCTCGAAGAGAATGGGGTGCTGTTTGGGCTTCCCTTGGATGCAGGGAAGTACCTCGTGAAATCGGAGTTTGAGAGTGGGGCGCCCATCGAACCGAGCGGAATCTCGATCAGGCGGGATCCGTGACGCGGGCGTTTCGTGTGTTTGGCCCTCGCTGAGCTTGAGTCACGCTTCCGCGTTGAAGCGTGACCGAAGCCAGGGCCAAGTTGGGGGGCGACCGGGCGATCGACGCCCCGCCCGGCCAAGAACCCGGCGACACTTCGGCTAGATGGAAGAGGGAGCCGACGATGTCCTGTACGTCTACCAGCACCATGAACCGGATGGCCCGGAAGACCCGGAAGACCGACTCCCAGGTGTGGTCAAGAAGATGAAGGCGATGGGTCCGCCGAAAATCCGCGTGGTCGAGCACAGCGGTCGCTTCTACGCCATGGAAGGTGTCCATCGGCTAGCGGCAGCGGATCTCTTGAGGATGTCCCCCCACTTCCTTGTTGTTGGCGAAGACCTAGCCGAGACGGTCTACGTGGATGACCTCCTTGAAGAGGGGGACGGCCGCGGCGGCGAGACGACGGTCAGATCCATGGTCGAGACGTTTGTGTACAACGCGTTGTCAAATGAAACCCAGCCACTCGTGTTCCCTGCGAGTTGCCCCCGAACTGACGCTGAGTGCTGCGACAAATGCCGGGCACTCCACTTCCCTTCCGTCGTCCCGTGCAGGTGCAAGACGTAGTTCGTCCGAGCCGGGGCGACAGCACGGTTCTCGGCCGGCTTCGGTCACGTTTCGCCGTTTCGCCGCCAAAACGTGACCGAAGGGCCGGTGGAGAGTAGGGCGCCAGGCGGTCGCGCGCTGTATGGTGGGGCTCAGGAATCGATGGGAAAAGAAGGCATGGCCTCGGCGGCGCGGAAGGTTTTCGGCTCTCTTGCTCCTTACCTGGTCATCGTCGTGGGGACAGCTCTGTCGATCCGATTTTCGCTGCCGGAGGCGTATTGGGCTCCCTCGGTCGCAGTGATTTCCCTGATCCTCTCCGAGAGGCTCAAGGGAGAGAGGGCGGTTCGGGAGGCGCGAAGCGCAGCGGCGCTTGAGGACGAGCGGCGCCGTATCAGACTTCAGCTGGAGCGAGCAGCAGTTGTCTACGAGGCGGCAGCCGGGTGCTATGCGACGCTTCGAACGCACGTTCTTGGCAAGGACCTGAGGCAGGCCGTTCGAGATGCGATCCACAAGATCGAGGTCTACGGCGTGAGTGTGCCAGTCGAGTGGTTGCGAGAGGCGCGTGCGGTCGCGGATGCGGTGCTTGGCGTTTCCACCGGCGCGCGGACGAAGGAGGAAGCCGAGGAAGATGCAAAGCGTCACCTCGACGCGCTTCGGGGCCTTGCCGCTGAGTTCTTCGACCCCGCAAGTCTGGCGGCAAGAGACAGCCGTTCGATACAGTTGCTGGCAGCCCTCACACGCGAGTTCTCACCGTCGGTTCGCTTCGACTTGAGCCCGCTTGGTTCGCTTGTTGCGGGTCTGTTCTTCCGCGAATCGGAGCCAGTGGATGAAGAGCACGGAGAGGAGGTCGGTGTGATTCCGGCGGTGCTCGCGGAGGGTTCTGTTGTCAGCTCGCCCGACGCCGAACAGGGGAACGGTGACGGGGGCTCTGGAACACCGAGTTAGAGCCGGAAAACGCGTTGTCGGTCACCCGCTGAAACCTGACCTCAGGCCGGCTGGCGAGGGTGCTCGATGTCTTGACGCAAAGCGATGCGAAGCTGCTCCACCAGACTCCGTGCCGAGTCTCTTGATGTGCGGAACTTGTCGAACTCGGAGCGAACTTGATCGTTCCAGGTCTCGGCCTGCCACAGCTCTTCGTGGAGAGCACACGCGAGCGCTATCTGGTCCAGGTGCTCGAACAGCTCCTTGAGGAGACGGTCGGAGGCATCGCTGAGATAGATCTTCGCGGCGGCGTACCGGTTGTCGATTGCCGCTCTTCGGCCGAATTCGGGCTGTACGTGCTCAGAGAACTGCTCTGGTGGTGGCCCGGTCATCTCTTCCGGGATGACGAATCGGGCAGAGGAGACCACAGCTTCATAGAGGCCTTCGACTTTCTCTACGCGACGGGCGTGTAGTCGGTCGAGCTTGTCTAGGCGAGCTCGATGGTGCTGATGCACGAAATGCCAACCGAGGCTGATGAGGCCAGAGGCCGCTCCAATGATCGCGACCACGAGTTCGGTGCTCACGAGCCCAACGATAGCTTGGCAGCGTCCCTGGATACGAGGGGGGTGCCGCGCTTCGGTCACGTTTGCCCGATATCTTGTGATCGAAGCGGCGGGCCGGCGGACGGCTCTCGGACAAGCAAGATGACGGTTCTGGATCCGGGTGTCACTACCACTACGCCCGGCTGCATCACGGCCACCAGGGGTCGAGGGTCCAGACCGTGAACGCGGCTCGGTGGGCGTGGTCCCAGGCAGCGACGGCTCGCAGCGCATCGAAGCGGCCGAGTCGGCCGTCGTTCTCGGCGTCGAGCTCGTCGAAGTCGTCCGGGTTCCACACGCCGAGGATGAAGCGGGCGCAGTGGCGCTCGGCGTCGGTGTGGAGGTTCTCGACGGCCCGGTGGTAGAGCGCGTCGGGGTTCCAGGGGGCGAGGCCGGCGGCGTGCTCAAGGGCGTGGAAGGCTCGGGCGAGCAGGACGATGGCGACGCGGTTGTTGCCATCGCGCATCTGACCGCGCGCACGGATCGCGAACTTGCGGGCTCGCTCGACGTCGACCATGGGTGCAGTGTACGGCCGGCCCGGTCGCCCGCTTCGGCTCGGCGTCGGTTTGTCCTTTTGACCGGATCGCTGCGAGCTCGGGCTGGATCCTGCTGGGCCGGTCCTCTGCACGTTCAACGGGAACGCGGTGGAGTCGAGCTATGTGCGCTACATCTGCCGGCGGCTGCGATCGAAGCTGGGGCTCTCTAAGCGGGTGCACGCCCACGCGTTGCGACACACCCACGCGCACGAGCTGTTCCGCGAGGGCGTGGCCGAGAAGCTGATCCAGGTGCAGCTCGGGCACGCGTCGCTGGAGTCGACCGACAAGTACCTGCGGAAGATCGGGGTCAACGAGGCCGTGGTGGTTGTCCGTGAGCGGGGTTGGTGACGAGGGAGTTCTTGCGGCGATGGCTACTGCTCGAAACAATAGATCGGGAACTCCAGGCGGCAGACGGTGCCGGTGCCTCTGTCGCTCCAACGCTCACTTGCGAGAGAGGCGTCGCCGATCCTTACGCCGACGTGTTCGAACGCCCACGCGGAGCAATTCGATTCGCCTGGTGCGGGTTCTCCGTTGGATCTTGTTCCAGACCAGACCTCATATCCGTCGAAGGTTGCGGTGGGTGCTGGGGAGAGAGGTTCACCCGTCTCGGTGATCGAGAGTGGATGGTCGAGTCCGTCTTCAAGATCCTCCCAGCTTTCAGCAATCATCGTGCCGTTCGTGAGGATGTAGCCTGACGCTGAGCGTTTGAAATCTTCTGCCGGGCTGAAGCCCGGCGATGAGAGCCAGGGAAGAAAATCTCGACCTGCAAGCTCTGGGTTTCGCTCGGCAGCGGCGTTGCACTTCTCGGTCGCACCGGCAATTCCTCCTAGTGCGCCGGTCCAGCGCTCTGAGGTGACGAACGCGATCTTGGGAGGAGCGCTGGGGGGTGTTGCGGCTGTTGTGGCCTCCGACGGGATACCCGTCGGGTTTAGACATTCGATGGCACACTCCGCTCTGGCGAAGAGGGTGCAGGTGCCATCGACTCCAAGCCCAGATACAGAGCCATCCGCATCAAGCACGCACTCTGTGGAGCCTTCCGCGCTTCCCATACCGGCGAAGTCTCCTCCGTAGTCGAGGCAAGTTCGAAGGAGCATGTTCAGCTCGTCAGCGTCGCAGCCGGCTTCATCCAAGGCTTGCTCGTCTGGTCGGTCGCATGATGCCGTGCACAGTGCGGTGGTGAGCGAGAGCCAGGAGAGCAAGCTTGCCAGCCTTTGCATCGCCCTCAAGCCTAGCATTTCGTCGGGCTGGTCCCCGCGTCTTGCTCCTGTGAAGAAGGACCGCCTTCTACAGCTCGGAGTCTCGTTTCGACCCCTCCCCCTTCCACAGCCTCTTTTTCGGCCTGCCGAGCCGCCCAGGGGAGCACTCAAGCTCGGTGACGACCTCGTCCCAGGTGTAGCCCAGCTTTCGCAAGGCTCGGACCTTGGCTGCGGGGGGTTTAGCTGCCCGAGGTCGGCCGAGGGGATTGCCGTTCTCTCGAGTCTTGCGAGGTGGGGCCTGTCCTGTTTGTGGCGCTCGCGAGGTGGGACGATGGTCGTCATGACGCAGCCTGCGTCCGACTTCTCCTCGCTCGCGTTCTACCGACGTCTATTCTGCTTTGGCGCGGCTCTGCTCGGCCTCGCGATGGTCCTCGTCGATTCCACGCCCAGGGTTCGGGCGGGGAGCTTCAACATCCGCGTGTTTCCGAGCGGCTCGACCGATCGCGAGCGGGTGGCGGAGGCGGTTGCCGAGTTCAACGCGGACATCTTCGGGGTGCAGGAGATCGCCGATGCCCAGGCATTCCGCGATGTGCTTGCCCGGGCGTCCTCGATGACCGGCCGCAAGTACGACTTCGTGCTCACTCGCTGCCGCAGCGACCGGTTCGGGGTGGCGACGGGCATCGTCTGGGACGCGAACCGCTGGGCGCTCGATGAACAGCGCGACTACCCGGACCTCCTGCCCGACGATGGAGAGAACTGTGGAAAGTGGCTGCCGGCTGCCTTCGGGGTGTTCTCGGGCCCCCAGGGGCAACGACTAGGCGTGCTCTCGGTGCACTTCCCTCCGTTCCCGCGGAACTACCGGGCCCGCCAGGTGTTCTGGAAGCGGCTCTTGAAGATTCAGCGCGAGGAGGCCGCTCGGACAGGGGCCACCGTGCTCGCCCTGGGTGACTTCAACAGCACCGGGTTCCGGGGGCAGCCCGCCGAGGAGCGCGAGTACGTCGAGGGCCTTGTCGATGCTGCCGGCTATGAGTTTCTCAGCCGCGACGTCGACTGCACCGAGTACTACCGCCCCCCGAACTCATCCTCCTTCCTGCCCTCCATCCTCGACCACGTTGTCGCGACGGACGGAGAGTGGGGATCCGCGTCGGTGCTCGGCCTGTGCCAGCGCCTGGGGTGCGAGGAGGCCGGCCCCGAGAACATGGATCCGGACTTCTATCGGGTCTCTGACCACTGTCCGATTCTCGTGGAGGGCGCTCCGGCAGGGTAGGGCTTGGGGGTTGCGAACCATCGTGAGTGCTCGCTAGACGGCGGCTCCGCGGAGCTGAGCCCGACCGCGCGATGAAGGTCGCCGCTTCCGTGGCCTTACGCGGTTCGATCAACGTACGCTGTGGCGACTGCGACGGCCATGGCCAAAGCGGCCCTGGCTTCCGGCAGCTCGTACGGGGTCTTGTCTTCGGCGTCCCCGGCATGGGGAGCTGCGCCGGCCAGCATCCAGAGAGCTTTTCGAACCGTCCATAGGCGGTCTTGGACGGGCTTGTCCCGGAGCTCGAACGAAGCGTTGTTCACCTCGTCTTTGTCCTCCAACGCGTCGCGGAGGGCTTCGAGTGACTCTCTGACAGCGGCCATGACCTTGCGAGGGCTTCGTCCGGTGCGGAGCTCGGTCTGCGCTCGCTCAAGCGCCGCCACAACCTTGTGGAGCCGCCTCATTTCTTTCGCTGGCGCAGGGATTTCCAAGGAGAGAGAGACTCGGTGGCTGAGATTCATGCCGCTGAGAATGTCGTGCCATTGGCTCGCGTAGATGGTGAACGGGAGTCTTGGCGGGCTGGTGCTGCTCTGGCCAGCCACTCTTGGCCACAAGATTGCCTTTAGCTGAAGGTCTCCGGATGCGTCGGCCTGCGTGGTCAGCCATTCTGCCTGCTCAGCTCGCATCCGGGCCTCGAAAGTCCAGTTCTGCTCTTCTGTTGGAAAGTCGAACACCGCAGGAGGGCACGGGTGAAGTTCGCACAGCGGCTCCACTCCCCTTCGGAGTGCGAGGTCCATTCTGAGCTCGGTAACGGCGTCAGCTTGCGTCCGAGTCCTTTTCGCGCGGAAGTCGATGCTGAATCCGACATCGAGACCGGCTCGAAAGGGGCTTCCTACGCGGTCTACAGATACTTCAAAGGGACCCATCATCACATGCACAGTGGCTTTGTAGCACTGGCTGGAAGCGCGCGCTTGGTGGATGCGAGGCCGGGCTCACCGTCGGATCATCCGGGCCAGGTCGAGTCGGATGCCAACCTGGCGGAGCTAGCTGGCCGTCGTGGTGAGCGAATTGTGCCTGAGCTACTGCTGGATGGCCAACACGGGCACGCCTGGGAGCGCCAAGTCGGCCGCGTGTGTGTGCGGGGCTCGTGCGGGTGAGCGCGCCGCTTGAGTCCAGCCCGCTTGGCCAAACGGGGGGAGCAAGTGTCGGGCATAGTTGGGTCGGCGGGCGCCCCCTTCAGGGTGCAGAACACGGAACCCCCAGCCCTATCGCCTGGAGCTTCCCCCGCTCCTTGAGCCATCGCTCGACCAGCGGCAGCGTTGGGGCCCGAGAGCACCGTTGTCCGCGGCTTGAGCCCAAGCATTGGTACTTGCGCGACCTCCAAGGGATCTCTCCGGCTTCGAGGCTGTGCTTCGGCGCGCGAGCGTACTCGTCTGCGAGGCGCAACGCGATGCTCAACTTTCCAACCCGCTCGACGCGTTCATCAAAGAGGTTGCCAGTCACATCGAGAAGAGTGACGGAGGCGGGCTCGCTGGACCCGAGGACTGTGTGTCGGTTCGCCGTCTATAGGGCGGGACGCATACGCCGATCATCTCGCTTTGGGATCCTGCTCGTTCGCGCCACGGTCCAGAAGACCTCGATTTCGACGCCTTTGTGCAGGACAGCTGCGACGTCGCGGGTGTCGACGAGGTTTCGTGTCCCGCAAGTCGCTCGGGCGACATCTGACCGAAAGGCTCGTGACGTTGACTTCTCTGTGCTCTGCACCGCACCAGCCGCCGGAGGTCGGAGCGCACCCCACGAGCCGGATTCGGCCTCGCGCTGCTGTTGCGCCGACGGCGCTATGAGGTGGTTTCGCACGAATATGGGCGATACCCTCAGTAGTGACCGGAGGACCCAAGGTGGCTCAAGATGCAAACGCGGATTTGCAGCCGTACCGTGCGCAGGGCGAAGTCATCGTCCCGTCGGCGACCTCTCCCAGTCCAGTGCGGCCGGTCCGGCCGCGATTCCCGATCCGCGGCGTATTCGTGTCGATCGCGGGTGTTGCAGGAGGAGTTGTTGGGCTGGCTCTTTTTAGCTCAATTGTCTTCTGTGCCTACGTTATGAAGCAGGGAGAAGGTGCGCTCTTCGCTGTCGCATTCGCTGTTTTCGTTGCATCAAGATGCAGCAGTTTGTGGTCTTCGTCCTGGCGCGCGATCGTAGGTGGCTTTGACGCCTTGGCGGAGTATTTCGACGCGCTTGGAGTCTTTCGTAGGAAACGCCGTGAGTACTTGCTGGAGCGCGACGAGTATCTCGCTGCCAGGAACTATGCGAGGTCGGTCGCGTCCCGCAGGCAGCGCGCTCTCGACTGTGGGGGGGAAGAACCTTGAACGTGAGGTCTTACCCTGTCCCTGGTGATTGTGAGAGCAGAGCCAGCGAATCGCCTCTCCGGGCCGAGTATAGTGGTGTGAATCCCGCCCTTGTATCGTGATCCAGGGAGGCAGGTCGCTTCAGTCACGTTTGTACGACAAAGCGTGATCGAAGGGCGCGGCGGAAACGTGACCGGGGGCCGGTGCGCCGGGCGAGCTCGGCCGAGCTCGACTTCGGGGGCCGCGCTCATCGGCGGCGGACCGGCCACTGTCGGGACGCGATTTCCGAGCCCAGAACGACCGGGCATGTTGATCGCTCCCCCCTCACCGGCGACGGAGGGCATCGAAGTGGCCGGTTGTTCTCGGCGTCGAGCTCGTCGAAGTCGGTCTTCCACACGGCGAGGGGGAATGACGGCTGGGTTGTTCGGGGCTCGCGGTCGGCGGGTAGTTGCGCTGTGCTTGGAGCGATGAACGTCGAAGACGCAGCGGATGACCGGCTCGAGGTCGCGTGCGACCGTGTCGACATCGAAGTCGTCTTCGCTTGGAGACACAGGCGGCGAGGGAGCGGGCGCGTGTGTCTGGGGGCTGGCAACCGAGGTGTTGTTGTCCGGCGTCGCGGAGTTCTGGTTCGAAGCACGCTGACAGCTGGCAAGAGTTGCGAAGAGCACGATGGCTGCGGAAGCGGTCTTGCGAATCGGCGGCATGGCAACCTGGGTAGTCGACGCAAGTGTTGCTTTGGATCCGTTTCTGGTCGAGTCCGAGCAGAACTCGGCCCCGGTTGAATGAACAGCCACCGGCACGCTGCGGAAACTTTGGTCGACTTGGTCCCGCGGAACACTAACCCGGGGCGGCGATGAACATTCTGGCTCGGCTTGGTGGCTGAGGCCCTCGCGGCGGGGGGAGGAAGGCATCGAAGTGGCCGCACCGGCCGTCGTTCTCGGTCGTCTGTGAGAGCTGCTCATCCACTCACAAGAGCGGGGGGGCTTGTTCTCCCGGGAACAGCCGCCACGCTTCCGCGGAGCGCATGAGGGTCTCGAGGAGCTTCGTCGGGTCCCATGGGCGGTAGGCACGCTCGGCGACCTCGCGGAGCTTCTGCTCGCACTTCTCGACGTCGACGAAAGGGTGCCCCAGTGCGGTGCCGTAAGAAGCTCGGCGGCACTTCGCAGACGGTGTGCCGCCGCTCGCAGGGGGACCCGTGCGAACGTGGCGCCGATCGCCGCGTGGCGGGAGAGCCGGCCGACGTCGACCAGCGAATGGTCCCATGGCCCGCGGTGGTTGAGTCACGTTTCTAGGCCAAGGCATGGCGGCCTCGAGGGGCAGCGTACGGCCCGCGAGGCTGTGCGCACTTCGAGGAGTGTGCCGGTCTTGGGTGGCTAGGACCGCTTTGCGGACCGCCGTACTTCGACGATGAGGGGCGGCGCTCCGCCGCGGCGCGGGATGGTCCGTCTTCGGGGAGCGTGCTATTGGTCATCCGAGTCGCTCGCCGTGGAGACGGCAGGCTCGTCCTGGATGCCGAGCAGTCGTAGCGTGACGCCGTCCCCCGTCGTTGAGACGACCTCGACGGTGACCTCTTCGATGAGGATGCGCTGGCCGACGCGGCGGGAGAGCGTCAGCATGGCCAGCTCCGAGCTGGGCTCGGCTCGTGTGGGGTGGTCATGAGCGGGGGCGGATGGAACGCATCGAGATGACGAACGACAAAGGGGAACCGGCAGCTCTCGGCGCGAGGCGCTGTGCAGCTTTGTTGCGCTTGGCGGCTGTGTTGCGGGCCCTTGGGCGCGTAGTCGTGAGCCAGGGCAGGTCGCACTCGACGAAGCCGACGCGGGCTGTAGCTTGAGGACATGCACAGCAGTTCGGCAAGCCTCCGCGAAACGATGGACCGTTACTACCGTGTCCAGCAAGCGGCGGTGCGGATGCGGGGGAGGGCAGGCCCTTCAGATCCTGGATTCCAGCCCGTGTCGGAAGACGAACTCGCGGCGATGGACGAGCTGGTGTCTGCGATTGAGGACGTTCGCCAAGCGAGGGTGGCGTGGATCGAAGCCGGTCGGCCCTCGCTCGAGTGAGCGCTACGGTTGTGCCGCATCGAGAAGCGTCGCGGAGGCGGTGAGCCTGTCGCGGCCCTCGACGAGGCCAACCGAGCGGAGTTTGCCGAGATAGGTCGAGTAGGTCCCCGAGGACGGGCTCAGGTCGGCGGCGGTCGCCAAGCGGTCCCGAGTCATCCCTTGCGGACCCGCGTCGATGAGCACTTGGAGGATGCGCCGGCGCCCGCCTTGCCCGCACCAGTCGAGCCAATAGGCGACGAGGGCATGTCCGGAGGGCAGGGGAGCGTAGTTTCCAAGCGCTCGCAGACCGTCCGAGGTCGCGAGGAACCGGTCTCCGTCGGAGGTGGCCCACCCCGACGAGCGGAGCGTGCCGATGTAGGTCGAGTATGTGCCGGACTTGGGGCTGAGGCGTGCGAGGATGGCCAGCTGTGTCCGGTCGCACCCTTCGGGGTGCTGTGCGAGGACCGTGAGCATGCGCTGGACGCCGCCCTTGCCGACCGCGGTCTTCGCTTTCGGGGGTGCCGAGCTCGGTGCTGGAGGTGTCGGGACCGGAGGCTTGGCAGCAGGTCGGACGGGCTCGGCGGTGGGCTCCACCGTTTCGGCTTGGGCACTGTCGAGCAGCTTGCTCGCGAGCGTACGAACCTTAGCGAGCTTCGCCTCGTAGGCATCGCGCTCCCGCCGAACGGCAGCGACCACGGCTTTCTCGATCGCAGCGGGGTCTGGGCGGGTGCTCGAGAGACGCTTCCGAAGGCGGTCGATTTCCGCGGTCGCCTCGTCGAGGGTCAGAGGGGCGGACCTTTCGCCCCCGGTGGACTCCGCGAGCTCGCGCAGGACTCGGCGGAGCTTTCTCGAAGGCGCTGCCGGGGCCTGCTGCAGGTGCCGCTTGCCCGCCTCGGGGTGGGTGGTCGTGACCTTGGCAGCTCGGAAGAGTGTGACGGCGTCGGGTGTGAAGGCGGGACCGAAGCTGTGCCACTGACCGGGCTGCAGGCGGCGAAGTCCCTGTGCGTCCTGCTTGGTGAGTCCGAGCAGGTCGCGGGCTCGGGCGACGTCGACGTCGAGTGTCGTGCGCCCGACGAGCACGTTGGTTGCCTCGGCCGCCGCGTCCTTGTGGAGCTTGGACAGCCGCTGGGTGGCGAGGACCGTGCCGAGCCCGCGTTTGCGGCCCTGTGAGAGCAAGGAGATCACAGCATCGGTCGCGCTGGAACTGCCGCCGCCGCGCTCGGGGCAGAAACGGTGCGCTTCGTCGAGCAGGAGTAGACAGGGATGCCAGGTCGACCGCGGGGCTGCCATCAGCGCGCCGATGAAGCCGCGCACGAAATCGCGGCGCTCGTCGAGTTTCAACGCGTAGAGGTCGACGACCGCGGACACGCCAAGCTCGAAGAGCTTGCGGGCGATCATGGGGGCGGCCGAGACGGATGGGCGTACGTCGCCGTCTTCGCCAACGAGGACCAGGTCGTGCCGCTCGCGGAGGGTGCTGTACTCCCCTTCGGGGTCGAGGAGCAGGACCGGGACGCGGGGGATGGCCTGCTCTGCGATGAGGCGCAGGAGCCAGCTCTTGCCTGAGCCCGACGAGCCGGTCACCAGCATGCGGGTGTCGAGCAGTGTCGGCAGGTCGAGCGAGACGGAGCGGCGTCCTGCCTTGCCTAGGCGCAGCGGTACTGCTGCTTCACGCGAGTTCGACGGTGCCACGCGTCTACCGTAGCGAGGGGAGATCGGGGTCGCAAATGCGGCCGCGCTACTGGTGGCGTCGAAAAAGCATGCGCTCGATGGCGGCGAGGTGATCGAGGAGTGTGGCCTCGTCCATCTCGAGGTCTGCGAGGGCGCGGCTTGGAGGCATGGGTGCCTCAAGAAGGAAAGGCCGAGGGGGAGTTCCCCTCGGCCGAGCCAGCAACTCGCCGCAACGTTGCGATGCCATCGCAGGGCATGGCCTCAGTCGTCAGGGGAGTAGAAGCCCTGAAGGGGCGGCGGAGGGGTTGTAGTCCAGCCGGGTTGAGACCTCGCGAGCTGCTCGACGGTATCCCTGTCGAGTCGCGCACGTCCGGTTTTGGCCTCGGCGCGCGAGAGCGCGTTCGCGATGCCCATCACGGCGTTCCAGTGTCGATTGACCCTTGCTGCAGCTTCTTCCTCCAGGGCTTGGATGGCCGGCAGGAGCTCGGGGACTCTCGCTCGCTGAAATTCGACCGCGGCATGATTAGCGAGACCTTCGAGGTCGTATCCTGCTGACGCCGCACGGGAGAGCGAGAGCAGCTGTGTGTCGTTCGCTCCGCCTAGGCGTCCGAGTCGTAGGATCGCGTAGAACAGATCGTTGGACCAGCCTTGTGTTGGTCGTATCCCTCGAACTCTCGTTTCCGCCGCCATTCCTCCGAACATCGTGACGGCGAGCGCCATCTCTGTTCGAGCGTCCAAGGCCGGCGATCCTGCCCCCCAGCTGTCGGGCTCCCCTGGTGGCACCGGGACAGAGATATCAATAGATCCGGCAGCGGTGTTCGTCCGGATGGCGCTCACTCCGTTGAGAGCGGCGGCAAGCTTGCCGAAGGTCAAGAAGACGACGGCATGGCCAGCCTCGTGCACCATGGTTGGGGAAGGAGACATCAGCGTTGACCCTCAGGAGAGACTGAAGAAGTGGAACGGCTGGAGCGCGTCTCGCTCAACGAGTCGCCATAGCAGCTCCGGCACTTGCTCCTTGGGCCAGTCATCCCACGGATTGAGATGCACCTTGATGCGCCCAGGGGGCCGGTATCCCGGCATATTCTGGAGATAGGCAGGTGGGTGCGCAAGGAGCAGCCGGGCGGACGACGGCAGCAGCCCTGTCGCGTGGCCCTGACGGAACTCAGCGAGTTGGTAGAGCTTCCGCTTCAAGGCCGCAGCCTGAAGGCCCCGGTTGCCGACGTGTTCATCGAAGAACGCAGAGACTCGCCCAAGGGCGTCGCGTACGGGCGGAGCCGTCGTCTGGCGAGCCCTCAAGATGTCGGTGAGCATCGACGTTGCGTGAGCGCCAACGTTCGGCTCGAAGTGCATCCAAGCCGCTGCCAGCGTGCGCTTGAGTACTAGCCGGTCGTGTCCCGTTGAATCTCCGAGTAGCTGGCAGAGTTCGAGGTCCAGCGCCTCCCATTTCTGGCATGCTTCTGCAAAGCCCTCGGGGTCGCGCTCTCGGAGCTTGCTGACGGCGTGTGCCTCAGCGTGCTCGTGAAGAGCGCGCTGAGGCGGCAGCATTTCGGGGTGTCTGGCCGCCAAGTCAAGGAGCTTCGGCAAGAGAGCAGTGCGCATCTCATGGAGGTCGACTCGCATGGTTCGTGCTGGGTACACGCGTTGCAACTCGTCGAAGCTCTCAAGATGGCGGGTGTCACGTTGCAGCCTATTTCCATCGACCATCCGAAGCGTCGCGGCGCTCAACGATGTCGCGACGGTGCGACGGACCTTCCCTGCCTCGATCTTGTTCTGCGTCCGAGCCCGGCGCCAGATCAGCTCTCCCATCGACAGTGGCCGCCCAGCTTGTTCGAGCTGACCTTGAACCCACTGCTGGGCCTCACCAGCGCGGCTCATGCGAACCGTGGACCGCCCTTCGGCAAGGACGGGCCACGGCTACCGTTTTTTTTTGCGTGCTGCACGAGTGGCACGAGCACGAAGGCGCTGAGCACCTTCAGCACGAAGGCGCTGAGCACCTTCAGCACGAAGGCGCTGAGCACCTTCAGCGCGAGCGGAAGGAGGCTGCGAGGGGTCACGTCTGGGAACCATGGCACTGCCCCGCGCCGGCGCAAGGGTGAGATCGGAGAAAATAGGCCTGGGGGTCGCCACACGGCCTCTGCGAGCCATTGGGGGTGAATCGTGGACTGTCCTTACGCAAGGGGCGTCCGAAGGGCTGTGCACACGTGGGCGGTGCCATCTCTGTGAGGCCCTCCCTGGCAGGCGACCGGGGAGGGGTTCATCGGGTCGCTGCCGGTTCTCGTCTTCTGCGAGCGGTGGCGCACCGCGGCTGCGTTATCGTCGGCCGGTGAACGCCACAAGAGCAGGCGACGAGAATCACCTTCTTTGGGGGTTGGTGCGTGGCGCCCAGGCTCTCCTCCGTTGCGCCGCGTTCGATGTGGGGGCATACGGGCACCCCGGGGGCATCGGTGACATGCGCGAAGAGGTCTTTCGCGACTTTCTCGACAGGTTCTTGCCGCCGCGTTGGGGGATGAAGAAGGCTCGGATCATCGACTCTCGCGGTGGGGTCACTCCGGAGATGGATATTGTCGTCTACCGCGAGGATTGGGCCGTTAGATTTCTTGTGTCGAACGACCCTTCTCTATTGCCGGTGGAGTCGGTTCTTCACGTGATCGAGTTCAAGAGCAGCCTGAAGAGCGGGGGCCTTGAGCAGGTGCGGCGGAGTCTCCGGCAGCTCGATGGGCTGACTCCCGTTTGGCGGAACTCGGACGGTACGGATGTGGCCGAGGTTGATGTCGTGGACCCGCGCGGTCGTGTGGGCTACTCAGTGGTCGCTCTCTACGGCGACTCATTGAAGCGGCTGGGAGAGCGCTTCCCATGGTTCCGGGGCCTTGCGCTGTCCATCCGTGGTGACGACGAGAAGATGGAGCTCTTGAACGCGCACGGGGCGGATGAAATTGAGTACCTCGTCGGGCCCGGAGCTGGCGTCTATTTCTTGCTGGCTCTGACTGCGAGGCTTCTTGCGACCGATGCGGATCTGGATGGCCGTGTGCCCGCTCTTGATGAGTACTGGTTCGGCGGCGTGAAGGGGTTTGCGGACGCCGAGTCGGAGCTAGGACTGCACGGAATCATTCAGCGGCCACAGTCGGGCCGCGAGTTGTAGGCCGGTCTCGTAGGGAGGGACGCTGCCAGGCGGTCGACGAGCAAACTCGCCTAGTGCCGTGGCAGGGCGGAAGAAAACGCTCTTCGTCTTCGAGCCTCGAGCTCAAACGTGAAGCCCGGGGACGGGTGTTGGGCGCGGCGTCGGCACGGCACTCATGGACTCGGAGGGTCCGCGATCGCGGCCGGCTGGCGAACGAACCGCCCTCCGCCACCCGGCCCGCTGAGCTCGACCCATACCTCGTCGCCCGAGGTC
>ENA-OWNT01003517-OWNT01003517.1-seawater-metagenome-genome-assembly--contig:-NODE-3517-length-14659-cov-4.374983_pt1 | contig 14659 bp, 17 predicted proteins | sample MGYA00238136_ERZ651165 | MGnify/ENA primary metagenome ERZ651165 (study PRJEB26861, sample SAMN08777766) | seawater metagenome | isolation source: coastal seawater | place: USA: Florida | collected...
GTCTGTGTTTTGGTTTTTGGGTTACAGACCAGTATTCAAAGAAAAGAAAGGGCTTACAGAATGAAGTCGCGCTGGTAAAATCACACGCGGTGGATCAGATGCCACAACTCCGGTGTTTGATGTGTGCGAGACAAGCGTTATAATATGACGTCCCAGATGTCGAAGGCGGCTGCGCGCCCAGGCGGGCTACCTAACCTCCCGTCGAATCTACCATGTGAGTTATTTACGCCCAAACGTAAGCGAAAGCCAAAACCTCGAAGCAAACGGCGCAAGACCCGTGTGAGAGTGACACTAAATGGCAACACCGCGACGGATTCATGTTCCCGCGTTGGCACAGTGATTCCTGTTCGTGCGCCCAGGTCACCACTGTTTGCTTGGACAACGCTGGATCCTGCGTTGTCACGCCTGCACCTTAAGCAGCCGCCGACGAAGGGAAAAAGGGCCTCGTGCAAGGCAACTTGTCCTAAATCGTCAAAGACTGTGCAAGGTTCGTCTTCGAAGAACATCAACAAGAAGCCGGCACAAACGTCAAAGGGTCAAGCGGCAAGGGCGCGTCACAAAAAGACAAAAGACTGTGCAAATATCAAGGTTTGAACAACGACTGTGCGTTCCACCGTGTGACATTGTTCCTTGACCAAATTGCTGCACGCTGCACAAACAGGCGATCCCGCAAGGGAGTGATACCACTCGAAACGCGGTGACCACCCAAAGCGCCAACGACGTTGTCGGTACCAACAAGCCGTGCGTCCTCGCGAAACACAGAGTGTGGCCGTTTTCTCCACGTTGCATTGCCTTGTGGCCGTTGTTCTATGCCCGTTCTCAAGTGTCCCAGCGTGACTGTTTGTGGAATTAACTGCTGTCGCTTTGTGTTACTTGCAGTGCTAAGCTCAAGAACATCAAAGTGGGCATCAAGCATTTGCTACAAAGTCCTGCCAGCATTCTCGGTGCGTACTTCAAGCTTTTTGTGATAGCACTGTCTCACATATGCAAAGTCACCACATTTCGCGTCCTTCGATAGCTGAAATCGAGCTCCGCAAGTTGTTATCGCTCGAGCAATTCAAAGGGCTCACCTCCGAGGAACGGAAATCTTTGCTGCCGTATTTGGCGGCAGTTGACCTCGAGTCCCCTCAGTCACTGACAGACCTGTTCAGATCGCCGTATGTCGCGCTCGTTGTGAGTCACATCGGGTGCCGTGCATTGCACTTAACGTCCATTGTTGGATGTGCCAATCATGCAACAGGACATTTATTGCGAATTTGTACGAGTTTCAACGTTTACTCGGATTAGGATACTTCGAGGATTCGTACCAAATAAAATTGCGAAATCAGCGGCGACGGAAAACTCGCAATCAAAGTGAATGGAAGCGAAGGTTCGACGTGGACTAAGTGTCGCTTGCCCATGTTATCAACGTGATGACGCGGGCTGTGATCTGGTGCCAGGAATATCGAGGATTATTGGGGTCAACAAAGGCCCGTAGGGGTGGCTGACGCAAACGATAGTGCAGCATTTCAAAAACTGGAAGAGAACTTTTGCAAGCTTCATTCGATCTGCGTGGACGGAAACTTGCAGCATCGGCACACAGAGCCGGCACCAGCCAGCGGTGGCGGTCTCCCGAAAAGGCCACGCCGCCAAAAAAAAAACACCGCTGCAAAATCGGTCAAGAAGACACATCTGAGACCACGACGCACGTCGCTACGTGTGATTGAGAAGCGCTCCCTCGAGGATTGTCGCAATGCCTGTCCCCCTCCTGCCAGCAAGCCGACACGCAGTGTTCGTCGCGATGCCAGTCCGGCGAAGCAACGTGCGCGATCAAAATCTCCGAACCCACCGCTCTGCAGCGACAACAAACGTTCTGACCTTGGTCAGAGCGGAAAGCCCTCTGGCGTTTGTCTCAAGTTTGTTCTCGTGGCATCGTACCTCGTGATGTTGGAACTCCGCAGTGACATGCGTACTTTGTGTCTAGGCGACTCACTAAGACGACGAGGCCGATGCAATACTTTATTGATCAAGGTGTGTTTTGGGCATTTTCGCCGCTACGTGTTCAAACTGAAGAAGTTCCACTCACCATTGTATGCGCAAATAATATGGCACATTGGCAGGATTAATTGCACCAGGAAAGCAAGCTCTAACACTTCAATACAGAGGAGACACAGTTTTTATCGACCTCAGCCCTGACGGTGGCATGACGGTTGAAGGTCCGATTTGATTGTATGATGCGGGATTGTTCGTTCACTAACGCTGCCCGTGCTCCGCCCAGGCGTCCCGACAGTGTTTTATTCGCCAACTCGTTTGTCGTTGTTCCTGAAACGACGAAAACACCCGGCACTTTGTCGTGACAGTGGTTGGATGTCCCTCAGGTGAGAATGATGATGCTTCAGCTGATGAGCGACGCACGTACGCAGCTAATCTACGCGATTGTCGCACTAGATACCAAAATCGCATCTTGCGAGGTTTGGTGCAGCATCTGGATGATGCTAAAATCAACTGGAAGAAACGTGCGTGTGAAATCGTCCAGTTTCAATCCCAACTCGTTCACACGCTTTTGTCGAAGTGACACAGAGATTTTGCGTCGTCGATGAGATGACTCACTTTGATCGTCTGGCGTGCAGGTAGACACCCCAAAACAACAACAGACAATGCATCATCAATTGAAGGCAGTTCACAATCTCCTGGTTCCGACGCTTCTCGCGCCGAAGCTGCAGCATGTTTGCTTGGTAAGGCAAGTTCGCTGCCCGAAGGTAGTGTGTTGCGGTCAGATGAAAATAGTACAGATGCACCCGAGACCCAGCGACGTCCTCGTGACGACGGAAATGCAGCAACGAACGAGAAGAAATCTGATGGTGGGACGTGTATCCCTTCCGCGAGCGACGTTTCGAACTCGCAGAGTGATGCGGAGGCGGGTGCTGCAGCGGCTCTCGACACTGCACAGACGGCGGGTGGACACAATCGAGCATTGCAAGCAACACAAAATAAAATGCCATCGACAAGGATGGACACCGGTGTTGGTTTAGCCGAGGAGCTTCTGCGACAAGTTGTGCACAAACTTTCAACTGAGGAGCAAAGCACGCCACGACCGAGCAACACAACGAATCGGTCCAGCGTAAAATAGTGCGACAGTTGCGATCATTTGATAGGGTGGTGACGGTGAAACAAACATATACCGAATAGTAATCTCGTTATCGATCGCGCGTTATGACGCATTGGTTGCATGTTACATCCTAGAACACACCTGTGAAGTTTTCACTTCACCGTGTCAATTCAAAACAGCTCCCCGGCCTCCTCCTGTGTGGCCGCAACTTGTTCCGCCTTTTTCTTGCGACCAGCAGCCGCCGAATGCATATTCTTTGCAACCACATAGTTGTGAGACTCAACGTGTACTCAGTTCGCAACAACACAACACGAGGAAAATCTCGTACCTGCGCAGTCTGGACATTTTGCGGTACGTTTTTGCGTTCATACAAGTGCTCCAAGAAGTTGGCATACCTGAAGATCGCAACAGCACTCTTGTGAGCATCAAGCTTTGTGCGGGTGTAGATTGGACGTCGAATGCTCGTTTTGCGATGACTCACAGCTCTGTCTTTCTTCGAGACTCCAGGAAGTCGTCAATGTTGTCTGTGCGGCCTGTGTGCACACGGATAATTTGCTTGCGTTTGAAGAAAGATTATCGCAGCTCAAAAGCGGGGATGGTTCTCATGCACTCACTGTTGAAGCGCAGCACTCTTTGGACATGGAAGTTTGAATCTTTGGCCTGTCGAAACAAAGGAACCGCTTGCAATCACGTCGTATGTATGAATATAGTGCACCGACGCGACAACTCACAAGCTTTCCAGTGTCCTCGCCGATGTCAACAATGGCTTGCAACATATCTCTCTGGCCAGCATCAGAAATGGGATGTTGAACAACCAAAAATACCGGGTATGCTCATCACTCTAACGCACCTGATGGTTTAGGTGGAGTTCCAACGCCTCCATGCGATGGTCACGCGTTGCTTGAGGATTTGCGTGATGTCTGCAAGGCGACCCAAACCATGCAATCAATATTTCGCGGATACACGCGACAGGGGGCACATTTACTCGTGCTCAGCAAACAAAGAGTGTCATTCGTACTTGACGAGCTCCTTCATGTTTGCATCGGTGAACGGCAAATTCATAGCAAGCAAATTGCTACCGGACCGCATGTACATTTCAGACGTCTTGGCCATCACCTCATCCGCCGTTAAGTTTCCTGCCAATTCGCGATCGGCTCAGAGACAACGACGACGTCAAGAAGTAAAGAATCATGAGGTGAAAACAATCGAACCTTGAAATCGCACTCCATTCAAAATCAAATGAGGATAGAAAAACATCACATCAATACTGTTGAAGTGTGTATATGTTGACAGTTCTGGGGTGTCATCAAGGTCTACGGTACAGAATGCGATTCCAGGTGCGTCACTGCGTTCGGCAAATGCCAGGGAAACGTTGGAAAGCACACGCTGAGCATAACGATGGTATCTACGGCCAAAACATAACAATGAGCAACCACGACAAAATTTTGCAATAACTACCAACGACAACGTACGGTGAGAACTTTGTGAAGAAGACCATGACACTGAGTTCATGCCCTTGAACCGTGGTCTCGAAGTTTTCCAAGTTCACTTCCAAGAGACCCGGGGGCACTTTCCACTCGGTGTCAGCGAATGCATCCACTGCATCCTTGTTTTGATCGACAACGTCAGCGGGTTGTACTGCCGCGCGGCCTCCTTGTGACAGGAAGCCGAGAAAAACCGCGAATAATGCAGCGAATTGCAGCATGACTGCACTCGAGCGCAAGGTAGGGACAGTCAGCAAATGAAATTTCGAAGAAGGATCGAAAAATAAGTATGGCCTTCTTTGAATTTGATAGTTCTGAAGCGACGGCTCAAATTCACCTCCACACTGACAGTTTCCTCCGTCCTCGGCGCCGCCTCTCCCTCCCGGTTTCAAACCCGCCCGTGTCCACAACATACTGGTAGTTCAAAACTCAAATCTCCTCTTACAACAACAACGAACGCCCTCAAAAGCCGCAGGCGCAACAACAACAACAACAACAACAACAAAACGCTTCCATTGTAATGTACACAACGCAACACTACGCTGAACAACACACAAACACATCGTTGGTCGTCGTCATCGTCGTCGACGACGCCGTCGTCATCATCGTCGTTGTCCGTTGTCCGTTGCCGTCGTCGTTGCGTCGTTCGTCGTTGCGGCAGCGTCGCTGCGTTGCTGTGTTGGCAGTTAGTTGTTAGAGTTGCCGTTTCGCCGCAGCCACTCTAATTACAGTATTGCACACTTTTACTACTTGTAAGATATACATGATCATGTACGCACTATAATATCATTGACTCACATCACCTCACATCAATGCAAAAGTGGCAGTTGCAGTTGCGTCATCGTTCGTTCGTTCGTTCGTTCGTTGGTTTGATTCGTTCGTTTGTCGTTGTCGTTGCGCGCGTACGTTTGTTTGTGTAGTGGCCCATTATGCCACACCTGACTGACGATGTTCGTCAGCAAAGGGTATCGATGTACCGGTGCCCAGCGTGGCACTTGCTGCATCGCCACGTACTTGCTCGCATCGTACTGACCCGGTGACAATGACGTTGACGCGGGTTTATACGTACAAGTGCTACGCGCGCAGGCTCGTGATGTCGTCGCTTTTGCTGAGCCACATCACCGCGTGGACGCGTTCCCTACGCACCCATGCGTGCGTTACGTCGCCAAGTGAAGCCCTGGTATGCCAGCGTGTTTGGAGCCACAGTGAACTCGCTGGTAATCACTGCAAGAAGCACGTGAACAGACACAGGAAATAGAAGGGGCAGTGAGACGAGGGGCGCGCTGGAAGTGAAGAGAGCTGGCGTTTACTGGCATTGACCGCAGTCTTTCATCGGCGTACTCGGTGACGTTGTGTGAGCAGCACGTCTGTTGGGTCAGGTGCTTGAATGCACACTGTTTGTCGAATACCGGGAGCCAGTTGAGCATGAATGCTGAACTGTGAGGTAAAAATTGTGAAAGGTGAACACGTAAGGTGGGCCTGGATGCAACGGTGTGGTTGAAACTCAAACGTGTTTGTCTGTTTAGTTGGCAAGTGAGTGCACACACGTAGTGGTGGTTTCTCGCGGACTCAAGGGTGTTGACTTTTCGTGGACTGGAATGGTTGAGTTTTAGATACAACACACAAAGAAAAAGAAATATCTGTGGCAACTTAGGTGACTATTGGATGAAACGCTGACGCTGCACGTCACCAACCAGTTACGACTGGCAACTAGTTCTACGATGGAGATGCAATTTTGTGAGCAAGAGTCCCTCATGTTTGGGGACTCAACCATGGTTCGCGCCCCAAGAACCGCTCTTGGGGACGTTGCTAATCGCGCTAACGGAGGAAATTACATTCATCCATGCGATATATCAACTATCAGCGAAATTGGCCTCGAAACAGACCCGTTGTCCCCTCAACAATCCAAACTAATCTCTGGCCCGGTACAAAAATGGAACGGAAAAAGCGGATACACGGTAACAATTCGACGAAATGGTGAACTTTCGTGTTTAAGGGTATGTCGCGACATATTGTTGCATGAAAGTGTAGTTCTTGCCACTCATTTCGCTTGGGAGCTTACACATGCATCCGTATGTATGTCTGTAGAAGCAACAAAGTGGAACATTCTCGCTGCAACGAGCCGTGGTTGTGCACGTGGACAAAGAGCTCCACTTCAAACCCCAAAGCACAAATAAGAGTTGCTACAAGCTACAAATGTCAGAAAAGGCAGAAGCTTTAAAATGGCTGAACGCGCTTGTCCCACTTAAGGCAAATTGTGGCGTGTTGTTGTTCAGTGTGAACAAGCGCAAAGAAGCTAGAACGATTTGTAGCAACCCAAGATCTTTATTGAGCGAACCGGAATTTGCAAAATTCGTGTATGCTCCCGCCATTGTCACAGAACCGCACGAGCCAGGAATCGCTGACAGCAGGGAATTGCAGAGCTTCGAGTTTTTCGGTGAAGAAAATGGTCATCAAACTCCAATTTCGAGACCAATGAGCCCTTCGGGCCCCAAAACAGGGAAACCGGCCGAATTACAACCACAAACAGAGAACCACGTCGCGGCTAGCAAGAAGGTGAGTGTAGCGACTTGTCGAAGTATTTCTGACGTTTATTGACCGCGTAATATGTCTTGACACCGAAAGCAGGAACAGCAACGGCCAACAACCAACAACGTCGAAAGTCAGATTTCTGAACAACCTCAAGAAACTCTCAACCCACAATTAGCAGCTCAAGAAAAGCGACTTCGCGAAGATTTCGAGAAAAAACTGTTAGATGTTGAAAAGCGGCTGCGTGACGTTTTCGAGAAAGAACTCGCTGCCAGAGAACAGCGACTGCAAGAACATTTCCAGAAACAATTAGCAGACCACGACTACAAACACAAAAAGGAGATATCTGCACTGCAAAGCACGATGAATTCATCGTTTGCGGAAATGATAGAAAAACAGGTTTGTCTGTGTCAATTGCGAGAAAGTGAGAAACATCACTCTCAGTTTTCCATAATCATGTCTCTGTAGAACAAATGGTGGGTCGCACATCAAAAAAAGCACACGCGTCATGTCCTCGCTACGGTTATCGCGGAACGGAACAAGACAACTAAAACTTCTCGCTGGTCCGCGAAGCGATGGTGGGAAGAACCACGGCAAGAAACACAAATGCAAAGAATGGAAAAAATGGCAGCAGCAGCAAACAGCGACGCATAAAAAATTATTCATCGAATCCACACATTCAATCCACCATTTGATCTAATCCACAGGTCTTCCTTTTCATCCAGTCGCGGCCAACCAGAACCTTCTCGATACAAAATGTGGCGAGTGACTCCGTGAGTGTCCGAGTCACTGTCATCATCCGCCTCGTCTTCGCCCAGATCGTCCTCATTGTCAAAGTTCCATTCGTCGTACTCGTCCTCAGAATCGACACAGACGGCAATTTCAAGGTCGATTGCTGCTCCAGCAACAATCACAGGTGACTTATTGTGCGGCAGCGGACGAGACACGGAATACTTTATCATGATTGGGTGTCGACTACTGCTGAGGTGAGACGCACGCGCCCATGTAGTGCTTCCATCGATTTGCGAAATGTCACCAGATAAGTTTTCCCACACAAACTTTGACGAATCTGACTCCGTGACGCGAATACGACGAGCGCGAGCGCTGCTCGTCTTTTGTTGTGACAGCAACTTCTGTTCGAACAATCCCCACGCCCACTGCAGCATCGATCTATCAATGACTGCCCAGTAGCGACCGTTGCCAGTTGCCAATAGAAATTGTGAAACTTCACCGGCTGGATCAGAAGGTGTTGGTTCGAATCCCAAATCACTCAGTGACCGAGAAAACGACGATTGGCTCAGCCATGGCAGGGTACTGTCAGGCTTCAGCGGAAAACGTTTCTCAAACAGTTTTCGAGCATCGGTACGGATGCCGCGCTCTTGCAACTTTTGCGCGAAAGTGAGAAACATTTGTTCGCGTGACTGTTGAGCGCCAAGGCCACTGTCTTTCGTGGTCGTCGCCGAAGGATCATTGCCATAGACAGCTGCATAAAATCCATCCACACGGCTTAACAACAGGTCACCACCACGATGCCAAGTGGTTCTATCTCGAAAATGAAGAGTGAGATGGTCTTTGGAAGAGCTGATTTCGTTCCGAATTGTGGATATTGCCGCGGCAAGAGTAGCATTCTCCACGTTGATGTCATTCACAGCGACCAATCTCTCTCCAACCCGCACATCTTGCTTCATGGCAGGGGAGTTGACGTCAACTGTGTCCACCCAAATGCCAATACCATCCGCTTCTTGTTCCTCGCCATCATCGAGTTTAGGAGGGAATTCTGTTGGCCGAAAGTGAATTCCAATGGGCCCCCGCAACTGTGGATTCTCGAACAATACTGATCGCGCCGCAGCAACGTGCGACGACCGACGAAACAAATGGAAACTCGAGCTGCTGCTTGTATCACCAGGCAAAACGAGAGTCCCATTTGCGACCGACTCCGCGGAGAGCAATGCACCTTCGCTGCAATCAGCAGTGGAGAAGGTTGGGATCTTTTTGGACGTGCTGCAGTGCTGCCCCACAACATCCTTGCAACCTGTTGGATTGGCGTAAGAACAGGCAACTAAATATAAGTTGTCATATTTGCTGTTTGGTTCCATCCATGGAGCGGTTTCGTTTTCTAGTCGGCTGTTTACAGATGCCATGCTCCCAATGCCTAAAGAGAACTCTCGAGGCGACGATTTATTTTGCTTGAAGTTGAAATGGGACTCATTCACAAACAAAACATGCCGGCACGCGTGTCCGGAAAGCCCCACTTTGCCTTCAACCACTGCAAACATCGTCGGCCTGTTGTTCAAGGACACAAAATCAATGTTGACTTCAACACGACGTCCATAGCCACATAACAATAAAATTCTGACCGTCCAGCATATGGGTCCGTAATAGTACCGTCTGGGTATGGATGCGTGAACAAAATAGTGGCACCAGCAACACTTTGTCCGAGATCAAACTTGGCAGGCTGCACTCGAATGGATTGGGGCGGATCGGGTCGGGGCCGCAGGTTGGAGTCACCAAGTGACGAATGGGCCGTGACCTGCGAAGGATTGCAACCTCGTTACGCGTCAGCAGATCACCTTCGAGCAGCTGTGCAGTTGACCGCACCTGCGTGGACTCGCTTTGTTCGGCTCGAGTGACCCACCCACGGTGAATGCGCTGTTTCTGACCAGGACAGCAGCTGTGGCGAGAGCGCTTCCAACCGTACGTCCAAGACTCCTTTGGACCCACCCCTGTTTGATGCTCGCTTGGGTTTGCGGCGAATACCCACACAGCAGCTTGTTCTCGCTGCCAACGGTCGCGGGCGGCCTTTTCCTTCGCTTTTTGCTGCTCAAAATAATCGTTTTCCTGCTCCGACCGCGAGTGTTTGCCACTTTTAAAGTTTGGCGATGACGAGGACCCGTCAAAACCTTCCCCTGTGACGAATGTGGCGTGAATGATACCCAACATCCCGAATCATAACCTCGCAGTGCACACGCACCTGTGTCCGCTCTTCGACGAGCGTCTGCGCCGCCCTCCCACAATGAACTGAATCCACACTTTTTGTCATATTGTGCTCGGAGCTCTGCTTCGCTCAAAGCATCATAAGCCTGCAAAGTTCGATGATCATTCTCTACAAAGTCGACGGAATGAATGTCAAGACAAAGGCGCACCTCGCTGACTAAAATAAAAATTGCCACGACCTCCTCTCTCTGGAGAACTGCTGTGTACTCTTCGCTGTAATGCCCCTTTTCTGCCGAATACTTGTCGGGATGCCACTTCAGTGCGAGTTTTCTGTACGCACGCTTCACAGCTCGAAAAGATGCATTTTGTCCCTGAAGAGGCAACATACAACTTTGACATACCGCGCGGAGTACGTGACGATCACAACACACACGGCTACGTACTACAGACAGAATGTCGTAGAAGTCATGCTCTCCTGTGCAAGTGCCGTCTTGACCGCGACCCAAGCCTTTATTCTTCGCCTCATCGAACTTGCTGCGGAGCTCTGCCAGTAACTGGCTGCATTGACGGAACAAGTCAGAGCCACTTTTCAAACGAGTTTCTTGCAAATCCTCAGACACTGAGGCAGCTATACGCGATGTCAGCTGAGGAAAGTTAGATCTGGCAAGCTGGAGATCCTGACCAGCTGCCACTAGATACTTGGACGAGACTTGGCTGTGATCTGACAACACATTGCAAGTCTCAGCGAAAGCTACATAGTTGACACGAGACATCCGATCCTTACCCGGGACCGATGCAGAGGTAGGAGTTTCACTACCAAAGCGGAATTCGAAGTAGGTACTTGGATGCGAACTTGTGGCTTCAGTCTGAACCGACCCGTTTCCCGCGGTTTGATTTTGCAATTGCAATTCATGAAGACTGAGTAATGAACGGGCGCGAACTAAGTGAGCGACAGCCAAAGCCTCGCGGTGATCGGTGGAAAATTCGGTCCCATGATTGCGACGAGATAAAAAATCGATGGCAAATGAGCATGACGACCGAATTTCTGAAACATTCCAGTGATCGACAGCTGTACCGTTGTGACCCTCCCATGAATAGGCTGTAGGGATCTCAGCGAATACAATGCAAGCAAGGATATTCGAATGATGCAGCAACGGTGTTGGGAGTGGGCGCCACCGCGCTATCCCGGAGCGTTGCCATGCATGTCGAGGCAATGCAACCGGATGTAAAAAAAAATGGCGCGTCTTCCAGTCTGTGTGTTCCAAAGATTTCGAATAGTTCGAGAGTATGGTTCGATAAACGTGTGCTGCATTGGACATGGAAACCGAAATCTGGTACGGAAGCTGGTACAATGCGAAGAAGTGAATAAGGCTGAGTCTGCAGTGGACCAAACACATTTCGCACAAACTCACACTGCTGGGTTGCGTGTTGGTACGGCGTCCTTTATGCTTGTCGAGGGCTAAAGTGCTGTAGAATTCGTTTAGCTGCCGACGTCCTTTGCTGAGTTGGAGTTGCGCATGATCGAACTGCTTAGACAGATGTCGAACAAAAGAAAGCTCTCCACTACATTCCGGAGAGTCTGGTGCAAATCTCACACAAGTGCTAAGAAGTTTTGAGGCGCGGCCGATTTCAGCCTGCCGCATGTGTGATTTACAGTCAAGCGTCGACAAATAATTCATGCAGAGAGGACAGAGCTGCAGGAAAAGTACCGTGGAGTAGAAAACAGCGAGTGACGCGATCCACAATGCCTGGCAAAATCAACACTGTCAGAACGCACTTTGCTTTTGTTTTGTGGATGAGACTACAACGTACTGTTGGGTCATGTGGCGATGTCTTGAGCACTCTGGATGCGTCGCTTCTTGCGTCTGATACCTTCCCCGCTCCTAAAGCACATCAGCAACTTTCAATTAAAAAAATGGCAGACACACAAGGCACTTTCACGGGTATTGTACCAATTTCACATCTTGCTCGCAGCAGATAGTGCTCAGAGCTTTCGATGGCGACACCAGCAATGATCTCGGAACTATGCTGAATGCACTTCTCAAAGTCCCCACGATCGAACGCTTGGCGAGCATGGTCACCACTTGCCATCCAGTACAGCAACCGTCGCAGTGTTGGCCGGTTGAGGTCGCCCTGCATGTCACCGCTGGACATTGGAATATCGAACTCACTGCAGGCTTGTGAGTCGGCAGTGCGGCTGAAGTCAAAAGCCAAGGATAAATCAAAATCGCACAGTTGTGATTGATTGACACTCGCTAGCGACGTGGCACAAAGCACCACTGTGTCGCTGACAGCACCAGATATATCGCCTGCCATTGCCGTCACAATGAAAATGGCATCAATAGACCGTAGATGTGTGCTCAACCCCAACAATTACATACCTAGTATTGCTTTCAACTTCGCTCGAAGGCCAAGCACTTGTCTGAAAACTCTGAGGCTTTGCGTCCGTGTCCGAGGAGACCCGTTCACAGCTCGCTTCCAAAGCACTTCATCAGCACAGCGACTCAATTCTGCACCCGATGTCTGTCGGTCTCTGATTAGTGCACACTTTTCAACATTCCAAAGATCGTGCACAAAACCGTCAAGAGCTGTCGACCCATCACTTTCACCATCACTAAAGTTCTCTTCTCTCATAGACGATTCTAAAAGTCCTACTTGTAATCCACGGCAAATGGCGCGATCCAAAATAAGTCTGGCTGCAGCAAACCGCCGTGCAGTGAGTGCTTCAACTGCACTGTCATGGTGAGCTGAGCGGATGTAGGAAACTGCTTCTTCTAAAGGCAGACGGTTTGCTGATTCTATTTCTTCCGCATGCTCGCTGCAGTTTTGAGGCACTGCATCCGACAGGAATGAGGTGTGTTGAGCTTCAGCACTTGATGCCGTGTCATAGTTGCACATGGCAGCTTGTCCAGTATCGCCAGGGTCTTGTGACACAATGCCATGGTTCATCACAAAACAGCCTAGCTTGGGATCGTAAAAGCAGCAAAAACTGTTGTTAACAGCAACTGACTTTTCAAGGCGTTGGCACGATTGCATACACGTGTGAGCTGTGACGTTGCGAGAGGGTTTCAAAAGTATCTTCCACGTGTCATCAGAGGTCGGCTTACACCCCCGCATCAGCTTGAAGGAATCGCAAGTTGCACCGGCTAGCGTCCTTGTGTTTTTGACTGCAGGGGACGGAGAAGGCTTGTGCTCCAGTCCCCACGCACAAGTGGCAGCATGACCGACATCTTCTGGTTTAGTCGAAACACCTCCATTCTTCATCAACCAGCAGCCAAGATCGGGTCGATAAAAGCAGCAGGAACTGGGAATACCTTTTGTCCCCGCCTTCAACATGGCCTGTTTGCACGCTAACTCGCAGCTCTCAACCTGTGAACGATGTAAACCATGTTAAATTTGTGCTGACACTAACTCCACAGAGAAGTGCAACAAAACACCCTACTTTGTCTGTGGCAGCAGCCTCTCCAACTCCTGCAAAAAATCCCTTAGAGCTCGGAACCTGCACAATTAGATCGCAAATTCGTGAAGAAAATACACTGAACCCAATCTACGTCGATACAAAACAAATTGCGAACCTTCAATATCTCCCACGCACTATCGGAACCAAGACCGGAACAACCGCGCGGCGTCTCGAATGGCGTGCACACCTACAGCAGTAGACACACATGAGAATTCAACAATGCACACATCATGCTTGCGTTGCGCAACACTACCAGCTTTTCTTCGCGACAAACTGTTGCCCAGCCAGTGTCATTGGCATCGTGCGACACGGTTCCATTCTCCACAACGTAACAGCCGAGACCTGCATACAAAGACAAGTGACTTGCGAAGTCGTAGCATAGCCCTACGAGGGGTTGGTCAGTGCGAAAGTGCATGCGCAAACAAACCAGGGTCGAAGAAGCAGCAAAATTCATCGCGGGAGTCTCTGCGAGTACGAAACTGCTCGCATCGTTGAATGCAATCTTTGTCAGTGAGTCTGCTGGTATCTTTCGCGAGTGCCATCCATTTTGCGCTTTTTGTCTGGATACCGGGAAGACGATGCAATGCCGCGAACAGAAGTGATGGAACGTGCAGATACGCGCCGAAGCCAAGTCGGAATCAACAACGACGTACCGAATTCACCAACGCACAGCCACGCATGGCTTCAAATTCCCCACATTTATTGATTCTGGGAGATCGGTACTTCGTACCAGACGTTTGACCGCGGGTTACGGAAGGTCGTTTTTTGAGTTCGCTCTTGTTCTCGTCGTCGAAGCGGATGGCACGTGCTTTGTCAAACAAAACCCGACGCAAGTTGGTACTTCGGGCATTCACAACGACGCCGCTCTCCAGCATTACTTTCCAAACCTGCCAATACCACCGCCACAATCCGCAAATTGCTCAGACCACAGGGTTCTTGAAAGCTCACCAGCTCTAATTGCAGTTCAGACAACTCACTTCAGTTCGTTGCCCCGTGGTACGGTCAGTGTCAATACGATCTCGCATGTGGAGTCGAGCAAGGTGGCCTGCAGGCGGTATGGCGAGTATGTTGTTCGAAAAGAGCTTGGTCAACGATGTAATTCCGTACGTAGAATCACATTTTCAGGTAAAATCCAATAAAGAAAACCGAGCACTAACGGGGTTG
>ENA-OWNT01003518-OWNT01003518.1-seawater-metagenome-genome-assembly--contig:-NODE-3518-length-14653-cov-4.108397_pt1 | contig 14653 bp, 15 predicted proteins | sample MGYA00238136_ERZ651165 | MGnify/ENA primary metagenome ERZ651165 (study PRJEB26861, sample SAMN08777766) | seawater metagenome | isolation source: coastal seawater | place: USA: Florida | collected...
TTTCTGTCCACTTCCTATTCCCGAGTTTGATACCTGAGTTATGGACTATACACCTGCGTTGCGTTGCTTTACATTGTGCTGCGCTGTTTGGACTGCGTTGTTGCATCGTTGCATCGTTGCATCGTTGCACATTGCTGCGTTGCGGCACTCGTTTCAGGGTTCTTCCTGCGTGCAATGGAAACGAAGGACAGAGACGACTCAGAGCGCAGCAGTGGAGTGGTGTGGTGTGGAGTTGAGTTCGTCTACGTCATCGTAGGTCGTGTTGCGAGCTCCCTGGTCGTCGTCGTCACGTTGCTGTATTACATGTTTGTACCGTATCTTTGCGTCGTCGTTGCCCTCTCATTCTGCCGTTCCTTGTCCCTTACCATGCTGCCTGGCGACCGTGAGTGAGCCCATACGACTGTGACACTTCGAATTGTTGGCAGGGGTCCGAAAACATGCGCGGGAGTTCGTGGCATTTTGAGGCGGCACTGCCGATCCAGGATTGGTCACGGAAAAACAACTCAGCTCACGTATAAAATTTGAGATATTTTGCTCATGTCCTCCACAAAATAATTTAGTAAGCGGGTCCCGCGACCACGGCCCACCTGTGTCATGTGCGGTTGGTCGAATGTACTCAGCCTCGCACTTGTGGCCTGGACGACAACGTTGAGTTGCGCTGAAAACGCATGTGACCAGCAGTCTCTTGGTGCATTGGTCGACGGTATCGTGGCTGGCACCGTAGTTTGCGATGCCGGATGTGACGTGTTGACCTGTGATACAGGAACCGGGGAGGTTGTTGGATTGAAAGCTGCCGCCCACTCTGACAATGCTCCGAGTCTTCACGGGAAAATTCCTCACGCCATTGCGTCGCTTTCATCACTCGCCTCTTTGGAATTGCACGGCTATGACCTCACTGGGACTCTGCCTGCTGCTCTCGGCTCACTGCACAACCTAACGACACTGCATATTGAGTCTGCTCCTCAACTTTCTGGTTGGATCCCCATGAGCTTTGGCTCACTTTCCGCATTGCGAGAGCTACATATTACAGATACATCCGTGGCAGGCCCCGTCAATGACACAGTTTGCATGCTGAAGGAACTAGTTGTCCTAAACTTGGACTCAAACGATCTCGCTCACGAAATTGTGAAGGTTCCCTCCTTCGTGACCGAATTTGTGTGGACCAACGAGTCGTCAGGCTGGAACTCAACGGGTGAACCTCAGCAAGTTGAAGTCAATCGGACTGTCCTCCTCGACAAGGACGTGTTCTATCCACTTCCATCTTGCCTGGGCGATTTACATGGGCTGACTTCGCTGCGCCTTGGAAACAACAAGTTTTATGGAGAAATTCCCAACTCGTTGATGGGTTTGGTGGGCCTTGAATCTGTGGACTTGCAGCACAACTTGCTCTCCGGATCAATTCCATCGTTTTTGCTAGGTGGCTGCAATACATCTACCACGAGCAATACACCAAGCAGTAGCTCTACTACCGCGTCGTTTTCAACTCCTGCTGGCGGTGATGGTTTTATGGCTTGTACGAGGGAATTGCCTTCGCTGCGGACAATTTCACTGGATGGGAATAGGCTTTCTGGCCCCCTTCCACCAACTGCCAGCAATAGTTTGTCGATGTTGACGGTTTCTGGCAATCAGCTTACGGGATCTTTACCGGGGTCACTGTTGAACGACGTAACGGCTGGTCTATCGGTGTTGAACCTGAACGCCAACCGACTTACTGGTACTCTACCCCTGCAAATTGCTTCAATGTCCAATCTGATTGCATTCTTTGCGGACGAAAACGAGTTCACTGGGGAGCTGCCACTGCCTGGTGGACGAGATGGCAAATTAGTGGTCATGATGGCAAGTTCAAACTCTTTTGAATCTGTAGATAGTACTGCGTGGTGCGCGGTGTTCAACATGGAAACGGGGCGCCCACTTCGCTGCGGGTTGTCAAACACAAACATTCCGTGCACGTTAGAGTGTGGTGTCTCCAATAGAGCGAGTGATGACATTGATCTCAACACTAAGTGTGGGACAAGTTGCTCATGCACATCTAACTTTGTCTCTTTTCTTGGGTCTCTCAGCGACGATGATCCCATGACTACCGCGTTTCAACATGTGGCAGAGACAGTATCGTGCCCTCAACGAAACAGTGGTGACACCTGTGAGTACTCTTGTGCTGCCGGATTTCAACCAGGCTTCGTGGACACGGACGGGGACGCAGTGTGTGCAATTGTTAGCGAGAGCATGGAAGCACGCTCTGCACTGCCGGCGCATATACTTACTTGCGATGATGGGCAATGGCAAAACGTTGACGCGGATGGGCTCGCACATGGCTGTGTTGAGGCAGTGTGCTCTGCTCTCACGCTCGATGATGTGCCCCACGCAGTCGCTGGACAGTGCGCGAATACACCAAGCGGACTCTCTTGCGAGGTTGAATGCTTGCCAGGATACACAAGAGAAGGAGACTCGAACGTGGAATGTGTGAGAGGCACATGGGACGTGAAAAGCACGCAGTGTGTCGCAATTGCTGACACTTTGGATATCTTTCGCTGTAGCGCGATTTCGAATGCTCAAGTTGCGAATATTGCACAGGATTCGTGTGCGGGCACAGCTGGTTATCGCACGGTTGAACGAACCACGACTTCCACAACGAGCATGGGAGTTTTTGACGCCCCAGGCGTGAACACTTACAGTGGTCTGATATCCGCTGTCCAGTCGACTGGCACGTCATTTTTGGCTGAGGGAAGTGTGGAATGCGAGTACGATTGTGCACCGGGCTATCATCCAAATCCAGCTGCTCCACGTGTAGTGTCGTGCGTCCTGGGACGCTGGGAGGTACGTGAGACGAACGTGATGAGTGCGTGCAAGAGACCCAAGTGTGCGTGCTGAAAAACGATGTTTGGTGTGTGTAACTGAACTAGATATCCGATGAAGTGACCTGCACTGCACGTAGCTGTGATGACTTCTGGAGTCAGTGGTCTGATGAATGCTCGTCATACTGCGAGACCGGGGTTGATCCTGGCAAAATGTACAGAACGTTCTCTTTTGATGCTAGCGAGGCCGATGATGTTGTTGCATCGGGCTGTAGCTTCTCTAATGGGTTTGTTGAGCATCGCAATTGCACCGAATGGCCGAGATGTCTCAGCGCTTGTAGTGACCATTGGAGCGAGTGGTCGGAGTGCAGCAGTTTCTGTTCTGGCGGCGTTCGCACTCGCACGTTTGGCGTGTTAGCGGGGACTCCTCCTCCACTCAACTACGAAGAGCACACTAATATTTCTTGGGTGTGGAACGACTTCGTGTCCAAAACGTGCCCCGACAAGCAAGGTGACATTGAGCAAATCAACTGCACGAACTGGGAGACATGCGAACAAACAGGTCAGTGCCCGATTTCGACAGTTGACATTGTGATGGACTGGATTCGTACATAACTGGTGCGCGAACTAATTGTGTGCGACTATGTTGAACCCAGGTGCTGCAGTGTCAATCACAGTTGTGGTTGGTACGCTCGTCACTTTGGCGACGTTGTTGATATTGAAAGACATTAGGGAGGAACGAGAAATTCGCACTACTAGAATGGGGAAATCATTTCTCCGTGTCGCTAATGGCAAAATGAAGGGAGCTGTGTTCATGCTTAAAACAATGAGACGTCTTCAGCATGAGTTCCCTGACTTGAAGCCCAAGTCGATCTGGTTTGCTATGGATAGAGCGCGGAGAACCTACAAAGAAGCCAAGAAGGTGCTCACAGACGCCCACAGCCTCATGCGGAGTCACACTGACATGCCATTGATTGAGGCGTTGGAGCGAGCAGATTGGCAAAGTCCAGCCAGGCTCCGGACTATGGGGAATTTAGGTCGCCTTATTGTATGGCAGCGCTGCAGTACCGAAGAGGAACGGACGGAATTTGTGCAGGCGGTTCAGGATGCAAAGGCTGTTGCTGAATTACTGCAAACATCCGGTGAGGACGAAGAAGTGAAACTGAGCAACTGCCGAGCTGCATGCAACAAGCACCCGTACTTCCACCTGCTGTGTCATCAGCCGTGGAGAAATGTTGAAGACCAAGTGTGGGCGCTCAGCGAGTTATTGCAGCATCTACCATTTATGTACCTCGATCACTACTATCTGCCCCGCCCGTGCTACTTGGTACGTGACCCTGTTTGCTGTGTATTTGCGCATGCTGCAGCTTCAACCCGTGTAATCTTCCTGTCACATGTGATTGCAATTTTAGCGACGGACTCCTCCTTCAAACGTCTTGAAATTAGCTATTGAAAGGCGTTGTGCGCCCCAAGTGCTGGCGGTGTTGTCTACGGCGGCTCCTCGGCACGCTGAAGCGGTACCATTGTCTCTCTATGGAGATTATTTTGCATATTGGGAGACGCAGGGACTTCTGCTGGGGCACGGAATGGCATCGCGACACCTTGTGACGAAGTCCACGGCCAAGGGTCGTCTACTGGAACGCTCGTCCTCGGTCACCCAGTTTGCCTCCAAATCTAGCAAAAAGAAGAAAAAAGGATCAACAAAACCGAGCACGAAAGTCGGCCGTTCAAAGGACAAATTCGATGATGACGCTCCTGTCGTAAACAAGCGCAAACTGCAACGAGCGCGCGATGAAGAACTTGAGATTTTGACAACTTTCGTGGAGGAAAGCGTTCAAACCCGGCTCGGCGCACGTATCAGCAAAGCATGGTGGACGGCGGAAGGCAACAACAACGGCAGTGCTGGGTTCGTTCCTCCGGCTGTCAAAGCGCGAGAATTGCAACAAGCTCTGGCCCTGTATGCAGAATCTTTGTTGGACCCGGAATGGGTGCCGGCGTTTGATGAGACTAGTGCGGTGGCGGAAACGGGGGCTCTTCTGCGTCAGTTGTTCAAAATGGGTGGGATGGCGGAGGCGATGAATGCCATCACTCCGACCACGATGGCGGATGTGAACGTCACCAATTGGTGGATCGACGAGGATGGAGATGCTGACGGAGGCGATTATGACGACAGCAATCAGAGTGGTGCCGGCACAGGGGACCGCAGAGACTGGTACGGTGGCTCACTTGGGCCTGCGCAAGCGATATCAGAAAATGCCAAAAAACAGAAACAGTCAATAGAGGAAAAACATGGGAAGCCTGAGTTGTACCCAATCAAGCCGCGGAAAAAGCTCACGCCAGAAGAGGAAGAGGATGAAATGTGGCTTGCGACTAAGAAGGGGATGAACTTAGCGCAAATTGTGCCCCTGCGGTTCAAGACCAAAGGATCAAAAGTTGTGCAACGCCCAAGCCCATGGAAGCCCCACTTTGTGACAGGCTTTTTGAAGCCGTTGCTGAAAGTGCTCAAACGCTTCCTTACACTTGAGATTAAATCAGCAAGCGCAGAGGAACAAGTGTTACGGTTGAAAGCCGTCTGTGATGTCTTGCTACAAGGCTTTCAAAATGTCTACGAGCCAGTAGCGAAGGAGTACATTGACAATGACTACGAGCTTCCCGGGTTTCGAGAAGAAATGGCCAAGATCAACAGTCAGCTCAAGGATGAAAGGGAAGAAGCCGCGAAAAAGGCAGCGTTGCGCCCACCGTCGAAATTTGGAAACAATATTTTGTTGCAAACCAGGGCATTGCAGATAAAAACAACCCTGGAGGACTTGTACTTAGCCGCACACAGAGTGATGCCTCGATTTCGCTTATTCATGGAAGATGTTGCCACGAGATCCAGGGCGATGCAAGGTAGTGGTGTTGCACCAATGAAGTCGATGTATAGGTCAATGGAGAAGGCCGCGTTTCGGGCTGATGGCGAGCAATGGTCTGTTGACTGCGTATTAGATGTTGTGCGTGGCTCTTTGCGGTTTGAAAGCATGCGAGCCTTTACAAGGTGTTTGCAAATCATTGGGAACTACGAAGGTGTGCAAATTCGCCGTTTGAAGGATCGATTTTCGAATCCGACAGCTAGCGGATGGCGCGATTGTCTGTTGAACATTTCATTCACTGATGATCCAGACAAATTCATATGCGAAGTGCAATTGGTGCATCATCACATGATGAACGCAGAAGAAACTGGCACCATGGACTACAACGACCTCATTACACATCGCAGTGCGTCTGAGTTGCTCAGAATTGTTGCCGAGCTCGAAAAGCAGAAGAACCAACACAATGGTTTAACGGCTGCAGAAGCAAAGCGTCGACGTGGATTACGTCAGCGAAGCACATCACAGCGCACTGATGCTGTGTATTTGAAGCATGTTGCACAGCAACAACAAGCAAATACAATTGCAGCATCGTTTGAAGCCGTTTAAGTGGTCAACAACGACTCGGATAATATCGTCCACCGCGAGGTCAATTCGCTTGACTAGATCAATAATCACTTACAACTATTTATTTTTCAGCTCGCAACCCTCATGAAGTGTGATTTGTGACGACCACTTATTTCCGCAGCTGAGCACTGATCGCAGCATCGTCCGTGTATGGTGGTCACTATTAGTAGCCACGGCTAGAAGACAGGGCTTTTGCTTCCGACACAAGTGCAAGGCCAAGGTCAGAATGCGAGCAAATGCGGGCAAAGGCCCCAGGGTCAACGTCGAGTTCGCTGGGCCCGGCAGCAGTCTCTGGCGAGGAATACCCTGTGTCTGTCCCTGTTGACGGTGAGCCAGCGAGCTGAGCAGCATCCAATGCGACTTGGGCCGCATGCTGTACCTGCCTAGGGGTGTCCTGAAAGGCGTTGGATTGCGCCTGTAGGTTGAGCCGGGATAATGCTTGGTTTGGCGCTGGTGCTGGCAGGACGTTGAGCTGCTGAAAGGTTCGTTGCACGACGTCAACGAAATACCTGGATCGAATGACGACCGGCAAACATTGGTGAGGACAAACGAAGGCACGTGCAGGTACACGTGCGATCAACTGTACCGAGATTGTGCTTGGAGTTCAAGGGCCGAGGAAAGGAACCTGAGTGTGGCATCATCCGCGTATGTGTGTCCAGTCGGACTAAGTCCTGCGTGCCATTGCACGTGACCTCCGCGCTTGGTAATCAACGTGATAATATTTTTATTGCGGTGCACCTCCTCCCAATCAACAGTTTTATGCGCGACAATCTGAAACAAAAAAGTTTGACCCGATGAGCTGCAGTAATGCAGAAATGCGTGAGATGTGGGCTCGCGGTGTTGGTTTTCTGCACATACCGGATCGTCGCGAGCGTGGATCCAGAGCAAAGTCACTGCAATTTTGTCCATGTGGTGCGCAGCACAACCAGCATAATGATCGGCGGTCTCTGAAAATAGATCGCGGGAGTACATGTACTGCTCCTGTTCCTTGATACTTGCGCCGGCTGCTTTGGCGGATTGGAGCTTGGCTAGTCGGTCGCGTCGAGCCGCTGCTGCTTGTTCACGCACTTGCCTAAACTCAGGTGCGTGCGGACGACTGTAGTCCGGGTATACAGACAGGAATCGGTCGTAGATGTTTTCAAGAGGCTCATTGGACGCGGCATTTCGGAGAATGGCTTCATATCTGCAGTCACACAACGGGCATGAACAACTACGGAGACGGGAGGTGTTTGCAAGTGCACGCCAACGTACGCCCTGACATCACTGTCGCTCCATTTACCCTCGGCGATGTGGCGCACGGCACATTTCATCACACAGTAGCGTAGGAATAGCATGTAGCCAGGGTTTTCTTCCGCGCGCACACGCTGCGTTTCTTTGATTAAATCTTGGCAAGGAGAGATGGCCACCGCGGCAACCAATGGACAATCGGTACTCGTAGCTTGCAAGTATCGCAACAATACATGTCCACCTGCGCTCACACCGACGGCAGCTATCGGGGCCCGTGGGTACTTTTTCTGCAAGTGCTTGACAATGACATCCATATCACGCCAGCACCCAAAGTCGAACCGCCAGTAATCAAAGCTGCACGCTCGCCACCCAAGTCTGACAAAGGAATGCGCTAGACGGCACATGTAGCCCTCGTTGCTGTTTCCCGCAATGCCATGAATCAACACGATGATTGGAGAACGGTCTGCCTCCGCTTTCTCGTCTCGGTTGTTGGCTGCACGTGTCTCAGCTTGGTGGGCACTGCTGAATTCGGCTGAGGACTCCGCAGTCGTACCTTTGCGCACGTCTTCAGTCGAATCGTACCAGTCAAGATTAACATGCTGTCCATCAACTGCAGAAGTCAGCAGTTCCCTTCGAATCGAGACAGGGAGCTGGAATATGGAAAATGAATCAAGGTCATTGAGGACAGAGCCCAACACAGTTTGTGCGTGACGGTCAGCCTGAGAATAGCAAGCAAGGTTCGATCAAGACGGAAGGCATCAAGGTGACACCGCTGCAAACAACAATGCTCTCGCACAGAGTGATCACATTTGCGACAAACAACACACGACTGCCACGTACCAGCCAAGGCACAGGACGGAACGGTGTTTGAGATATTTTGGAGCGAAGGACCAGCGAAACTTTGTAGAAGTCGCGGTGAAAGTGCAGCACAGGCATCTCAACAATGTGTCGCCGATAGTAAAAAAACCAAAAGGTTGCGAGATTGATGCAGGCTAAGCGGGACACCGACCACTCGTGTGCGACCCCAAAGTAGCGCATCACCCAGCGCATCAGAAAAGACAATGCAAGTGAGGCGACGGTGCCGCGACGAAGGCCACCTCGGAAGTGGCGGGAGTTGAACGTTTGCCACAGCAATCGGATGAGAGTACGCGTGCTCAGAGCAGACATATTGTTGGACTGTCCACCCGTCGACTGAGTTGTGTTTGTGTTGCCCATTGACGAAAGTTGATGTTGCGACTCGTTGCGAAGGCGTCCAATCTCTGCCGTTGACGCCACTTTTGACAGTGGAGTGCGCTTGAAGTGCCGCCAAATTGCAAATGCCGTCAGCAGGCCAGCAGGCGGCACAAGAAGCACCTTGGCGGACGGCATCTTGCTGACGAAGCCACTACAATTGAACAAATTGCAGCGAAGAACAGCGCGAATTCACGTCCACCCCGTATTTTTCGTCAAAACAAAAAAAAAACAGTTTGTTGTCAACGGCGGAGAACTGAGCTGAGCATCACACTGGAACCACGAACCAACGGCCACGAGCAACACACGCAGGAAGAAAACAACAGACCAGCAGCACAAGCCCAAACACAAGCACGAATCAGCCATGTAGTCGCAGCGGTAGCACTCCCACCACTAGCAGTAATCACGAACACACCACCTTCAACAAACGAACCAACCAAGTGATCAGCAAAAGCGACGACACATACGAAGGAACACATTCAGCAAGTACATTGCGAATGCGACCGATCGAACGATCGAACTGTGAATGAGCGATCGAACTGTGAACGAACTTTGAACGAACGAATGCACGGAAGGAAGGAAGGAAGGAAGGAAGGAAGGAACTTTGAAGGAACATTGAACGAAGGAAGGAAGGAACGAACGAACTGATCGAAGGAAGGAACGAACGAAGGAACGAACGAAGGAACGGAACGGAACGAACGAAGGAACGGAACGAACGAACGAACGAACGAACGAAGGAACGAACGAACGGAACGAATGAACGAACGGAACGAACGCACGAACAACCGAAATGATTTCTGTACTTTTAGTACTCACCGTAGTACCGAGTACATGAACGCTCGCACTTCGCATTTCGCGTTTCGCGTTCAATTTTCCCGACTTCGAAAAAGCAAACAACGTTGTACTGTCAGTACGTAGACTAGTACTCAGTACAAGTATTGATGGGATAGAATGACGTACTGTACCTGCCGTGTGACGTGAGTGAGGAGGTAGGTGTGACGTCACAGGGAGCGTGGTGACGTTGTGCTGACGCCGCCGTATCTTTTCTCGTTGTTGCGTTCGTTCGTTGCTGCAGTGTTGCAGTGCGTCGCTGCGTTCGTTGGTGCAGCTTTGGCTGTGCTGTGCGCTGTGACGCTGTGACAAGTGTCCTGTTGTGGTCGGTGGCTGTGCCGTTGCTACTCTGTAGTTACCCGGGTACTGCCTGTTCAAGATACTTTACATACCCGGGTAGTACTTCACAGTCAGATGAAGGAAGGAAGGGCATGAGGGTGTTTGGGCACATGTTGTTGGTTGGTTTTCTTGTATAATAGTTGTTCTTGTTCTTGTTGGCAGTTGGTGCGTTGTGTTGGTGTTGGAAGTAGTTTGTGTGGTATTTGTTGTGGTCGTTGTCGGTGTGCATCGACCAACACGAAACCACAGTCGAGAGAGTAACTTTTTGTTAGTTAGCCACTCGATCGCCGCCGTCCGAAACGGTGCTATGCACTGTTGGGACAACAAGCATGTGTCTTAGTGGTGAAATCAGATCGTCCTGTCAGCGGTGACGTAGTCCCAGCTTGCTTAGGTCAGTTGTGGGTCGCAACGTTGCGTCGTAGTGAAGTCGCTGTCGGGTTGCAAACATTCGAATTCGAACGATGTCGCACTGGCACTGTTTCTGTCACACGAGATGCATCCGAATTCGAGGGTTCACGCCGTCTCGGCGTCGGCCTGCGTTGGACGACTATCGTGATTGCAGGAACGAGCGTGTGCACGTGGTCGGAAGTGAAGCGATGACGTCGGCCACACAAGCTCTCGTGGTGGCCCAGATGACGTACATGACGACTCGGATGACGTAGCGATGCATTTAGTTATTGGCGGCATGCCAACAATCGTATGCTACCCGGTGGCGTACGACGAAACATGTGCATGCTGTGCGAAGTCTTCTTGTCGCAACCACGTTTTCAATCAAGCGAGCTACGGGGAGATGGGTAGCGCGTGTCCACGACACCGTTATTGCTCGCGAATCACCACGGTCTTGTGGAGCCCGTCAGCGCACCAAGGTCCGCTCATACAATTTCTTGAACCCACTGAAAATACTCGGGCGCATTGAAGACATTTTTCACGTACAGCTGCAATCCGCATGATTACCAACTGTTTTCGAAACAGCGCCCGGCACCTGTCCAAACAACTAGACTCACCCCATTTCTGTCGAGCCACTAAACGCCAAATGTCTCATCACGCAACCGCACTGAGGAACCGCGAACCAATCGCGAGCAAGCTAGCTGAAGTCATTGATGACAGCAAAAAACTCCGTGCTTTGGAATTTAGCAGCGGGACCGGTGCTCACGTGGAGCACTTTGCCCCCAAGTTCCCGAACGTCACCTGGCAACCGACGGAGTATGTTGTCGATGACGGTGAGTCGCGAAATGCCACGCAGTCGTCTTCATGTGTTCCCATGTTGGCTATTTGTGTTAGTTTTGAGTTTTTGATTTGTTCGTCAGATGAACCCCGAGACGACGAAGAACGCTTCAGAAAATACGGCAAAATTGGGGATAGAGCCAAAATGAAGGAGCTTGAGGTTGATAATACTGCTCCGTCGCACTTTGAACCTGACACGTCCTGACAAACCGTCATACATGTATTCGCCGTTTTTGCAACTCGCAGACTATCGACCATTTCGGCTCTGAAAAGTTTAAAAACGTTCTTCCGGCAGTGGCCTTGGACGTAAGTAGTGTGTGGCTTTGTTGCCTTGCATAGTCTTTGTGGCGACTGACGATCATGTTAATGCGACTGCAGCTGACCACTCCTGTTGAACAATGGCCAGCAGAAGTTCGCGTTGGGTGCGTTGGTTGCGTTGAAGAACGGCATCTCTCTGACAGTGTCCGTTAGCATCATTGTACGATTTGTTGCTCTGTGTTCAGGGGATTTGATCTCATGTTCATCAGCAACACTTTCCACATTTCGCCATGGGCGTGCACGTTAGGTGCGATTCGTGGAGCTTGCATGCGAACCTTGCGCGGTTGCGTGCTGCCCTGCATAGACGGTGTGCGTCGTTAAGCATCCAATGTCTTTTTGCACTGCAGGGGCTTTCTCTGGCGCTGGTTCCTTGCTGAAGCCTGGCGGTGAGTTCGATGGCGCTGCTTTGATGCTCATGGTCAGTGCCATTGTTGGGTCTGCTCCGCCTGACGATGGTATTTGTTCGTGTAACAGGAAAATTCCTGATCTATGGGCCTTACAAAGTGGATGGAAAATTCACCACTGAGTCAAACGAGAAATTCAACCAATTTCTCAAGGACAGAAACGCAGAGTGGGGCTATCGCGACATCGCTGATGTTAAAAAAGTGGCTGAGAAGAACGGACTGTCATTGAAGGTGCGATTGGTTGAACGGCTATTGTCGTGGCCGCGGCATTGATTGTGTTTGCATCATGTTCTGTACGGTGGCATGGTGGCATGGTGGCACATAACACATGATTGGTATCGCGTATAGGCGGTGTCTGATATGCCAGCAAACAACTTCTTCCTTGAGTTCGTGAGAGACGGTCCCAGTCCCGCAAAATCCACCAGCACACCTACGGAGGAAAAGGCAGAAAGCAACAGCGCGGACAAACAGGCGACGGAAGACGACACTGCCGCGGAGAAGCCGCGCGAGACAGAAGCGGACTCCCAAGCAAGCAGCTCATGAACTAACTTTTTTCGCTGTGACGGGGAACGTGACGCGCGGAAAATATGCCGAGAAGATCCAAACGAATCTCAATGCATATTTGGAACACGTTCTTAGCGGAGTGTGTTGGCGATAAATTATATTAGAAGAGCGATAAAGTTGGTGAGTTGCGGAAGACTTGTGGTCGTATTGCATAGGGCAGGCTACGTGTGGCACGTTTCGAGTATACCCGCCATGACACGAACAACAACGGGCTTAGTGTTGTCGCATCTCAGGCTTGAACAAGGCTGAGATGGACTGTTTTGCGTGAATGCGGCAGATTGCTTCCGCGAGAAGCGGCGCGACAGAGAGCTGCGCGATTTTTCTGTTCAGCCGGGCCTGCGCCCCGAGCGGAATACTGTTGCTGACAACCACTTCAGACAAGCAGGATTTCTTGATGCGGTCGCTTGCTGGTCCAGAGAAAAGACCGTGCGAGGCGTAGGCGAAGACGCGGCGTGCTCCAGCCAGTTTTAGTTCTTCGGCCGCTGCACAGAGGGTGCCGGCGGTGTCAATCATGTCATCGACAAGAATGCAGTCACAGTCGTCGACGCGCCCTGTATGTTCACATCATGATCTGTCAGGGTAAACGCACGCCATGGGAACATCGACAGCTCGTAACAAGACTCACCGACAAGGTCCATGCGAGCAATTTCGCCAGCGCGCCGTCTTTGCTTGACGATCATAGCCAGGGCACAGTCCGACTTATCCACGTATCTGCAGACACCCAGTCCCAATTGGCATTGTTATGAATCAACGACAACCACTCGCCGGGAGCACCGCAAAAAAACAACGTGGCACGCCAGAAACGTGGGGCCCGGTACTTACTTGGCAATGCCTTCACGGAATTTCTTCGCTCTGTACACGCCACCGGCGTCGGGGGACACGATTACGGGATTGACCAAAGCTAAAGCACACAATATCCGAGAGGACAACACGACAAACGCACACACAAAAACAAGTTAAAGCAATGCCACATGTTTGAATGACCGCAGAGCGCGACACATTCGACGTACTCTTCTGGCCGAAGTACTCCACTCCCACATAGCCTCCGTCGAGATTATCGACAGGCACGCGGGGTCCGAAGAAGCCCTGGATCTGCCCGCAGTGCAGATCAACGGCGACCACACGGTCAACTCCCATGGACTCCAGCAAGCGCGCGACATCCGCGGCGGAAATGGGAACACGGGCGGTCATCTTGCGGTCTTGGCGGGCGTACCCATAGTACGGGATGATGACGGTGATACGCTTGGCCGAAGCGCGGCGCATTGTACTCACCATGAGGAGAAGCTCCATCAAGTTTTCGTTGACGGGTGGGCAAGTCGGCTGGAAGATGTAGATGTCCTTGCCTCGCACGTTTTCGTTGACCTGGACTTTGACCTCTCCATCTGCGAAGCGTGAGACGGTGATGTTTCCGAGCCGCTCACCAAGGTAGTCGGCAACTTCCTGCGCCAACTCGACGTTGGCACGCCCAGAAAACAAAAGGAGGTTTGTGTCCTGGTTTACTTTTGCGATGAGTTCTTGCAAGCGGTTACGGCGTTCGTCGTGAAGCGTCTTCACTTTGAGCTGGTCATCTCGGCGTTCCTGGTCTTCATCGGCGACAAGATCTTGGCCGAGAGCTGCTAAAGCTGCGACGGTGCCGAAGGCAGCCAAACCCTTCACGGCAAGTGGGTGCCACGAAAACGAGTTCTGTTGCTGGCGGGTGTGCAGTGAAAACCGGCGAGCGACCGGGCGCAGCACGCGGGCTGCTGCAGACATGGAACGTCCGAACATGGTGGAAGATCGGGCTGGCAGCGAAGCGCTGTAGTGGCGTTGCTTCCCGGGTACAGAAAAGCAAACAAGAAAAGAACCAAACAGGAACTTGCAACCCTGATATTTATTCATTCTTCAGAGAAGCGCCGGCTCAGAACTGCCACGGGGTGTCTCCAGACGAGACAGCTGCAAGCGGGACGGACTTCGTAGAAGAGCGAGAAGTGCGTGTCGACACCACACAGGCATTCCACCGAAAGCAATAGCGTACATCTCGGTCCAGCAACGCTTCCTGCCTGACTCCTGCACTGCAGCTTTTGCGCAAAACGGCGTCATGCGCAAAAGCATCATCATCGACCGCTACGGACAGATCTGCCAAGAGCGAAAAGACGCACGTCACGCAAACGCAAACGCACACGTAAACGCAACAACACCGCCACCGCACCTCAAACTCAAACGCCAAACGCCAAACGCGAACGCGAAACGCAAAACGCCGTGGTGCACACAA
>ENA-OWNT01003520-OWNT01003520.1-seawater-metagenome-genome-assembly--contig:-NODE-3520-length-14646-cov-4.323426_pt1 | contig 14646 bp, 21 predicted proteins | sample MGYA00238136_ERZ651165 | MGnify/ENA primary metagenome ERZ651165 (study PRJEB26861, sample SAMN08777766) | seawater metagenome | isolation source: coastal seawater | place: USA: Florida | collected...
CGTTCGTTCGTTCGTTCGTTCGTTCGTTCGTTCGTTCGTTCGTTCGTTCGTTCGTTCGTTCGTTCGTTCGTTTGTCAAAAGCTCGCCGTCGTCAAAGTTCGTCGTCGTCGCCGTCGTTCGTTCGTTCGTCGTCGCCGTCGTTGTTGTTTTGCCGAAGTTCCGAAGTTTCAGAGTTCGTTTTGGTCGCTTGGCCTCGATGCGCATCGTCGCGTCGCGTCGCGTTGCGTTGCGTTTCGTTTCGCGTCGTTTCGCGTCGTTTCGCTCCGTGTCGTGTCGTTTCGTCCCGAAGTTACGGAGTTCGCTTCGTTTCGCGTCGCTTCGTTTCGCTTCGTTCCGAAGTTCCTTCTCGTCGTGTGTCTTTCGTGTGGTTCGTGGTTCGTGGTTCGTGGTTCGTGGTTCGTGGCTCGTCGTGTGTGTGGAGTTGTTGGAGTGGCTCTTCTTCAAGGTTGCCGTGGAGTCACCATCAATCGCAGTGAGAGCATTGGCGTGGCCAGCCCCGCAGTACCAACTCAGCCCGCTTTTTTCGTTTTTGAGCAGTGTATTGTATTTTGAGTATATTTTGCGGTTTCTGAGCGGCGGTTCCGGGCAAACCAGCAGCGGACTTGGTAGTGCACTCACCGACCCTCGTTAGAGGCGTGCGCCTGTGTCGGCGACACACCGGAGCCGCATGGTCCGCGAAGGCACGTAGGCAGGACCCGTAGCGGCAGACCTTCAGCACCATGCAGTTCTGTTCCAAGAGCGAGCTGTACGAGTCGATAAAAATATGTACATCGATATCGGTGGAACACCCCGTTGAAGCGACCACCCCGCGGTCCAGCAACAAGGGAAGGGCCGGCGACTTGCAGGGCACCAACAGCTCCCTGTTCTCCGCAGACATTGATCCCATCTCGTGTGCGAACCAATACGACTTTCCCTGCTGGAGCACGTCGAGTCCAGATCTGCGGCTTGCCTTGCAGAACGAGCTGCCCGACGACTGGCAGGAGCTGATGAATTTGCCGGCCTTCAAGAAACTGAGCAACGAAACGTTCTTCGATCGGCCGGACACGTCCAAACTCTCCACTTTGCTTGCCGGCCGCGCAGGATCCCAGGCCCATGCTGAAGAAGACGGCCAGGTTGACGGCGAGGAACCTGAAGTGTCGTTTGACGAGTTGTTCAAGAAGCGAGAGGTGCGTGATGACATCGAAGACAGTGACGCGGACGACGGCGCGTCGTTTGTCGGCGCCGACGGCACATCGGGCGATGGCGGACCGGGCGGGAGCCCTGGCAGCGGCGCACAGCCTGGTCCATCGCCGAAAAAGAGGTCCGCACTACACGAGGCGCTGTTCGGCACGGAAACTGGCGACACTACCGGCGGGACGACGGGTGGCAGCACGCAGGGAGGTGACGGTAGTCCGCTCCAAGGTGGCGCGGATATTGTGGTGTTCCTTCCCGACCCCGAGAGGACGAAGATCGAGCTGAAGGTGTCCTCTCGATTCAGCATGCCCCGAACACTGTCGGTGCTTCTCGCACAAGACAAGGTGAAGAGTATTTTGGGGTCGCTGCCAGGGCACCCCATCACCGCGGAAGCGTACGAGATGAAGCTTCACGACGAAGACGGGTACCCGCTGGACATGGCACACAACCTGTCGGACAAAACCATCGACGAAACGGGCGAGGATGAGTTCGTCCTCCAGTTGAAGTCGGGTGCGGCCGGAGCACGTTCCAGCGGAGCGTTTGCGGCCGGTTCTCTCGGCATGGTGATCCCCCCGACCACCATCAAGGTCCTGTTCAGCGACTTGCCCAACGAGGACACCGTGTTCAAGAGTTTCGTTCCCCAGGAGGGTAAGCAGCTTCGGCACTGGCTCCCCAAGTTACAGGACTACGGCATTTTGCGGGTCGGCGAAGAGTACGAGTTCCGGCTGAAGTCGGACGATGTGAAGCGCCTGCATCGGCGCAGTGGTCTGTTGAAATTGACGACGTCCGTGACGTTTCTTGCAGACTCAGGCGTCAGCGAAATCAAGCTCTGCCCCAAAACCTACTTCGACGAGCCGAAACATTCTTCCCCAAAGTCCATTCCGCGGGCAAAGTCCACGCGTGCTAGATCTTTCACGCAGGGTGCGTTTGTTTGCATTTTCTTCCGGCGTGGTCGTTTCCGTGAGTGACACGTGCGCTAATCTGTCTCTCTCCTATTTGTTTTTGCAGCTGGGTTCAATAGCACGCCCAAGGTCATGAATTCCGGAGACGAGAACTTGGAAGTTGCGGATCTGACCGAGTTCATGTTTGACGAAATCACCGGCGCTGCCAAGAAGGAGTGGTACGTGTGGCGCTCTTTCCGTCGACGGACACACATACAAAGTGCTGGGATGTCATTCATCGTTTGTGGGGTTCACTGCGTGCGCAGGCAAGTGATCAAGATCAACAACCAAAAGCGCCGGCAGTCGCGCATCATTGGCGTCGACATGACGCGCATTTACAACTCAAAGCCCAAGGATAAGTTCCACTTCAAGGGCGTCACCAAGAAGTGGCGTGACATCGAGGACCTCGAAAGCTGCCCGTGGTGCGTGTCGTCGCGTTTTATAGATGTTTGATGTTCTGCTGTGAGTCCCTGTAGAATGCGATGTAAACCCTGCGCATTGTGTTGCTGTGCTCTCCTCAGGCCGTTCGATCGATCGCAGCCAAAGCGGTTCCGACTCGTCTTCAGAGACCCGGATGAAGGTGGTTTGGTAAACATTGACTACGAGGTGGGTTCTCAGAACGCTTCTTCGCATTGTAGTGCACTACGTACCAAGTACCACGTAGCATGGACATCTTTGTGACGGTGTGTGCCTTTGCGTTGCGCTCGTACCTGCTTCCCACAGGCCCAAACTCCTCAGGAGGCCGCGCACATCGTTGCCAAGATCTTGTATATCCAGCAAAATCTGTTGGGGCACTGATTTGTAAGGATAACACGAACACACGAATACATTGATTCCACTATTGTACGATGGCGACGTCGGTGCCTTCGATGACATCGATGTTTTCGATGTTTTCGATGCCTTCGATGTTTTCGATGTTTTCGATGCCTTCGATGTTTTCGATGCCTTCGTTGACATTGATCATTGCATTGATCATTGCATTGCATTGCATTGATCATTGCATTGCATTGCATTGCATTGCATTGCATTGATCATTGCATTGCATTGCATTGCATTGCATTGCATTGCATTGCATTGCATTGCATTGCATTGCATTGCATTGCATTGCGTCCCGCCAGCCAGCCGCCGACGAACCGCCTCACCGCATAGCGCAGCATTGGTGTATACTATTGCTCACTTCCATCAATGTAGGGATGCTTCTTCAACGCATGTTTATAGCACAATGACCACCGCTCAGTCAGCGGCTTCATTGCATTGTATACAGTAACGCCGTAATGTGAAGAGTGTTAGGTTGTAAATTGCAACGCATGTGTATCATAAAATGTGAGTGAGTGAGTGAGTGGGTGAGTGGGTGAGTGGGTGAGTGCATTTTGAATGAGGCTGTGGGCGGTGGGTGGGAAGGCAGTGGGTGCGAAGGCGTGAGTGAGTTCGTGAGTGAGTTTGCGCGCGAAAACGCGATTCAAACAAACTTCAAACTCGACGACGACAACGAACAACGAAGACGACGACGACGACGACGCGACGACGACGACGACGACGGCGGCATGAAAAGCGCGCGGAAAGTCAACGTGAAAGCGGATGCTCGATTGCTTGCTTGCTTGCTTACGTCTTTACTTACTCACGAAGTGCGTACTTACTTACTTACTTACTCGCTGCTGCCTGTTGTCCGTCCGTCCGTCCGCCTGCCCGTGTTTGCGTGTTTGCGTGGTGTCCTGTCCTTGCGTGGTGTCCTGTCCTTGCGTGGTGTCCTGTCCTTGCGTGGTGTCCTATCCTTGCGTGGTGTCGTGGTGCGGAGCGAAAATAGATGCCGAGATAGAAATGGAGCAGGGACGGATGTGGAGCGGAGATGGATACGGCGGCGGAGGTAGGCGCGCAACGGAGATCAATGCGTTCGCGTGTTCGTTTGCGTGCGTTTGGGCGGTTGGGTCGTTGCTGGTCGTTTGTATGGTGTGTTTCGGGATGTTCGGTTTGGTGTGTGCGAGTTGGGTTGGCTTGATGTGACTTTGGTTGTCTAGTTGCTTCGCTCGCCTCGTGTATTGTGTCGTTGCTTCGCTTGGTTTGTGGTGACTTCGAGTGGTTGGCTGCGGCTGCGTTTGACGTGACTTGCTTCGTTTCGTATGTGTTGGGTGTCCTTGCTGCGGCAAAGTTATCGTGGCTTGCTTCGTTTCGTGTGTTTTCGGTGTCCGTGCTGCAGCGAAGTTGTTGTCGACATGCTTGCCGATGCTGTTATGGATCTCCATGCTCACTCATTTGTTGCACGCTCGACCGCGAACTGGCTAGTCGTGTCGAATTGCGCACAATATTATTTCCGTTCCCTTTTTTTAATGCACTGGCTGGGCTCAATCGTCGAGCTCGGTTGGTTGGTTATCTGTCAAACAAAGCTGTACACCACCTGACTTGGTGAACGCGTAGTGCAACGCCCGCGACCGCGCGCAGCACGAGCACGATGGCTGCCGGTCAGGTGGAGCTGGCGCAGATGACGATGACGAATCATCAAAACAATATCATCGCCGGTCTCGGGCACATGGCTCACACAGACGAAGGCGAAGCGTACTTTGAATCTGGAGACGACCGCATGGATTGCTTGAAGGATATCGTGCGCAACCTTCGCCGCGATCATCCTGAGAAACGCCATTTGTAAGTTCCGCTTGACAGTCCCGCATTGTGCATGTGTGTGACGCCGTGGTATGTATTAACCATGATTTTTTTTTGCTACACGTTGCGTTTGCGAACAGCTACAAAAATATTGGATCCCTTAAGGTTGTGCAGACCAAGGTGATTCCTCTTCTCTTGGCAAACTTTGAGAACGAGAAGTTGGCTTTCCAGGTCGCCAAGCTGCTCGTCATGCTAACTCTTCCGGCGCAGCATGTTGTGGGGCGCCAGCTTGAAGACCGTATTTTGGTGGATTACGGCGCTTGCTTGGCAGCGAATCCTGCGGCCATCAGTATTTTCGTGTCCCAACTTCCCCTCGACCCATCGCAACCTCAAACAGAAAAATCAACCAACACGATGGAGTTGGTGCTGACGCTGTTTCGCAACCTTCTGGCCATACCCAATGCGCCCATGTCGGGCGTGGCCTCCGACTCTCGCGCACAAGTGCACGAGCAATTGCTTGTCGCATTTGACAACGAATGCGTCTTGTCTACAATTTCGGAGATGGCGACTTTGGTGGAGTTCCCGCGTTACGCAGAGTGGAACCTGCTCCTTTTGGAGTTAATGTACCTTGTCTTCGTTGGGCACACGCCTGAGTCGGTCGACCTGTCTGCAGCAGCCCCGGGAGAAGAGAGCGTGCATACCGACGGTGGCAACACGAAGGAGGAGGAGACACGTTACAGTGACAGACAATACGGCGGTGAGTCTACAAGACGTCCACCAAAGATCGACTTCTCTCGTTCCGTTGAGCCCGAGCCCGAGCTTGCGCGTCAGCGTGCGTCTGACATCAATCCACTTCCCAAAGATCCGTTTGATGTGAGAAAGCTGCAACGCAAGGGTGCTCGACACTCCCGTTTCGGCGGAGTGCTTCAGGTACGGTGAAACTTGGCCGATAGTGTGTTGCTGCAACAGGGCTTTGTCACGAGTTCGTCACGAGCGGTCGCTCCTTAACTGGTCTTGAAATATCGTTTAGGTTGGGTCGATAACCGCCGGCGGACACTTCATGCGCGGCGCGAGCAACGTGGTTGCCCCAGAAGAAAGCTTGAGTGACGGTACGCCGAAACATTCGGTTGGCGAGTCCTGCCAAGCAGCACGGTTCCTGAAAGTCTGCCTGCGGCTTGTTTTTGTGTTTGTGCAGTTGACCCAAAGCGCCTCACATCGTCCCAGCGCAAGCAATGGGATAAGTCCCGAGCAGCGGCGAAAGAAATGGGCTACCACTTGATGAGGTAACAATTTGCACTTTGGTCGTCGCGACGTTCTTTTTTTCACGTAACTGTTCCCTTCGTCGATTTCACGCATAGTGGCGAAAAGTGTGTCTCCTCGATGCCACGGGATGTTGCAACTGTGATGGCGCGAATGGCCCGTCAGCTGTTTCACAACGGCGGGTTCAACGCCCTTGTGAAGTCGTTGTGCAAAGAATTCCAAAAACGATCATCAAAGGTGGAAGAAGAAGACAACGTCAAACTGTTCCACCTGATTTGGTTTTGCTTGCGACTTCATCGCTTGATGGACAGGTTTGCAGCCAAACAGACCAGTGTCGTTCACCGACATCGACCATTGCATGCGATGACAACACTCTTTGTATGTGCATTATTGCAGTGCGGACCGACAAAGGGCTCGTGCGCGCAAGAAAGCCCAGCAGGCCAACATTTACTCGACATCACAGAGCCCGGATGCGGAAGACACAGCAGCAAAGCCCTTGTCCGTCGATCAAGTTGCGGCCGTTGCCACGCCGTGGGTTCTGCAGTGGTGTTTCAGGTGTTGCCAAAAATGGGGCTTCAGCAAGGACAAGTACGACATTGTGTGCGAAGGTGTTTCAATCAACGGCATGCTCCTCACAATGTGACTCTGCTATTCTGCAGGTCAAGCCATGATTGGCGCGCTTTGACTATTGCTGGCTCCGCCATGAAGGAATGCATTCTGTTGATTCAGCGATTGGAGAAGTCAGGTGTTGCTGGAGCGAAGCAGCGCGCCGAAAAGTTATGGTTCTACATATTCGAAACGCAGGACGTGCTGGATCTCGTGCCCCAGATGCTGTCGATCTGTGACCCGTCGCGAAGCACACAGTTTCTGCTCTCGGATCTCGTGCAAGTTGCTCACATGTTGCTCAAGAAAGCTTCGGACGCGGTTCGTGTTTGTCAACATTTTTGTTCATTCGGTTTTGTGTCTTGGTTGCATGTCCTGACGCACTCCACCAATGAATCTGTCGTGTAGAAAATTCAAGACCACTTGCATGGATCGGACTCGCACTTTTCCACCGAAGGGTACGTTGCTGTGTTCAATGGTTCATCGCTGCATCGAGTTGTACTAGAGTGCCCTTTGTGCTTAAATGTTGCTTTCTCGTTGTTCGTTTCGCAGGTACTTGCGCCAGTATCTGAAAAATGACATCATTCGGAATTATATGACCCTGCTGAAAGCTTTCGAGCTGAACTCTGACAAGGTGGGGCGCCACCGCGCACAATGCATGCCTTGCGGTGCGCTTGCTGAGTAGTCAGCGTGCTCTAATAACGGTGTGCCGACGCACGATGTAGACCAACTATTTTTTGGGCCACTTCATTGATCGTGTGCGCAACATGGACAATGGTGATTACAGAGCGATTTTATTCCATGTCGACTGCCTTGCAGCATTTCAAGCCGTGTTGCAGTCGGACAAAATCAAGAAGGTGTGTCGAGTGGTGGTTTCGCGACGTGTAAAGCACGTAGCAACGTGTTCACGAATGCGTCTTTGTCGATGGTTTTCCACAGCACCGTGGCCATCTTGACCCCCAAACTTCGTACATATGCAACGTCATCCTCGATGTGGTGGAAGCGTTCTTCACAACGGCCGACAAAAACCCTTTGCTATTTGTTGAGGCCTTGTTTTGGAGACGGTGCGTCTTACACGTCTGCACTGTGCATGCATGGGGCAGCCGTCACAGTGTTTTATTGCAATCAGGCCGTCCGAGAATGTCATGATTAAGCAACATTACGATGAATCATCGATCGACTCTCGCGGTCGCAGCCGAAAGAGCAAGGTGGGCGCTTTCATCCCTGTCCCGGCTCGTGAATTGGCACGGGTTGTTAATTGGTGGCTGTGTACTTTGTGAAGTCGAAATCCAGTCGGGGCGGTTTAGACTCATCGTCTTCGGACGAAGATGAGGAAGAGTTCAAAGACTTTGACAACAAGACGAAAGGCGGCGCCAAGCGGCACATGCGTACGAAAAAAACTCCCGCCAAGGGGAAGACTCGCGCTGGGCGAGGCTGGACCAAGGATGAAGACGCACGCATTGTGCGGTTGTTCGAAACTTTCGAAGGCATCGACAATATTTTTGATCAGGTGAGACTCTCAATAATCCAGCATCAAGTGGTGGCATGCATGCCGACTGCCTTCACATGATCACCTCTTGATGTTTCAGATTGCCCAAGACGACGAATTGCGTGCGAAAAATCGAACTGCAGCACAGATCGAGGCCCGACACAAGACACTCATGCGCAAGAAGGCGAGGTCGAAGCGCTCCAGTGTTGACAGTGAGTCCGGCAGCGATTCAGAGCCAAACTCTGATGATGAAAGGTGAGCTTTAAAACTCCTTCGTCGACAATGCCCTGTCCTTTTGGTAACGTGAACATACATGTTGCGTTTCCGTGTCACATCACACAGATTCATTGCGCAGAGCGGTGACGACGAAGAGCCGATGTCCCCGTCGGAGGAGGAGGAGGAATACATGAGCGACTCAAACACGCGAGACCGTCCTACAGAAGGTGCGGGCGTGTTCATCCCACTCAAAATTGTGTTGCATACTGCGTCTCAACTGCATGGCCTGCATCGCATTGCCAAACAGACCGCGCGAAACAAGAAGTGAAGCGTGGAGACGTGTTTTATGGCGAAGATCATCGTCTGCGCATGAAGTTGGTTCGGCAGTGGCTGAAGAAGCTTCCGTCTTCCCTCTCTCACGAACAGCGAGTCTTGTGCGTGGAGTGGCTGCTGCACACGTTCAAGGCGTACCGCAGACTCAGAAATCAACATCGGCAGCAACTACCCTCGGAGTTTCCCATTGTGCCAGCAACCGAAGCTCAAGGCCGGCTGTTGGAGGACCGAACTGTCCAAATGCTTTTCCGCGCGGCACTTGTGCGCGCGCCGGAGGGATCGGAACGCTGGTGGCGTATAGGAAAATCTGTTTCAGTTGATCATCTTGACCGCTGTGTAAAAGCGTTCAACCATGAAAAGGCTTTGCTCGCACTTGGTTCGGGATCAGCACCTGCGTTGAGCTCCACCCGCAAGCCGACCCGCACCCACAACAGCTTCGTTGAGGAAGACCAGGCACCCAGTGCCAAGCTACGCCGCCTCGTTCCTGCAATCAGCTCGGAGGCTGAGAAGTCAGCCGACGACGCTGTGCGCTTTCCTGCAATTGACTGGACGGCTGCGCAGAAATCGAAGGCAGCCGCCGTACTGGACACGTCCACCACGTCAACGGCAGCAGCTCCCGCGCCGAATCCCCGCAAAAAGTCACGCCGTATTGAAGAGTCAGACGAAGAGTCAGACGAAGAATCAGACCAAGGCGGGCGCCCGGGCGCCGAGTCGGCAGCACGAGATTCGACCGCCACACCAGAATCTAGTGGCACCGAGCCTGTCAGTTCAGCACAGCCTGTTTCTTTGCAGGATGAGTCAGTGTCGCAAACGACGGACTTAAATGACGGTGACCAAGATGATGACTTTCAATCCCAACAGCCGTTTTCACCCGGCCAGTCGGTTGCAGTCTTCACCCAAGCCGAGTCCCCTCCCAATGTGAGCGAAGAGCCTGAGGCCGACACATTGGCGGACGCAGACGACACGTTCGGCGCCGCCTTAACGCCAGTAATGCCGCGCGAAGAGGAGACAAACGATGCTGTTACTGATGACCTGCGCACGTCGGCGTCAACAGACCAGGAACCCCAGCTGGACAACCAAGGCCAAGTAGATTTCGGGCAGGAACGCAAGACTGCCAGTGCCGACGTTGTTGACGATGACGATGACTTCACGCAGCCCACACAAGTAAGTGTCTACCGCATTGACTTTGCCTGCTTTATCACCCGCAAGAGTCTCATCGTCCCATGATCGTTGGCGATAGCTAAACACGCAGGACGACTTGGAGACCCAACCGACACAGCTGAACACGCAGCAAGACGTTTGAACTGCTGCTTTGCGGGGCCATACGTGGTAGCCACAGACGATGATATTTCAAAGTTCAATAATTTTTACGCAGACTTCTTTCGCAAATGGGCTGATCCAAAGGTCAGGCAGGACGGCGAGTCCTCTGTCAATACCACTGGTGCGATCCTCGTCCAAATCTGGTGCCACGGCCGCGGCCTCGCCGTGGACGCCGAGGCGGAATTGCAAGTGGGTCGTTTTCAAATTGTCGTAAAGGATCTTGCCCGCGATGCATCGACCGGCGTCCTGGCATTCCCGGTGCCCACGGATGGGCTGGCATCCCGGTCAGGGGATCAATTGAACCCCCACCAGCGAGAGTTGGCATGCCCGGAGCTCCTGCGAAAGGATCGTGTGGGAGACCAGTCAATGGGTCAATTGATGAGAAACTCGGCAATCTGAAAGTTCCGTCCATCCGTGGAGGCCACATGTCTCGTGTGTTCTGCAATGCATGGGCACACCACAATAACTGTCACTGCATTGCATCGCAAGCAACGACAACGGTGTTCAGAACGTACAGCTTGCAGTTCGCGTTCGTGGTTCCGGTCTCTGATGCTGCTGAGGTGCCACTCGCGATAGAGTTGCTTCCAGTCGCACGCGTAGCCTGCAGCAGGCGCGCCATGGCGTGCTGCGGTCTTCAGTTCATCGAGTTTGTGTTCCGCGTCTTCATGGAAGTCCCGTTGGCAAAAGTTGAACCACACGTTTCGTTCCTCAAAGACACGAGCGAGACGTGTGCAACAAGTGGCGAGCGCAGCCGCGTCTTTGATTGTCAGAAAACTGGGCAAAACACAGAACAGGAATGGTGAATTACTGTGTGCACGTGCATAGTACGGCGCATTAACTGTGGCATGCAGTGGAAAGCGATACTCCACCTCATGATGCGCTGTTGAGGATGAAACCCAATTCTGTGCAGCGCCAACGCGACTGTAAAACTGCCACTCGGACGGCCAAGGACTCTCTGTACGATGAGAAGATTCGTTCGCTTCTCTACGTCGGCAGTGCTGACTGCTCGCCCTGGCGCGGGAAGGGCAAAGTTGATTTTGAAGAAATCGTTGGCAGCTGCGTCCTCGTGAGACTTCCGACAGTCCGACAGAACGGCCGAACCGTCTTCGTACGTGCCGACGTATATCGTGAGGGTCGGTGTTCGAAACATTCCACACAACATTCCCCGCAACACAATGCAGAGGCGGGTTCGTTGCGAGTCCTGTCGATTGCCGCCGTGAAGATAGCACACAGCAGGGTACACTCCTAAGTCGTTCGCTCTGGGGGATTGCACGACAGCGGCACGGGTGAATCCTGCGCGGGTTAATTCGTGATGGATTCCTTGTAGGATGTGGGAGCACGCGATCTCAGAGCGTGACATTGGCCTTTGCGACGCCGCTTCACCGACGGTGGAATTGGACGTTCCTGCACTAGACTCAGCGGGAGATGATGTTGGAGACGACGTGGGTGACGTCGTCAGCCCTCCGTCGCTATCCGCCGAACGAGGGCTGCCGGGCTGTTCGTCCAACAAGCGGATTTTTGAAGCCGGCTTCCGACGCGAGACGTCGCCGTCATCATATTCAATGCGATACGTTCCGTCCCCATTATCGGCCTGGAAGCGAAGTGTGGCAAATGGGCTCACCGACAGTTGACACCACAACAAGATGCCAAAACACGCACCTTAATTGTCCCATGATACCATTTTCCTTTCTTGCCATACTGTGCCTCGACCTTGTCACCAACTGCAAATTGCGGTGGCGACGTCGACATTGTGAGTAGCTACTTGCGGTCCAGATTACAGCCTACTTGCATTCAGCGCTGTACACACTTTCGGCAAGGAAAAGGGTTGACACTGCGTCACAAAAAACGGGCGCGGAAATTGCATTAACACAAAGTTGCGGAGCAGCACAGGACAAATGTGTTGGCGCTGCTTCTACAGCTGCCCAGCGTTCCTCGACTCCAACCGGCTCCCACCGGCAAGTATTTGATTTGACTTGGCTGCTCCAACCCAACGATGCACACATCAGCAACTACGTACGTCAATGCACGTCTCGTGCCCTCTCCACTGTTCACATTTGTTCACATACTTTGAAGTTCTCCATCGACATGCCAACCTCACCACCGCTCATCCCTGATCAATCACACATCACACACACGTACATGCAACCTCACCATACAACCCCAACCCACATATATAGATCCATCCATCCATGCACGGTCTCCAACAGTATCGCTCACGCAACAACGTCGGCATTGCACAGCGACGACAACGACGAACGACGTTGTGTGGTTACAACGATCATCAACGAGCAGTCAGTCGACAACGAGCGCCAGCGCAATCTTCGAGCGAATTCGTTGGAATCGTCGTTGTCGTTGTCGCTGTCGTTGTCGTTGTCGTTGTCGTTGTCGTTGTCGTTGTCGCCGTTGTTGAGCGACGTTGAGTCCGCTGCGAATTTGCATACATTCGCTGTTCGTTGTTCGCCGCAGGCGCTTTCGTGTGTGCGGGTCTGTGGACGATGGCAATGGCGAGGACGGCGTGCGCGTCGTGGGAAACGTTGTGGGAGCTCGATTCGGTTGGATAGTTGAAGGAAGAGGTTGAGATGTGAGTGATGCATTGTTGGGAAGTGATGCGAGCAGATGCCGTCAGCGGATCAACCATGGTGTCTGACTACTTGAACATTGGCGGGGCGTGACTCATGCGGCTGGTTTACCGTGTCTTACCGAAGTCAGGAGGGACTGTGCAGCTACCTGTTGGTGTTGTGGTAAAAGAACAACTTTTCGTGGGCGCGTGTGAGTGCAGACTGCACAACGTGGATGTGACGGTTGGGATCGCAAGATTCTTTGCTGTCGAAGTTCACTTCCGTTGACTTTTTCTCAAGTGGGAATTTGCACTCGTCGGAGCGATTGTTTGCAAGTTCTTCAAGCTGCCCGAGTGACTGCGATAACGTTAGGGAGCTACGACATGTCGATTCCGCACTGTGAAATCGTGGAAGCTTTCAGTGAGTACATGCGTGAACTAACTGCTGCAATCTCCCAAGCCGAACCGAAACTTGGCGAGGGCCTTGTCCATGCACGCGATTCTGGAGCTGACCATCGGATCCATTGATGCTTGTAGGCTATGCCACGGAGGTTGGTTCAACCGCCAAAGACAAAACGATCACGTTGGAAAAGACGGACGAAGCGCTGATGTGTCTCGGGCTCAAAAAGCTTAGCCAGCATGACTGGAACAACATGATGAAGCTGCACCGCTTCAACTCACCAATGGAAAGGGACCGTGTGATCAGCGTCAACCTCGACGACTTCTTCTTCATAGTCGGTACGTTTTGATGCGGTTCCCGTTCGCAAGTCACACCAAGGCCTTAGTAACCAAGTCTCGTTGACCCTACCACTTCAGGGCATCAACAGCAAGTTCTTACGGACCAGTACACTGCAGCGGCTCGAAGCAAGGTTAAGAAAGCTTGCCAAGTCTTCGACCCGTACAACACCGGCCTCATGGACATTGATCAGTTCCGCAACATTCTTATGAAGTTTGTTTTTTGGAATCGATTGTTTGCCCGCGAGATGTGTCATTTCGCGCGGTCGTATTTTGCTTCGAAAGTGCTGAGTGTTCGCGTTCTTATGCCACAGAGACGAGTCCGGCGGCAATGGGGCGCTCACAAAAGAAAACATTGATATTCTACTCGAGGTCAGTGTACATTTTGCTCATGGGGCATCACACTGTCAACAAGTTTTTCCGCTTGGTGCTTTTTGTTTGACGAAACATCGTAACGCGTGTGCAAACGTGCATGCAGGTCGCTGGTGCGCGTGATCGACACGAGGTCAACTACTTGAAGGTTATCGACGCTATCCTACCAGAAAGATGAAGCACCTGTAAAACAAGCATCATGTCAGGACTCCAACAACATCTTTGCCTTTCTAATCCTTGATTACATATAGACCCCTTGGGGTTTACGGGCTACGTTACAAGTCCTTGTTTGCACGCAGCGAGCGATCCCTCTCGGTTTCGGTCACTGTCGGGATCTTCTGCGCTGCTTCACGCTCTATTGCGGCCACTCCATCGTCTCTCCCTCGTTTCTTGGATCCTTCCACAAACTTCTTCCACGCAGCAATCGCGTCGGCGTTTGAAATCGATGGAGAGAGGGTGTTCGCGTCCGACACGTCCAAATGCACGCATGCGTCGTGCGAGTTGAACGCCAGATGAAATTCTCGAACATTGTGACAGCACCGACGAACACACGGAGGAACGACGTCTGGACTTTCCGAACCCAGTCTTCGGTTGCAAGATCGTCTAGAATATGGGCATGGGTGGCTGCAGCAGTGTCCGCATCGTACGGCGGTGCTGCCCTTACCGGTTATTTTAAGGAGTCGTCCATAATCGCCGGGCCCTTGGCCCGCGTTACTTTAGAACCGCACATGATGAAGCTGAAACGAGCAAAATTGACTCAACAGCTGTTTTCTCCCAACACCTTCGTGCAATGGGAAACAAAACAACGCAGTGGACACTTTATCGGGTGCTACCGTTCACAACAGCAAACGAGACTCCACGAACTACATCAGTTAACGTGTATAGTGAACGCAAACAAGCATAGGGCGGGAGGCGCAGATAGGTGGTGATGCTTCTGATGCATCGTCGATGATCACGTGCTCAAACAACGACTCCACAACACCACCACACAACCATTCAACCACACAACCACACAATCCGACACAACTACGCAAAGACGCAACCGCACAACC
>ENA-OWNT01003522-OWNT01003522.1-seawater-metagenome-genome-assembly--contig:-NODE-3522-length-14641-cov-3.945825_pt1 | contig 14641 bp, 16 predicted proteins | sample MGYA00238136_ERZ651165 | MGnify/ENA primary metagenome ERZ651165 (study PRJEB26861, sample SAMN08777766) | seawater metagenome | isolation source: coastal seawater | place: USA: Florida | collected...
CAGCCAAACTTGGAATTGAAACGGGTGGCTTCGAGGTTGCGTTGTTGAACTCGGCTCTGTTTACCCCCTTCCGCTTGAGTGACCGCGAAAAGTTCATTTGGGTCAGTATGATGCGTCAGTGTTTCTGACGCAGGGGATGTTAACGTTGCAGCACGGGATCTGGACCTGTTTGGCGGTGCCTTTCCGTTTCCGACGGGGTTGGTTACCCCTTTTGTGGATTTACGAGAAGATGTAACGGCTGTGGACGTCGTTGGGGCGTTGGCATTTGAAGACTTGTCGAGATCGTCTCCAATGGCTTTTGCAAGATGCAGTAATTGAAAAAGCTTCGTGGTCGAGAGGTCCAGGCGAATAGGGTGCCTGTGTTACGCAGAAGCATGAACACAAATGGAATTTAGACCAATACCGTCGACAATGGCCTTGACACGACAATGATTCTCACAAGTGAGTGGCGAGGAGCATATTGGCATCATCATCATTGACCGTCCCTCCAATGCAGAAAAATACCCCTAAATCGATCTGAAATACACAGCGGCGCGGTTGGTGTGAGCGACGACGCGAAGTAAAACCACAGCACCAACCACTTACGTCAACTGGCTTCAACAGGCATAGATGCGCTTTCTGTTGTACGGCGGGGTCCGTCCATGCATTTTGGTGGCCATACTGCGCCAGAACGAGCTTGACCGCCTTGAGAGAAACTTTTAATTGGTCATAGCTGGACAGCAATGATCGATGTGAACTGAAACAATTTGGTGAAACAAACGAAGGATACTAGAAACGAGAACAAACCGTGTTTGTTGGGGCGCCTTGGCTGATGACGTTTCCTGGTCGGTTTGGCTAGTGGCCGTTCCGTCCATGATCTGACTTGCGGTAAGCGACTCCCCACTCTGGACGCCTAGCTCACCCAAATCCACGACAGCAATCAACGTGTCTGGTGCGGTACAATTCGAAGGTAATATAATTTTTGGAGCTTCCCATGCAATGTCGATGTCCAATGACCTACCGGTTGCGATGCAGAAAACAACAACGTTAAAGCCAATCGAGAAAAACGTATGTCTGTTTTATTCACTTTGCCGAGACACTTACTTGTGTGACTCCAGTGCATCTGCTATTGCAGCCGAACTTTGTTGTCGAGCAGAACTAAGGGCATTGATCATTGCATCTTCCAAAGCGTGCAAATTGACTGGCTGGACGGCGAAAAAGTCACTAAGCCCCAACAAGAAGGGCAGGTTGGCCACTATTTGCAGCGGTAGTGCTCGCAATCGAAGCGACAAGCTCGACGACTCATCCAACGGAGGCATGAATAACTGAAGATCGAGTAATGGATCATTCTTGGACTCATCAGTGACCAGGCGTGAAATTATGTTGGGGAAAATGGTGCCTTTGGTCACATGATCTTCAACTTGCAGATTCATGGATGTGCTGGACATATGCATTCAAACAAAGCAGGTAAAAATTCTGAAACAATTCCGACGAGACAGTTGCAGACAGTTGCAGAATATTAGCCAACGAGGTGCACACGTACAGTCGCAGCGCCAAAAACTTTTGCCGTTGAATCAATTCAAAATCTAAGCCTTCAATGGCCAGCGTGACAATGGGGTGGCGCTCCGGCCCTGCATCTAAAAGTGACACAGCAATTCGAGGGAGTTTCAACACCAACTGTAGGGCCATATCTTTCGCATGTTTCAGTTGATAGTCTGCAGTCACAGTCGACTGCTTGATAGTTTCAACCGCTTTGTCCCAATCTTCGTCAGCTTCGGCCGTTGTTTCCTCGGTCTTGCTGGTGCCGAAGCCAAAACTGGGAATCCACGATTTGACAGCACCCAGAGCTTTTTGCGCATAACTCTGTTTGGCTCTCGCCGCATGTGGACTAGCTTCCCATTTGGTATACGCGACCTTACGAAAGTGAATAATCTCGTTAGCTTCAAGCGTCAGCTCCATTTTCCGAATAGCTTCCTTTAAGGCCTTATTTTTCGGGCTTGTTAAGGCATCGAAAAACAGATTGATGTACCTTTTCTTTGCTTTCATCAACATCAATACGCGTGTCCAAGACCGCCGCTTGGCCTTGAGTTGAAGGTCTGATCGAACACAATTACATGCATATGTCCACCACAGCATACAGCGATGCGTGCCTTTAGGACGGGCCACCTTCAGTGCTGCTGGTTTGAAGCTCCGGTACCGGGCATAGAGTTGATAATGGGACATGGTGTCCAAAAGCCCCATGATACAACTGTATTGTGCTTTAGCAAGTTCCAACGCGAGCACGGAAAGCTTTAAATTGACCTGTACTTGTGGTATCTTGACTGTTCCTTTGCTGTTAAAGACTAAAGCCATGTCAAAGCCCGTTGGTCGAAGTACATAAGCGCAGTTTGAACGGGAAGGATCCATTCTGTCGATGAGCATTTGTTTAATGCCTGCCTCAGATGCAGTCAGCAATGGGTCTCGTTTTGGCGGGATTCTTTTGTCAGCGCCCTTCTCTGTGACGTTGATGTACAGTGCCAGGCCCTTGAGGGACGCACGTTTCATGAAACTAAGGCTACTCGAATCTTGAATATGGGCATCAGAATCTTCAGGCTTCACAGACAAAAGTTTCAACTCCTCCAAGTATAGTCCCAACACAAAGCTTCTGGTAGGGACAGACGAATTGTCTATCAAACAGAAGTGAACCCTGGTGACCGTAACTTGTAAATTTTCCAGCAATGTTCGGATGAGGTTCGATACGAAGCCAGCCTTTTGGTCTCCCGTTTTTGCTGCCTCCTCGGCCTCTTTCATGGCCTTCTTCCGTTGGTCTTCGAAGGCCTGTACCAATTTGTCCTTCGCTGCTCGAGCCTTTTTTCTCTCTTCTTCCGCATCGTACTTGACGTCAGCCTTAGCAACAGCTACAGCAAATATGTCATTCAGCTCAATGACGATTTTCGTTTTCGACGACAGAGTTGCCAGCTGTGCCCACGGGATGACAAGTTTGAGGTTCCCCACAAAGCCTTTGTGAAGAACCATTGGTAAACCCATGTCATCAAACAAACTCTCTTGCAATTCGAGGTTCTTCAGCTCCGTGGTACTCCAGCTTAATGCAAGGTCATTCGACCCAAGACCTTTGATATACTTGCCCAGGTACTTTTGCAAGAGACCTTTCACAATGCCAGAAACTGACATTGTGTCAGGTCGTCGTAAAGTTCAAGGCAACGAAGGCCAAAGTGAAAGTTCTGTCGTTGCAATCACTCCATATTCTTTAATCGTAATGGTAGCTATGACTTCGCGCGCAATTCGTTGACTGCTTGTGGGGACCTACTGCCACGAGGAGGACAGGTTAGAATGTGCAGCGCATAAAAATTTCAGCACCCCCGAAAAAGGTATTGAAATTTTTTCTATCACGGTTTGTATTCCGTTTGCAGTACGGGCATCTGTTGTATTTCCGGCAGAGAACTGTGTGATGATTACAACATAGCACATCCATACATTCATCAGACTATGACAATGATTTTAATAGTGACCCATGAGGCGCTTCCAAACCGCTTTTGGCAAGTGGTGTTTGTGTGGACGCGTTGAGCAGCGTGTGCGCAGTGGATGTAGACTGCTGCGTGCCAAGTGATCAATAAAGTAGTATTAGTATTAATTTCTTTGTCCCGATGATGATGAAGTAAATAAGTAAGTGAAAGAAAGGTGTTGGGTGTGGTTGGGTGGTGGTATAGTGGTGGTGTGTGTGGTGAAGGCATTGGAATGCCTGGATTGAACGACGCAGTGCGTTTTATGTGTCACAGCTTGGAGTGTGGGTTGATGGATTGACTAGTTAGATTGACGGCTTGGCCGGTGGGTGAGCGGCATCTGAGCGAGAACGACGAAAAGCTGGCTGTGTGGTGCTTTTCGTTGCGAGTTTTCGCTTGCCCCTCTGGCATTTGGTGCCTGAGATAAGTGTTCTTTCCGGACTGTATGCGGTCAGGGTACAATACTGAGGCATCATTTTTGGTGGCAAGTTTTCAAAGGCGATTTCCTCGTTGTAAAACTTTCATTGGCGAAGGGTCGTGCCTGTGGTGTTTTCCTGGTGACATTTCCACTCAATCGTGAAATGTGCTACGGTGGCTGGACGTAGCCAGTTCCAGCGATGCCTCGCCTGGACTTTGTAGCGGAATTCAACCAGCACCTGGAATCTATTCGGCTGGTGGAATGCGCGTTTGATGACCTGTTCAAGAAAACGGGAGCAAAAAAATATAAGCATGAAGAGGAGTTCCACGAGTTTGGCCCAAAGTTGGTTGAGCAAAGTTGTGCATTTGCAAAATCTCGAGCGTCGTGTAGATTTGGCCGGCTGATTAGTTCTGTCGATGCACGTGCAATTTTTGAGCATAATTCACAGGTAAGTGTCGTCGCTGTCTTTCAGTCACCCTAATCCATGGCACGAACGCCTCTGAGACTGTTCTGTGCCCTCCACTGTGTGGTTGTAGGGTCCTCAACCAGGCACCGCTGTGTTTGTGGCGCGCAGCTTGCATCCACCTCACCGAGTTGTCGCGCAGCGCTACTGCAAGCGGGTGCTGAACTCACAAAATCAGTGGGTCATCCAACAGCCTTCACGAAATAAAAGTATGGACTTTATCGTGAAAATATGGACAACGCGACAAAAGTATTTGCTGCCAGGTCGCACTCGTAGCAGTGGTGCCGGACAACCGCAACATCTCGCAGCGACAAAGAATCGCCCTTTCTTGCAGCGGAATCTCACCTCTAGCTTGCGGAGGCTACAGAAAAAGCGCCACAGCACACCTGCAAGCACCGTCCGGCAAGATGGCCATAGGATTGTTGATCATGCCCCGGACAACACCGCCCATGTCGACCCATTATCGTCAGAACCAGCAGTGGTACACTCTGCGTCGGATGGAGTCACTGCGCCCCACAGCGTCGGTGACGCGTCCCCGCGGCAGCGTGAACGTCGTTCGCGGCGGAAACGAAACAGTCTGCGCTTCGAACAAACGACAGTTGTGAAAAGAGCAAAAAAGAAACGGGCCACTGTGGGCGACGAGGAGCATGCGGGAAATCGCCACCGTGTGCGGGAAGTGTTCAGTCGCCTTTGGAGTGGGTCGCGCTCCACGTCAGGTCGTGCGCCCGAGCTGCCGAGCAGTGAGCTGTCAGTTGGTCGAACACGGCCACCTTCCAAAAATCGGGACTCAAGTTCACTTCTGAGCGTCTTGTCGAAAGATACGCCGTTTAAGTATGATGGCGGATCTGCGCCGCAGGCCACACGCGGCCGGAATGCGTCGAGCGCAGCAGCTCCGCCGTCGTCATCATTAGCGGCAATTATTGTCCCTGGTGAACGCTCGCCTAATTCCCCAGAAGCTGGAGTCACGCCGCCTGCAACCGGTGATACACATGCTGTGGCAGATAGTCATGATGCTGAGCACCAACACCGCAGTGCCACGAGTGCCAACGCGTCTTCAAGCAGACGGCGGGACTCAGATCCGGAGGCCTGCGCATTTTGTGGCAAGTTTCCTGAAGAAGCAGCCATTCTTCAACAGGTTCAAGCACACATCGCAGATTTTACAGAAAAGGAGGCAGCAAGCACTCTTCGAAACATGTATCCTGAAGACGTCGGGACGTCGTTCTCACAAGACGCCGAGAATGTGTCAGAGCCAGACTCACAGGCAGAGTCGACGCCTGATCCCGAAGCGGATCAGACGGCATCGCACGCACTGTACGATTCATTGCTGAAGGAAATATTTCCATCTTCGAATCGAAGGCACACTGACCCATTCCAGGCGCGCATACTCTGGAATCAGTTTTCGGGCCTCCACAACTTAGCCGACACTGACGATGCTGTGGAGCACGATTCCGTGCAATTCGCTTGGAATCAACCCAAAGTTCAAGACGCCGCCACAGTGAAGCCAGATATTCCAGTCGCACCACAAACAATTGATCACCTTCCAGTGGAATTGCATGATATTTTCGGCATCGAACATTAGCAGGTGTTGTGTTAATCTTACATGTTGTATCAATTTTTTCCACCATGCACATGTTATATGTTATGCTGACGCTTCAATCGTCGTCCTTGGAGACAAACTTCGATAAAATCGACTGTTCAGCAACCTTTGAAAAGAGCGTGAATTTAATCAGGAGAGTGCACAAAGGAGTGCATTCCACACCTTGAACATCGACTCACCTCTTCGTGTACTAAATCCATCAACACATGCAAGTTCACGCTATGTGACCGGCCAATGTGCATTACATGCCGCCGCAGTTCTGTAACTGCGATGTGTGGGTGTTCCTGCGAAGCCACAACGCATCAGTGACGAGCAAATGGGTCGCAATGTACAACCGTTGGAGCGAAAACCCACACGTACCTCGTTCTGAGCCCTAAGCCGCGCAGCTACGCCAGCGGCGGCCGTGGCCTCTGCTTGGGCAACGGCAGCGTGTTCTGCTGCAGTAGCAAGTTCTTCCGCCTCCGCCCTGAGCGCCTGCGCTCTCTGTTGCGCAAGTTTGTTGGGCACTGCACCATCTTTTTCTTGTGAGCTACGGACAAGTGCTTCGGCTGCGGCTGCTTTCGCCTCTGCCTCCTCAGCGGCCTGCGCGGCGCTTTTTGCCACATCTTGGGCTGCTATCACAGCCGCGCCGTGAGCTGCTGCTACTTCCAAACGATGCAAGCTCCTTGCACTGCGCAAACGCTTTTCGTCTTCATTCATACTCCACAAGTCCACGGCGGCGTCCTGCGGCATCAAAATCGTGGAAATGTTATGCTTCACTCAGAATCAAGCATGTGCTGACCAAGGCGTGCGGTATACCAAGTGCTCATTTTCAACAGATTCGATCTCTCTGTCCAAACTTGAAGTGGTGTAACCGTGCCGATGAAACACACTCTGTAGTCTGAGCAGTAACGGCATCGGATTTCGTCGCCATGCTGCAAGCCGCGGAGCCCAGTGAGCACACTGACGCAAGTTAATTCGCAACATGGAGCAACAAGAAACGAACCTGGCCACAACCTATCAAACCACCCCACGTGCAGTCGCAGCAACAAAACGTCTGGATTTGAATTCTGACTTTGCGATTTGGAAGTGGTACTCCTTTCTTCCATTTCGGTGCCCATGCTTGCATTGTCGCTATCATGATTGCTCAACTTGAGCTCTTGAGGATCAAATAAGGCGGCCTGGTTCGTCGGACCGTCGACGAGCCTGCTGTATCTGAACCGAGAGGGAAAATAGAAACCCAAACGAGAAAAATGAAGGTTGAACGCAGGACAACAGCAGGGGCAATAAACGCGCACGCTTACGCTGGGCCACAAAAAATGTGTCCTAGTCCCATGTACTCGAATGGGGTTCGCAGTGTGCGGCGCTTATTACGCTCCCTCATGAACTAAGACAGCAGAACGAAAAAACACTCGTCAATTGGCCTCAAATGCAATTGCGACAACCAGCATGACTACTAACCTCGGCTTGGTTCGCAGCTGCTTGAGCCTTTAGGGTTCTTCGAGCTAGCTTGGCATCCTGCACGACGTGAGCTGCACTACTCTTCAGCGCAGCACGCCGCACCGCTTGGTGCCAAGCCCGTTGTGCCGCCTTTACACAGTCAATGAAGTTGTCAGCACAGATTGCGACAAATGGAATGAACATACGACGGGGGCGATTGTTGAAGCACATACCGCATTCGAGGCATCACCCTTCAACTTGCGGATGGCGGGGTCCGGGGAGTGGAAATCTGGAAAGTGTTGCGCGTGGAAGCGCAGCATCCGACCTGTAGAATGCGCACAATTGGTGTTAAACTTGAGCATCAAAGGCTCTGGGAGAGAAAACCATGTGATTCTTGTACTCACCAACAAGCTCGCGAACAGTGCAGCGATACACATGCAAAGCCAGATAGAGAGTCAAACAATAAAAGTCCATGAGGCTAACGGACAGAGTATGGTTGTGCTCTCCGGCAACCTTGCGGACTATGCCAGGTTCTCCGAAAGCCTCACCCTCTGATTGTGCTTCGTTCGAAACTAATTGTATGATTCGAACTAGAGCCTCTTCCGACAAAAAGTCGTCATCCGCCTCTTCATCGACGGAAGGAACTGATGCATGTGACTCTGACGCTGTGTGTGCTGGTGGCTCGGCGTCGATTTCCGGTGCCATCAACCCTAGCGCGTGTGACAAAAGATCAGACATATTGCAGCTTTTGTCATGGAAACTGATGTTGAAGTTCACCTGTCTCTCGAAGCAGCTTGAGAAGTCGCCCCAACGGCATTCGGGCCGAGAGCTTTTCTTGGTGAATCTCTTTTGCGCGGTGTGCCTGTCAGAAAACGCGGTTGAAGGAAAGCATATGACTAGAGACACTTCAGAATCGACATCAGCTAAACCTGAGCTGCTGCGTAGGCTTTCTGAGCTGTGGAGCGTCGCCGGGCTCGACGCAATCGCCGCCGACAACGTCTCAGCGCGTTGGGTATGGCGGTTGCGTCGTACATGGCCAACTCGGCAGCCTTTTGCTTAGTTTGCCCACTCAGTTCAGGAGCAGCCCTCTCGTCTGCTCGCGCTGACACTTTTTGAAGGCCAGCTAGAATTTTCGGCCCGTCTGCATGCAGCGACACAAGGGCCTCATCCAACAGTCGGACCGGGATGCGTTCCTCATCTTCATCGTCGGACGCAGGGCCCAGCTCCACTGCGTCAGTGTCGCTCTGGGCACTTTCCTGAACAATAAATCACATCTGTGTCATTCACACAGGACCACAGCGATAACAAACTGACGCTTCTTACCTCTTCACTCAATGATAGTGCAGACACGGCTGCTGGTGCGGTGTAGATTGAATGGTCCATGTACTCGCCAAAACACTGGTATGCGACAAAAGTGTCGAAAAGGACCAGCCTGCATCGTTTGAAGACCGTTCCAGCCTAATGTGCACGCCGAGTACGTGACCAAGTCAAAACTTTGAAATACACGCTGACGGAGCGAATCATTCCAGAATCCAACACGAACCCCGTCGTTGCCAGATGACACGAGCAGTTCCTCCAAAGCAGTGTCGTCCAGTTCCTCCGCCGCGGACGTGCTTAGCGAAAATCTCAAGCGATGACGCCGCTGCCACCTCTGGCGTTGGTGGTGACGCAGAGGCACGACTCGTCCGGATACCAGATGAAGCTAGACATCCAGGATCCAACAGTAAGTGGTACACGAAAAAGGCAGGTGCGACGGAGCGAATGGACGAACCACGTGCGCATAAGAAAAAACTCTATCCGAGGCCGCAATTCGGAGAGCCAATTTCTTCGCCTCGGTTTCTATGACATCTTGATCGTCGTCGACGTCAAAAGTTGACGCAATTGCTGGGGTTTTACGACGACCACGCGATTGCTGCGAGGCCTTACTCTCAGTGACTGACTTATCAACATAGTCCATGTCTGGCGCGAGAATCTGTAGGGTGTCCCGGCACAACTCAGTCAGTGCAGCAGGATCCGTCCACAGTTTGCCGCTGCAATCACGCAGAGCCTGCTGAGTTGCCGCCTGTGTTAGTTGAAAAGATGACAACAATGTGAGCGAACAGTTCGGTCGCGAGTGTACCAGTGCGTCATGGAAGAGTTCGTACGATCTTGGTGGTGTACACTTCCGACCACAGGTCCGAAAACAGGAGAATGACATCTTTGGCTGGTACCTCGGCAATGGGTTCGGTGTCTTCCACACTGTTTTCTTCATCTTCGTTGTGGTAAAACCTGATCATCAACAATGAACACAGCTTCAGAATTGTCACACTGGTCATGCACGGATTTTGTGCGAGGACTAACATTTGATTGACCCTGTCAACACACTGTTTTTGCCATGCTCGCTTGGCATCGTCATCCAAGAGGAAGTACCTTCTGAACGCGAAATCGAAGCGCTTCTGTGTTTGTTCTCGCCTTTGAACAAAATCAATGTCATTGCCATCGTTAATTGAGTCGGTGCTGCACTGACGAACTACATCATGTAAGGTGCACGTACGTCCACGACAATCTTCCGATGGCGATGCCACGCAACGACTCGTGGAGCTGATGCCAATAATTCACATAAAAACAGGTTTGAAATCGCAGATATGTGCGAGGGTTACAACAGATGCAGCTTACCGTGAAGTCGATGTCCGGCGAGGACATCGTTCTATCGTTGGCACTGTCGTGGAATCGGAGCATGTGAAGGAACAAGTCACACGCCGGCGGTCCAAATGCGGGCCCAGCAACAATGTTTGCCATCTGCATACAGCGCAGCTCATCTGAGTCACCAACTCTGTCAATGTTACCAATTGCTTCGAAGCAGAATTTACCTGGCCGAAGCACCGAATGTCGTAGTTCGAGTTCTTCCGCCGACCATATCTATTACATGGCGAGAAAACTCATGATCATTCCGCGTGCAAAAATCGTGTGTGGACATTACGACAACGTACTGCAGAACGCTATTTTCAAACAGGCGTCGCAGGCGCAACGATCTCGCAGCAAGTTCCATTCTTGATTCTTCATTGCAACAACACCAGACTTGCATATCACGGCGCGCGCGAGCATGCCACAACACCAGATAGCGCAAATGTATGATACCTCGCCCATCTGCATCAGTTGTTGGCTGCAGACCCAAAAAGTAAGCGGACACTAAACGAGGTAATGTTTGCCGAGGACCACCAGCCAAATCCTGTGCCGCGTCAGAGCTTGCTTTGAAGGCAAAGATATCCGCAACAAAGAGGCGCAATGATGTGATGTTCATCAAGTCCCCGCCTTCCAATGTTTTAGCGGAAGCAACGGATGACGCGGTCAAGTTGCTTGTCGCCGTTGATGCCGACCCTGCAGATCCAGATGACAGATCTGAGGCTCCGCTCATTGGACGACGAACATTTCTTCAGAGAATAAACCAGTACACAGGACAATGCAATCAAAACTTAAAGGATCAGAAGAGGGGCGGTGCTGAATAAGACAGCAACTCACGTGACTCGCACATTGCGCCCAAGGATCTGCGCTTCAGACAATGGCACGTGAAATTGTAGCAATCCATCGGTGGGTGTCAGAGCTGCTCCTGCAATTGCACAACAAACTGTGGGACAAAGTTCTCAATGGCCGTGGCGAGGTGGATACGGAACGAACCACAGGTGCCCTTGCTGCCCGCGGTTACCCCCATGTCTAGAGGAGGTCCTTCGCCAATCAAAACGAGATGGCCCTGAGTTGAACTCGACTGCGTAGACTCCGCCCCCGTCTGGCAACCTGCATACACTACAATGAGTGGGGCTCCATCAAAGAGCGGAATGTTTCAATCACGGGGACTGACCGTTTGGCTGCTTGTCCTTCATGCTTGGGTCATAGTGTCGCACCCACACCTAAAATAAGAAAAGAAGGTTGTGTTGTGAATCAGCTGGCAAAACAGACTCATAGCCGGAACGGTGCCTTACTTGGAATGAATTCAGATCATTGAGGCGACATTGTTTGAAAGCGGAAACCAAGTCTTCGATTTGAACTTCAGTTTTCCCCTACGTCGCAACAAAACTCGACGTGTTGAGTTTGCAAGAGGAAATGGGCAACGCCATTGATTTAAGTGGATCCGTACCCCGCGTTCATCACAAAGAGCTTGTGCATACTCTTTCAGCAGCTTGTCCAAGAAGCGCAGTACCGCGCGGACTGTTTTGTCTATTCCCTTTTGCAGTGCAACTGCGCGAAGTGCGACGCACGAATCTCTGCTGTGGGCCACCTCTGATGTGTCAGCCGTTGTAGCTGAATTCTCTTTGTTTGCGCGCTCTGAATTTTCCGGTGGTTCTTCGTCCTGTGTTCGCCCAGAAGGATTTTTGTGAGCACAACAGTTTGACACACGTTATCCCGCTGGTCGTACCTCCAGTGTCCATTCTGTTTCCGGATTGTCGAAATGATGATGTCTCCCAATTGTCACGTCATCCCAAAGAACTTTACTGCGAAGCATCTTCTGCTTCTTTCGAACTTGAGTAACTGTTCTTGTTAACTGGGTCATTTTTGCCTGTGACAGCACGGACACGTTCCGTGTGTTACACATTGCTTGACAACTCACGTACGCAGAGCTGGACGAACCCTGGCTGACGTCTTTTGCTCTGACAGCAGGCGATTCTTCATGGCTCTAAACCAGATCTTGAGCTTACCCTTTCTGAAACGCTGCCGATACTCATATTGCATTTTCTGCGTGTACTGACGCCAAGCAGTGAACACGACTTGGCGAAGACACCGCCCAGCATCAAGTTCCTTAAATTCTTTCTGCTGCAGGTAGAACCGCAAGCGGACCAGCGCTTTTTGAATCAGGAGCTGGATCGAGTCACAGTCGGTTTCGTAAAGTGAGTCGAATGGCTGCAGCACACCGTTGCGAAGGTGCTTGCTTGGCTGTGGCAACGCGCCATTTGGCAGTCTTCCGTGTTTCGCCACTGCTTCAAGCGCAGCATTGGTGAACGCAGAGTCTGAGAAGTCAACGAATGCGGCTCGTTGCACCTGCAAGGGCACGCAGATGGACGTTCAGAGATATGCAGCCACAGGGGTAGCAGTATCAGGAGCAGCGGACAAGATGAGCGTCCACTTATGCAGCGAACAATACAGCAGTGGGTGACACCAAGTACACGAGCTGTGTCGACGATGGATGGAGGACTTGTGAACAAAGGATGGCAAAAAACTCATTTGCATCGCGCGACTACGCACCTCGCGAAAGACACTCTTTAAGATGGACCCGTAGTAGCCTGGTGCTTCCGCCAAGTTCTGAACGATACTCAGAATGGAATTCAACCGCTCCCCGGGAGTCGTGGAGTGCTCGGCAACCGCTTCGGACATGCGTTCGATGAATTTCACGGAAGAAGAACTGTAGCTTTCTCGGTGGCGTCGGTGCCACTGCGCCCACTGTGCGCCTTCAGATTTATTCGTTGGTGGCAGGTATTCTTTCCTCCGCTGCGACGATGGAATGACGGTAGCTGGTTGCTCAGCATGCCCACCGTTTCGTCCAGGGCCGACTTCTGGGAGAAACGACGACGGTTTCTTCTTTTTGAAGCTGCGGCGGCGGGCGTTGCGGCGGCGGCGTTGCTGTTGCCGAGATTCATCTGGCTCCGATCCAATCGAAAGCATGCGGCGGTGGACATGGGCAAACTCTTTGCGCTTCAAGAGCGAAGCCTTGGCCTTCCTCTTCGCATCTTTCGCCTCTTCCCTGTACACTTCACGCAGATCTTCCCGCTTCTGCGTCTCGATGGCCAATCGGTGCTTGACCTTTAATTGTGTTGGGGTAGAGTTGGAGACCTTGGCCGATAGCAAATCGACATACTCGCTGTTGCGTTTTTTCATCGTGTCCGACGATGGCCAGCACAGCTGCGCTCCGAACTCACTTCTCCGCAGAACTCATGATCAGTGCCTTGCACGCCAACGCGGTGCACGTGTGCGTTGCAAGGACGCGACACAAAAGGGGCGAACAATTAAAATGTGTCAAAAATACAGCAGCTAAAGTAAGCAACCGCCAACATCAACAACGTTGCCGTCCCACTCCGCACGGGAGAGTCGCACCGGGTGTGGCACGGCCGGACGAGTGTAGGCCGCGACGGAGCAAGGGAAGGCCACGAAGTCATGAAACCTCAGGACGAATTTAGGGACGGACGACCTCTCGGGACCAATGTACGAGACAGTAGACCTGAGAGAAATGGCAGACACGCAGACACGGCGAGACCCTGCGCCAGCACCGCCATCGACACGCGCAACCGCGCCAGCAGCAATAGCAAATTGTTGGCACCGACGGCGACATACATACATCTATACAAACAGATGGGCAGAACTGCCGACGAACGCACCACAACAACAGCAACAGCAACAGCAACAGCAGCAGAAGACGTAGCCAGCGCGGCGACACTGTCGTAGGAACACCATGCAACCACAACAGCAGCGAGCAGCAGCAGGCAGCAGGCCGCCAACGAACGAACGAACGAACGAACGAACGAACGGACGAACGAACGAACGAACGAACGAACACAGTCACCGTTACTTCTTTGCGAGCAACGCTGATTGATGGTCAGTGAGTGACTGTGAGTGAGTGAGCGAACGAACGAACGAACGAACGAACGAACGAACGATGGAACATCAGTTACAGTTTGAAGTCATCAGTTGCGTGCGACAGGTGGGTGCGGTGGTATCTACAATTGACATTATCGTGGGATTAGCGGGATGTTATGGGAGGTATTCGTGGAATCGCAGTTGTAGATATGTAGTATCGCGAGTTGAGTGTGGTTTTATAGTGAAGTAGTATGTACTGAGTACTGATACAAACGGAGTTTTAGAAGTGGTGGAGTGTACTGTGAGTGAAGGTAGGTTTATTCAAAGATGTGACGTACTACATGAAAAGAGTACATTGTTTTCGATGATAAAAACGATCGCAAAACGCAAAATAGAAAAAATAGTGAAATAGTAAAGTAGAATAATGTGATGTACAGTATGCAAACAGAATTTATAAAATCAATGAAAACACGCCAAGTAAAATGGTAAAAAAATCAACTTAATAAATGACGACACCGTTATGGTATGGTCACCGCCAGCGTCACGCAGTCACGCAGTGACGACGGACGCCAATGCAATGGCCGCCGCCAGCCGCCGTTGTGGCCGTGGCCACAACGACGACGACGACGACGACGACGACGACGACGAACGACGACGACGACGAACGACTACGACGACGACGACGAACGACGAATGACGAACGACGGACGATGGCGGAGACGACG
>ENA-OWNT01003524-OWNT01003524.1-seawater-metagenome-genome-assembly--contig:-NODE-3524-length-14637-cov-6.982418_pt1 | contig 14637 bp, 16 predicted proteins | sample MGYA00238136_ERZ651165 | MGnify/ENA primary metagenome ERZ651165 (study PRJEB26861, sample SAMN08777766) | seawater metagenome | isolation source: coastal seawater | place: USA: Florida | collected...
AAAATGCCGGCATTTAAGCTGTCTACTGTGATCACCCCGAGCAATTGCTCTTGATGCTTGATCGGAAACCCCATACACGCGTGAACGGGAATATCACCTTCTTGTGCAATCAAAAGCCCATCGTAAGGGTCAGGTAATTCGCTATTGGCACTGAACCTGACAGCCTTATCTGACTGACTAATTGCTTGTAAACGCGGGTGTTTATCTATCACAAAGTGTCTACCCAGCACATCTGGCATCAATCCTGATATGGCAACAGGTACCAGTTTATTGTTTTGGTAGAGTAACAAAGCAATGGCATCACTAATAAAGCACTCTTTAACAGCCTGAATAACGGCTTCAAAACAATGCTCTACGTCAAAATGCGCAGAGTTAGGTAATGCCCGAGCCAGCGCTCTATTCAGCATAAGTAGCGAAGATAACGAACGTTGCTCCATGTATTTTTGACTCTTTAATTACCAAAAGACACTCAAAGTTTAAGTCAATATGACTCACTCATTCAAACTATAAATTATCAAACCTGCTAATAATATGATTTTATGAAGAATAATATTTGGCACATTAAATGCCATAACTCTCACAAGCCCTAAAAGATAAATTTACAAGCTGTGGAGTAGTAATGAGACCTATCAATTTAACCGAGCCGGTGCCTAGTGAGTTTAAACTTTCCAAGCCACATCAATGGCCGTTATTTATGCTTGGCTTTCGGCCATTCTTTTTATTAGCAGGGGTTTGGTCTGTGTTCGCTATTTTGCTTTGGCAATTTATTTTAAATGGCACACTCTCTTGGCAAGCACAAATTCCCGCTACACTTTGGCACGCACACGAGATGATCTTTGGCTTCGCCTCTGCTGTGGCTATTGGCTTTTTACTGACCGCAGCGCAAACATGGACCGGCGTGCCTGGACTTTCTGGTAAAGGCTTAATAACCCTCGCCACGATTTGGGTTTCTTGCCGAGTTATTTTCTTTTTTTGTGCAGATAACCAATTACTTTTGCTACTTGGACAAATATTTTTCTGGCTCTTTGCCATTGCCTATTTGAGCCATATGCTGGTGTCATCTGCTTCAAAACACAATTACATCATGATTGTTGTACTTGCCTTACTCACTCTATTTAATAGCGCATTTTTAATGAGTACTTGGTTAGGCCAATATTCGCTCGCCCGCTTATTCACTCAGCTGGCTGTGCTTGGCTTTATGTTATTAATTGGCATTATTGGAGGGCGTGTCATTCCATTTTTTACGACGCGAGGTTTAAACCGAGATGAACAAGTAAAAACACCTAAACTAGATAAATTGCTACTGTTATTCAGTCTATTGGCGATGGCTGGGTTTGCTAGCATCAAGCTCTTTTCTCTTGATATCAATGTTGGTTTGGTTTTACTTCCTGCTGCCACTTTGCATTTAACTCGCGCCATTCTATGGTTTGATAAAGGTATCTTTAAAGTGCCGCTACTTTGGTCACTGCATTTAGGCTACTTTTTAAGTGCGGTTGGCATTTTGTTTCTCGCATTTAGCTACCTCACAGGCAGTATTAATCCAGCGGATGCACTGCATTTAATTACCATTGGCGGTATAGGGTTAATGATCTTGGCAATGATGGCAAGAGTCTCACTTGGTCATACTGGTAGAGCCTTAACCCCTGCCAGTATGGTCGCTTGGGCATTTGCTTTTATAGCTTTGAGTGCACTGGTGCGTGCTTTTATGCCTGTTCTTTATGCGCCTCATTTGGCATGGAACATCAGCGCTTATTTATGGGTTGTTGGTTTCGGCATTTTCTTATGGTTCTATACTCCCATTTTAATGCAGAAAAGAGTTGATGGACGAAGAGGTTAATAAGCCGAGTTGGCGAGTTGGCGAGTTGGCGAAAAGCGTTAAAAACAATAGCCATTACCGCCAACTCTGTTTTCTACTTTTTTAACTAAAGCGCTACTGTCTTGTGTCTTTTGGAGAATCCATCACCACATGGGTGGTGATGGTTCTCACCTGAGAAATAGAGCCCAGCACATCAGCATGAAGTGCTTTAAAGGTATGTAGGTCTTTAGTTTCTATGCGCAAAAGATATTCATACGGGCCCGTCACATTATGGCATTCTTTGATTTCATCAACATCCTGAAGTGCTTGCTCAAATGCTAATTGAGAAGGTGTTGAGTGCTCAGTCAACCCGACAGCCACATAAGCGATAAAGCCCACGCCCAACTTTTCTGGATCAACCACCGCCTTGTAGCCTTTAATCAAACCTGACTTTTCCAATTCTTGTACTCTTCTCAAGCAGGCTGAAGGTGACAAACCAATTTGCTCAGCAAGCTCTGTATTGGCTATTCGTCCATCCTTCTCTAAAATGCGCAATATTTGTTTGTTATATCCATCTATTTTCGTCATTAATTGCAAAACCCAAGTTTATAAAAGTGAAATACGCGTGATAATTGAGCATAAAACTCGCTAAGCTTGTTTTAACACAAGTAAAGGAATAATCCTATGACACAAGAAATCATTCTCGCGTTTGCGGCGTTCGCGTTTGTTTCATCTATCACACCAGGACCAAATAATTTAATGCTTATGAGTTCTGGCGCAAACTTTGGTTTTAAAATGACTCTGCCACACCTGATGGGTGTTGTGGTTGGCTTTGCAATTATGATTGAGTTAGTTGGGTTAGGTGTAATGCAACTATTCAATGCGTTCCCAGGGACTTACGACATTTTAAAAGTCGTTTCTATTGTCTATTTGCTTTACCTTGCCTATAAAATTGCAACCGCAACCCCAAGTGAGAGCAAAGATATTGCAGAAAAAGGCAAGCCTTTTTCATTTATGCAAGCCGCTCTCTTTCAATGGGTCAACCCTAAAGCATGGACTATGGCACTCACTGCGGTGAGCGTTTATGCGCCAGAACAAAACTTACTCACAGTCACTATAATCTCTGTTATTTTCGCAGTCGTCGGTTTTCCTTGTGTAGTAAGCTGGATTGTTTTAGGGCAAAAAATGCAGGCCGTATTGAAACAGCCAAGTCATATGCAAAAGTTTAATTGGGCCATGGCGGGTTTATTAATCATCTCTATTGTTCCAGCGCTTTAATAAAATTCGGTAAACTTTTCATCAGCAAAATATCAGTTTTTTATCAATAGAAAATCAATTAATTACATGTATTTAGTTTCATCATGGTGGCAACTATTCAAGGAGTCACCATGAACATTATTAAACACTTCACGTTATTCATACTTTCACTCGCCTGCCTATTAAGCTCGCTCGCACATGGACAAGAGCAACAAAGTAAGGGTGTTAAAACAATAAACCATCAGTTTCAATCTAAGGCTGCCAAACAAACGATTTCATTCGATGTCATATTGCCTTGGGGGTATGACAAAAAACAAAAATATCCTGTTTTGTATACGACCTCTGGAGGCAGTCGAATTGATATGCTTACTTATCAAACCGATTGGCTAAGTCACGTTGAAATGGGCCCAATGCCTGCCATGATCATAGTGCAATTACCTTATCTAGATGTTGAATCGACATTACATCCGAAAGACGTCTCAGCATCAGGCGTTGCCAATCCCTTAACATTAAATGTACTAAAAAATGAACTCATCCCGTTTATTGATAAAACCTACCTAACGTACAAATACAAAGTGCTGGAAGGCTATTCAAGTAATGGTAATTTTGTGCTGTATGCGTTTGAACAATCCCCGACGTTATTTAATGGTTTTATCGCCAGCTCTCCTGCTCTAGAACTAGACAAATCAGGACTAGTTGAAAGGCTTTCAAAGCTAAGGTATTCAGAAAAGTATCATGATAGATTCTTTTATCTATCACTGGGCTCTTTCGTGAATAACGCACCTCTGTTTGAAAACATCAAAGAGAATCTTAATCAGCAAGCGTTTCATGCCCGCTTTGCAAATTACAGCCAATTTAATTTCTTATCGGTTGCAAGCCTCAGCCTTACCGAAGCAATGGAATATCTATTTGCTGATAAAAGCCCTGACATTGCACAATTTGCAAATGAAGGCCGACAAAGTGTTATTGCTTACTTTGAAAAACTCTCTCAAAAATACCAGCAAACACTGAGTCCAAACCCAAGTTTAATCGATTTAAGTTTTTACTATGTGGAGCGAAACGAAGGTGAAAAAGCGGTTTCAACGATGCAATATTTAGTAAATTCGCACCCAGAAAATACTTTCTATTTAAGCAGACTCGCAAAGGTTTATGAACAGTTAGGAGAAACTGAAAAGAGCCGCCTCGCATTAAAGCAGGGCATTAAGCTTGCAACTAAACTAAGTAATGAAGATGCCCTCACCTATTTCAAAGGTGAATTGAGCAAGCTTTAGACTAAGTTTACTTAGGCAATTTTAGCAGCTTAATTTTATTCAATTGAGCTGCCGCGCTCTGCGCGTTAGACTCTGCAAAAAAGGAACAAACTTATGACATTAAACGACTTCTTAGCTCAGCTTAACGCGCAACCAGAAACCATTACTTTTGAACTCTGTCAGCAAGTGATTGCTGATAATTACACTTACACTGCGTCCGCTTTTAATAATAACGGCTTACAAAGCAGTGCCGAACAAAACCAAGGCTCTTGTAAAATCTTAGCTTTTGCACAACTCAACAACTTAAGTAAAGAACAGACACTACATTGCTTTGGCGATTATTATCGTATCGACGTTGTTCAACATCCTGAAAAGGATGACCACGGTAATATCCGAACACTTTTAAAAGCTGAATCTAGTGTCGCAGCAGTGACTTTCGACGGTACTCCTCTTCAGTAAGCTTTTAGTCATTCAGGTAGTGGTTTAAGATAAAAAGCTTTAAACCACTATTTGAAATTATGTCTATCGAACAAATTTGGGCTGAATACAAAAATAGCCTGCACGCTTTTTTACTTTCGAAAGTGTCTAACCCCGCAGACGCAGAAGAGTTATTACAAGACATCTTGTTAAAAACACATTTACAGATCCACCAGCTAAAAGATCAGGCCAGTATCAAACCTTGGCTTTTCCAAATTGCCAATCACGCCATTATTGATTTTTATCGCAAACACAATAACTACCAGTATACCGAGTTGTTCGAGGTAATTGAAAAACAAGACGCAAACATTCGAGCTGATTTAATCAAATGCATAGAACCATTTCTGCAGGCGATGCCTGAAGATGAAGCTGATTTAATAAGAAAAATTGACTTAGAAGGCTGCTCTCAAAAACAACAAGCTGAACAGCTTGGAGTAAGTTACTCCACCTTTAAGTCTAGAATGCAAAAAAGTCGAGCTGACTTAAAAGTGCTTTTCGATCGCTGCTGTGATTTTGAGTTAGATAAACAAGGCAATCTAATTGACTATCATAGAAAGCCACAACAAACTGAAAAGAGAATTAAATAAAAACTTTTAAAATAGTTTCGTCTTTTTGAACCGCGCTTCGTCTTAATAAGTGAATACAAAAAACCACTATTGGAGATGTAATGCGTTTTTTAAACAACCAAGCTTTTGATGTAACCCCTAAGCAATTCTCAATCAGCAATCATAAGCCGCGAGTATTAGTGCTTTACGGCTCACTCAGAGCCCAATCAATGAGTCGTTATGCGGCAGAAGAAGCGGCAAGAATACTTGAGCATTTAGGCGCTGAGGTGAAGTTGTTCAACCCAAGAGGGCTGCCCCTTTTTGATAATGGCGTATCTGTCGAAGACGAAAAAGTCCAAGAGTTACGTGCTTTAGTAAAATGGTCAGAAGCACAAGTTTGGTCTTCTCCCGAAATTCACGGCAGCATGTCTGCTGTGCTTAAAAACCAAATTGACTGGATCCCACTCTCAGAAGGTGCAGTAAGACCCACACAAGGTAAAACACTGGCCGTCATGCAAGTATCAGGCGGCTCACAAAGCTTTAATGCTGTAAATAATATGCGTGTACTAGGGCGTTGGATGCGTATGTTAACCATACCGAATCAGTCTTCAGTGGCAAAAGCTTGGCAAGAATTTAACGAAGACGGTACGATGAAAGAGTCCACTTACCACGCTCGTATTGTCGATGTGATGGAAGAGCTAATGAAATTCACATTTCTGACTCGTGACAATCTTGATTGGTTAGTTGACCGATACAGTGAACGAAAAGAAAGTATCAATACTGCCATTAAAGAACAAGTGAGTCAGGCTGATGTTCTTGAAGTAAAAACCCAGTGTAAAACGGAAAAGCAAACTGCAATAAATAGCCCAAGCAAAATTGCTTGCTGTTAAATAAACGCTTACCGTACTTACTCTAGCTAGATTTCAAAAATTAAGTGTAAGTTCAAATGCTAGCTCAACGAAAGACAATTTCCTCATTAAATTGTCTTTCTATTTCTTCTATTTAATTTGTTTCGACAGAGACTACCTCCATAAACAGTACTTTAACAATTTGCTTTTCAAGCAATTTAACCTTAGTCATAAAATCATAACTCCATGAAATAAAAGCTAATAAAAATAATCAGTAAGACGTCAGAACGATTTCATAGCCCTTTCATGTTTTTTATTTTTACAAAGTGGAATATCGCTTCATCAAGTCACAGCTCGTTGACTGTTTTAAGTCTAGTTACAGGAAGAAACACTATGTTAAAGAAATTGATAGTCTTAACTTTATCTTTATTACCTCTTTCTCAGTTACACGCTGAGCAGGAAAAATTTGCCACATTTAAAGGCGAATACATGGGTCAGAAGACACCGGGGTTAACTGCAAAGCCTTTTGCTCCAGGTATTATTTCAACAAAGGCTTGGGAGCTTCAAGGTGTATTCGCACCCGGTATGAAAGAGTTTTATTACACCATTGACCTTGCGCACGGCAGTAAAGACAAAAAGTTCAGCCCGACAGTAATTGGCTACAAACTGGAGAATAATACTTGGCGTAAATTTATCCAGTTCCCTCGCCGTGGCGGATTTGTATTCTCTGAAGATGGTAACACCATGTATATGGCTAAACAGTACAGAGAACGTACAGCTGAAGGCTGGTCTGAATTTAAAAGCTTAGGGCCATTAATCGACAAAGAAGAATTTGGCATCATGCGTCTATCAGCATCAAAACAAGGGACGTATGTATTCGATGACTTCAAAAGCAAAGATCTCATTCGTATCTCTAAATTAGTTAACGGCCAACGCCAAACCCCAGAAATAATGGGAAAACAGATCAACACAGGTAAATGGACTGCTCACCCCCTTATCGCACCAGATGAAAGCTATATTATTTGGGATAGCGAAAGAGAAGGCGGCTTTGGTAAGTCAGATCTGTATATTAGCTTCAAGCAACCCAACGGCGATTGGGGCAAAGCCATTAACATGGGCCCAGAAGTAAACTCAGCAGAAAGTGACTTTTACGCGAGCGTCACACCTGATGGGAAATACATTCTTTTTAACCGAACTATCGACAGAGAAAAAAGTGATATAGACATCTATTGGTCTAGCGCTGAAATCATTGAAAGGTTGAGAGAAAAACACAGCAATAACGACGCGACTTTAACTGAATAAATACAAGCATATTGTCGAATGGCACACTGAAATCCCTGCTCGATTGTGCCACTTGATTCTAAAAACTCACGATAACAGCACTAAATGCATAGGAAAGTTATGAAACTAAGCACTGTTGTAATCTCATTATTCATTTTGATACAGCCTTTAAGCAACGTGGCTTATGGTCAAAATGAACTATCAAAACTTAATGGTAAGTATTTAGGGCAAACACCACCCGGCTTAACCCCTCAAGTCTTTGCGCCTGGCCTTGTATCCCTTCAAGGTCGATATGAAATGGGTGTTTCATTTACTCCTAATCTTGAAGAAATCTATTTTTCCTCACAAAATAAAGGGGATGTGGCATCTATACACTACTCCCAAATATCTAATGGAGCATGGCAGCCTATAAAGGAAGCGAATTTTACCCGAGGTGAAAAGGCTGGAGAAATGGAGCCATTCGTTACACAAGATGGTAAGCAAATTTACTTTACTGCATATAACAAAGACTTCACAGATACCAAGATTTGGGTAGTCAATCGAGAAAATAATAGCTGGAGCACAGCCAAAAAACTTAAATCCCCGATCAATAACGAAGAAGTTTTTAACTCAACATTGGCAAGTAATGGCGACCTTTTTTATACGGATATCTTTAAATCACAAACCTTTTATTCTCCGTTCAAAAACGGGCAATACCCAGAAATACTCCCCGCCGATATCCCTTTTGGTATCCATGGATTCATTTCACCTGATCAAAGTTATTTGCTCGTTGATAATAGAAATAAAGAAGACAATTCAAGAAAAGACAGAGACTTATATGTTTATTTCAAACAAAAAGACGGGAGTTGGTCAAAGCCTATTAATCTAGGAACGAGCATAAACAGCACTGTTAGTGAAACTGTCCCGACAGTTAGCCCCGATGGCAAATATCTGTTTTTTAGTCGGTTTGATGAAAAAGGAGGTTTCTCTAATATTTACTGGGTAAGCACAGAGGTGATTGAAAAGCTGAGACCTAAGGTTTAACTACGATTTTTAATAATGTTTTAAGCTAATTATTTTCTACTTAACCTGAACTTTGGCTAAGTGATTTACAGTACAAATATTCAGCCAAACAAAATGTTTGGCTATTTTCTTTTTATGTTAGGTAAAAGCCTTGTTGGTTTAACCATTCAATTGCTTCGTCATCGCTTATGAACTTTATAAAAGTGACACCAGCATTTTCAATATGATGTTGAATATGGCTGCCTTGGCAAGGGTTATCGACTAGCCAACATTCAACTTGCTGGTTATGTCTAGCTAATTGAATAGTGTTATTATGCTTGTAGTTAATGACTGTTTCAGAGACTTGCCAACCTCGCATATCCGCAAGCAGCGCCCACTTTGTATCACGAATTTTAGCTATCGTTTCGTCAAGCTCTGTTAAATAGGCAATATCAACTTGAATGTCCCAGTCACCACAGATTGTTACCACAACTATGTTGTTCTTCAGTTCGATACTATAACTTGGTTTTACCATAGTAACTGATGCTTCTATTACAATGAAATTTATAATTAAATTTTTGAGGTGCTGTTATACAAATAATAGGAAATATAGAGTCGACTTACAAAAACTTATGAAGATTCAGTCATAATGATTTAGCTAAAATCCAAACTACTGATGTTTTTTGGGCCTATTAATCTACCCCATTAATCAAACTTACATTGAGTTGCCCTATTTGCTTTGCAAAGCCGCCCACTTCAACTTTAGTTACTTGCCCACTATTTAACTTTACACTCGCACTCAACTTTGACGCACACCCCATAGCTCGACCTTGTTCAAAAACAAAATCATGTGACTTGTTATCTTTGAAAACATGCTTTACTAAATAACAAGCTAAAGCCCCCGATGAGCTGCCTGTAGCTGATTCCTCCGGAATACCAAAAAGCGGCGCAAAATTTCGACAACCGGCTGTGAACTCACTTTCAGAGTAGTTTAACTCAAAAACATGCATGCCAATTAAATTGTGTTTTTCACAAAACTCGCTAAGTTTATCGTTATCTACTGCCAATTTATCTAAATAGCCTGAAGGCACTGGCACTATCACATCATGTAAGCCTGTGGAAATGACTTCGATGGGTAACTGAGTTGAAGATAATATATCAATCGGTAGGCCAATTAATTGAGCGATATCTTCGTACTCAAAAGTTTGTAGATAACTCGGGCAAGCTTGCTCCATAACTACACGACCATCTTCTTCAACACTAACTTCCAGTATTCCTGCTTTTGTTCTTTGTCTATATTTGCCTACAGCAATAAGTCTGTTGTTAAATAGTGTCGAAAATGTAGCAAGTGTCGCATGACCGCAAAAATCGACTTCATCGGTGACGGTAAAGAATGACACTTCAAAATCAACCTCTGCATCTCTTGACACAAACGCAGTTTCTGAATAGCCAACCGCTTGTGCTATTTTGAGTTTTTCAGCATAAGACAAGTCGTCCGCGTTTAGTACTAATCCAGCTGGGTTTCCGCCCTTGCCATCCATTGTGAACGAATTAACTAAAATAGCGTTTATACTATGCAAATCAACACCTTTGAATCATTAACTAATAAGTATGAAGTTAACCTTCAAAGAAAAAAAGCGCAATCAAAACGCTTACTAATTGAAATAAAAAAGCCGCTCTTGTTAATCTCTGAGCAGTTAAAGCTTAAACCTCTCGACAGATTCAGCCAGCCTATGCGCAAACTCACTTAATGACTCACTGCCTTTAGCCATTTGCTTCATTGAAGATGCGTTATCACTCGCGGTATCTTTGGCCTCAAGCATGACATGACCAATACGTTGGCAATCACCCTCTTGTTGCTCTGCTGAGTGTGTTACTTGCTCACTTAAATGCGTCACTTCATTTAACGCATCTTCAATTTGCTGCATTACAGCAACTAATGCTTGGCTTTGCTCTACGCACACAGACGCATCTGTTTGCCCACTATGAATCGCGTCAGCAGCTTGTTTGGTATCTTGCTGCAAGGCAGAAATCATCTTATTGATTTCTTCAGTTGAGTCTTGCGTACGAGATGCCAGCGTTCTAACTTCATCAGCAACAACCGCAAAACCTCGACCTTGCTCACCCGCTCTTGCCGCTTCTATTGCTGCGTTGAGTGCTAATAAGTTTGTTTGCTCAGCGATCGACACAATGGTGTCTAAAATCGACCCTATGTTGTTACTGTGAGAGGTTAAGCGGGTCATCATCTCAACCGCTTCAGCCATTTTCTCGTCGAGTGATTCTATATGAGACTGGTTATCAACCACTAAGGTTGAAGCTTCCGTTTTACGTTCATTGGCTTGTAATAAACTTTGTAAGCTTTGTTTTGCATTTTGAGAGACTTGTGATGCTGAGCTTGAAACACTTTGTGCAAGATTTGCGGCATCATCCATTCTCACCATTTGTGAAGACGCATTATCAGCAACCAAGCGACTTTCAGATAGAGATTTTTCTGATACTGAATCTAACTCATGTACCTTAGTATTAATATCATCAAGTAAACTACGTAAGCTATTTTTAACCTGATTAATGTTATCAATTAGAGTGCCAAATTCGTCATCATTGCGCTTTTGCATATCGCGAGAAAAATCACCTTCAGCTAAATAATTAAGCATTTTATTCACTGCTTTCAGTGGAGAAAGCATGGCTTTACTTGTTGAAAATGCAATAAATGCGGCTAAACCCACAAAAATGACAACCAGAACGATTGCACTGGTTTGTGCTTGCGAAATGAGTTCTTGGGTTAGCTTTTGAGACGCTTCAAAAGACGTTTTAGTTTGATCTTGTATCGCATTTAATGAATTAATTACTTTTACAGCATGTTGCTCTGCTTGACGATAAGTCTTGGTTGCATCAGCTTGAGACTGGCGTTGTTTGTTGAGCTGTGAGTATAAACTGCCAGGCGCTCTCAATAATGACTCTATTTCTTTTTGGGCACTCTCAAAGCTAGTAAACACGTCATTTGCATTTACGCCTTGGGCTTGGCGTTTCAAAAAAGCGTAATTATTACTGATGTTATCCAGAATAAAAGACATATCTTCTTTGTGTGCAGCGATACTTGCTAAATTAAGATTTGGAATTTGCTTTGCGTTTGTTTCCAAAGTGAACAACATGTCATCAATGCGAACACCTGTCCCCATCATCTCTTCGAGCTGACGACCTTTTGCTCCTTCTATCAACTCGATATCTAGCATTGCCACACTTGCCTGCTCTTTACTGTCTAATAGAGTTTGCAACAAGGTGTCGATTTTATTTTGTGCGAGTAATGAGTTCGACTTTAATGCCAACATTTGATAGCCAGCTTGCTCCATTGAGCTTATCGCTTGCTCAACCTGAGACACAGAACTAATTACAGCTTGGTTATACGACAACTTACTTTTTAATTGGACAGTTAAACTCTGCTGTGTCTGAGCGGCAGATTCAAAGTTTCGTTTAGCTTGCTCGACCTCATTTTCAGACTCTAAATTGTATGCTTGAGCAACCTGTTTGCTTAAGCGTAATTGTTGTAGCTGTAACTCATCAACAGCTCTTTGGCCTGGTAGTGTTATGTCAGTTACTTTCCTATTTGCATCACTGATCTGTGATAGCGCCATATATCCCAATGAGCACGCCAGTAAAAGCAAAATCCCGATTGCCCCAAAGCCTGCTGTTATTTTTTGTTTTATTGTTAAATTGCTAAGCATAAAAATGGTTCCCACGGTTGAGGACCGACCACTATGTTATAAAACAAAGTAAATTCCAAGCATTTACTCTAAAACAGTTAACTATTCTTTAATAAATTTAGGCAATTATGCCGAAAAATGCCAAGGTGATGAGAAATTAGACGGTTTTTATATTATTCAAAATGAAGCTATAGAACCTGACAAGTGATTAATCTTGACTGCTCTGTGCAAATAAATGCTTGTTATAAATTATCAAAGTGCATTAACCTCGCTGTAACGCCACTTTTTCAATGCCATGATCCGGTGTGAACTGCTTGAAAACTTTAAAACCATGTTTCAAATATAACTTAATTGCGGGTTGATTGACCGCAGCAGTCTCGACGATGGCATATTCAAACGTTTTGTTTTGAAGAACAAACTCAATTAATCGGCTAGCAATACCTTGTTTAAAGAACAGAGGTGAGACCGTTAAGCTGTCTATTTCTAGTGTTGTTTTTGCAATGCTCTCTACCGCTCCCTCGTTTAGAGTTATTTCAATTACACCAGCAAGCTCTCCTTCAACAATAAAGCCATAAAACTCAGTTGTTGATGCTTGTATGTGTTCAACTGTGCGTGATAAAGGCGGAAAGTTTTCAACACCAATTAGATCAGCTTCGATTTTGTACGAGCCTTGAAAAACCTGATAGATTTTCTGGCTAACCTCATAGGAGGAATTGTTTAATTGTTGGATCATCATCTTACTTATTATTGTTATATATAGAAAAGTACCGAGATTAATATCAATTCTCTTAATTAAACGATCTATTTTTAGGATTGGTATAACTCACTCAACTACCACAAGGTTATTTTTACTCAACATTTTTTGCGCAATGAAATTGTAAACCACAAGCCAGGCAAACACACTTGTTAAGACTGCGTAACCTCTAAAGGCGGGTAAGAGCCATATCATTGTTACCACAACCAGCAAATATGTAATTAATACTGACGAAAGCAGTTTCAAAGATTTAAGCTTGAGCCTCACACTACAATGATTGCACTTAAAGTAGAACGGAAAGAAAGCGAGCGACATCGCAAAAGGCTCGATTTTTTCGTGGCACTTTGGGCAAATCGCATCAGACATCTTGGCTCCTCTAAACTTCATACAACTCTAAAGGTAAGCCATCTGGGTCTTGGAAAAAAGTAAACCGCTTTCCAGTGTATTCGTCCACACGAATAGCTTCTACTTCAACCCCATGGCTTTCTAATGCCTTTATTTCAGTGTCGAGACAATCAACACAAAAGGCCAAGTGCCTTAACCCCTGAGCTTCGGGGCGGCTCACTCTTTTTGGCGCATTCACAAAAGAAAACAATTCAATTTGGCTGCCATCTGGCAAGGCTAAATCTAATTTGAAAGAGTCTCGCTCTGCTCGGTAATTTTCTGCAACGACTTGTAACCCTAAAACTTGTGTGTAAAAAGCTTTAGACCTTTCATAATCAGAACAAATAATTGCTGCATGATGAATACCTTTTAAATTCAACCTCTTCTCCTAACAAAATAGAACATAATCAAAGCTTACTCATCGATAAACGTCCAAGTGTCCGCACCATCAAAACGCCTTATTTTAATACCTTGTGCAGCTGCGGGGTCTACCATACGAAAATTCACAGCGGTTTTCTCTCTACCGGCTTTTTCAGTCAAGGTGTAATGGGTGGTGCACCCACATTTTCCACAACGATGAAAGTGTATGTATTCATCACCATGACTATAAATTTCTGTACCGCCTTGGTGGATATTGAGTGAAACTTCTTGCGGAGGATAGTTTCCCCAAAGGGCTGCTAAACGATGGCAAATAGAGCAATTACAACTGGTAAGTGACTCAGGTTTCGGCATAGTTAATTGTATATTCCCACAATGACAACTTGCATTTAGCATTCTATTTTCCTTTAGTTATTCGAAAAAGTGACTTTCACTAATTCGTTATTGGTTTTCACAAAGTTATCACCCAGCATCTTTAATGACTGTTTTGAGAAATCACTCATAAACAAATTGTTTTTATCAAAACGACCAATGACTTCAGCTTGCTCTTTTGCAGGATGATAGCGCCAAAGATTTTGCTGCTTATCTTGAAGAAAAACTTTATTGCCTTTCACGTAATAGCGACTCTGAAGTGTTAGAGCTGGCAGTGCTGTAATTGCTTGCTCCTGGCTGCCTACTATTTTTTTTAGTTGACTACTGTCATTCAATATTAAGGTGTTGGCGGGTAACACCTGCGCCCAATGAAAAGGCCCTTCAAATAGAGTGCTAAGGCTATTCGTCTGTAAATCTATGGCAATTAGAGAGGTGTTTAATTCTGTTTCAGATTGCACGTATAAGGCATTGGCTGTTGCTTGCAGCAATTGCTTTACAGGTAAATTCAACTCGAGTTTTTTTGGCTTAGAGTTTTCATCAGCAAGGTTTAAAAGCCAAACATGATTTTCAATGAGATAAGCCACTCGATTTTTATCTAACCAAATGTGATCTGT
>ENA-OWNT01003525-OWNT01003525.1-seawater-metagenome-genome-assembly--contig:-NODE-3525-length-14635-cov-3.511334_pt1 | contig 14635 bp, 7 predicted proteins | sample MGYA00238136_ERZ651165 | MGnify/ENA primary metagenome ERZ651165 (study PRJEB26861, sample SAMN08777766) | seawater metagenome | isolation source: coastal seawater | place: USA: Florida | collected...
ATCGTGTAGAAGACCCAGAAGACCCAGTCAATAATTGACTCAAACTCCAGTTTCTCACCAGTACCGTCGCGCACCCACGTGCGATGAGCCCCTGACCATGATCCCCGCTCAAAGAAAAACATCAACGACGCCGCAATGAACGCGTATATGATAACGATGAAAAGAGTCATGGCAAACGGAACGATACTCTTGGAGAAAGTTGCACCAATAGTGCGCATGAATGGCACATAGCGACTCAACTTCAGAAGCCGAAACAAACGGAATACGCGAAGGGCGTTCAGAATTGGGCTTTGTTCGACCGCCTCCGCGTCATTTGTGGCATACAACAGGATGACCTCAATATAAACTGGAACGATGGAAAGGAAGTCACAATACATGAGCGCGTCGCCAAAAATTTCCTTCGGGGTCTTGGCAATGCAAACTCGGATTACGAATTCGATAGTGAACACCACCGTGCTCACGTATTCGATGATGGTGAACGTAGTCTCGACCGCCGGATATTCACGCACTATGAGCAAAGTTTGGAAGCAGAACCCGAGGCACGACAGCCCAATGAAGAAAAAGATTACCACCACAATGAACATTGCGAGGAAGGAGCTTTTTGCATGATTCATTGTGACAGCAAGCTTTTCCCTGCACGTGTTTGCGTCGTCGAGCGGTGAGTACTTCCGCCTACTAGTGGACCACAAAAAGCTGTCGAGGTTCGACTGGTACATGATGATGACGAATTCATCGATGTCAATGATTCCATTTCCGTCCAGGTCGACTTGGATAATCATGTGGTTTAACTCCTCTGCGGTGATAGGAAGCTTAGGGATGGCCAGCAAGTGCTCTTTGAACTCAACTGTAGTCAGTGTTCGCGTGCGAGGGTCTCGTATAGCATTGTAGTAAAGACGATACTTTTGCATTTCGCTTTTGCCGATCTCCTGCTCTATTGTCTCGGCAATATGGCGAGTTTTCGCCGCTTGAAGCGACATACTTCTCTTTTGTTGCACCTCTGCACGCAGAAGCTATCCGCTTCCCACACAAATCATCTCATCCACAACCTTCCCGTGCTTGGTGAAGATGGTGGGACATATCTATCTGTCTTCATGTCGCCTGGGCCACAAGAACACAAAATTACCCAACAAGAACAAGAAACAACTTCATGTCAATTTTCAAATGTTGAGCGATGATATATCGTCTACGAGTCTAAGCCAGTGGCGACCGTGGACACAGGAGGTAGCGAGAGTGGCGCAGGGAGATGGACGTAGCAAGCGTGTATGACCGAGACTCGGTTGCTCTTCAGCCAGTCCACACTCCCCACACTCCCCGCATTCTCAATTCCGCGGAACTCAACGAACCATCAAACAAACCGTGATGCAAGCAAGCAAGTAAGAGAGTAAGCAAGCAAGCGACCGACAACGACCGACCGATAAAAACCGCGCGAACAAAGAACAACGGGGTAGCTAGCTAACTACCAAACGATAAACGAACGAACGAACGAACATACGAACAAACGACTTCGTCGTCGTCGTCGTCGTCGTCGTCGCAGCGTCGTCGTCGTCGTCGTCGTCGTCGTCGGCGTTGTCATCAATCAAACTAACTTCCAACTAACTGTGTGTGTGTGTGTGTGTGTGTGGATGTGTGGGCAAGCGGCGGTGGCTGCTACTCACTCACTCGTTCGTTCGTTCGCTCTGTGGCTGTGAACTGTGAACTGTGAGTGAGTGAGTGAGTAACTGTGAGACCGCCGCTAGCGGACGTCAGTTTCATCCGCATTCACGTATTCGCTTATTCCCTATTCCGGAATCATTCTATGCACCAAGTCACACATTACTAAACATATCGTGCTTTGGTAATATATGGAGTTACGCACAGCACAGTGTATTACTGATTGTAGATATGTATAGTAAGTTAATTTACTGTGCACACGACATATCGCGATATGAGAATAAAAGAGTCAGTCCAGTCCGCACGAGTCAGCGCCGCCGCGCAGAGGCTCCGACCATTTTAATCCAGCAATATGCAGTACTGAGTACTTAGTGTAGTACTGAGTACAGAAAATACTGCGATAAACAAAGCAGTGTCTTTTTATACACATAACTGACACAAAAATACAGTGTGTAACAGTGAACGATTGAGTCTAAAAAGAAGCCATGGTTTGTAGTCCTCGTGGATGCGCTGGCGTTCGGAGTTTTGCGGAGTGGTGCGGAGTTTTGCGGGAACAAACGAAGTGAACGAACGAACGAACGACCGAACGAACCGACCGACTGACGACGGAACGGCGACGATGCACGACACAATTCAATGCCAACCGTGGTGAAGCGGTGAAGCGGTGAAGCGGCCGTTCGGCAAGACGCAGTGGGAAGCGGAGTGTACGAAGCGGAGTGTACGAAGTGTACGAACGTGGCGCGTGGGTTATGGCGCAGGAAGTGAATCGAGGTTTTGAGGTGGATATCGAAGGTGATGGGTCGAAGAAGGAGCTCGTGCGGAGCACGGAGCACGGAGAGCACGGAGAGCACGGTGCGGGGTTTGGAGTGCGGGACGAGGACTGCAACACAATCAGCCGTTGTTGGCGATGGTGCTTGTGGCACGTCGCCATCAACTTTTAGAACAGGAATTTGATTAATGTGTTGCTTTCTTCACCTTTGCATCCACATTTTTTCAGCTGTCAAAAGCAAGACTTGTAAACTGTGCAGCAAAATGTTCGCGAGCCGTGGTCTGCGTTTTGCCAGCCGTGCGGTGCTCACGCACAACCGACGCCTGGGACTGTCCCCGCTCTTGCGATGGGGTGCTCTCGGGCGAAGTTTTTCGCAAAGCGCGGCAGAAGTAAAAAAGCCGACTGTCCTGTGCATTCTCGATGGATGGGGCTACACCGAGCAAAATCCACAGCACAACGCTGTCCATTTGGCGAAGACACCGAACTTTGACTCTTTGATGGCCGAATTTCCCCACGCTCTGCTTGAGGCGTCTGAAGAAGCCGTCGGCTTACCCGCTGGCCAATTCGGAAACTCCGAAGTCGGCCACATGAATATCGGAGCGGGAAGAGTGATTTATCAAGACATTCTCAGAATTCGCAACGCGCTCGATGACGGTTCGTTGCAAGAGAACGAAGCTCTTCAACAACACATTAACAAGCTGCAAGCTTCTGGAGGCACATGCCACCTGATGGGGCTGACGTCTCAAGGAGGTGTGCATGGAATGCAAGACTACATGGCCGAGATTGCCAATGTGGTTCATGCTGCGGGTGTACCCGTTGTTGTCCATGTTTTCACCGATGGGCGTGACACGGCACCCAAGAGTGCTCTCGAGTCACTACCACCGTTCCTGAGCAAGTTAGACGATGGCATCACGGTCGGGACAGTCACTGGTCGTTTTTATGCCATGGACCGCGACACGCGATGGGATAGGGTTGGCCAAGCATATGATGCAATGGTGCATGCAAGGGCACCCGGGCACCAACCCGACCCTCTTGCGGCGGTTTCTGCAGCGTATGAGGCCGGGCACACCGACGAGTTTGTGCAACCAACTGTCATCAATGGATATGAAGGTATGAAGGACGGGGACGGGATCATGATGACAAACTTTCGCGCAGATCGGGCGCGTGAAATTTTGCAGTTCCTGGGCGATCCGGCGGCTCCAGACACCGTTAAAGAGATGGGCTTTGGTTCTTCGGAACGCCCACGGCAAATTGACTTCGCAGACAAATGTGGAATCGTGGAGTACTCTTCCAAGCACAACGACTATATGTCGTCAATTTTCCCTCCAAAAGAAATTTCGGACCCGTTCGGGGCTGTTGTGTCGGCTGCAGGCATGAAGCAATTGAGATGTGCAGAGACAGAGAAGTACCCACACGTGACTTTCTTCTTCAATGGCGGGGTCGAGACCGTCTACGAAGGCGAAGACCGCTTGCTCATCGACTCACCACGTGACGTGGCAACATACGACGAGCGACCCGAAATGAGCGCGTCAGTATCCAGTATATGTGTGTCTATGCCGAACTGGAAACCACATCCGCTGATTTGTTGTCATTTTCTGTGTGCACTGTAGATATGAGGTCTGTGACAAGTTGTGCAAGGCCGTGGGATCAGGTGAATACGATACAGTTGTGGTTAACTTTGCAAACCCCGACATGGTTGGGCACACGGGTAGCATCCCAGCGGTGAGTGTTGACGTGGGACACATTCGGTGTCAAAGTTGCGAATGGTCAAATGTTTGATACATATCTGTGTGTCGAATGGACACGCAGGCTGTCGCTGCGTGCGAAGCTGTTGACGAATGTTTGGGGCATCTCGTGCAGACAGTAAAGGAATTGGAAGGCAATATTGTACGAACTTCACAGAAATTTGAGCACAATGGGTGCGCATGCGATTTTCACATTGTTTTTTTGGTTGCAGATCGTGACAGCGGATCACGGCAACTGTGAGGTGATGGTCGATCCTCACACGGGCGAACCGCACACGGCCCATACCACCAATTTAGTTCCGGTCGTGTTGGTACGTTGCTTCTGCAGCAACATGCGAGCCGTTACGCGTGGCACGTTGTTGACAATGCAGGCTTTATCACTTGTTGCAGGGGCAATTTGGACCGCATGAATCCGTATCAATTCGCAACGGCAAACTTGCCGATCTTGTTCCTACAATGCTTGAGCTCCTCAAGCTCGAGAAGCCGTCCGTCATGGATGGGGAAACGTTGATAGTTCGCGATTAGTGTTAGTCTCAACAGATCAATAAATTTCAACACAAGGGTCCATTTTTGGGAGTTCACCTGCTACAAATGCGGTCCGTTCGAATGTTCACTGCGGTTTAGGAGCATCGTCAACTGCTGCAGCAGCGACGTCGACTGAAGGTGCGGCATTCGCTTGAACAGTGGACGCCGGGGTATTCGACGGGCCAGCACTAGTCGCAGCCGACCTTTCTTCTTGACTTGTCACTAAGCCTTCTGGGCTTTGTTGGGTCGGTCCTTGGGCACGTGCCAAGGCCATTTCTTCGCGAGCCAACTTGAGCGCACGTTGAAGCTCCGCATCACGCACAATGGCTTCTTGCCTCCGTCGTTCAGCTTTCTCAGCTTTTTCCTTGGCGCGTTGTGCTGCTCGTTCTGCCTTCATTTTCTTGCGACGTTCTGCTTTCTCTGCTTGTTCCTTCTTGCGGCGTTCTGCTTTTTCTGCATCTAACTTCATCTTCCGTGCGGCCCTTTCGGCCTCCAACTTGCGCTTCCGCTCGGCTTTCTCGGCCTCCAACTTCTTCTCGCTCTCAGATTTCCCTGCTGCCTCGAGTTTTACTGCTTCTCCTCGCTCCATATCTGCGTGCGCCTGCTGCATTTGTGTGATGGGATCCTTGGCTTTTAAAGAAGGCTGCTTTTCGTTGGGGGCGTCAACGACGGCTGCACCGTTTGCCGACGAGTTGTCTACTTCATTGTGGTGAGCACCATCAGCATCAGTGTGCACATCTTCAACTTCATCCTCGTCGCTGTCACTGTCTTCACTCTCGCTGTCCTCGCTCTCTTCACTTTCACTCTCCTCACTTTCGTCGTCACCGTGAACGGCCCACACAATGTTTGAGAGGGCATGGATCAAGTTCCGCCAATGGAATGCCACTGCGAGCGTGGCAGCTTCCTCGATGTCTTCAGGAGAGCGGGTCGCAACAGCAGGTTTCTTATTTTTGCGCTTTGCTTTCGAATGGCTGCTCCAGCCACGTGACTTCGATCGCTTTCGACGCGGTGTGGTCGTGGCGCTGTCAGCATCCTCATCCTTTGATGAAGCTTTGCGAGATGCAGTGGCAGCTTCTGAAAGAGCTGCATGCCACTCTTGGCGCCTGGACAAATGCCCACCCCACAAGAAAACAACTTCCTGCCCGTCTTCGGCGATGTCAGCGACATCGAGTAATGTTGGTGCGTCTTGAGGTGCGCTTGAATCCGCACTGCTTGCCTCTGCAGGTTCGCCGTGAGTGGGTTGTACTTCAGCTGCCTTTCTTTTGCGAGGGTTAGCAGAATTCGATGCAGCGGCGTTGACATTGTAGTCGATCTTCCGCGCGGACCTTGTTCGTGAGGATCTTCGACGTACATTCGGAGTAGAGGAGTCTTCGGACGGTGACGCTTCAGGCTCTGCTGTGTTGTCGACTTCCACTGTTTCAACCGCCGGCGATTTCTGCTGCTCAACGTCGGGTGTGGAGGGTTTGATGACAGACTCAGTCGCCTCAGTCTCAACGGCAGTAGCATTCTCACCGACACTTGATGGTACAACTGTCTGTCCCTCCATTTCTGGATCAGCGTCGGGCACATCGTTTGTGGCAACGACGATACTGTCTTGCTGTTCCTCTAATTGTGGTGCGAAGTGGAACTCACGAACCAGGCATGCGAACACGACTTCAACCTCAAAAGCGGCTTGGGCCAATTCGTACGCGTGGTTGCACTCTTGAATTCGAGCGCGCCAAGTCGATGCCAGACGAGTGGCTGTCGCAGCATGCGGGGTCTCCTCCGACGATTCATCGTTTCCGTCCGTCACGGTCAAGTCGACTTCAGCATCAGCGGGAGCAGTTTCGGCTGCGGCTTTGATGGCCTGCAGCACGCTGGCAGGCGCGTCTTCCTCCGCGATTTTCTCGCCAGACTCCTCTTGCGCGGGCGGGAGCAATCGAGCATGCAGAGCGGGGTCAATGGCGATGGTCGTGGCCTCGACAACTTTCGCAATGTGGTCGCTTATGCTGTCGCGGTACGCTTTCATCCTGCTCCTTCGTGCATCTTCAATGTTTTCACGGCGCCGCTGTTCTTGATCGGACACGACACGGCCTTCAACGAACCGTTGGTGTTCAATTCGCTTGCGAACCGGAGTCCCTGACGGCGGAGCGTCCGGTGGATCACGGCGACCATCGATGCCAAAGTAGCCCCCAGATACGAGCATTTTTTCACAGTTGCGGCAAGCATCATCGATGTCACCCGAAGGTGCGCAGGGAATCACGAGCATTTCGATCCGCAAGTTTTCTTGACGCAAATCCAGACTTTCTGACAGGTCATCATTGTAGCTAATTAGCCAATGATTGTCGGCCGCCGTATTCTCGCCTTCACCGTCATCGCTGCCGTCATCGCTGCCATCGTCATCGTCGGCGCTCCGTTCTCGCAAAAGTCGCGGCGGCAGCTTTACAATTTGTGCGATATACCACTGTTGATCTCCAGAGTAAAATACAGACACTTTGTCACCTTCGAGCAGGTAATCAGGGTCCGCAATGGAATCGCACACTTTGACGTATCCGGCGACTTGTGTTTTATGCCCGGAGGCTTTCTTTTCTGAGTTGTCGGTTGCATTGTTTCGCGCCGACGATTTTTTCTTTTTGGCACTTTTCGGAGGATTGCACGCCTGCGCCAGCGTATACTCAGCACTGGTGATACCTTCCATGATAATCGGTTTGAGAATTTGGAGATTTGACAGGAGTTGACTTTCTCGAATGCCTCTAGGATTCAGCGATTCCAACAGCTCGTCAAGTTGTTCCTCCTCTTGGAACGAACCCCATTCCCCAGTCTCTGTGTCTTCTAGAAAAAGATGGGCTTGGATCAACACACCTTCCGTTGCCAACGCATCTCGTTGATTGACTGCAACGGAGCCCAGGAACCAGTAATTTCGATTGAATCGATCCACGCCTACAGGAAGAACTCTGACCTTGCCACGGGCTTCAGTGAGAATCTGCAAAGTTCACAGTACGGTAATGAGGCAAACACCATAAAACGACCAATTGCATGTTGACGTGCAGATTGGCGACACACCTTGCTCCGTCGAAGTTCCTCAATGGCGGCCGCATTTTTTTCTTTGTCTTTTTTGCGCGCTTCGACAGCAATAGCATGCTCTAGCCGTTGCTTTCGTTCTAGCAACGCCTTGCGTTGAGCTCGAAGGCGTTGCCCGTGCTGCAACAGAGCCTTGCGATCATTTGGGTCACCATCGTAGTCATTAGCCCCACTTTCAATCTCCTCTAATTCCTCCACGATTTCCTCAAGAATTTCTTCGTTGGACTGGCGGGGTTGTTTGGACTTCTTTCGCTTAGCTCTCTCTCGTGCTTCCTTTTCGCGGAGCGCAGCTCGGCGTTCTTTCTCAGCCTCCCTTTGCTCCCGTTCCTCAACCTTGAGTTCGTTTACCACTTCAATGAAATTATGTGCAGTTTCAAAGAAGTGATCAGAAAACTCTTCTTCGATCAATACTTCGTGACACAAATAAGTCAAGAGTTCTAGGCGCTCGGGGACAGACAGCGAGGCGTAACCCGTGGAGTGCAGGCGAGAAACCACGTTGACTGGGAGTAACTCAGGAATGTGCTGCTCGATATTTCTCGCAGCGGTCGCCACCTTCACCGAGGGTGACCACAAGTCCCTCTGAGCTTGTTCACGAAGTAAGTTGGCGCGGACATTTACGTAGTGGAAGAGCACACTCGGCCATGTAGTTTCATCTAGCGCGTCTAGCCACCATGTCGCAAACGGCGAGTCGTCCTCTACCACTGCATCCGTAGCCGCAGCGCCATCGGGGGCTGCAGCGGCGGCGATGAGGGCAGCCTGCTTCTCCTTCCGCCGTCGCCTCCGGTCCAGTTCCCGCTGCTCATCGTCGTCGTCTGAACTGTCGTCAGAATCGTCGTCGGAGTCGTCGTCATCATCGTGAATGTGCGACAGAATGTACTGAAGCAGCTTCACGTGATTCTGTGTCAAAAGGGGGTTGATGCCGGCATCACCAATCGCGGCTTGTAGGTCGCACAGGCGAAAGAAGGCCTGTTGCTCCGTGTGGTCCCAGAAGGTGACACACGTCCCGAGGACGAACAAGAAATCACCAAGATACCGAGCATCGTCACCGTACCCCTCGATCTCATACGCCGCGGGCAACTCTAGGAACTGACTTTTCTTTCGCTTCTTCTCCATTGCCAACAGCTTTGTGTCGTCGATGAGTTTGACGGCTGGAGTTGAGTTCTTTTTGGAACCGTTTGAGCGGGACTTCGTCTTCTTTTGCTTCGCTTTCGCTTTCGCTTTCTCTTTCAGTTTCTGCTTCTGTTTCTTCTCGCGGGCCGCTTCGGCTTCTCGCTTTTGTTTTGCAGCTTTCTTCAGCTTCTGTTTTTCCTTGGCTTTCTCAGATTGCAGCCACTGACGCGACACCTTGAACGAGGCACGCACCTTCTCGAAGCGACCACTCTTCACGCCGGCATTTAACGCCTTGAGAAGCAAAGAAGACAATTTCGCATTCCCACCCATGTCGAAAGTGGCATTGAGGTACTTTGTGATGGCGGGGACTGACGAGCCTTGTTTAGACTTCAAAGCAGTGATGGCAATGCCGGCGAGGTCCTGAATGGTTTTGCCCTTCGGCCTCGGAAGGAGGGGCATGACTGCTGCCAAATGCCGCAGCCCAAGGGGCTGGCACCAAAGCTTTCACAAGACCGTAGTGAGGCCGCGCAGCAGCTGGCTGCGACTATTTATCCCAGCGTCAAAAAAAGTTTTCTGGTTTCCACAAGGTACAAAACGTTGCGTGTCACTTGCGACTGTCTGTCGACACCGTCATTGTACTAACCGCGACCATCTTCAATACTTTGCGTCTGCAGCAAGCACAACGTCCTCAGACCCTGCCAAACCTATGTTAATGCCTTCCAACGATACCTGGCACCTGGTTATGTGACAGTCGAGCAATGGGTGTGCGTTCTCTACAGTTTCGCACGTACTAGCGAGCACACACGGTTAGTTTTGTCACAGCTGTCGTGAAGACATTCGTCCACACGCCTGCGTGTTGTGCCTACTCTTTTACTTGTTCGTTCTGTTGTGGTGCGCCAAACAGACCATGTTTGAAACGCCCTGTTGATCACAGGATGTACGTTGCGAAGCAATCGTCGCGGGCACAGAAAGCCCCACACGCCCACACCACACCAACCAACAAACACGACCCCACCAAAAGCGCCCTCTAAACGCTGCGAGCGGAGTTGACTGCACAATCAGTTCCCAACTTCCAACTGCAACTAACTAACTAACTACATGTAGATACCCAGAGAGAGGTTGCTAAGTAAGTAAGTACGTGTCACCACACCTCGCTCGCAACGCGCGGTCGCGCGGTCGCACGGTCGCCAACTTGCAACACGCTCTTTGAATGAACGAACTATCGAACGAACGAACGAACGAACGCACGAACAAACGAACAATGCCACGAACGAACGCTCTTCGACCCCGCGGACGGACGGACGCCAAAGCGTCCACGACCCCACGTCACTCACTCAGTGACTTTGAGTGACTTTGAGTGACTTTGAGTGACTGTGCGGTGGCCGCCGCCGGACGGTGTGCGCCAGATTGGTGTATAGTATCTACAAACGACACTATTCTGTATCACCTCTTAACATTGCATACTAAACCGCAAAAGTAGTAGTTGTAGATACATACGCAACAACAATCGCGAGCATGGCAGTCGAGATGTATCTACAAATGACATTACGCTGTATCGCAGCGCATAGAGTCATATTAAAATGCCGAAGTCATAGTTGTAGATATACAGTGCGATTGATGATCTCCCTCCCTCGCATTTTTCAAATCAATCCGCGACCGTGATTTGGTGCCTGAATCGCCTCGGACCCTTGGTCGTCCCTCGGTGGTGGCTGTGATAGAGTGACTTCGTGCCTGAATCGCCTCGGTGCAGGTAGGGGTTTGACTCTGAGGTGGTGAACGGCGAGCGGCGAGCCGTTGTTGGTGCTCGTTTGGTAGGGCTGTGGTCGGTGGTGCGTCGTCGTGTGTGAGTGACGCGCTGTCTTCGCCGCCGTGCCGTGGCCACCGCACCGATGCCACTGGCCACTGGTCGTTGTGCTAGTCGTGGCGAGACACAGAGTGTTCCCGGGGGACTGTGCGTGACAGGGGAGCAAGTGAGCGAATGAGAGAGGCGGAGCAGGCGGAACAGGCGTGGCAGCGGTTGGGACGCGTGTTTGTGTGCTCGCTTGTTGGTGAGGTTGATGTGAGCGTCCCAGAAGCAAGTCGTGTGGCCTTCGGCAAAAATGCCTGCCCTTCGCGCGCTGGGTGGCACCTCACAAGGCCATCGTTGGTTTGCTAGCAGTAAGACAGCGCGCTGGGTTCAATGTTCTTCGTCCTTGAGAAAGTTGATTCTCCGACGTGAATACAACACGGAAAACGGCAAGTTTTTGTCCCACCGATGTCGAAGTGGTGTACAACCACCCTGTAGGGTCAACATTTCAATTGGGACATGTAGAATCGATCAACGAATCCAACGATGCTGCTGAGTCACGCGGTCAAGTGTTTTTCTCGACCAGTCTCAACAGGCCGGCGATTCTTTAGCCCTGCCACGAGCAACATTGTTGTGAAGTCTGCCGCTGATGCACTTCGAGCAGGTGCGGAGACTGCTTCACTCTATCCCGTTACGTTCATCGACAATGCGAAGTCGGGATCTGACGCGCTTTGAATCTTGTGGCCGTACCGTGGGACTGCACGATGTGCAACTTCGACCATACGGATCCGAGCATCCACAAAACACCGGGAGTTCTTCTCGAAAAATCACATGCACTGGACAACGTGGATTTTGACCTGCACGAGGTTGGGCTAGCGGCACCATTCCGGTTTGGCATCCACTTCGACGACTCTCTCACAGAGCCGATGAGTGCTTTAAATCTAGAGGCCACCAAGATCTTGCATCCGCAGCATGTGTTTGAACAATGCACTGAAGCACCAGCCACGACGAAAAGTGACTGGCAGCAGGTCGACAAATTGTGGCGGCAACAAGCAGAACTCTTGGAAGCAAAATTTTCGTCCAACTTGCAGAGTGGGCAATTGAGCGGGTGTATCGGCGGAGACCACTCCTCATCTTTTGGGGCAATGAAGGCTTTCGGCGCTCATTGTAAGGAACAAGGTGAAAGTTTTGGTATCCTTCAGATCGATGCCCATCTCGACCTTTACGACGTTTACGATGGTCTGCAGTGTTCACATGCTTGTGTCATGAAGCGCGTGCTGGACGAAGTCGACAACTTGGATTCCTTCGTGGCAGTTGGAATTCGTGAATGCGGCGAGGAGGAAGTTCAGAGATCATTCGAGGACCCACGGCACCACATATTCTCTGCTGCTGACCTGCGTCGAGCGACCCTGTCAGCCCAATCATGGTCGACGTATGCACAGAAGATCGTGGAGAAGCTGCCCCAGAACGTGTGGGTCACACTCGATATCGATGGCTTGGACATCGAATATTGTCCTGGCACAGGAACGCCAGTTCCTGGTGGCCTCTCTTACTTTCAAGCAGTAGACCTGTTGCTTGAGATTGTCCGGTCTGGCCGTGTTTTGTGTGGCTGGGACTTGGTGGAAGTCGGCTCAAATGCCGCCGCTGTAAACGTCGGGGCTCGGCTGGCTTACAAACTTGCCGGCCTTCAAATGGTCGGTGTTGGTGCTCAAGATTCAATTCCGCTCCAAACCCGCGGGGTGTGAGACCGGCGGTCGTGGAGATCTGAAGTCAAGGTAGTTTTCTTTTGTTGCTTCGTTGATGGTAGTCTGCCCGCGTTGATAAGAGCGTAGACTCAAGCAGACGTCAGGGACAGCGTCAGTCAGTTAGTTAGTTAGGTAACCATTTACGGCAACAGTTTCCTCATAGTTCCACTGACGGTATGCGTCTACGAACAGCTGTTTTCAGCGTATTTGGTTTGCAGCGCCCCCCGTTCCTTACACCTTCGTGTTCCACCTCGCCGGTTAAAGTGCATGTCGTACGCACAGTGCTCGGTGCTTGACGGCGGTGGCGGTAACACATGGTATGATTACATCATTGCCGCGCATCATCAGATTGGCCTTTGGATACTGGATGGATACTGCACCGGAATGCCGGAATGCCGGAAAACCGGTTACCTGACTTCGGACACAACATACATTCGAATTTTGCGACTGAATTTACGTGAGGCCGGACGAGACGGACGGGGAACGCAACGAACGCGTGTCGCTGTTCATGCAGCAGCCTGCCCCCTCACCTCACTCACACACACACACCGCGGAGTATGGTCGGTCGATCGACGGTTTGACGGTTGACGTTGAAGCGCACTGGGGAGGAACGCCGAGAAAAAAGGGTACAGTGAGGCAGGCGGAGTGAGTGCGTGAGTGCGTGAGTGCGTGAGTGAGTGAGTGAGGGGGCGGGAAGGGAAGGGAAGACACGAACCAAACAAAGCCTGGGAAGGCGGCGCCCAATCATCCATCCACTCGCAGTCAGTCAGTCAGTCAGTCAGTCAGTCACAGCCACTCACTCACTCAGATCATGTCGTGAAATAACGTTACCAAAAAGTCAACTGTACAATACACGTATCTGTAGAATTCAACCACCTTCACAGTTGATTGTAATTCATAATCTCCATACTGTACATAGTGATTCAACGTCAACCCCAAGTTCCGCTCACTGTTTGTCTGTCTGTCCCTTCCCTGCAACAGCAGCAGCTGTTCGCTGTGAATGAATGAATGAATGAATGAATGAATGAAGGAAGGAAGGAAGGAATGAAGGCGCTGTGAAGCTGTGAGCTGTGAGTGAGTGAGTGAGTGAGTGAGTGAGTGAGTGAGAGACGCTGTCTGCGATGCTCACACACAGTCTCACAGTCACTCACTGCACCCAGCACCCAGCACCCAGTACCCACCCAGCATCCAGCCAGTGCCCAGCCAGCGCCTACCTAGCCTAGCCAACAGTGGGTGGGACTGTGGACTGTGGACTGTGGACTCACTGTGGACTCACTGTGGACTGTGGACTGTGAGTGAGTGGGTGAGTGAGTGAGGGAGTGATGGACGATGACAGCGCGGCACACACAGTCACACGCAGTCACACACACACACACCACACTGACGCACTGCACTGATGCACTCACACTCTCACTCACTCACAACACAGTCTCAGTCGCAGTCTCAGTCTCAGTCTCAGTCTCTCTCTCGGCGGACAGTGAGTGAGTGAGTGAGTGAGTGACCAACCAACCAACCAACCATGTGACCGCACTCACTCACACCCAGTCAGCCAGTCAGTCAGTCACTCACTCAGTCGGTGGCCCCGCGGCCAGGCGACTGAGTGAGTGAGTGAGTGAGTGAGTGAGTGAGAGTGAGGCGAATGGCCGTTGCGGCTGAGTGAGTGAGTGAGTGAGTGAGTGAGTGAGTGAGTGAGTGAGGATGGATGGATGGATGGCTGGGCGATGGATGGCCGGACAGCGTGTCATTGCATCAGAGATTAATTGGTTGATTGACTGAGCGTGTTTCATCAGTAACCTCACTGGGACGTAGTAATGAATCTGAGTGATTGCACACCACCTTGTGTGTGTGCACTACCTTCCTTCCTCTTCCAGCCAGTCACTCACTCATGAGGCCACTCACCGTCACTCACTCACTCACTCACTCACTCACTGACATTCAGTCAGTCAGTCATAAAGTCGCTCACTCCGACTGACTGACTGACTGACTGACTGAATGTCTATGGCTGTGAGTGAGTGAGTGAGTGAGTGAGTAAGTGAGTGAGTGAGCGCACGACTCAGCTCACTCACTCACTCACTCACTCACTCGCTCGCTGCTTGTCTGTCTGTCTGTCTATTTGTCAGTCTGTCGTTGCAGCGTTGCAGCGTTGCCGCGTTGCGTTGCGTTGCGTTGCGTTGCGTTGCGCTGCGCTGCGGATACTTCCTTCCTTCCTTCCTTCCTTCCTTCCTTCATCCCTTCCCCAGTTTGC
>ENA-OWNT01003526-OWNT01003526.1-seawater-metagenome-genome-assembly--contig:-NODE-3526-length-14633-cov-10.651072_pt1 | contig 14633 bp, 13 predicted proteins | sample MGYA00238136_ERZ651165 | MGnify/ENA primary metagenome ERZ651165 (study PRJEB26861, sample SAMN08777766) | seawater metagenome | isolation source: coastal seawater | place: USA: Florida | collected...
GCTGTTGGCGACGGCACCAAGACAAGCTCGGGCATCGGCTTCGTTGGCAATCTTCCTTCCGGCCATCCGGCACCTCCATGGACGGAGGCTACCCAAGCCGGGTCAACAGAAGGTGGCCGCCCGGCTTGGCTGATGGGCCACTCTTGGGCCACCCGTCCTCTCGCTCGATGACGCTTCAGTGGTTGACGCCCGCTACCCGCTGGGGCAGGACACCGCCTACTCACAAATCAGCCTGACATCGGGTGTGTTGTGTGGACTCTCCCTGGCGGGTGAGATCGACTGCTACAACCTTCACGCGCGGACGCCCTTCCCGAGCCTTCCCGGACCGTGGGTTGGTGTATCGGCGGGTATCGGCCACGTCTGCGCAGAGTCCGCAGCGGGACCAATCAGGTGCTGGGGAGGACGCTTCGATGATCCAGAGCACTATGATCCATCAGCCCAGTCCTGGTCCTCCTACCTGTCAACCGAGGGAGGAGTCTGTGGATTGGGTTCGGGGAGTGTCGTAGAGTGTTCTCCTGAAGCGGCAAGGTATGAGCGTACTGGTCTCAGCTTGACCTCACTGGTGGAACGCAACGGCGTGGCTTGCGGCCACACTTCGGGCGGCGGCTTGGTTTGTTGGGGAGATGAGATGACCCGCGACTCCTGGGGCTATCCGGAGTCCATTGACGACACCGATATCGTCGATGTCGCGTTCGGACGGTGGGGCGGCCGGCATTGTCTGCTGCTCCGCTCGGGGCTGGTGCATTGTATTGGCACTCCCGAGGTCCCCGACAGGCAGGAGGGCATAGTCTCACCCAGCGAGCCGATGTCCGCCATCGCGATGAGTAGCTCCTATGGGCTCTGTGGAATCGACTCGACGGGAGTTGTACGTTGTTCCACTGGCTGGAAGCACGCTGTGTGGGGAGTACCCAAAGATGGCACACGATTTGTGTCTATAGAGGCAGGCTTGGACATCTATTGCGGACTCTCGGAGGGCGGTGTGGTGCGTTGTTGGGGGTTGGTGATGTAGCGGTCGCCCGTGCACCTCCGTTCAGGCCCCACCGGCATTGGCCAGCGCCACACCAACCTTGGTGAGCCCGGACCTGTCGGCGGACCGAGCACGGGCCTCAGAGACTTGCGGTCAAGGGGCAGCCAGCGGCTCGGTGCCGAGAAGGAACACGTCCACGCTACTCCCAGTGCGCCCGCTGGTATTCGACCATGTCGGTCCCCACCAGTTGTCGTGTGCTGTTGCCAGTGCGCACCCAGAAGTCGGTGAGTGTCTTGGCGCCCAGCGCCTTGGCGAACACCGGGTTCGCACTGGCGGCCACGGATACCCGACAGATGTCCTTGCCTTGAATAGACTCGAAGGAGGTGCGGACAAGGGTGGCGGCCGGGCCGCTCAGACCGTTTTCGAAGAGCTGAGTCAGGAAGAGTTCATAGCCGTCGCGGTTGCCCTTGCTGCCCAGGGTGCTGTAGTCGTGCTCCAGTCCCAGCACCTCGCCGTCGTCTTTTACGCCGACGAGTAGTGTGCCACCCTCACCGTTCATGAACCCTGCCACGGTCTTGACGACGACCTGCTCCATTTTCTTGTCTGCCCGACAGGAGTGGAGGTTCCAGCGGGCGGTAGACTTGAATTCGATGGTCATGGACTCACCGTCTGCGATGATCTGCTCGACCGAGCGCGGACCTATCGATGCGGCGGGCGAGTCGGCATCGGCGGAGAGCTGCTCGAAGCCAACGCGGATGACCTCAGCGATGCGCAACCGACGGCGCTGCAGGAACTCGGTGTATTCGAGTTGCTCCCAGCCCAAGGGCAGAGCGTGCCAAAACAGTTGTTGGCGCAGGCGCCCGGGGCCAAGACGAGCCGAGTAGACAGGCCAGTAGACGGACGGGGCCTGCTTGGAGATGGCGGCGTTGTCAGGCCACTCGACAAAGGCCATGTTGCCGACCTGGTTGGTGTCACGGGGCCGCTTGATGTCGAGAGTCTTGAGGTGCTGTTTGGGGAAGAGGTGGTGGCGCTCCATGTCCCGAACGCGGGTGATTGCCGGGTCCAGCCGAGCGCTCACCTTGGCAGAGGAGAACAGGACCTCGGCGTCGAGGATGTTGAGGGCCGCCCAATAGGCGACTCCTGCCGGAGACTTGGCGGAGGAGGTGGCCAACCGGTTTGGCAAAGTAATGGACCAGTAGTCGCTGGTGAAGACCGTCGAGATCTCCCGCTCCAAGGCCTCGCAAAATCCCGTCGCGTCGCCAGAGCGCACCGATTCGATTCGCTTGATGTCCGCCTCGAAGGCGCTTTCAGGCGAGGAAGTGTAGCGGCCCGTGGTGTGGGCCATGAAAAACCAGCGCGCGATGGCTCGGCGCAGGGTCATGCGGTCCACGTCGAAGTCGCGACGGCCCACCAAGTAGAGCACATAGGTGTACAGAATTGCGTTGCCCGACGTGACCATGCGCTGGCTGCGGTAGCCGGCATCGGTCAGCGCCAAAAGGAACTCATGCCAATTGGTCAGGTCCAGGGCAAAGGTCTGGGCGTCGTTGAGATGCGCGAACTGCTGCTCGCGACGCTCGTTGCTGAACTGCTTGGTCTCCAGGTCCTTGCCGCGCAGGATGGAGTACACGGTCTCCAGCTTTCCGCGTCGGAAAGCCAGGCCCACCGCCACCCGCAGGAGCTGGTCGGGCTTGGGTTGGATGAAGTGGTTGTAAGGCGACGGGCCGTCGGTTGACGGAGTTTTGGCGGCCCGCGAGAAGGCTTCAAGCTGCTTGCGACCATCTTCGTCGAAGACCGACATCAGAGTAAGGATGAAGTCGGCTTGGTTGAGTTGCACTCCCTTGCTATTGATGCGGACGAAAATCTCGGCGACGAGTTCCTCGTCCAGGGTGGCATCTAGTTCGACGGCCTTGAAGGGGTAGTGCTGGAGGTCCCGAACCCGGTCGATGGCGTCTTCGAGGTCACGCTCGGTCTTGCGGTCCAGCTCTATGCCTCGGGCTGCGGAGAGGCGACCGAGGAAGGAGTTGCGGGTGGCCCGATGGTCCTTCCAAATCTCGGTGATGTCCGAGATGTAGTTGGCGTCGTTTTCGACGGCGGCGTCTGTCACCGCGAAGCGTCCTTCGGCGGGATGAAAGGCGATGCGGATGCGGCTCTCGGAATAGTCCTTGCGGATCACAGGTGTTCCCGTGAGCACGGCGAAGAGCGAGGTCAGGCGCTGCTGGCCGTCTACGATGAGCAGTCGGGGCGGGGATTCCTTGGTGCCAGTGCCGATCTGGCGTGTGGCCGACGTCGCCCCGGTGGACCACAGCAGGAGAGAGCCTACAGGGAACCCCTTGTACATGGAGTCGAACAGTTCGCGTACCTTGGTCGGAGACCAGACGAACGGTCGCTGGATTTCTGGTAGGGCAATCTCGCCACGGCGGATGTCCTCGACCAGCCCGTTGAGAGTGTAGGTGGTCTCGCGGTACAGTGTCAGGGGCACAGTGTCTCCGAATTGCGGGGTCAGAACAAGGAAGCAGCTACTTGAGGCAGAGCACAGTTGGCGCCTTTCGCCAGACGTGTCGTCTGGAACTCGCCGACCTTCTCGGTCTGCGACAGCTCGGATGAGGAGATGGGGGTCAGCTCCACTGGGATTCGGGTGTCTTGCCGCGGTGGGCGCTCGGAGGAGCCATTGTCTCTCATCGGCAGGGGGCCCGTCATCAGCCCGTTGACGCAGTCCGTGAGGGAGAAGGTGCCCAGAGTTGGTGTTCCCATGGTCTCTCCCCGGAGCATGTGGTGCGGGGAAGCCTACTCCTTCTCGTGCTGGACTTCCACCTTGGAGACAAGACGGGCTTGACGTGCCCCGCGTGGAGGTGGGGCGGGTGCTTCACCCATGTGGCTTGGCGAGAACTCTGACGCCCGCCGTAGGTATAGTACCTGGGGTGTGACTGTGCTGTACCTACTCGAGGTTGTCCAGCACGACCTGGATCTCGGCGAGGTCGAGGTCACCCGGATCGAGGGCCAGGGCCGCATCCACAGCGTTGGCAGCGGTGACCACGGCGGCGGCGCGGTCGGTGGTGGGCAGGGATGTGTCGCGCCAGACCTTCAGCGACTCTGCGTATTCGTAGACGGCCAGGCCCTTGCGCAAGAGGGTGGGGTCGGCGGCGAGCAGCTCGGAGAAGGTGGTGGTGAGGGTGGTCTCTTGTCGCTCGAAGGTGATGGGGTGGGTCCACGAGACGTGGATGTTGACCTCGGAGTCGTCGGTGAGCACCTCGGGGGCGCAGGTGTCGATGGTCTGGAGGAAGACCATGGCGTCGTTGGGTGCGAGGTGCTGGGGCTCGATCTCTTCGGGGTCTTCGCTGTACTCCTCGCCGGAGAAGCGGATGATCTCGAAGCCGGGTGGCAGGTCGAGGCGCACCTGGACGTCGCGGGCGGCTACGTCCATGGTGTTGATGAAGTTGGTGCCCATCGACTTCCAGGCTTCATTGGGGGAGTCGGCGAAGAGCGAGGCACCACGGCCCACGTCGGTGACGGTGTCCATCATCCCCGGGTAGTATGTCTCGGCAGACCCCACGCCCAAGCCAACGAGGTAGATGCCGTCTTCGTCGCGGTTGCCCGCATAGTTGGCGATGATGTCGGCTTCGGTGACGCCCACGTTGGCCCCGCCGTCGCTCACGAGCACGAGGCGGTTGACGAGGTCGTCGGAGCGGTTGGTGTCGGCGTAGTAGTAGCCGTAGGTGAGGCCGGCGTTGAGGTCGGTGCCTCCGCCTGCGCGCATGTTCTCGAAGGCGCGCACGACCTCGGGGTCGTTGGGACGGGTGACCACATGGCCGTCCAGGATGACGTCGCGTTCGGTGGACCAGGTGACCATGGAGACGATGTCGCCGGCCTTGAGCTGGGACGCGGCGGCGAGTCCGGCGTCACGGGCGACGTCGATGGGGGTGCCGTCCATGGAACACGAGGTGTCCATCACGAAGGTGAGGTTGAGGTTGGCGCGGTCTTCGGCGGTGACCTGCGGTGCGGCGACGCCAAGCTGAAGTGCGTACGCTGACTCGCCGTGTTCGGGCTGGGGCACCATGGCGGCGTACACGGCGACGGAGTCGGCCTCGGCGGCGGGGTAGTCGAAGGTGTAGTAGTTGAAGAACTCCCACGTTCGGATGGGAACGTTGGTGAGGCGGTGCCAGTCTTCCAACACTGCGAGACGGGCCAGCACGGGCGAGGCCATCGAGTTGGAGTCGTCTGGGGAGATGTAGAGGGCCACGGGCGTTTCGTCGTCACACTCGTCGTCGTCGTGGTGGTCGTCGGGCGGCTCGGGGGCGTCCTCGTCGAGCGCGTGCTCGGCCTCACCCTCGCCCCCACCGCCTTCGTCGAGGTCGGTGTAGCGGTAGGCGTCTGCCTTGTGGCTGCCGGAGCAGGCCTGGAGGGTGGTCGCAAGCACGAGGAATGCTGGAGCGTGACGCATGGAGTCTCCCAAGAGCGCTCCCCCTGGAGGGGCTCCCGTGCAACGTGGCAGGAGAACGGTCCACCCACAACCAGAAGATGGCTTGCCTGTGGTGGCTACTCGAGGTTGTCGAGGATGACTTGGATCTCGGCGAGGTCGAGGTCGTCGGGGTCGAGGGCCAGGGCGGTGTCGACGGCGTCGGCCGCAGCGAGGATGGCGGCTGCTCGCTCGGTGGTGGGCAGAGATGTGTTGCGCCAGTCCTTCAGCGCTTCGGCGTACTCGTAGACTGCCTGGCCCTTGCGCAGGAGGGTGGGGTCGGCGTCGAGGAGCTCGGACAGGGAGGTGGTGAGGGTGGCTTCCTGCTCCTCGAAGGTGACGGGGTGCTTCCAGGTCACGTGGACGTCGAACTGCGTGTCGTCGACGAGCAGCTCGGGGGCGCAGGTGTCGATGGTCTGGAGGAAGACCATGGTGTCGTTGGGCGCGAGGTGCTGGGGCTCGATCTCTTCGGGGTCTTCGCTGTACTCCTCGCCGGAGAAGCGGATGATCTCGAAGCCGGGCGGCAGGTCGAGGCGCACCTGGACGTCGCGGGCGGCCACATCCATGGTGTTGATGAAGTCGGAGCCCATGGACTTCCAGACTTCCGACGAGTCGTTGGCGTACAGCGATGCGCCACGGCCAAGGTCGGTGACGGTGTCCATGAGCTCGGGGTCGTAGGTCCATGCGTTGCCCACGCCCAGGCCCACCATGTAGATGCCGTCCTCGTCGCGGTTGCCGGCGTAGTTGGCGATGATGTCGGCGTCGGTGATGCCTACGTTGGCGCCGCCATCGCTCACGAGCACGAGGCGGTTGACCATGGCATCGGAGCGGTTGATGTCGGCGTAGTAGTAGCCGTAGGTGAGGCCGGCGTTGAGGTCGGTGCCGCCGCCGGCGCTCAGGTCTTCGAACGCCTCGATGACGACGGGGTCGTTGGGGCGGGTGACGACATGACCGTCGAGGACGACGTCGCGGGCGGTGGACCAGGTGACCATGGAGACGATGTCGCCAGCCTTGAGCTGAGACGCAGCGGCGATGCCGGCCTCACGGGCCTTGTCCATGGGGGCTCCGTCCATGGAGCAGGAGGTGTCCATGACCCAGGTGAGGTTGAGGTTGGCGCGGTCTTCGGCGGTGACCTCGGGTGCGGCGACGCCAATCTGGAGGGCGTACGCGGTGTCGCTGATCTCGGGCTGGGGGACCATGGCGGCGTACAGGGCGACGGAGTCGGCCTCGGCGGCGGGGTAGTCGAAGGTGTAGTAGTTCATGTAGTCCCACTCAGACCACGGAATCCCACCAGATGGGGGTTTTCGGCAGTCGTGTAGGGGTTGAACCCCCCTCGTGTAGCCTCGAAGAGACGGCGGCCCCTACACGAATCCCTACACGTCTGCTGGACCCCGGCGCCGACCCGGTTGGCTTCGGGCTCGCTTCCATCTTCGGCATCTCGGGGCAGGATCGACGTGCAGGACGCCCCTCTCTTGAGCCCCCCATCGTTCGCTACTCCGGGAGCCTGGCCCACGAGCTGGGGCTCCGCGGCCTCGCGGAGGTGGGCCAATGAGGGGCTCCTTCTTCGCTGTCGCCATGGCCCAACTGGCCGCCGCATTCCATGCCGACGTCTCGGGGGACTCGCCCCCCTGGATGCCCAACCACTACCGCTCGACCACCCGTGCGGCCCTTCGCCCCCGGTCCTACGAACGCCACTGGAACCGCGACGAGCCCGACCACGTCTTCCCGGGCCACGTCGACTGCCCCACCTGCAAGGCCAAGGCGGGGCGCCCATGTGATGCACGCACGCTCGGTCGCTACCCCTTCCACCGGTCCCGCGTCGAAGCAGCCAAGAAGGCCAGTGCCCCCTGTTCGCCGGAGGCACCATGACCCTCCGCGTGGTCGAGCTGTTCGCGGGCGGCGGAGGCGCACACCTGGGCATCCAACGCGCTGGCCTCCAGCACAGCCTGAGCGTCGAGCGTGACCCCCACGCCGTCGCCACCCTCCGCGCAGCTCAACGAGATGGACTCCTGCATGACTCCCCGGTCTTCCAGGGAGACGTGGCCGACGTGGACCGGATTGTGGGCTTGGTCGGCTCGGATGCCATCTACGGTCTCTGGGCCTCACCACCGTGCCAGCCACACAGCAAGGCCGGACCCCGCGGGGCAGGCATGGACACCGAGCGCGACGGGTGGCCACCCACGCTCAACCTCATCGACTGGTTGAAGCCGCGGTGGGTGTGGGTGGAGAACGTCACCGGCCTCCTCACGCACAGCTGGCCGAAGGGAGAGCCCAAGAAGGCCTGTCTCGGAGCCGGGGACTTCCGCGCCTGTCCGCGCTGCTACCTCGAGCATGGGATTCTGGCCGACCTCCGGATGCGGTACAGCCACGTCGGGTTCTTCGTGGTGGATGCCGCCAGCTTCGGCGCCCCGCAGAACCGGCGCAGGGTCATCATCTGGGCGGGGCCCTCCGAGCTGGCGCGCCCCACCGGCACCCACATGGACCCCAAGCGGATGACCGGTCCCATGGGCCTGCTCGGCCTGGCCTTCAAGCCGTGGGTGTCGATGGGCGAGGGGCTCGGCCTCTCGGAAGCCGACCTGCTCGACCCGTCCAACCGAGAGATCTTCGAGCGCCCGAGTCCCACCGTCACGGCGTCCGAGGTCAAGGGCACCCGTCGATGCGCGGCCAACGACTGGTCCCCCTCGGGTGGGCACGGTCGTGCGTCGGACCTCCTCCACGCCTGCACCGGCGTCCGGCGGGTCACCATCGCCCAGGCCACGAAGCTCCAGTTCATGCCCGACGACTGGCCATGGCAGGGCCCGAAGAAGGCGCAGTACCGCCAGGTCGGCAACGCCGTGCCCCCGTTGCTCTCCGAGGCCGTGGTCCGTGGGAGCCTGGAGGCCGACGGCATCGAGCGCCTGCGGGGGGTGGCATGACCGACACCCTCAAGTCGCTCGTCTGCGCATCGGCCGACTGCAACCGCCCCATCCCGTCGCTGCGCGCGATGTTCTGCTCGCCCTACTGCCGGAAGCGGGAGTGGGACCGGGTGAACCGCGCGCCACCGCTCCGCGCGCCACCCTGGTCGACGAAGAGCACGGCCAACCAGCTGTCGTGGGAGACGGCCTCCTGGCTGCGGGTGTGCGTGAGCTGCGGCGAATCCCTCCGCGGACTGCGCCACGGAAGCGTCTCGTGCAGCCCCACCTGCCGCCAGCGACTGCGCCGAAAGGGACCGCTCTCGCGCTCGGAGCTGCTGAACCGCGTGTTCGGACTCCCTCCGAAGGACTTCTGGCGCACCCCGCCGTGGTTCGTCGACGAGCTCGTCAGTCGACTGGGTCCGTTCGACCTCGACGCAGCGGCAACGCCACAGGATGCGCTCGCTCCTGCGTGGATCGACCCCACCGAGGATGCGCTCACCGTCGACTGGTCGACGCGCGGCGCGAACGTCATCGTGAACCCGCCCTACTCCCGATTGGGTGGTGATGGGTATGGCCTGCTTGCTTGGGCCGAGGCAGCGGTGCGGGCCCGGAACGGCGGGGCGACCGTCGCGATGATTGTCCCTCCAGCGCCGTCGACCCGCTACCACCAGCTGCTCAAGGCCGAGGGCGAGCTTCTACTCCATCCGCCGCACCGGCTGGCCTTCCTCGACCCCGACACGGGGGAGCCGGTCCGTGGGAACCGTGGGGACACGATGGCGGCGGTCCTCCGACCGGGTGTCCGTGGCCCGGCGCGTGACCTCTACATCGAGGGTCGGCGATGACGCGGAGACGTTCCCGCCGCCCGATGCACGAGCGTGGAGAGGACATCGCTGGAGCGCTCGCGAAGGCGAAGCGGGCCTTGCTCAGCCAGGTGCCGCGGTCCGAGCCGAAGAAGCCGGTCCATGACTGGTGGAGCGCCAACCAGGCGCGGTTGGCGATGTCCGCCCATCAGCAGATTGCACCCACCGCACCGCTCGTGTCGACCTTCCAGGCCGTTGCTGCTCCCCGACCGGGCCAGCGAAAGGTTCGGCCGGAGCAGTCGATGCTCCGGCAGTGGGTAGACGCTGCGCAAGACACCATGAGCAGCGCTCGGGCGATGTTCGACGAGTACGAGACGTTCGTCGCGTGGCAGGGGTGGGCGCTCGGCGGGCTTCGCTCCGAGGGCGGGGACCCGCGCTCCGATGACGACTGGGGCTTCGACGATGGAGTCTCGAGCTGGCTGTTGCACGAGCTGGTGCCCACGCCCTCATCGCTTCCCGACATCGGGCCGCTGTCCCCCATCGACCAGGACCTCATCGCGGCCTACGCGCTGCGCCTTGTTGGACACGAGCGAGGCGTCTGGCTCGGCGAAGACCAGGTGCCAGAGCTGGGCGGCCACGGCTCACCGGACGAGGGCTGCCTTCCCGAGTGGGCATCCGAGGCGTGCCTGGCGGACCGCTTCCAGGGAAGTGAGGCGCGCATGAACCTTGTGCCGGTCGCTCCCGACGCCGCTGAGGCGTACATCGCCCGACACCACAGCCACCTTCCAGTGATGAACCGGCGGGGCCTGCTCTTCGCGCTCGGCGTGCGGTACGGCGGTCGACTTGTGTGCGTGGGTGCCGTGAACACGCCCACGGGTCGGTGGAGCCAGCCTGAACGTGTCGTTGAGCTCACGCGCGTTGCGAGCGACGGCACGATGCGTGGCTCCTCCTCGATGCTGGTGTCCCGGGTGATTGATGCCCTTCCGATGGTGGCCCCCCGGAGGGCGACCACGGCGCCGCCGCTGTTGGTCACGTACTCGCTGACGTCGGAGGAAGGTGCGACCTACCGGGCGCTGCGAGACAAGGGGCTGCGGCCGGTTCGGGCGGTGGGTGGGCGCGCGCCAGCAGGGGCTCGCTCGAGAAGCGACGTGTCGCTGGCGCGGGTGGCGAAGGTGCGGTGGGAGGCTGGTGCTGGTGCGGGTGACGCTGACGCTGACTGGTCGCTCGTGTGAATCCGCCTCCGTGGCCCACGGGACGCGCGAGGGTGTGCGTCGGCTTTCCGTGCCGCGCATTGTGGCCACAGGAGGTATCCCTGATTGATAGATAGCACCAAAGAAGCCGGGAGCCTGCGAAAACACGCCCCCATTTTACCGAGCATAGTCCATCAGCATCAATCAATCGTCGAATTGCAGGCCGCGTTCCATTCTTCCACCATTTCGGAGAACTGCCCCTCAGCATACGCCCCGTAGCTGGGGTCATCGCAGTACTCGGGCTCCACCACCATTACAAGCATCCGTTCCGTTGTTCTGTCCAACCCCTGTTGAGCCAAGCATGGGTCATAGAGCTGGCTCCATTCCTCTGTCGGACAGTACTCCAAGGCGAACGAATATGACTCGCGAGTGTACTCCTCGAGGTGGAGATCATCGATGCAGGCAAGCTTCCGCTCCCAAGTCCTCTCAAAATAGTCCCAGACGAACTCCTCCTGCGGGTAGTCGATGCACTCGTCGGCGCTCCCTCGCAAACTCCTCCCCGCCGCTTGGTTGGGCGTACGTCGGGCAAGCATGGAATCCTCCGGATAGCAGGCCTCCATCCAAACCTCCCGCATCGACCTACATTCAGGAACTGAGGTTTGGTGCCTTGGACACTGAATTTCTCCCTGGATGACTCGGGGTGGCACCGCGTCAAATGCCTCCAGGCAGTCCCTGGCTGCATCTTCCTCGTATCCAGACTCCCAAACCGACATGTCGCAGATTCGGAGTTGGCTGGCCAGCCACCTCTCCGAGAGTTCATCCATGTCGAACTCCGCACCACACGTTTGGCTGATGCCCAGGGTAGTGCGGATGTACGACCCCATGAATTCTGTGGCCTTGGTAGCCTTTGTGGAAGTCTGGCTACCAGTCTTCTCGGCAGCACAACTTGACTGGAAGAGCGAAATGCTCAGCGTGAACACCAGCACTGCTGCCACCTGGTGGCGCGATGCGGGTGGAAGCTGGGTTGTCGTACGCATGTTTGCTCCTGTCGATTGACGGTCACATGGCTCTCGTGCTCTCAGACCCAGTTCCTATCTCCCTCCGAAGTACTCCCACAAGTCTGTCGCTGCGCCAGGACGGGCGAGATACCAGTTGGACACCGTATTCTCGGGTGTTCGGGAAAAGGAGTGTCCTGCCACAACCCCCCGAAACGGTGGGGCCAGGACATCGCGTAGCCACCAGATGAGCCGCTGATCGTTGTCGTTGGGGGGGATCCGATTCTGGACGCAAGCGAACGCAGCACCTCCGTGCAGTTGCCTTGTCCGAGCCCACACGGGAGCGGGGACGATGGATGCCGGCGTTGTGCCAAGTCGGGACACGCGCAGTTGTTGCCGGGAACTCATGGGATCGTGGTTGGGAAAGAGATACAGTCCAGCGTTGCAGCCTCGCCGAGTTCCTGTGTGCCAGAGGGCCGAGAACTGTTGATGTGTGACAGAGCTGAATCCATTGGGAGAACTGTCGAGTGATTGGACAGGCACCGCTCCCCGCTGCGAGGAATCTGTTGCCCACTCCATCAGGTTCGTCCAGATGTTTTCTACGATGGTGGCTCGCCTTTGGAAAACTCGATGGTGGAATGTGTGGGTTCCAGAAGTCGAGGTAGACACTGGTGGACGAAGTGACAACTCATCCGCGAAGCGCATCAAGTCGACACAGTTGGTGACGATTCCGCTACCACCATCCGTCATGTTCAAGTCCCATGTGCCTCCATACGCCTCAGGGTCCCTTTGCGTTGGGACCTCCATGCCCTCGGCCGGAGCACCTCGAATTCTTGACTTGAATAGGCCCTCGGGGTCATACGGATAGTAGTAGGCCTCGCTAACGAACCGGTCTTCGATAGCGGTGCGTGCCCGCTGCACCAACCGAAACCCCAGAGGGTTCAGTAGATTGGCCATCAGGACTACGTAGAAGTCTGCTCCGCCGTGGACACTCTCAAGTAGACGTGCGGCCAGCATGAACCCGAAGTTGTTGTATCGCTTCCTTCCGCCTGGAGGGAGCCAAGCGACGTCTGTGTTGTGGAGAGCGAATCCCGTTCCTGACGATAGTGCATACTCGATGTATGCCGAGCGTGAGATCGGAAGTTCGACAAAACCAAAATGCGCGGCCGCTTCGCGTGTTTTGTCCTCAGGGGTCCAGGCGAATGCGGACGGGCAGTTGGAAACTCGATCACACCATCCGGGGCGGTGGCGTAGGAGATTTGCGACGGTGATTTGCTGGAGGTCTCGCGTCACGACAAGGCGGGAGCGGTCGCGCACCGCATTGAGGTGCACCTGGTGTTTGAGGACTGCGGGCAGATCTGACGTTCTTGGAAGGCTATACTCGGTGCCGTTGTTCGCCCGGTACATCTGATCGAAAGCAGAATCGCCAAGCGCAATAGTACCTCGTTCGTCCTCAAGGACAAGAGCTGCAGCGGTGATGGGTTTGGTGATGCTGCCCATGCGGAAGATGGTTGATGCCGGCAGTGTGAAGATCGGCGGGGTGCCGTCATAGTACTTAGATGAGTACTCTGCCATGATGCCGACACAAGTGAAGCCAGAGGCGAATACGAGCCGGCCGTCCCCCGCCATGACCGCGACTTGTGTGTTAGGCACCCGGTGGACCAGCATATGGGCCATAATGTACTGGTCGAGCTTGTAGAGGTCACCCACCGGCGCAGGGCCGGTGATGATGAATTCGCAGGACAGACGGCCCTCAACAAGGAGTTCGTCTAGATCAAGGGAATCGCTGACCTCGGTGGGAAGCTCAGCCTCGATGAGGACTGGGACGATACCGGCGGCGATATCTCCTGGGTCGTCGCCAAGAATAAGCTCGGATGGGGAGCCAAGCTGGCGAATACCGCAGTACCGGTGTCGCGAACTGACAGGTTTGCCGTCCAAGGGGGCATACCAACCGTTGCGTGTGATACCCAGCAGCCGGCTACTCTTTCGGTGAACCCACCGTCCGTCTGGCGGAAGTCCAACTTGGCGGTTCACTACAGAGGGATCGGGCGTGGGTATGTCGTCGTTGTCGGAAGCATGGTCGGTCGTGCTCTCCCCTGCAGTCCTGCTGCTTGGAGTCTGACCGATAGCCTCCCTGCCTGAATCGCTGGTATGTGCTGTCTCATTCCGTTCGGAAGGATCTGTAGATCGGAGTTGGTCCTTCCACTCTTGCGTAAGCTTGAGGTCCCTTCCTCTTACTGCAGCGACTGCTCTACGCCAGCGTTGCCGTGCGACGACCATTCGCGAGGGTACGGTCGAAAACGACGTGCGCATGCGCTCGATGTCTTCCCATGCGTGCAACGCCTGGGAGGGGATTGGTTCCGGAGCAGGATCTGTGTAGGCGGGCCCGTCAGACTGCAAACAGATTGGACAGTCCGGCTCAGCACAGCCGGCATGAGCGGTACTCGGAAGGGAGTACCAGTGGACGCGGAGATCAGGCCGTCCAGGGACCGAAACCACTGGTTCGGTCTCGGGCGCCGACTCGTAGTTTGAACTCACCGACGGTTCAGGTGTGATTCCCGGCAGATGGTCACCGCCTCCGCATCCACATCCCATCAGTGAGTCCGACCGCAGACCGCAACGGAGACGTTTGCCGTCGGGTCAGTCCCCCCAAGGGACACCTGGAACCGCAGGTAGGCCGCCAGTGTAGTGCCTGAGGTGTTGGCGATGTGCTCATATGGCGTGGACGCGATGTTGACGTTGTTGACCAGAGTGATCAAGGAGACCCAGTTCTGACCGTCATTGCTTCCCCAGAGCTCCACCTTCAACGTTGGCGAGCCACCCGTGGAGCCTGTTGCTCGTACCTGGACTGAGAGTTCGTCTGCCCGACCGAGCGTCTCGTACAGCGACTGACCGCTGAGCATTGGAACGGAGCCGTCGACCTGCTCCTTGAAGACAACCTGATGGAAAATGCGAGGCATGATGCGTCCCTGTCGCTTGGTAGAAGCACACCGTGGTGCCTCAACCGGTGTTGAAATCCACGAAGTCCCCATGTGAAACGGGGTAGCAAAGAAGTATACGAGGATCGCATCGCTGTCAATGTCCCCGCGTATCGACTACCAATTTCACCTTAATTTCAGTGGTTGGTCGCTACTGGCCCTTGCCCAGTCCACATGCGAGAGTCCGCTGCTGGCGACGGCACCAAAGATGGAGTTGACCTGTTTCCGTGGACACCCCCGAAACCACGGTAGAGTTCAGACATGGCACGCAAGACCTATACGCCCGAGTACCGGGCCCACCTCGTTGCTCTGGTCCGCGAGGGCCGCACAGCCGAGCAGCTGTCGAGGGAGTACGA
>ENA-OWNT01003527-OWNT01003527.1-seawater-metagenome-genome-assembly--contig:-NODE-3527-length-14627-cov-4.838969_pt1 | contig 14627 bp, 11 predicted proteins | sample MGYA00238136_ERZ651165 | MGnify/ENA primary metagenome ERZ651165 (study PRJEB26861, sample SAMN08777766) | seawater metagenome | isolation source: coastal seawater | place: USA: Florida | collected...
AACACCACCGCATAGGGATTCGCCGCCGAGGTCAGAAAACCCTTGCGGAACAGGCGGCCCTTCGGGGGTGTCACACGGGCAGCTTTGGCCCGACCCGCATCGCGGATCATCGCTATGCCGATCCAGACCAGATAGGCGATCCCCACCCATTTGATCACCCCGAAGACACTGGCGGACAGCGAAATCAGGCTGACCAGCCCGAACCCGGCAATCAGCATCTGGAGCGCGTTGGCCGACAGGTCCCCGGTCATGATCGGCAGCGCGCCGCGCAACCCATGCTGGATGGATCCGCCGATGAACAGCAGCTGGCTGGGGCCGGGCGGGTGCGCGAAGAAAACAAGCACCGCGCCCAGATAGATCAGATAGGTGTCCATCGCGATCATTTGCCCACCTTCCATGCAAGGTTATCGGGCCCCTGCCCCACCGGCGATGTGATCGGCGGATAGGCGGGCTGCGCCTCGGACGGGGGGGGCACCTTCTCGATCTTCACGCGCAGGTCGAACCAGGCCGCCTGCCCCGTCACCGGGTCAGAGTTCGCCCAACGCATCCCATCGCCCTTGGGTGGCAAAAGTTCATGTATAAGATGATTGAGCAAGAAACCCTTGGTCGCCTCCGGCGCATCCTCGGACAGCGCCCAGGTGCCCTTGCGCTTGCCGATGGCGTTCCACGTCCAGACAGTGTTTTCATTCAGCGCCGCCATATGGGCGACCGGCACGGTGATGGCGCCATGAACGGATGTCACCCGCGCCCAATCCCCATCCACAAACCCGTTCGCCTGCCAGATCTTGGTGGGCACATAAAGCGGGTTACGTCCGTGCAACTGCCGCAGCCAGGCATTCTGGGTGCCCCAACTGTGATACATCGCCATGGGCCGCTGCGTCAGGGCGTGGACCGGGAATTCCTCGGTGTCGACATGGCTGTCCTCAAAGGGGGGATACCAGATCGGCAGCGGGTCCATCACCGCCTTGATCCGGGCGCGCAGATGGTCGGGCGGCTGGCGGGTGCCATGACCTTCGGCGGCCAGCTGAAAGCGGCGCATGGGTTCGACATAGAGGCTGAACAGATAGGGCTGCGGGCTGTCGAAAAGCCCCATGCCGACCGCCCAGTCCTGATAGGCCTTGTTCCACGGTTTGTAATACAGCGCCTCATCCGGGATATGTTCGACGAAGAAGCCGCCATTTTCGATATAGCGGTTCAGCTGGTCGGGGTTGGGCGCGCCGCGCCCCTTGTCGCTGCCATCGCCGCGAAAGCCCGCCAGCGGGCCGATACCGGGCTTGCGTTCATGGTTCACGATGTAGTCGGCGTAGTCCTTGTATTTGGCGCTGCCGTCCTGGTTCACGAAGGCAGGCATTCCCAACCGCGCGCCCAGATCCACCAAAACCGACTGGAACCCACGCACGTCGCGGTCAGGCTCGATCACCGGCCAGCGGATCGCATCTGCGGCGGCATCGGCCTCGCAAATCGGGCGATCCAACAAGCTGATACAGTCGTGGCGTTCCAGATAGGTCGTGTCGGGCAGGATCAGGTCGGCATAGGCCACCATTTCCGAGCTATAGGCATCCGAATAAATGATGCGCGGAATGACGTAGTCGCCGTTTTCGTCCTTGTCCGTCAGCATCTTCATGACGCCCGAGGTGTTCATGGACGAATTCCACGACATGTTCGCCATATACATGAACAGCGTGTCGATCTTGTAGGGATCACCCGCATAGGCGTTGGAAATCACCATATGCATAAGGCCATGGGCGCTTAGCGGGTTTTCCCAGGTAAAGGCCTTGTCGATGCGGGCCGGGCTGCCGTCTTCGGTCAGGCACAGATCGTCCGGGCCTTGAACATAGCCCAGATGCGGACCGTCCAGGGGCTGGCCGGGGGTGACGCCGCAATGGGGCTTGGGATGCGCCTCGACCGGTTTGGGATAGGGCGGTTTGTAACGGAAGCCACCGGGCACCTCGACGCTGCCCAGAAGGATCTGCAGCACATGCAGAGCGCGGGCTGTCTGAAAGCCGTTGGAATGGGCGGAAATTCCGCGCATGGCGTGGAAGCTAACCGGGCGGCCCACCATCTTGTCATGCCTGACGCCTCGGAAATCGGTCCAGGGCTGGTCGATCTCTATCGCCTCGTCAAAGGCCACGCGGGCCAGTTCCGCCGCGATATGGCGGATACGGTCAGGTGCGATCCCACAACGATTGGCCACCGCTTCAGGCGCATAGTCGTCGGACAGGTAGCGGTCCGCCAGCAACTGAAACGAAGGGCGGTGCGTGACACCCGCATTGCGCCAGGTGCCCGCCAGATCGGGTTGCACACCTTCCTGATCAAAGGGCGCGGGCTTGCCGGTGCGCCTATCCAGCACCAGCATCTTGCCATCGTCGTCCCGCAGCAGCAGGCCATGTTCCGGCGATTTCGGATCGCCATTGACCAGAACCGGCGCATTGGTAAAGCGGGTCAGATAGTCCAGGTCGATCTTGCCCGCCTTCAACAGGCAATGGGCCAGCGACAGGATGAACAGCCCGTCGGTGCCCGGTGTGATCCCCACCCACTCATCGGCAATCGCGTTATAGCCAGAGCGGATCGGGTTGACCCCGATCACCTTGGCCCCACGCGCCTTGAGCTTACCAAGCCCCATCTTGATCGGATTGCTGTCATGATCCTCGGCCACGCCAAAGATCATCAGCATCTTGGTGTTATCCCAATCAGGCTGGCCAAATTCCCAGAACGCCCCGCCCATCGTGTAGATGCCCGCCGCCGCCATATTGACCGAACAAAACCCCCCATGAGCCGCGAAATTCGGGGTGCCGAAGTTTTGCGCCCACAGGCCGGTAAAGCTTTGCGACTGATCGCGGCCGGTGAAAAAAGCCAGCTTTTCCGGGGCCGTATCGCGCAAGGGCTGTAACCAGGACACAGCCGTTTCCAGCGCCTCATCCCAGCTGATTTCCGCGAACTCCCCCGACCCGCGCGGGCCAACCCGTTTCAGCGGCGCGCGCAGGCGCGAGGGCGCATTGACCTGCATGATGCCCGCGCTACCCTTGGCGCAAAGCACACCCTTGTTCACCGGATGGTCGCGGTTGCCCTCGATATAGGCGACCTTACCGTCCTTCATATGGACATTGATCCCGCAGCGGCAGGCGCACATGTAGCAGGTCGTCTTGCGGATCTCGTCCGATACTTTCGGAGACAGATCAATCGCGGGCTGAGTATGGGCCATGTGCCGTCCTGTACCTTCCTGCAGGAATACCTGTTCTTTTTTCCGCTGCATTCTGCGACCGGATCACAAAAAAACGGCTCGTGCCAGAACGTTTTGCCGGAATTTTGGTAACGATGCTTGACCCGTTGGGCGAGGGCCAGTCTTGTGGGGCCAATATGGCCAGATTATCCGCGTCCTTCGTCAGTCTATCGCGACGTGCCCTTCTTTTCGGGGGGCTGCTGGCGATATCGGCCTGCGTACCGACAACCGAATCAAGCGACGGGGCAGGCTGTATTCCGGCGCGTGGCCCGGCCACAGTCACCCGAGAGGTCTTTCGCCCCGGCGCAGTCACGGTGGCCGCAGTTGGCGATGTGCTGATGCATGTTCTTCTGCAAGAAGATGCCGCCACTCAACCCGAAGGTTATGATGCCCTGCTAAGACATGCCGCGCCCTATCTGCGGCTGGCGGATGTGACGGTGGCCAATCTGGAAGGCCCCGCAGCGCGCAACGTGTTGCCCGGCGGCGGTGAACACGCGGTGCCTGCGGGGCTGATCTATGACGGGCAAGTCTATTCCGGCTATCCCACCTTCAACTATCACCCGTCGCTGGTGCCCGCCCTGCGCGATGCCGGGATCGACGTGGTTCAGACGGCAAACAATCACGCCATGGACCGGGGGCCACTGGGCGCGGACAGAACGCTGGAGGCCATTGATGCGGCGGGCCTGCCCTATACCGGCACAAGGCCCCGCGCGACCCCGGATGCCCCATGGCATACGGTTGTCAGCGCCAGCGGCGCGCGGATCGCTTTTCTTGCCTGTTCCTATTCCACCAATGGGCGGGCCGATCCCAACCATCAGGTGTTGCTCTGCTATCGGGATGAAACCGAGGTTCTGACCACCATCCGAACCCTGCACGCCGATCCATCTGTCGATGCGGTAATCTTCCTGCCGCATTGGGGCGATGAATATATCCAGGCCCCGAACAGCAACCAGCGCCGCCTTGCCCGCGCCGCGATGGAGGCCGGGGCCGCTGCCGTCATCGGCACCCATCCGCATGTGTTGCAACCCATTGAACCCGTCACCACCGCAGACGGGCGGCAGGGCTTCATCGCCTATTCGCTTGGCAATTTCATCTCGTCGCAATGGGCGCTGCCGCAGCGGTCATCGGTCATTCTCTATTTCGACCTCATGCCCGGCGCGGGCGGGCTGGAGGCGCAGATGCCCGCCTATCTGCCGACCCGCGTCACCCGCTATGTCTCGGGCGTGGTGGTGCAGCCCGCTGAACAGGCCGTTGATGGCCAGCAAAGCATCACCCATGTGGCGCAGGTTCTGGGGCGCGCGGGTGTGCTGAGCCTGGCCGACATCGCCCGCCTTCAGGGCCGCCCGATCTGCGCCCAGGGCGGCTGACGCGACGCAGGTGCTTGCGCGCCCGCGCGGCCCATGCGACCCTGACCATCTGATCAAAAACGGACCGGACGGGATGACCCAGACGACCCTAGAGACGACGACCACGGCGGCGGGCCTGCCGCAGGTCAGCGACCCGCGCAACCCCGGCATGGATTTGGACATGGACTGGGTGATGGCCGCGCAGGCCAACACCTCGGCCATTGAACGGCGCTGCGCCACGCTGCCCGGCCGCCGAACGGTGAAGAAGGATTTTCAGGCCGCATGGCTGGCCCGCGCGATATCCTGCATCGACCTGACGACGCTGGCAGGCGACGACACGCCGGGCCGGGTCAAACGGCTCTGCGCCAAGGCGATGCAGCCGGTGCGCGCGGATTTGCTGGAGGCCATCGGCCTGCCCGATCTGACCACCGGTGCGGTCTGCGTCTACCACGAAATGGTGCCCTATGCGGTCGAGGCGCTGGAGAGGTCTGGCATTCCGGTCGCCGCCGTGTCCACCGGCTTTCCGGCGGGGCTGTCGCCTTATCATCTGCGGGTCAAGGAGATCGGGGAAAGCGTCAAGGCGGGCGCGGGTGAGATCGACATCGTGATTTCCCGCCGCCACGTGCTGACTGGCAACTGGCAGGCCTTGTACGATGAGATGAAAGATTTCCGCGCCGCCTGTGGTGAGGCACATGTGAAGGCGATCCTGGCCACCGGCGAATTGGGCACCCTGCGCAACGTCGCGCGCGCCTCGCTTGTCTGCATGATGGCCGGGGCGGATTTCATCAAGACCTCGACCGGCAAGGAAAGCGTCAACGCCACCCTGCCCGTCAGTCTCGTGATGATCCGCGCGATCCGGGCCTATCAACAGGCGACGGGGTATCGCGTCGGCTACAAACCCGCAGGCGGGATTTCGAAGGCGAAGGACTCGCTGGTGTACCTCTCGCTGATGAAAGAGGAACTGGGCGACCGCTGGCTGCGCCCCGACCTCTTTCGCTTCGGGGCCTCGTCCCTGTTGGGCGATATCGAGCGGCAGTTGGAACACCACGTGACCGGCGCCTATTCCGCCAACTGGCGGCACGCGATGGCGTGAACGGAGTTTGCACAACATGACCATCCCCGAAATTTTCGAGACCATGGAGTACGGCCCCGCGATGGAGGACGCTTCTGAGGCGCGCGCTTGGATTGCCAGGCATGAGGGCCGGTTCGGCCATTTCATCGGCGGCAGCTTCACGCAGGCAGGCGAGACCTTCGCCACGAAGAACCCCGCCACGGGTGAGGAATTGGCACAGGTCAGTCAGGGGTCGCAGGCCGATGTGGAGGCTGCTGTTGAGGCCGCATCCAAGGCCTTCCCCCGCTGGTCCAAGTTATCGAGCCATAAACGCGCCCGGCATCTCTATGCGCTGGCCCGGCTCTTGCAGAAACATAGCCGCCTTTTTGCCGTGCTGGAGACGATGGATAACGGCAAGCCGATCCGGGAAAGCCGCGATATCGATATCCCGCTGGCGCAGCGGCATTTCTATTATCACGCCGGTCTGGCGCAGCTGCGAGATGCGGAACTGCCGGGGCATCAACCGCTTGGCGTCTGCGGGCAGGTGATTCCGTGGAACTTCCCGCTGCTGATGCTGGCCTGGAAAGTCGCGCCTGCCTTGGCCGCCGGCAACACGGTGGTACTGAAGCCCGCCGAATATACCTCGCTGACCGCGCTCTTGTTCGCAGATATCTGCCGCGAGGCTGGGCTGCCCAAGGGTGTCGTCAACATCGTAACCGGCGATGGCGCGACGGGGGCGGCTTTGGTGGACCATCCGGGCGTCGCGAAGGTGGCCTTTACCGGTTCAACCGAGGTGGGACGGAAGATCCGCGAAACGACGGCAGGCAGCGGCAAGGCCCTGACCTTGGAGCTTGGGGGGAAATCGCCCTACATCGTCTTTGACGATGCCGATATCGACAGCGCCATTGAGGGGCTGGTGGATGCGATCTGGTTCAATCAGGGGCAGGTCTGCTGTGCGGGATCGCGGCTTCTTATACAAGAAAATATCGCCGACGACTTCCACGCGCGGCTGAAGGCCCGCATGGCCAGTTTGCGCGCAGGTGACCCGCTGGACAAGTGCATTGATATCGGCGCAGTGGTGGACCCGGTCCAGCACGCGCAGATCAGCCGGATGGTCAGTGAAAACAATGCAGGCGAGACCTATCACGCGCCCATCGACATGCCCTCGGGCGGCTGTTTCTACCCGCCCACGCTGATCACAGGGCTGGAGCCTGCCGACCGGCTGATGCAGGAGGAGATCTTTGGCCCCGTCCTGGTGTCCTCCACCTTCCGCACGCCGGATGAGGCGGTCGCGATGGCCAACAACACCCGCTACGGGTTGGCGGCGACAGTCTGGACCGAGAACGTGAACCTGGCGCTGGATGTGGCGCCCAAGCTGACAGCGGGCGTGGTCTGGGTGAACGCCACGAACCTTTTCGACGCGGCGGCAGGCTTCGGCGGAATGCGAGAAAGCGGCTTTGGCCGTGAAGGGGGCTGGGAAGGCTTGCTCGCCTATCTGAAACCTGCTGATGCGGGCAAGCCGGTGAAACCCGCCAAGGTTCATGCGCCGGGCGAGACGGATTTCGAAGGGATCGACCGCACCGCCAAGCTCTATGTGGGCGGCAAGCAGGCACGGCCCGATGGCGGCTATTCGCGACCTGTCCATAGCCCGCGCGGGGCGCTTTTGGGCCATGTGGGGATTGCCAACCGCAAGGATGTGCGAAACGCCGTGGAAGCGGCGCAGAAGGCCGCCGGGTGGGGCAAAACCACCGGGCATCTGCGGGCACAGGTCCTTTACTATCTGGCTGAGAACCTAGGCGCGCGTGGGGCGGAATTTGCCGACCGTATCCGGGCGCAGACCGGGCGCAGTGCGGCGTCAGCCCACGAGGAAGTGGAGATCGCGCTGTCGCGGCTGTTCACTTACGCGGCCTGGGCGGACAAGTTCGACGGCGCGGCGAAGTCGGTGCCGATCCGGGGCGTCGCGCTGGCCATGAACGAACCTGTCGGCGTGATCGGGGCCTTCTGCCCGGAAGACGCACCTTTGCTAGGGCCAGTGTCGCTGCTGGCGCCCACGATGGCCATGGGCAACCGGGTGATCCTGGTGACCAGCGAAAGCGCGCCTTTGAGCGCGACCGACCTTTACCAGGTGCTCGATACCTCGGACGTGCCGGGGGGCGTGGTCAACATCCTGACCGGGGCGCATTCCGAACTGGCCAAGCCGCTGGCCACCCATATGGATGTGGAGGCGGTCTGGAGCTTCTCCTCCGCCGATATCTCGGGCGTGGTGGAAGCCGGCAGCGCCGGGTCGCTGAAGCGGACATGGGTCAATAACGGGCGCAACCCGGATTGGTTGGGGGCCGCAGGCGAGGGCAAGGTGTTTTTGCGGGCGGCAACCGAAGTGAAGACGATCTGGGTACCCTACGGAGAGTGAGGGTATTTCGCCGCCTTCGGCGTCGACCCGCGGGGGGCCAGCCCCCCCGCACCCCCCGGGATATTTTTGGAACAATGAAGGGACGAGGCGTTCAGCGGCCCGAAACCCGGTCTTTCAGCTTGGCCCATCGGACCAGAACCCAGTCAACAGTCGGGTCGATCACCCGATCCTCGAACCGTTCCCAGACCCTCCAGAGCCCGAAGACAAGCGCCGCCAGCAAGGCCAGGATCACGACATTGATCCAAGGGAAATAGCGAGCATCGGGGCCATCCACGGCGCGGATTGCGACCGCGTTGGGGTAGATCGACAACGCCCTGATCCGCCAACCGTAATGGGTGATCATGACCCATTGCGGCTCGGCCGAGGTGCTGGTCAGGTCCGTGGCCTCAGCATGAAGGTCGGAACTGTCGAGTTTGAAATAGGGCGGCCAGCCAAAGCCCGTATCCTCATTGCGGTAGACACTGACGCGGCCATCGGGCCGGGTGGTGTTGATCAACCGAAGGTCGCGGTTGGTCCCTGCGGTGTTACCTGTATCGGATTGCGCGTAGAACAGGCTGTTCCAGCCGGACAGGTCGGCGCGGATGATCTCGGTTCCCGTGATACGCACAATGTCGCGCCCCGGCAGCGTGTAATGCAGGACGCCACCAATCAGCAGTGCAATCAGCAGCAGGACAATCCAGCGAACCCATCTCATATCGGTCAAATCCTTCGTGGCAGGTGGCCCTTCCCTATCTTCTCAGATGGGGACCGCCAAGCCAATTGCGAGGGCTTGCGGCATGATGGCCTTGGGCGCAAAGTGCGAGCCATGAGTGATGATCCAAGCCTAGACCGCCTGTTTGCCGAGATCGCCGCCCGCGAGGGGGAGCTGATCCAGCTGACGCAGGACCTTGTCCGCATCCCAACGCTGAACCCGCCGGGGCGGCACTACCATGACATCTGCGATTTTCTGGGCGACCGGCTGCGGCGCAAAGGGTTTCACGTGGACATGATCCGGGCGCATGGCGCGCCTGCTGACAGTGAGAAATATCAGCGCTGGAACATGGTCGCGCGCCATCAAGGGGCGGGGGGCACCGGCGAGTGCGTGCATTTCAACAGCCACCATGACGTGGTCGAGGTGGGCCATGGCTGGACGACCGACCCGTTCGGCGGAGAGCTGAGGGACGGGCGCATCTACGGCCGTGGCACCTGTGACATGAAAGGCGGGCTGGCGGCGTCCGTGATTGCGGCGGAGGCGTTCATCGCGGCCTTCCCCGACTACACCGGCGCCATCGAGATCAGCGCGACGGCGGATGAGGAATCGGGCGGCTATGGCGGCGTGGCCTATCTGGCGGAACATGGTTGGTTCTCGCCCCAGAAGGTCCAGCATGTGATCATCCCCGAACCCCTGAACAAGGACCGCATCTGTCTGGGTCATCGCGGTGTCTGGTGGGCCGAGATTGAAACCAAAGGGCGAATTGCTCATGGGTCGATGCCCTTCCTGGGCGACAGCGCCATCCGCCATATGGGCGCGGTGCTGGAGGAGATGGAGCGCACGCTCTACCCGTTGCTCGCTGGCAAACGCACGGCCATGCCGGTGGTACCGGAAGGGGCCAAGCAATCGACGCTCAATGTGAACTCCATCCACGGCGGCGAGCCGGAACAGGACGCGGATTATACCGGCCTGCCCGCGCCTTGCGTCGCCGACCGCTGCCGCATCGTGATCGACCGGCGCTTTCTGATCGAAGAGGATCTGACCGAGGTGAAGGCCGAGGTCGCCAGGATGCTGGAAGGCATCAAGGCCGATCGACCGCAGTTCGAATACGAGATCCGGGACCTGTTTGAGGTGATCCCGTCGATGACGGACGAGGATGCCCCGGTGGTAAAGACCGTGCAGGCGGCCATTGAAAAGGTGTTGCACAAACAAGCGGAATTCGTGGTCTCGCCCGGCACCTATGACCAGAAGCATATCGACCGGATCGGCAAGCTGAAGAACTGTATCGCCTATGGCCCAGGTATCCTGGACCTTGCCCACCAGCCCGACGAATGGGTCGGTGTGCAGGACATGGTGGACAGCGCCAAGGTGATGGCACTGACCTTGCGGGAACTGCTGACCTGAAAGAACAACAGCCGGGCCGGGTCTTAGACGCGTGGGATATCCGAAGCAAAGCCTTGCAAACCGCGCAAGCCGGGGTTGTGGATTCGCCGGGTGGTGAAAATTTGGGCAGGCGCGTAAGCCGCGCCAAACACCTCCTTTCCGATCTCAGACAGGATCAAGACCATGCCTAACGCAGCCCATAACCTGCACGCTTTCAGCTTTCTGATGACCGCCCTCGACCTGCGCGGGCTGTTCCCCGGCACCCGCGCGCGCAAAGCCTCGGAACCGGTGCCGCACTGGATCGACTACCTGCACCCGACCCCGCGCGGCTAAACCTCGCCGGATCGCCCGGCGCGACCCGGCCCGATCAGGAAGACAACCGGATCGCCGCCTGACCTGAGGGCGGCGATCAACAGATAGGGCAGGAACACCACCGCCCCGAACAGCATGGCAAACCCCAGGGCGATGCCTGCGCCGCTAAACCCGTGCCGCCAGGCCACCCAAATGGCGGACAGCAGCAGGTAAAGCAGGAAATCCAGCGCAAACTGTCCCGGCCAAGTGACCGTCAGAATGGCGCTGACAAAGGGCGTGAAGAAATCCAGCCCCTCGCGCAGCATCACTGCGCCCGAATAGATCCAGATCACCGCGATCATTGCCGCGATCAGGTATTTCATTGCTTTCATGACAGCCTCCTTCGCTCGTCTTCGGTCATGGCGATAGCGGGGCGCAGGTCATCGCCGCAATTACCTTGCAGGTAACTGTGCTTTGCCTTTCCGGGGGCTATACTGACCATCAGGACCCAGCACGGAGACCCCCATGCAGTTCGGAGACGCCTTGCGCGACTGGCGCGACAGACGGCGGCGCAGCCAGCTTGATCTGAGCCTGTCGGCCAATGTGTCGGCGCGCCATATCTCGTTTCTTGAAACAGGCCGCGCACGGCCAAGCCGGTCGATGGTGCTGGCGCTGTGTGCGGAACTGGACGTGCCCCGCCCCGACCGCAACCGATTGCTGGTCGCGGCCGGGTTTGCACCGCTTTATCGCGCGCGGGACTGGCAGGCCGAGGATATGGCCCCGGCCCGCGCCGCGATGGAGTATATGCTGACCAGCCACGCGCCCTTTCCCGGTCTGGCACTGGACCGCCACTGGCGCATCCTGCGGATGAACGCCCCCGCAGCGCGGCTGTTCGGCCTGTTCGGGATCGACGAAGGCGACGCAATGCTGACAACGATGCTGGAAAACCCCGCCCTGCTGGAGGCCATCGAGAACCTGCCGGACCTGGCGGCGCATCTGGCGGCCCGGCTGCGCACGGAAAGTGCCCATCTGGGTGGTGATGCGGCGTTGGAAACCTACGCCGACAAGTTTAGCCAGCTGACGGCGGACGGGACGCAACCAGACGGGTCGCTGCCCGCTTTCGTACCCACGCGGATCAGGCTGGGGGGCGCGCGGCTGTCATTCCTGTCCACCATTGCGCAGTTCGGCACCGCTGAAGATATCGCACTGGCTGAGCTCCGGGTTGAACTGATGTTCCCCGCAGACGAGGCCACCCGCGCGGCCCTAGCGACCCCGATCTAGCCCACGGCGATGTTGTCGATCAGCCGCACACCGGCCAACTGCGCTGCCGCCAGAAGGCGTGCGGGGCGGTCCAGATGCTGCACCCGCTTCAGCGTTTCGCAGTCGCGCAGTTCCATATATTCGACCGCGTTGAAGCCTGCGCGCTCTACCTCTGCGCTGGACTCTGCCAGCACCAGCCCCACGGGTTCCTCGTTCTCGATCCGTGTCTTTGCCCGTTCCATCGCTGCGTTAAGCGCCGGGGCCATGATCCGCGCCCGGTCCGACAGCAGCAGGTTGCGCGATGACAGCGCCAGCCCATCCTCTTCGCGAATGGTCGGGCAGCCGATCACCTCGGTTCCCAGGTTCAGGTCGGCCGACAGCCGCGTGACCACCTGCAATTGCTGATAGTCCTTTTCTCCGAAATAGGCGCGGTCGGCCATGGTCTGGGTGAACAGCTTGGTGACAACGGTCGCCACCCCGTCGAAATGACCGGGGCGGAACTCGCCCTCCAGCTCATCCGCGACGCCCGCCACGGACACCGTAGTGACAAACCCGTCGGGATAGATCTGGTCGGGATCGGGGCAATAAATCGCATCGACTTCAAAGGGGATCAGCTTGCGCGCATCCTCTTCCTCGGTCCGGGGGTAGTTCTCCAGGTCTTTGGGGTCGTTGAACTGTTTGGGATTGACGAAGATCGTCACGATGACCCGATCCGCACCGGCTTTGGCGGCCCGAACAAGGCTCAGATGTCCCTGATGCAGGGCGCCCATGGTTGGCACAACACCAATGACCTCACCCGCCCGGCGCCAGGCGCGGGTCATGTCCTGCAGCGCCTGCTTGCTGCGGATGATTGGCGGGGTCATGGCTTGGGCTCCGGCGCGGTATCGCCAAAGACATGCTCCGGCGCAGGGAAAGCGCGCGTGCGCACTTCGTCCGCATAGGCGGCAATGGCGCTATCGGCATCGGCCCCCAGTTGTGCATAACGCTTGGCAAACTTCGGTTTGAACGCCGTGAACAGCCCCAGCATGTCATCCACCACCAGGATCTGCCCGTCGCAGCCAGCCGAAGCCCCGATCCCGATCGTGGGGATCGGCAGCTCTGCCGTGATCTCATCGGCCAGCGCCGCCGGCACCTTTTCCAGCACCACCGAAAACGCCCCAGCGCGGGCCACAGCGCGGGCGTCTTCCAGCACGCGGGCGCGATCCTCACCGCGCCCTTGCACCTTGTAGCCGCCCAGCGTGTTGATCGCCTGCGGGGTCAGGCCGATATGGGCCATCACCGGGATCGAGCGGCGGGTCAGGAAACGAATGGTTTCTTCCATCTCGACCCCGCCTTCCAGCTTGACCGCCGCCGCGCCGGTGTCGCGCATCAGCCGGGCCGCATTGCGCAGCGCCTGTGCGGGGCTTTCCTCGTAGCTGCCGAACGGCATGTCCACGACCATCATGGCCCGGCGCAACCCGCGCCGCACGGCGGCCCCGTGCATCACCATCATATCCATGGTGACACCCAGCGTGCTGTCCATCCCGTGCAGCACCATGCCAACGGAATCCCCCACCAGAACGATATCGCAATGGGGGTCGGTCAACTGCGCGACAGGGGTGGTATAGGCGGTCAGGCAGACCAGCGGCGTCCCCCCCTTGCGCGCCAGGATATCGGCGGGCATGGGGGCTGTTTTCTTGGCGGTGGCGCTCAACTCAATCTCCTCCAGAGCGTCGATGCGGTGACGCGGCATACAGTGCTGCGACGCAGAAATCCAGCCCCGAGGCAGGCTGCGCGCAAGAAAATGACCCGCCGACTCGCTTGATTATGCCCGCGCAAGGGCCTTTCATGGGGCCGAGGCCCGGCACCCGACCGGCCAAGACAGGGAGAATTGACATGCGTATCCTGCAATCCACGGCGCTTGTGCTGGCTCTGGGCAGCACCGCCGCCTTTGCCACGACGACCGACATCACCATCGGTATGCAGCTGGAGCCCCCCAACCTTGACCCGACGGGCGGCGCAGCGGCAGCCATCGACGAGGTGGTCTATGCCAATGTGTTCGAGGGGCTGACGCGCTTCGCCTCTGACGGATCGGTCATTCCGGGCCTTGCCGAAAGCTGGGATATTTCCGAGGACGGCCTGACCTATACCTTCCACCTGCGCGAGGGCGTCATGTTCCATGATGGCACCAGCTTCACCGCCGAAGATGCCGTCTTCAGCCTGGACCGCGCCCGCGCGGAAGGATCGACCAACGCCCAAGGTGCGCTGTTTGCCGGGATCGACAGCGCCGTGGCGGCGGATGACACCACGCTTGTGGTCACGCTTTCTGCCCCTAATGGCAGTTTCCTCTTCAACATGGCCTGGGGCGACGCGGTGATGGTCGCCCCCGAAAGCGCCGACACCAACGCCACCAACCCCGTGGGCACCGGCCCCTTCCGCTTTGACGAATGGGTGCAAGGCGATCGGGTGGAACTGGTCCGCAATGACGCCTACTGGGGCGATCCCGTGGCGCTAGAGGCTGCGACCTTCCGCTTTATCAGCGACCCCAACGCGGCGTTTGCCGCGATGATGGCGGGCGATGTGGATGCCTTCCCGGTCTATCCCAGCCCCGAAACGCTGGCCCAGTTTGACGCCGACCCGCGTTTCAACGTGATCGTGGGATCCACCGAGGGCGAAACGATCCTGTCCACCAACAACATGGCCGATCACCTGTCCGACGTGCGGGTGCGCCAGGCCATTGCCCATGCGATCAACCGGCAGGATATCATCGACGGGGCCATGTTCGGCTATGGCACCCCGATCGGCACCCATTTCGCCCCGCACAACCCGGCCTATGTCGATCTGACCGGCCAATCCGCCTATGACCCGGAAAAGGCCAAGGCGCTATTGGCCGAGGCGGGCTATCCCGATGGCTTTGCCACCACGCTGCACCTGCCGCCGCCGTCTTATGCCCGTCGCGGGGGCGAGATTATCGCCGCGCAGCTGGCGCAGGTCGG
>ENA-OWNT01003529-OWNT01003529.1-seawater-metagenome-genome-assembly--contig:-NODE-3529-length-14620-cov-7.066699_pt1 | contig 14620 bp, 12 predicted proteins | sample MGYA00238136_ERZ651165 | MGnify/ENA primary metagenome ERZ651165 (study PRJEB26861, sample SAMN08777766) | seawater metagenome | isolation source: coastal seawater | place: USA: Florida | collected...
GCGACGGCCGGCAACAGCACGAGCTGCCCGATCAGGCCCACGGCGCCGGCCCGCGGCTGGCGCGCCACCTCGGCGAAGTCGCCCACCGTCAGGCCCAGCCCGAGGGCCAGCATGATGAGCGCGAGCGTGACGTTCAGGAACAGCATGGGGCCGCCGCAGACCCTACAATGGACGGGTGAGCGACACAGCCGAGCAGCGGGCCGCGCGGCGTCGCAGGGAGTGGTCCTCCGGCGTGCAGGGGGCGGACCCGGCGAGGGACGACGCCCTCTTCTGGAGCGACGCCTCCGCGTCGGACCGATTCAACGCCATCCAGCAGATGGCCCGCGACTGGTGGAGTCTTCGTGGCGGATCCGAGCCTTTCCCCGGACTTTCGCGACCTCCTACAGGCGTTCGCCGACGCTGACGTTCGCTACCTCCTCGTCGGGGGGTACGCGGTCGGGTTCCACGCGGTCCCCAGGTTCACGAAGGACCTCGATCTCTGGGTCGAACCCAGCGCCGACAACCTCCGCTCGGTGGGGAAGGCCCTGGAGTCCTTCGGTGCCCCGGCCGGGACCCAGGAGCGGCTCGCGGGCGCGGACGTGGAGTCCCTGGAGCGGCCGGTCAGCTGACCACCGCCTGGCCGTCGCGGCGGCCATCGCTGCCCGCCACGTACCCGTCGTCGACGCGCACGATCGCCTGACCGCCGCCGAAGAAGACGCTGCCGTCGTCGACCACCACGGGGTCGTGTCCGCGGCGCCGAAGATCGTCGGCCGCATGGACCAGGCCGGGCTCCAGCCAGACGGTGCGGTCCGGGCCCAGCCTCCAGCGCGGCGCGTCCAGCGCGGCCTGCGGATCGAGGCCGCTGGCGAGGTGGGTCAGCACCTGCAGGTGCCCCTGGGGCTGCATGGGTCCGCCCATCACCCCGAACGCCACGCGCACCTGCCCGTCCACCCGAATCAGCGCCGGGATGATGGTGTGGAAGGGCCGCTTGCCGGGGCCGACGCGGTTGGGGTGCCCCGGCTCCAGCGTGAAGCCGGCGCCGCGGTTCTGCATGGCGATGCCCGTGCCCGGCACGACGATCCCGCTGCCGAACCCCTCGTAGTTCGACTGGATGAAGCTCACCATCCGGCCGCCCGCGTCGCCCACGCAGAGGGAGACGGTGGAGGAGTGCGGGGGCAGCCCGTGGGAGGGCAGCTCGGCGCGATCGGTGACGCGCGCGGCCCGGGCGTCGAGCCAGGCGGGATCGAGCAGATCGGCCGGGTCCACGTCCATGGAGTCCGGATCCGCCACGAAGCGGTGGGCGTCCGCGAACGCGAGCTTCATCGCCTCGATCTGGCCGTGCAGGCCGCGGTCGCCGATGCGATCGAGCACGCCGGCGGCGATGGACGCGGCGATCCCCTGGCCGTTCGGCGGCAGCTCCACCAGCTCGCAGCCGCGGAAGGGAACGGAGAGGGGCCGGCAGGGCTCGGTTGCGTGCGCGACCAGATCGTCCGCCGAGAGGGCCGCGCCAGAGATGGCCGCGCCAGAGATGGCCGCCCCACTCGCACTCGCGGCCTCGATCCGCTCCGCCAGCGCTCCGCTGTACAGCGATCGTCCCGCCGTCCGCCCCAGCTCCTCGAGCGTCGCCGCGTGGTCCGGCGCGCGCCAGAGCTGGCCCGGTCGCGGCGCCTCCCCATCCCGTAGGAAGGTCGCGGCCCAGGCCGGAAACGCCCGCAGCTCCCCCGCCGCCCGCGCCCACGCCCGCGCCACTCCGGGGCTCACAAGGAAGCCGTCGCGCGCGTGCCGGATCGCCGGCGCCAGCAGATCCGCGAACGGCAGCGACCCGTGCCGCTCCACCAGCGTCGCCCAGAGCGCCACCGCCCCGGGAACCGTCACCGCGTCCCAGCCGCGCCGCGGCATCGCGTCCAGGCCCGCGAACCGCTCTGGCGTCCAGCTGCGCGGCGACCGCCCGGATCCGTTGTATCCGTGGACGTCCCCGTCGACCACGAGCGCGAACGCATCGGACCCGAGCCCGTTGGCGGTTGGCTCCACGACCGTCAGCACCGCCGCGGTCGCTACGGCCGCGTCCACCGCGTTGCCGCCGGCGCGCAGCACCCCCAGACCCGCCTGGGCGGCGAGCGGATGGGACGTCGCCACGGCCATCGACCCGAGCATCGGCGGGCGACCGTGCGGCGCCGGCCGGGGCCAGGACCGGAGCAGCGTCACGCCTTGAGCTGATCCCCGATGGGCAGCGTGCGGATGCGCTTGCCGGTGGCCGCGAAGATCGCGTTGCCGAGCGCGCCCACCGTCGGAGGCAGGCCCACCTCGCCGACCCCGCCGGGCGGCTCCGCGGACGGCACGATGTGCACGTCCACCGCCGGCGCCTGGTTCATCCCCAGCAGCTTGTACTGGTGGAAGTTCGTCTCCTGGACCGCGCCCGCCTTGAAGCTGAGCCCGCCATACAGCGCGCTCGACAGGCCCATGGTGGCCCCGCCCATGATCTGCGCCTTCACGGTGTCCGGGTGCACGACGATCCCGCAGTCCACCGCCGCCGTGAGCTTGCGGGGGAACACCACGCCGTCGATCACCTCGATGTCGAGCACCGTCGCCACCCAGGAGCCGAAGCTCTCGAACACCGCGACGCCGCGGCTCAACCCCTCGGCCACGTCGCCGGCCTTCTCCACGGCGAGCTCGAAGACACCGAGGTCCCGCGGGCTGTCGTGCAGCAACGCGCGCCGGTACGCGATGGGGTCCTGGCCCGCCTTGTGCGCGAGCTCGTCGAGGAAGCACTCGCGGAAGAACCCGTTGTGGCTGCCGTGCACCGACCGCCACCAGCCCACCTTGATGGGCGTCTTCACCCGCGCGAAGTCCACCCGCAGGCGAGGCACGTGGTACGGCCCGTCCGGCATGCCGCCGATGGCCGTGTGCACCACCGGCGGGAGCCCGAGCAGGAAGCCCGGCAGGTAGTTCTCCATGATGTTCTGGGACGCCATCTGGATGTGCCAGTCGCTCGGGAGCCCGTCCTCACCGAGCTTCGCCCGGTGCCGGCAGATCGTCGCGGGGCGATAGAACCCGTGGGTGAACGTCTCCTCGCGGGTGTACGTCAGCTTGACCGGCTTGCCGACCTTCAGCGCCGCGGCGACGGCGTAGTCCCCGAAGTCGTCGAAGCCCCGGCGCCCGAAGCCTCCACCCAGCAAGGTGGTGTGCAGGAACACCTGGCTCGGCTTCATCTTCGTGGCCTTCACGGCCCGCTCGTGGGTGCGGCGCTGCGCCTGCGTCGGCGCCCAGATGTCCACCCGGTCCTCCTGGATCCAGACGGTGGCGTTCATGGGCTCGATGGGGGCGTGATCGAGGTACGGCACCGTATAGGTGGCCTCGATGTCCATGTCCCGCGGGTTGCCGCCGTGGCCGTGCCGCTTCGTCGCCTTGTCGAGAGCCTCGGTCATCATCGTGGAGAGGGCCGCGTCGTCCAGATCCGCCGCGTCCCCCGCGTCCCACTCGACCACGAGCGCGTCGGCGCCCTTCTTGGCGTGCCAGAACGTGTCGGCGACGACGATCACCGCCTCGTCCACCTGGAAGACGTCCAGGACTCCGGGCACGGCGCGGGTCTTCGCGTCGTCGAAGCTGACCAGCAGCCCGCCGTAGTGGGGGCAGGCCTTCACGGTGGCGTTGACCATCCCCTCCACCTGCACGTCCACGCCGAACAGCGCGCTGCCGTCGACCTTGGGCGGCAGATCCACGCGCGGCGGCGAGGTGCCGATGAGCGTGAACTTGTCGGGGCTCTTGAGGGCCACGGCCTGCGGCGCCGGCAGGCGCGCGGCGTCGTTCACGAGCTCGCCGTACGCCAGCGACTTCGTGCCGTGGGTGACGGCCCCGTCGGCCGTCTGGCACTCGAAGGGGTGCACGCCCCAGCGCGCCGCCGCGGCGTCCACCAACATCGATCGGGCGGACGCGCCGGCTTCCCGCATCACCATCCAGTACATGCGCACGGACTCGCTGCCGCCGGTGTTCTGGACGCGGCCGGGCAGGCTGACGGAGGGGCGTCGGTAGGCCGGCGCCGCCGGAGATGCCTCGACGCGCACCTTGTCGAACGGAAGATCCAGCTCCTCCGCGAGCAGCATGGGCAGCGCGGTGAACACGCCCTGGCCCATTTCGCAGGAGCCCACGCGCACGGTGGCGATGCCCTGCTGGCTGATGCGCAGCCAGGCGTTCAGGTCCGTGGGCGTGCCCGACGTGGGATGACCCAGCCCCAGGGTTTCGTCCCAGGGGTCGACCTTGCCCATGCCGGTGATGCTGATGCCGAGGATGAGGGCGCCGCCGCCCTTGAGCACGTCGCGGCGCGAGACGTTGGTGATGCTCACGGGGAGGCCTCCTCGGGGGCCGAGGTGGGCGCCGCATCCGGCGCGGGCTCGGCATCCGGCGCGGACTCAGCGTCCGGCGCGGGCTCGGCGTCCGGCGCGGGCTCCCCTGCGCCTCCATCCACGGCCCCCTCGACGCCGCCCTCGGCGTCGGTCTCCAGGCCGTCTCCCCCCTCGGCGTCACCCTCCGGCACCAGGTCCGGGGGCATGGGCGGCGCGGGCTCCGGCAGCGTCGCGGCCGCCGCCTTGATGCCGGCGCGGATGCGGTCGTAGGTCGCGCAGCGGCACAGGTTCGTCATGTGCGTGTCGATGTCCGCGTCCGTCGGGCGCGGGTTCTTGTCGAGCAGCGCGGCGGCCGCCATCAGCTGGCCGCTCTGGCAGTAGCCGCACTGGGGGACCTGGTGGTCGATCCAGGCCTGCTGCACGGCGTGATCGAGGCCCTCGATGGTGGTGATGGTGGACCCGGCGACGCCGCCGACGGGCAGCACGCAGGACCGCATGGCCATCCCGTTGAAGTGCACGGTGCACGCGCCGCACATGCCGATCCCGCAGCCGAACTTCGTGCCCGTGAGGCCGAGCTGCTCGCGCAGCGCCCACAGCAGGGGGGTGTCGGGCTCCGCGTCCAGCTGGACCGTCTCCCCATTCAACGTGAACTCGATCATCGATGGCTCCTTCGCCTGCGCGCCCCCATCGTGCCCGCAGATGGCGCCGGCCGCTACGTGCCGCGGCCTGCGGCAGGGGCGATCGCGGCCGCAGGGAGTGCCAGTTCCCGGGGGGGACAGTCTGTTCGTCCACCAAGTTGGCGCGATCGACCCCACGGCAGTGCCACATCCCGGGGGGAACAGTCTGTTCCTCACCCGATCTGGCGCGATCCGCCCCCAACCTGTGCCACATCCCGGGGGGGACAGTCTGTTCGTCCACGGATCTGGCGCGATCCGCCCCCAACCTGTGCCACATCCCGGGGGGAACAGCCTGTTCCTCACCCGATCTGGCGCGATCCGCCCCCAACCTGGGCCACATCCCAGGGGGGACAGTCTGTTCGTCCACCAAAGTGGCGCGATCGGCCCGCGCGCGCCCCCGCCAGCTACCAGCGTGTCCCGTGGCAGGCGTCGCACCCAGGGAGCGTTCCCGTCGTCGGAAAGACGCCCGCGTGCGGCGAGAACGCTCCTGGCGCCGCGGACCCCACCTCCGTCGCCGCGCCCGTGATGCTGCGGGCGATGCGGTTCGCCTCCCGGAGCCCCGACAGCCAGGCGCCGTGCACCGTGCCCGGATGGCTGCGGATCGTCGCCTCGCCGGCGAAGAAGATCCGCTCCCCGAGAGGCTCCGCCAGGGCATCGAACGCATCCGCGCTGCCGCCCGGGCGGATGTGGGAGTAGCTGCCGCGCGTGACCGCGTTCCACGACCAGCGGGACATCACCGCCGCCTCGGGGTCCGGGACGGAGCCGAAGATCCCGCGGAGGATGGGGAGGATCCGGTCCACCGCCTCCCGATCCGATCGGGACTCAAGGGCGCGGGCCACGGACCCGCCGGTGAACGCCACGAGCACCGCGGCGTCGCCGTGGCGCGCCCTGTTGAGGAACACCGGAAACTCCCCGCGTGCGCCGAGGTGGCCGAGGAAGTGGCGATCCGTCGGCCAGAACGGCTCGGGGAACCGCAGCGCGACCTTGTTCAGCGTCCCCATGGCGAGGGCCCCGAGCGCGTCCCGGTGCGCAGGCGACAGCCCCGGCTCGAAGGCAACGAGCCCCGCCTGCATCACGCCGAGGGGCAGCGTGACGAGCGCCGCGTCGGCCTGCCAGGTCCGGGCGTCGGCCTCGACGTGCACGCGCTCGCCGACGATCCGCACCCGCCGCACCCGGTGACCGAGGTGCACGGTCGTCCCCTGCGCGACGGCGCGCACGACCGCGTCGTAGCCCCCGGGGAAGAGACGATCGCTGCCGCCGAACCCCAGGTCGTCTCCAGCGAGGAACGACAGCCGGTCCAGGTCCTCGGCCGCCGTCACCTCGACCGTGCCCAGACGCCAGTCCAGGTACTGCCGCTCCAGCGCAGTCAACGTCTCGCCGTGCAGCAGCCGATCGATGGCCGCCTGGACCGACAGGTCCTCGTCGAGCGTCAGCCCCAGGGCCGCGAGCTCCGCGTTCAGCGCCGTCCAGGCGAGGTCGAGCTCCAGCCGCGCTCCCCCGGAGACCGGCGCCCCGTCCGCGCCGTACAGCGCGACGTCGTCGTAGTCCGTGGACGCAGTGGCGATCCCGTGCTGCTTCGCCAGCTTGGTGATCGGGTTGCCGCGGGCGCCGTGGATCCAGGAGGCGCCGAGGTCCACGGGCACCCCGAGCGTGCGGTCGGTGCGGATCCGCCCGCCGATCCGGTCCCGCGCCTCCACGATCTCCACCGCGAAGCCCGCCGAGCGCAGCGCCTGGGCCGCCGCCAGCCCGGCCATGCCGGCGCCGACGATGACGACGTGCCCGCGGGACGCAGATGGCTCCGCGTCCCCCACCGGCGTCCGCGCTCCGCACCCCAGCGCGGCGACCCCGAGGGCCGCCGAGATGCGGGCGAGCGCCTGACGTCGACTCATCGAGAACACGGTGATCTCCTCGCTCCGGCTCAGGGTACCGAGGGGCGTATGCTCGCCCCCGGTGTCGTCTGAATCCCCCGATCGCTTCGGCCGCTTCGCGCTCCTCGACCTGCTCGGCGAGGGCGGCATGGGCCGCGTGTACCGCGCCCGCATCGAGGGCCCCGGCGGCTTCCGGAAGGACCTCGCCCTCAAGGTGCTGCGCGCCGAGCCGGACCGGGACCCCGAGCGCCTCGCCAGCGCGCTCGCCAAGGAGGCGCGCATCGGCGCCCTGCTGCGGCATCCGAACCTGGTGGATCTGTACGACTACGGCGTGCTCGACGGGCAGCCGTGGTTCTCGATGGAGCTCGTCCCGGGCCACAGCCTGGACCGGATCCTGGACGACGGCGGGCCCATGGAGCCGAGCCGCGCCGCCGCCCTGCTGGCGCAGATCGCGCTGGGCCTCGCCGCGATCCACGAGCTGGACATCGAGGGCGAGCCCGCGGGCCTCGTCCACCGGGACCTGAAGCCGGCCAACGTCCTCGTGACGCCCGACGATCACGTGAAGCTCGCCGACTTCGGCATCTCGCGCGGGCAGCACGCCATCACCGCCACCGCCACCGAGTCCCTGCGCGGCACGCCTGCGTACATGTCGCCCGAGCAGGCCCGCAGCCTGGAGCTCGACGGCCGCTCGGACCTGTTCGCCCTCGGGCTGATCGGCTGGGAGCTGATCACCGGCCAGCGCTTCCTGCGGGGCGGCAGCGTGTTCGAGGTCATGTTCTCGCTCCTGCAGGTGGAGCAGAAGCAGGACGAGGTGCGCGCCCTGGACAGCCGGGCCCCCGGCCTCGGGACCCTGCTTGCGAGCCTGCTCCGGGAGGATCCCGCGCAGCGCCCCTCCTCCGCCCGCGCCGTCCGCGATCAGCTGCTGGCCCTCGATCTGCGCGCGCGACCCGCCGCGAAGCCCGAGTGGGCCACGAGCACCCTGAGCAGCACCGCCACGACCCTCCTCGCGCCGTCGTCCGGCGGGAACCTGCAGGCCGCGCCGGACTCGTTCGTGGGCCGGGATCGCGAGCTCGTGGCGCTGCGCGAGGCGCTCCAGACGCCGGGCCAGGTGGTGTCGCTCCTCGGCCCCGGCGGCACCGGCAAGACGCGGCTGGCCCGGGAGCTCGGCCTCGGCGTGCAGGACGAGTACCCAGGTGGCGCCTGGTTCGTCGACCTCACCGAGGCCCGCACCCAGGACGGCATCTGCGCGGCCGTGGCCCACGCCCTGGACATCCCCCTGGAGCGCGGCGGGGGCGATCCCACCGACCGGATCGGCGCCGTGCTGACCCAGCGTGGCCGGCTGCTGCTCCTCCTCGACAACTTCGAGCAGGTGCAGGGCTTCGCGGCCGCCACCGTCGGCGCCTGGGCGCGCCTCGCTCCCGGCTGCCGGTTCGTGGTCACCACCCGCCAGCGGCTCGCGCTGGGCGCCGAGCAGGTCGTGCGCGTGGGGCCGCTGCGATCCCCGATCTCCGGCGCGGCGTCGCCCGATCAGCTGGCCGAGGTCCCCGCCGTCCGCCTCTTCGTGGACCGGGCCCAGCGCAGCCGCCCGGACTTCACCCTGAACGACGAGAACGCGTCCGGGATCGCCACCCTGGTGCGCGCGCTGGACGGGATCCCCCTCGCCATCGAGCTCGCCGCCGCGCGGGTCCGCGTGCTCAGCGTCGCGCGCCTCCTGGAGCGGCTCCCGCAGCGGTTCAACCTGCTGTCGACCGGCCGCACCGACGTGACCGGCCGCCAGGCCACGCTGCGCGCCACCATCGACTGGTCCTGGACCCTGCTGCACCCGTGGGAGCAGGCGGGGCTCGCCCAGGCGTCCGTGTTCCGGGGCGGGTTCACGGTGGAGGCGGCGGAGGCGGTCCTCGATCTGTCCGCCTGGCCGGACGCTCCCTGGGTGATGGACGTGGTGCAGGCGCTGGAGGACAAGTCGCTCCTGCGCAGCGTCGCGGCGCCGTCGGGCGAGATGCGGTTCGTGCACTACGAGTCCATCCGGGAGTTCGCCGCGGAGAAGCTCCGGGAGCAGGGGGATCCGCAGACGCTCGCCGGGCGCCACGTGGACTGGTTCAGCAAGCGCGGGACGGCCGCCGCCATCGACTCCCTGTCCACCAAGGGCGGCATCGCCCGACGCCGCCGCCTGAAGGAGGACCTCGAGAACCTCTGGCACGCCGCCGAGCTGGCCGTCGAGCTGGGTCGCCCCAACGCCGCCGCCGACGCGACGCTCGCCGCCGCCGACGTCCTCGCGTTCGTGGGGCCCCTCGGGATCCCGCTGCGCATGCTCACCACCGTGCTCGCCGTGGACGGGCTGTCCGAGCACCAGCGGATCCGCCTCCTCCTCGCCCGCGGGCAGGTGCACAACCTGCTGTCCGAGGTGGATCACGCGAAGGAGGACCTGCGCGAGGCCGAGCGGCGCGCCCACGCAGCCGGGGAGTCCCACCTCGAAGCCATCGCCTGGGCGGAGCTGGGGCGGGTCGTGCTCGGCAGCGCGGACGACGAGCAGGAGGACCTCCTGGAGCGCGCCCGCCAGGCCTTCATCGCCGCCGGCGACGCGCGGCGAGAGGGCTGGGTGCTGTGCTTCCAGGCCGTGAAGGACTCCATCGCCGGCCGCTTCGAGGACTCCCGCGCCAAGAACGAGCAGGCCCTGCGCAAGCTCCGGCGCGCGGGCGACCGGATGACGTCGCTGGTGGCGCTCGGCAACCTCGCCATCTCCTACAAGGAGGTGGGCATGTCGATGCTGCAGCTCGCGACGCTCAACGAGGCGCTGCGGCTCGCCCGCGAGCTGGAGGCCCGGCGCTACGAGGCGGTCGTACTCACCAACCTGGGCGTCTACCACCACTACGTCGGCCAGCTGCGGCGCGCCGAGGAGCTGTACGAGGAGGCGCGCGCCCTCGCCCGATCCATCGGGTTCAAGTCGGTGGAGGGCAACGCCACCGGCAACCTGGGCGACGTCCTCAAGGACCAGGGGCGGTTCGCGGAGGCGGAGTCCTGGCTGCGCGTCTCGCTCGAGTTCACCGAGGCGAGCGGCGAGCTGAACCACCACACCGGCCAGCTCGTGGAGCTCGCGCAGATCCTGCTCGCGCTGGGCAAGCTCGACGAGGCGGAGGAGGCGATCACCGAGGCCGCCGCCCTGGCGCCGAAGGTGGGCAACCCCCGCCACATCGGCCAGGCGGACGTCTGCCTCGGGGAGCTGCACCGCCAGCGCGGGGAGTACGAGGCCGCCGAAGTGGTGCTCGAGCGCGCCGAGGCGACGCTGGCGGAGCTGCACGAGACCCGGTTCCTGGTGGAGGCGCGGACCGGCCGGGCCGAGCTCGCGCTGACGCGCGGGGACGCGTCGAGGGCCCAGCAGATCGCTGCGTCTACGGACGATCAGGCGCGCGATGTGGGGGATCCGGTGGTGCTCGCGGGGGTCTTGTCCGTCCGTGCCCGCGCGGAGCGCGCGCTGGATCTGCCCACCTGGCCCACGACGGTGGCGGAGCTGGCGGACGTCCTCGACGGCGTCGAGCTCGGACCCCAGGCGCCCCTGCGCCAGGTGCTGGACGCCCTACGGAGCTGATCCCGCCTGCGCCCAGCGCGCCCGCCAGGCCGCGAAGAACCCCGGAGCGACGGTGTCCCGGTACGGATGATCGGCCGGCAGCTCCGCCATCAGGAGGCGGTGCGCGGCCGGCAGCGCGTGGTACGGCACGCCAGGCAGCGCGTGGTGCAGCGCGTGGAACCGGCTACCGATGGGGCTGATCACGGCGGTGCTCGGGCTCTCGGGGCCCAGGGTCACGGCGTCCAGCGCCTGCTCGGCGAGCGACATGGGCTCACCCTCGGCGCGGTACCGGTGCTGCACCATGAGCCGCGCGTGGTTGAACAGCAGCCCGAGGGTCATCAGCAGCCCGCGGTGCAGGTGGAACCACCACGACAGCACCCCCAGCATCGAGGCGATCAGCCCCGCCCACACCAGGGCCATGCACGCCACCTCGAGTCCGATGAACGCGCGACGTCGCTCCGGCGGGACCGGCGGACGGGTGTAGCCGCCGTAGATGTCGTTGGTGGACAGCTTGCCCACGGCGTGGCGACGCAGCGCCGGATGCAGGTGCGACAGGACGGTGACCACGCCGAACCGGAGCGCGAGCACCCACGGGAAGACGAAGTTGCTGCTGCTGGCGAACAGCAGCCGCCAGCGACGCCAGGCGGGGACCGGCGCCCACTCCGGGTCCTCGATCGTCCCGAAGGTGTGGGAGGCGTGGTGCTCGGTGTGGCGCCAACCCATGGAGCTCGGGGTGGTGGCGGGGATGCCCACGAGGACGTTCCACGCGGCGTGGAAGCCGGGCAGCTCGGCGCGGGTGCGGTGGGCGAGCTCGTGCATGAAGGTGCCGGCGCGGACCCAGATCAGCGCGGACACGACGATGAGCGGGACGTACGCCGGGTGGGTCGCTCCCAGGAGGTAGGACCCGATGAACGTGGCCCAGGCCAGCGTGGCGGACACGAGCAGATCGACCCAGTAGATCGCTGGGCGCACGGGACTCTCAGCGACGATTCTCCGCTGCAGGTCCGCAGGGAAGAGCGCGCCGCGCGGGGCTGGAGCGTTCACCTACTCCGCGGTGGCGTGCAGGGCGAAGTAGGCGCCCTGGGGATCGACGCACTGGGCGACGCGATCGCCGCCGGGGACCTCCATCGGGCCGTTCTCGATCCGGCCGCCCCGGGCGGTCACGGTGGCGAGCGCGACGTCCAGATCCGCGACGCGGATGTAGTAGAGCCAGGCCGGGATGCCCGACGGGCCCGTCATGATCCCGCCCAGCGAGTCCGTCTGGCCGGCCCGGGTGTACATGCGGTAGGTGCCGCCGGGGCCCATGTCCATGTCCGAGGTGACCTCCCAGCCGAGCAGCGCGGAGTAGAACGCCCAGGCCTCCTCCCAGCCCATGCTCAGGTTCTCGTGCCACGAGAACTCGCCCACGACGGGGCCGCGGTTGAAGCCGGGGGCCTCGGTGGCCGGGGTGAAGAGCGCGATGACGGCGCCGTGCGGATCCATCATGGGGGCGATGCGACCGACCTTCGGGACGTCGAAGGGATCGGTCAGCTTGTCGGCGCCGAGCGCGACGGCGTGCGCGAGCGAGGCGTCCACGTCCGCGACGCAGATGTAGGCGAGCCAGTGGGGCGGGGCGCCGTTGGCCTTCGCTCGCTCCGAGAGGGGGCCCACGCCGCCGATGGAGTTCCCCTCGTTCATCCACATCGTGTACTCGCCGTTGGGCCAGGTCTCCGTGGTCCAGCCCGCGACGGCTCCGTAGAACTCCTGGGCGGCGGCGGGATCCGTGGTGAACAGGTCGTACCAGACGAAGGCGCCGAGGGCGTCCTGGGTGGGCCGCATGCGCGAGCTCCTCTTCCGCGGGTGATCGACGAGGACCCTACGATCCGGCGAGCAGGCGCGCTACTGCCCCGCTAAGGTAACTCCCATGTTACCAAACGAGACGCTGGACGCCCTGGGCAACCCCACCCGGCGGGCCATGTTGGAGCTGCTGCGGGGGTCGCCGCGGTCCGTGAGGGAGCTCGCGGACGCCTTCCCCGTGAGCCGCCCGGCGATCTCGCGGCACCTGCGCGTGCTGCACGACGCGGGTCTGGTCACGGCGGAGGCGAGCGGGACGCGGCGGATCTACAGCGTCGCGCCCGACGGCTTCCAGCCCGTGCGCGACTACTGCGATCGCTTCTGGGACGTGGCGCTGCGCCGGTTCCAGGTGGTGGCCGAGAACCTGGAGCAGCCGTGACCCTGGTCCGCACCGTGGACGTCCGCGTCAGCCAGGCTCGCGCGTTCGCCGTCTGGACCGAGCAGGTCGGGATGTGGTGGCCGCCGGGACATTCGATGACCGGAGAGGCCGGCGCGCGCATGGCGTTCGAAGGTGGCGTGGGCGGTCGGCTCGTGGAGCGAGCGCCCAGCGGCCGCGAGATCGCTTGGGGTCGGATCCTCAGCTGGGACCCGCCGCTCGGCCTGTCCTACGCCTTCTTCGCGGGCGCGCCTCCCGGTGGGGCGAGCGAGGTCGACGTCCGGTTCGAGGCCGTCTCCGAGACCCAGACCCGCGTCGTCGTCACCCACCGGCCGGGCAGCCTCGCGCGGGAGGCCTGGGCCGGGACGGTCTCGGGCTTCGAGGCGGGCTGGGCCGCCGCGCTTCCTTCCTATTCCACGTTCACCCACCAGGAGTCCTCATGAGCAAGGTCGCCATCATCACGTTCGTCGAGCACCAGAACCCCGTGGACCGCGGGCGCATGGCCCACGTCCTCAACCTCGCCTCGGAGCTGAAGGCCGCGGGGACCGAGTTCGAGCTCGTCTTCGCGGGCAAGTCCGTGGAGTGGCTGCCGCAGCTGCTCAACGCCGATCGCGCGAGCGAGCACCCCTTCGTGCGGAACTACGGCGACCACTTCGACGCGGTGCGGGAGCACGTCGTGGCCTGCAACTTCTGCTGCAAGCGCTTCAAGACGCACGAGGCCGTGGGGGCCGCGGGCGTGCCGATCATCGGCGAGGGCAGCAAGCACATGTCGCTGGGGCGCTACGTCGCCGAGGGCTGGCAGATCATCACGATCTGAGCCGCCTACACGCGGTCGACCGCCCCAGCGGACAACTTCACCCACGAGCTGACAGCTCCTCCCCCAAGTTGGCCGCCCACACACGCGATCGACCGCTCCAGCGGACAACTTCACCCACGAGCTGACAGCTCCCCCCCAGAGTTGGCCGCGCACCGTCCCAAGCTGACGCACCCGCGCGCCCTTTGCGCGAGCGGCGGCCGATGCCATGCTCCGGCGATGCGCCTCCTCGCTCTGTCCGTGATCGCCTTGCTCCTCGGCTGCCCACCCGTCGCCAACGACGACGACGACAGCACCGAGGAGCCGACCCCCTCCCGACCGGGCCCGGAGTACTCGCTCGGTGAGTGCCCGACCCTCGAGGAGGGCGAGCACAACTTCGCCACCGCGCTCGCGGATCGACGCGTGCGCATCGACCTCCCGGACGATCCCGTGGGGGCGCCCGTGGTGTTCGTCTGGCACTGGCTCGGCGGCACCGCCGACCAGATCATGGAGTACATCGAGTTCGAGGACCTGCCGGCCGACGAGGGTGCCATCGTCATCGCGCCCCACTCGAGCGGCAGCCAGTTCGAGTGGGCCTTCCTCAGCCCTCCGGAGGACAACCTCGACCTGCAGCTGTTCGAGGACCTGCTCGGCTGCGCCCAGCAGACCTGGGGCGTGGACATGGACCGCATCTACAGCACGGGCATGAGCGCCGGCGGCCTCTGGACCAGCTACCTGCTCCTGCACGAGGCGAGCTGGCTCGCGGCAGCGGCGCCCCTGTCGGGGGGAGCGAACTCCGCCTCGTACGTGCAACCAGCGCGACGGCTCCCGGTGCTGCTCACCTGGGGCGGTCCCGATGACTTCGCGGTCGGGTACGACTTCAACGAGGCGAACATCACGCTGTCCGGGCTGCTGCAGGACGACGACCACTGGGTCGGTGAGTGCATCCACGACGACGGCCACGTACCGCCGCCGGGCGCCAAGGACTACGTCTGGCAGTTCTTCGCGGACCACCCGATGACGATCGAGGACGAGCCCTACGCCGACGACGTCCCGAGCAGCTTCCCCAGCTTCTGCGCCGTCCCCTGACGTCGACCGTGACCCGCGCCGCGGTCCCGCTGCTGCTGGTCGCGATCGTCCTGATCCGGCTGTGGCCCACGCTGGACTACGACTTCCTGTGGGACGACTC
>ENA-OWNT01003530-OWNT01003530.1-seawater-metagenome-genome-assembly--contig:-NODE-3530-length-14617-cov-9.727166_pt1 | contig 14617 bp, 13 predicted proteins | sample MGYA00238136_ERZ651165 | MGnify/ENA primary metagenome ERZ651165 (study PRJEB26861, sample SAMN08777766) | seawater metagenome | isolation source: coastal seawater | place: USA: Florida | collected...
TTTGCCATTGGGTGGCCCTCCTGAATATCTTGACTGGTCAGTTGCAACGCATTCGAAGCCCCTGAATAAGCAATTGCTGTGACTGAAAGTAGCGCTAAACCCCATTGACGTTTGCTCGATTTCATATCAATTCTCCTAAGCTAGGTCTGTTTCGTTGTCTTATTCGTTGGACCCAGATTACGTAATTAATGGTATGAAGAATTAACAATAAGTATCACATATTAGTTTATTGGGATTATAAATGAGACTTAATGTTTTTGCAGAGATTAAAACTTCAAGTTATGGAGAACGGCAACTTACCCGCTGGATAGCGAAGAAAATGGTCGCAAAAATACGATTTGCTATGGTTTCTATATCTAGATGATCGTTAGCTGAGGACAGTAACCCTGTGAATTTCGACAAAATGCGCAAACTAATATCCGTTGCTATTTTGGCCTTTATGCTCGGTGTGATCACCACGGATATGCGCCTGTTCTTCCCCTACGGACTGTTTCAGTTATCTAAACTCGGATTTGAGGAGATTCGCAGCAAGCTTTCTGGCGAACTACCCTGGTATCTGCACAGGACGGAGCGAGATACTCGTGTTGATGTTATTGACAGAAACGCTGTGCAGCCGGGGCTATCGTTAGTCACTGGTTTAGGGCCACATAATCACTCGCAGGCGTCAGTCATTGATGTGGATGGCAATGTCATTCATAACTGGCAGCTTAATTGGCGTGAACTGTGGCCTGACGCAACGCATGTTGATCAGCATATCGAAGAAACCACGAGGCCTTTTACCCACGGGGTTAAATTAATGGACAACGGTGATCTCGTCTTTAGCCTTGAATATGCCGGATTGTTTCGGGTTAATCCTTGTGGTGATGTGGTTTGGCGTTTCGCCAGAATGACTCATCATTCGATACATATTGATGAACAAGGGGCGTTGTGGACGCTGGGTTTGGACTATGTTGATTCGGAGCCTGAAGAGCTCCCATCATATCAGGCTGGATACTATGATTTTAGCATTCTGAAACTGTCGACTGATGGAGAACTGATGCATGAGTGGCGTTTGTTTGATGTCCTGCGACAAAACAACCTTGAAAGCTTGATGTATATGTCGAGCAACAAGCGAGGCGTTCCTGTTCTTATTGGCGATACACTGCATCCAAATGATGTCAAAATTTTCCCGTCGACGATGAAGCCGGGGGTGTTTCAGCCGGGAGATATCATGATATCAATGCGCAACGTCCACACCATTGCTGTGTTCGACCCGAACATGAAAGTGAAGAAGGTGTTCACTGGCAGTTTCGTTCGTCAGCATGATCCAGACTTTATCGATGGCAATACAATATCTGTATTTGATAACTATACTCATACATATAACTCGCAAGCTCCTTTCAGTAGGATTGTTCATTTATCTACTGAAAGTTATCAACCACTTATACGCTATCAAGGTAGTCAATCGACACCGTTTTTCAGCCACATAATGGGTAAGCACGAGCAACTTCAGAACGGTAACCTGCTGATCACAGAAGCGGTAACGGGGAGGGCGTTTGAGTTAAAAGGGAACGAGATTGTCTGGCAGTTTTACAACGTTCTGCCACAAGGGCTAATAGGCTTTATTGATGAAGTTCAGCGTCTTGGCCCACAGTTCAATCAAGCGTTTTTTAACCAAGCGGTTGAGCGATGCATGGTAAATGAAGACAAATGAACAGTTAAATAGGGCTTGATATGGGTAATCTAAATGCAACAAATTGGTTAGTTGTCGCTGCTGTAATCATGTTTATTCCGCTCAGTGTTGAAGCTTATATTGGTCCCGGCGCAGGATTAACAGCGATAGGAACGTTTGTCGCGTTGGTGCTGATCATTGTCCTCGCTGTGATCGCTTTTGTCTGGTATCCAGCTAAAAGGGCATGGAAGAAAAGAAAAGCAGACAAGAGCATAGATAATGAGTAATGGGTTGGGGCTCTATCTGAGTACAGGGCTATCCGTAGCCCTTTTTTTGGTGCTGATTTTCTGCTTTCAGCTACCACTAAAGGTTCGTCAATTGGGTAATACTATTTTGTCTGTTCTAGTGATGATTGGCGACATCTCATTGAATGATGAACAGAAAGAGAGCCAGGTTCAGTTGCTAACGATTAGGTTGGCAGGCCGATTCTTATTGCTTGTTATCAGTATGGTGCTGGTATTTGCTCTACCGTTTTTATTGATGTACTTACTTGAGAAGGTTGATATTGCGCCGATGGATCAAGTGGTTGATCTGATGGTTTCGCTGCCGTTTTTACTTGTATCTACTCTGATAGGGGCATTGGTCTGGGGTTATGTGAAGTTAACAAGCAAAAATCAAATCAACAAAGTCGGTAAAGGCTTCGAAGTCCGCTATTCAAGGACAGAAAAGGCGTTGCATTTGCTCGCCTTTGCCACGCGGGATATTCAGGCATTTATCTCAAAGTTAGAAGATAAGTTATGGCTCAAAAGCGATTCTGGTTATCAGTCTCAACCGGTTTTTATTACTGCAATGCCAAGAGCTGGCACCACATTACTCATGGAGCTATGTTTTAACACGGGCAGGTTTGCCACTCACACCTATCGTGATATGCCATTTGTATTGTTACCTCTTTTCTGGCGGAAGTTCTCACTGCGCTTTATGAAAAAGAGCAGTGAAGTTGAAAGGGCTCATGGGGACGGTATGTTAGTCAGCTTGGACAGCCCGGAAGCTTTTGAGGAAATCTTGTGGATGACCTATTGGCAGGATCAGTATCATAACCAGCATATCTCTCCTTGGCCGAGTTACAGAACAAGTCGATTTGATGACTTTTTTGCCCGACACCAACGAAAGATAACAACCGCCGCATCTTACCAACAGGAGGCTAAACGCTATCTCTCCAAGAATAATCTCAATGTCGCCCGAGTAGAGTTTCTTCTCAAGATGAACCCTCAAGCTAAGATTGTTATCCCATTCCGACAACCAGCAAAGCATTGTCAGTCACTGTTACGTCAGCATTTAAACTTCCTCGATATACATCAACAAGATGAGTTTTCTCGAGTCTATATGGCTGGCATTGGTCACTTTGATTTTGGTGAGAATCTCAAACCGGTTAACTTTGACCAATGGTTATCGGGTTCCTCCTCGAAGAGTGCCGAAAGCCTTGCCTATTGGTATGAGTATTGGTGTGCTTGTTATCAACACTTGCTTAAGATTGAGTCTGATAGGGTCTGTTTTGTTGATTTCGATAAGCTGTGCCAGCAACCCGAACATGAACTCAATCGGATTGCTGACTTTATCGGTTTAGATGATAGGACGCTGTTAGTGAAACAGGCAGGGCTGTTACAAGCCAGAGACTCGATTCAAGATGATTACCATGGGCTTGAGCCCGAATTGGTAACCAGGATTGCTTGCACCTATGACAAGCTTAAATCACAGGCTACCAAGGAATTGAGTTACCCTGATAGTCAATAAAACTGCCTCCCATCTCCAGTGAACTGCTTTCGATGACCTTTACCAGCCCAGCCGCACTCTCGTTGGTGTCGATCAGGGCATTAGGTCCGCCCATCTCGGTCTGTACCCAGCCAGGGTGAAGCGCGAGTACGGTATAGCCTTGGCCAGATAGATCGTTGCTGAGGCTTTTTACGACTGAATTAAGGGCTGCTTTCGATGAGCGATAAATGTAACCGCCACCGGAGGTGTTTTCGGTCATGCTGCCAACTTTAGACGACAGGCAGGCGATTTTCTTCAAACGGCCTTGTTGCAGGTTAGGGTAGAGGGCTTCAACCAGCTTTAGCGGTGCAATGGTATTGATTTCAAATACTTTTCGCCATTCATCAACATCGGTATTACCAAATCCATAGCCTTTCGGGCCGTAATAGCCGGCGTTGTTAATCAGCAAGTCTATTGTCGGCAGCTGGTCGGCGAGTGCGTTGACTTTTGGGTAGTCGGTGATGTCGAGTTGGTAGCAAAAGAGTTGCTCGTTGGCTATATCCAGCAATGATTGTGACTGGCTGGTCGAGCGGTAGGTTGCATGCACTTGCCAGCCTTGATTGAGGTAGTGCTGAACCAGACTAAGGCCAATGCCACGGTTGGCACCTGTGATTAAAACAGTATTCATCGCGAGTCCTTTTTGTTTTCTGCTCAGCAGCTTAGCAAAAAATCAGCGGTAAATGGATTTTGTTGATTGCCTGATAATCAGTTCCATTGGTGGTAACCGAACTTCATGCTTGTTGCCGTTGAGCAAGTTGAGGATGGATTCCGCGCACACGACACCTATCTCTTCCACTGGCTGACGCAAGGTGGTCAGTGCTGGAGTGAAATAGTATGAGGTTGGCAGATCATCAAAACCGACTACTGAAACGTCTTCCGGGACGCGGTAACCATGGTCGTGAAGCGCTTTAATCGCCCCATAGGCGGTTTGGTCATTGGCGGCGAATATGGCACTAAAATGCTTTTTCGATTCGATCAGTTCTTTGGTTAACTGATAACCAGACTCACTGCTGAAGTTACCTTGTTTGATTAATTTTGTCTGAATCTTGATACCCGCCTCTTGTAGTGCTTTTTTATAACCCACAAAGCGTGCGACAGCATCAGGTTGATTGAGCAGCCCTTTAATATGGGCAATGTTGAGGTGCCCCTGCTGCAGCAAATGCAAAGTCGCCATGTATCCGCCCAGCACATTATCGATATTGATGCTTCGGACCCGTTTACCGATCACATCATAACCAAATGCGACCACTGGCATGGTCTCGGAGTAGTCGAGAATTTGCTTTTCTGTCAGGGTTCCGGTCACGACGATGATGCCGTCAACATTGCTTCTTGCTAAGTATTCAAGGGCGTGAGACTCAAGTTTGTTTTTCCAGTGGCCTGTTGCGATTACCAACGAATAACCTTGCTCGTTGAGTACTTTCTCCATGTCATTTAGAAAACGACTGGTATGTGGACTCTCTGGGTTTTGTACTAAAACACCTATGGTCATTGAACGGGTGTTATAGCCTTGATTCATGCTGTAGTTAGGCTTGTAGCCGAGGGCTTTTATCGCTTGCTCTATCTTGAAGCTCTTATCATCGGAGACATAGGTTGTGCGATTGAGAAAGCGGGAAACGGTGGCTGGTGATACCCCAGCCTGTTTAGCGACGTCATAAATCGACGGCGCCCGGTGTTTTTTTGTTGTTTTCATTAACAGGTGTAACTGTGCAAGCTAGGCTTTGAATATAGATAACAGTAAGCGAGAGCTCAACATTGATAAAACATAAATGAGAGCTCTACGCTGGGGGTTAGAATGTCGCGAGCGAGTTTTCACTCAGTGCGTCAAACAGATGTATCGCATCCAGATCGAGGTAGAGCGTTAACTGGTCGACGTCCACTTCAGCGGCCTGAGTCTCGACCATTAATGGCTGACCCGCGATTTCGGTTTTGAGCAGAATGCTGGCTCCCAGTAACTCCTTGTCTTTAATTTTAACTGGAATAGGCAGTACTCTGTCGTGGTCAACTTGTTCAGCGCGGAGGTGGATGTCGGTAGGACGAATGCCAAAATGGAGCGCAAGATTTTTCGATGCGTGAGCATGAAAACGTTGTGGCAGAGGGATCTGAATGTCACCCAGCTCTACTTGCCAGTTTGCTTCTTCCCCAACCAATTTTGCATCGAGCATGTTCATTGATGGATTACCGATAAACTGAGCGACAAATTTGTTGGCGGGACGCTGGAACACCTCAGTCGGTGTGCCTACCTGAGCCACATAACCATCTTTGAGAATCACGATACGATCAGCCAGCGTCATGGCTTCTATCTGGTCGTGGGTCACGTAGATGGTCGTGGTTTTGAGTTCACGATGGAGCTGTTTGATCTCTTCACGCATGGTGCCACGCAGTTTGGCATCAAGGTTTGAGAGTGGCTCATCAAACAAGAATACTTTTGGTGTGCGCACCATCGCTCGCCCCATTGCAACCCTTTGACGCTGACCGCCGGAGAGCTCTTTGGGTTTGCGATTTAATAGCGGTTCCAGTTCGAGCATTTTCGCTGCTTTGCGCACTTCAATATCAATCTGCTCTTTGGCCATCCCTTTCAATTTAAGGGCAAAAGCGATGTTTTCGTAGACGGTCATATGTGGGTAGAGGGCATAGCTCTGGAATACCATCGCCAGATCACGGTCTTTCGCATCGATTTTATTCATCAGTTTATCGCCAACGAAAATTTCGCCGGAAGTAATGCTTTCAAGGCCGGCCAGCATGCGCAGAGTCGTCGATTTGCCACAGCCTGACGGACCAAGAAAAACCACGAATTCGCCATCGTTTACGGTGAAATCAAAGTGCTTAACCACTTCAACATCATCATAGGATTTCTTGATGTTTTTAAATTCAACCTTGGCCATTACTGGTTCTCCTCTCTGCGTGCCAGTAGCATATTACGGTAGGCAATCGCACTCTGTTTAAGGGTGCGTTTTTGACTGGTGTAATCGACATGAACAATACCGAAGCGTTGCTTGTAGCCAAATGCCCACTCAAAGTTATCCATCAGACTCCAGGCAAAGTAGCCTTTAACGTTGACGCCTTGTCTGATGGCTTTATCGAGTGCTTCTAAATGAGTCTGAAAGTACATCACTCGCTGGTGGTCATTCACTTCACCATCTATGCATTGGTCTTCACCAGCGGCGCCATTTTCGGTGATGTAAAGTGGTGGAAGATTAGGATAACGGTCGTTAAGACGCAGTAGCAGGTCTGTCAGTGCCTGTGGGTAGATTTCCCACCCAATGAAGGTGTGTTCGTTGGTTGGTTGAGGAACCGACTGAATGTCACCATGTTCATCGTAACGAACCACGCAACGGGTATAGAAGTTAATACCAATGAAATCGAGATCGGTGCGGATGATGTCTAAATCGCCTTCAAGGATCATTGGCATATTGTGTGATTGTCGGTCGGTGACGAGTTGAGGATATTCACCTTTAAGAACCGGGTCCATAAACCAATGGAAACCCTCTGCGTCACTATACTCCGCAGCTCCTATATCTGTATCGTTAAGAGGGTAGGCTGGCGTGGCATTAAACACGCAACCATGCATAGAGTTAGGGGCGTTTTTGCGCATGTGAGGAATCGCCAAACCATGTGCTAACATCAGATGGTGAGCAGACAAAAAGCCTTCTCGCTCGCCCTTAATTCCCGGCGCATGAATGCCCCAGCGGTAGCCCAGATACGAAGAACAGAAAGGTTCGTTTAACGTCGCGTAGGAATCGATTTTGTCACCAAAATATTCACTGACCACTTTAGCGTAAAACTCAAACTTATAGGCGGTTTCTCGGTTAAGCCAACCGCCTTTATCTTCGAGATACTGAGGCAGGTCCCAATGATAAAGGGTGACGAACACTTTTAAACCGCGCGCATGGCACTCATCGATAATGCGCTCGTAGAATTCGAGTCCTTGTTGGTTAACCTCACCATCGCGCGGAACAATGCGTGGCCACGCCATAGACAACCTGTAAGCGTCTACGCCGAGCCCTTCGATCATAGCGATATCTTGTTTCCAGAGGTGGAAATGGTCACAGGCAACGTCGCCATTATCCCCGTTATCGACCGCGCCCGGTTTATTGCAGAACGTATCCCAGATTGAAGGGGTACGCCCGCCCAATTGCGCTCCGCCTTCAATTTGATAGGAGGAGGTAGCAACGCCAAAAAGGAAATCTGGGCGTCGTAATACTGAATCTGAAGCAAGTTGGTATTTATTCATTGTTATTTAGTCCTGTTAGCCTTTTACTGCGCCTGACGTCAGGCCACTGATCATCTGTTTCGAGGCAAATAAGTAGGTGATAACCAATGGAAGTATTGAAATTGTGGTGCCAAGCATCACCGCACCCCAAGGTGTATTGGGAATACCCTGCACACTACGCAAAGCTTGCGTGATGACGTAATTCTCTGGCGTAGTCAGAACCACAAGTGGCTGCATAAACATATTCCAGAAGAAAACAAACTGAACGATAGCGAGCGTTGCTAAAGCAGGTTTCATCAGAGGTAATACGACACTCCAATAGGTTCTGAATTCGCCGGCACCATCGAGTTTGGCAGCCTCAAGCAGCTCTTTCGGTACAGAGGCGACCACATGCTGGCGCATAAGGAAAATACCAAATGGTGTGGTGGTGAATGGCAGCCATACCGCAAGAGAGTTATCGAGCAAACCGAGGAACTTAACGATCATAAAGTAGGGGATTAAACTCAGAACGGGCGGGATCATCATTGAGCCGACTAACATACCGAACAACAGAGTCTTGCCTTTGAACTGGTAAACAGCGAAGGCATAGCCGCCCATACTACAGAACAGCAACGAAATCGTGGTACCTAGAAAGGCGATATAGATAGAGTTAAACATCGCCTGCCAGAAAGGCATGATTTCCAGTAGTTTGGCGTAGTTGATCGCTAAACTGTCACCAATTGCAAAACTGATCCCAGAGCCGAAGATCTCAGTTCTGTCGCGAGTCGATAGCAGCGCAGACCATAGAAACGGAAACACAGTCATGATTGCTGAAACAATCAGTATTACCGCTAGCAATGCCATCAACACCTTAGTGAAGATTTCGATACTACGATCACTTGGTCGCCAGCGAGGAGAGTGGACATTTTGATGGTTCATGTTATTGCTCCCCTAAGCCTTTCTTACCAAAAAAGAAGAACTGGATTGCTGTACAGCCAGCGATGAGAGTAAACAGCAGCCAGGAAATCGCCGACGCTGTGCCCATTTCCAGCCACTCCCAGCCAACTTTGTAGAGATACATCGAGATAGTTAAGCCAGACTGACCAGTACCGCCAGTACCACGAGTGAGGACAAAAGGTTCTTCGAAAAGTTGTAGGTTACCGATAATCGTCATTGTTACGGCGAAGAAGATAAAAGGGCGAATCATCGGCAGAGAAATACTCCAGAACCGACGCCATGCGTTAGCACCATCCATTCGAGCTGCTTCAAGAATATCTTTTGGAATTGTCATCAGGCCGGTGGTGTAAAGGACGATGTTGAAACCTGTGTACTTCCAGAACACCATAATAGCGATAGAAGGTTTAACCATAGTTGCATCATCGAGCCAGCGAATCGGCTGATAATCATTGACCCAAGAGAAAGCCCAGCCAAACAGTGAACTGTCAGCCAGTGCAATTAAAGTCTGGTTAATGATGCCGGCATTAGGGGAGTACATATTGAAAAAGATCAGCGAGGCCGCGACCGTCGAAGTGATAAACGGTAAAAAGTAAGCGGAAGTCAGCCAGTGTCTCAGGCGGTCACCAAGTGAGACCAGAATATAGGCCACCGGCAAAGCGACTAAGTGCTGCGCGACACCTGAGGTAATTGCTAACCACAAGGTATTTTTCAATGAACGCCACAACCATGGATCGGTCAGGGCAATGTGGTAGTTTTCAAACCCTACGTAATCCATTGCCGCCAGCCCTTCGACCGGGTTCCATTCATGGAAAGAGAGATAGATAGAAAACAGCAGTGGGAACACCCCAAACACTGAAAAGATAATCAGGAATGGCAGCAGGAACCCATAAGGTGTAAGCGGTTTCAAACTCAAGCGAGAAAAAAGCGACTTACGCTGGGATGTTTCAACAACCTTACTAGCTGCGTGATTCATAGTAGTGACCTCGAGTAAGGAAGGCGGTAAACGCCTCCCTTGTCAGTGAGCTATGGATTAAAGTCGACGCGTACGACGTTTGATCATTCGTTCCGCTTCTTTTAGTGCGGTTCTGATGTCCTTGCCCTCATCGAGCACTTCCATCAGTGCATTCTCTAAAATTATAGAGCGTGCAACGTGGTCACCTTTGGCTGGTGCGACGGGTTTAATGTTTTCAGCGACTTCAGCAAATAACAGGCGTGCTTTCTGACCACCAAGGAATGCCACCTCTTGCTGGAAAAGGTCGTCGTCATAAGTGGTGGTGTTTGCCGGGAAGGCAGCAATGGTTTCGAAGTGTTTTAACTGAATGTCACGACGGGTTGTCATGTACTCAATCAGCTTCCACGCTTCATCCTGATGCTTGGATTGGGTTGGGATAGAGAGGAAAGAGCCACCCCAGCTACCGTAGATACCGTCTGGAAGGTTAGAGACCGCCCATTTTCCTGATGTTTCAGGAGCGATCCAGTTGTTTAAGTGACCTAAAAGCCAGGCACCGGATAGCTGAGTAGCAAAAGTGCCGTTACGGAAGCCTTCGTACCACTCGTTTGACCAAGCCAGAATGCGTGCGTCTAAGCCTTTGTCGCGGATCTCTTTGGCCACTTCGAAGGCGTGGACAAATCGCTCAGAAGTCACCACAGGGTTGCCGTCAGCATCAAAATAGAGTCCTTCACCTTCAGGAACAGTGGTAAAGATAATAGCCTGCGCGACATCGGCTGCCGATGCGATCAGGTAAACATCTTGCTTCTTAAGCTCTTCACCGGCTTTGATGTAAGAGTCCCAATCCTTAATTGCCTTATTAACGTCAATTCCGGCTTTCTCAAACACGTCGCTACGGTAATACATCACCCCCGGACCAAGGTCGACAGGCATACCATAGACGTCTCCATCAGCACCTTTACCTTGTGTCCATGCATAAGGCGCAAAACGTTCCTGATACTTATCTGCGCCATACTGTTCGGATAGATTGACTAAACCTCCTGACGCGACAAACGGACCGATTTTCTCAACATCAACCACAATAACGTCACCAGCGCCTGAGCCCGTTGCTAAGTTAGTGGTCAACTTAGTATGGTGGTCACCATGATTGTTCATCAAATAGTCGACGTTAATGCCGGTTTCTTTCTCAAACTCAGGCAGCAGCACTTTAAGGCTGCTATCGAAATCTGGAAAACCGTCAAATCGAATGTTCGAATCGGCAGCGTTGACTGTCGTAGCAATTCCAAGTGCTGTGACAGTAGCAAGCGTCAGTGTTTTTAGTTTCATCGTCTTGTCCTTAAATGACTTTATTGTGTTCGAGTTGGTTAACTGAGCTGCGTGGCACTAAAGTAGGCGACAGCTTGAAACTCACATCTCGTTTGTTTTTATTCAGGATTTGAATGACCAGTTGAACAGCTTGGGTACTCATTTCCTCGATAGGGAAATTGACGGTTGTCAGAGGCGGAGTAATGTAACGAGCGAACAAGATATCGTCGAAACCAACCAAAGAGATCTGCTCTGGTACTTTGATATTGCGTTGTTTCAACACTTCAAAGGCACCAAATGCCATATGATCATTACAGGCAAATATTGCGCTGAACGGACGTCCCTTTGCCAATAACGATTCCATCGCTTCGATCCCGGACTCTTCTGTAAAACCGGCCTCTGCAACCAATGCTTCGTCGAACAAGATCCCGGCGTTTTGTAACGCTTCGCGGTAACCTTGCAGACGCCCCCGTGCATCGGATTTACACAGAGGTCCGGTGATACATGCGATGTTGCGATGCCCCATTCGCAACAGGTATTCGGTAGCCAATTTGCCACCCAATTTGTTATCAATTTCTATACAGTTATGTGCTAGCTGATCTATCGAACGATTGACCACAACTAAGGCAACCCCTTTATTAACCAGATCGATCAGGTAATCGTCACAAAGGTGTTGAGTGTGGAGAATCATCGCATCGACTTTTCGACCCAGCAGAAACTCGACTGACTCGCGTTGTCCTTGCTCAGTATTCGAGCCAGCTGTGACAACTGCGTGGTAACCCAAACGGCGTAGCTTGCCTTCTATGCTGTGCAAAATACCAGAATAGAAAGGTCCACCAAGCTCAGGAACAATAATGCCAATGCTGCCTGTCTTGCTCGAAGCGAGAGCTTGAGCGATGGTGTTTGGTCGATAACCCAACACCTCGATTGCCTGTTCGACCTTGCTTTTTTTATCAGGACTGACGCGACTGGTGCCATTGATCACGCGTGATACGGTGGCTTTTGATACGCCTGCATACTCAGAAACATCTTTTATTGTCGCCACACTCTGCCTCACATCCTGTCAGAAACCGTTTTCATGCCGATAGTATTTAAGATCCTCTAAAGGTATAGCGTGAGAGAAATCACACTCAATATCTCTCATATTGGCTCGATCTAACAAAGGATGAGGCGCTAGGCAGTTTAAAAAGAGTTCATGAAACTGTTTCATAAATTGGTCGGTAATTAACCATGTGCCTATTTGTATCGCATTTGGTTGTGAATTCGTGCAGCCACAAATAGCAGTATTGCAACCGAGTAACTAACTGATAACATGAACCCAGTTTTGCACTCTGTCTGTACCCATATGATTCCTTTGATATATCACTCGCTCTATTCTCAATTACCTTTACCGGAAGGGCATCGTTACCCGATCAATAAGTATCGACTACTTTATGAAGCGATCGAGCAATTAAGAGAGGGGGATGAGCAATGGCAGCAGTCTCTGCATTATGTGGAACCGGAACCAGTCAATAAGGCGGAGTTAAGCCAAATCCATTGTGGTGAGTATATTGAATCCCTGATATCAGGAGCGTTACCCGCGGTTAAGATGCGTCGGATTGGTTTTCCCTGGAGTCAGGAACTGATTAACCGAACTCTGATGTCTGCTGGTGGTACGTGTGAAACGGTGCGCCAGTCTATTGAACATGGTATCGCTATTCACTTAAGTGGTGGCTACCATCATGCCCATTTCGATTTTGGCAGTGGCTTCTGTTTGATTAATGACTTGGTGATTGCCGCTAAGCGTGGCCTGACTATTGAGGGAGTCGATAAGATTCTGATTGTCGATAGCGATGTTCACCACGGTGATGGCACGGCGACTTTGTGCGCCGATGACGAGCAGATAGTGACGCTCTCTTTCCATTGCGATAAAAATTTTCCGGCCCGCAAACCGGATTCTGATTTAGATGTGCCTCTAACAAGAGACACTGGCGATGAGGAGTTTCTTGCTACCTTTACATCTGTTGTTGAGATGGCGATCAATCTTCATCAACCCGATGTGATTGTTTATGACGCAGGAGTCGATATTCATCAGGATGATGAGCTAGGCTATTTAAATGTAACGAGCGAAGGGATCTATGCTCGAGACCGATTTATGTTTGAACTAGCTAAGCAAAAACAGTTACCTATTGCCTGTGTGGTTGGTGGGGGTTATCGAAGTCAACATCACGAATTGGTTCCGATTCACATGCAACTCATTCGGGCTGCGATAGACACTTATGGATGTTAACAAGGAGTACGCATGGAACATCGCATTCGCGCAGCTGGACTGCTGATTAAGGACGGCGAAATGCTGTTGCTAAAGGTGAGGGACTTCACTGGAGAATACTGGATTCCGCCAGGTGGTGGTATGGAAGCCAGTGACCAAAGTTCCAAAGCTTGTGTGATGCGAGAGTTTAAAGAAGAAGCGGGGATAGATGTTGAAGTTGGAGAACTGATTTGCGTCAGGGAGTTTTTTGAAACTCACACCAATCGCTATCATGCTGAATTCTTCTATTTGATCGACAGTTATCTGGGGGTACCTAATACCGAGAACCTCCGTGGCCTCAATGATGAAGGGTACATCCAATCGATTCAGTGGGTGCCAATTCCACAGTTAGCCGATTTACGTATCTATCCCAAAGAGTTGAAAGACAAGGTACTGGATTTGATCGAATCTGAGCTCTTCTCAACCCACTTGGGTAGCTATGCCCAAGGTCAGCACGAAAACATTAACCTGCTTTAGAGTTCTACCAACTTGAGAAACGAAAAAGGCCGCTAAATTGATAGCGGCCTTTTTACATAATGAGGTCGATAAACAGTTTCGATAACCGATACTGTGCAAGGCTGTCTTACTTAGTTTTATGGAGAGAGTCTCACGTTGTGTTGAAAGCCCTGCTGCTACCAGCGTTATAACTGGACTAAGAAACCCACTGACATCTTTTCTGCGTTGACGTGGAGCCCGCTACTTTAGCTAGATTAGAGGGCAACTAAAACGCAGCGAAAGTTAGTCGGTAGGTGGAGTATGTCAGCACAAGCAAAAGGTCGGGGCTTAATATACAAAGGTGATAGAACGACGACGGGAGGCGTCGTGACATCAGGTGTCGGTAATGTGGCGCTTTTAGGAGAAGGGGTTACACAGATAAAAATGATAGCGACGTGCCCCAAATGCGACAAAGGATATGGAGAAATCATTCCTTTAGAAACGATTGCTGTTTATGTTGATAACGTCCAGGCGGCATTACATCACGATATAGTGGGCTGTGACTGTCCGTTTGGTTCAAATACGCTCATTGCTTCCGCCGGAGCGATGAAATTCCATCAAAGTAATGGTCAGGTTCATGGATTTAAACCCCATGCAAACCCGCAAGAAATGGAAGACGCTTACCTGAGTGTTGCGAGTTCGATAGGCGGAAGTTATTTAGGAGACAGCGGATCCTACTTAGTAAGCAGACGAGAAACTAACAACACTAATACGATACGTAATGGAGAACGATTTAGAAAGTATTTCCCTACGTTACTTGAGCATGAAGGCGGTTTTGTTGACGATCCTGACGATTTAGGAGGAGCGACAAATAAAGGGATAACGTACAGAACATTGCAAGATTTATCCATGAAAGTCCTAGGACTTCCTCCTTCAATTCATTTACTAAAAAGCCTCACAGATGAACAAGCTTATCTCATATATAAAACTGAATACTGGGACGTTATGAATGGTGATGATATCAATGATGAACAT
>ENA-OWNT01003531-OWNT01003531.1-seawater-metagenome-genome-assembly--contig:-NODE-3531-length-14617-cov-4.639752_pt1 | contig 14617 bp, 14 predicted proteins | sample MGYA00238136_ERZ651165 | MGnify/ENA primary metagenome ERZ651165 (study PRJEB26861, sample SAMN08777766) | seawater metagenome | isolation source: coastal seawater | place: USA: Florida | collected...
CCGCCGTCATGAATTCTACAGGCTATACTGCCATACCGCAGTCGTGCGGTGACGCCGTTGACAACGAACGCAACGGCCGTTACTCGCCATCGCCGCCGTCGTCGTGGTCGTTGTCGTGGTCGTTGTCGTGGTCGTTGTCGTGGTCGTTGTCGTGGTCGTTGCTGTCGTCGTTGTCGTGGTCGTTGTCGTGGTCGTTGCGTCGTCGCTGTCGTCGTCGCTGTTGTCGTTGTCTACTGCTTCGTCGTCGTCATTGCCGTCGTCATCGTCGTCGTCATTGTCGTCGTCATCGTCGTTGTCTGCTGCTTCATCGTTGTCGTCGTCGTTTTCTTCTTCTTCTTTGACGTTGATACTATTGCTGGATCTTGGTCTAGGTCGCCATCTTCGATGTCGTTGTCGTTGTCTACTGCTTCGTCGTCATCGTCGTCGTCGTCGTCTTCTTGTTGTTCTTGTTCTTGTTCTTCAGCGTCGTATTGCTGGGTCCTGGTCTCGGTCGCCATCTTCGATGTCGTCGCCGTTGTCGTAGTTGTCTTTCTTTTCATCATGATTGAGTCTTGTTCGTCGTCGTCATCGCCACTGTTGAGCCAACGACGAAGACGAGTTTGACAGTGGCCGATCCAGTTTGAGCTGCTACCTTTCTTTGCAAGTTGCGTCCGGCGTATTTCATTGTTGAGGGTTTTGACCAAATATTGGCCAAGCACTTTGTTCCTTGTTTGTTTGCACGTGACAAAAGGGGAATGTGAGTTGGATTTTTTTGCCGTCTGACGATTGCGAGTGATTGCTCCGGCGATGGGCAATGGCGTATCTGCCAAAAACGCAGGCCCAGGCCGGGAAGATGCGTCTGGCAGAAAGTCAAACACGTCTACTGGAGGAAATGCGGACAACGATGCTCACAATCGGCGCGGGAGCGTGACCAAGGGCGGCAGTATCGCTTCTACGGGCTTGGACGCCGCGGAGCTCATCACCGAAGACTTGGACGAAATCATGGAGATATTGCCGGTTCTCAAAGAAACAGACTTCCGTCAAACTATCCAGGAAAAATATAAGGCAAACATGTCATCAGCGAGGTGGTCAATACCGACAGTGACGATGTTGAAGTTACTTGAAGCTGCAACATTTAAAGAGATGGACAAGAAAGAGACTGGTGTCTTGCATCAACGCGACCTGGAGAGCTTTTTCGAGCGCTGCGGTCACCACGCGTCTGTTGGGACCCAGTTCTTCCTCGCGCTGGATTTGACGAAGACAAACTCACTGTCTCAAGCGGAGCTGCATCGGTTGGACTGGAGAGCGTTTCTCAAAGACCAGAGCGTCATTCAAGCGAAGCCACCAAGTGAGGCGGATAGAGCTGCCAAAAAGGCCTATGAAGTGTCCAATCAGGCTTTGCTTGGATATCTAAAGTTTTGGCGTTCGGGGAAACAGTATTTGCATCATCGAGTGGAAGAAATGGAGAATCATGCCGAATTCGACGGGATCCTTTCTGATCAAGATTTGGCGCAGTGGTCAGACTTGTTTATGCCTCACATGTCTGGATGGCTGCGATATTTTCTTGTGGTCGGCAACGTGCTTCCGTTGGTGCGCGACACGAGCTGGGCAGCTTGCTCCACAGTTGCAACGCTTGAAGAGTCCATCAGCTACGTCATGGGCCATGGACAACAAAACATGGACCTCATAGCTGCCACGATCGGCATAATGCCGCCTCTTTTGTTCGGCCCGTTCACGTCTCTCCTTGAGCAAACAAATCCAAATAGCAAGGGCAAGAAACTACCATTCGATCGCCAGCAGTACTTCAAGTATGTGGGCTGTGGAGTGATCACAGTGGTGGTTGGAATCCTTCTTGAATACAAGAAGAACATTGTGCAGCACAATTCGAAGTTGCTGGATGATTGGGCGATGCACGCTTTGAAGGTACGATTTTCTGCCCCTGTTGCGCTGCAAGTCCTGGAGTAGATGGCTTCGAAATCAATTCATCTGTATGTTTGCGGCCGCATAAATTTCATAGGCTTTGCTAGGAACAAAACCGGTTCCGTTCCAGAACTGGCACGTAAAAACCATGCAAGACGTGGCGGAGGAAGGATTAAGAGTGCTTGCGGATGATGGCGAGCGAACGATTTTTGCACAGCAGAATTTAGGAACGTGTTTGGGAAGCTTAGGGCATGAAATCACCCAAGACACGCACATAAGACTGGACGACAAGGAAATACTTGGACCCGTTGCTCACATCTTCGAAGCCCCAGCTGAAGTCACGTCGCAGCATCAGGGCATGACCATGGAGGCTATGAATGAGTTGTGAGTGTTGCATTGAGTTCGGTGTTGTTGACGTCGACACGCGACTGTTTAACGCATTGTCGTGGGATATGCAGGTATGCGCTCTTGGTTGTGCAATACCTCAATGTTGCAGCCGACAAAGTCTTTCAACCTATTGCAGCAGAAATATCTGCCACTTCCAGCGGAGAGCACTCCGCTGCAGCACCCAAAGGGTTTTCTAGAATGTGAGTGTTGAGAGCATCGAAGGCGCGGTCGCCACATGTGCACATGTTCACGACTGTCTATATTGTTTTAGGCACGTGAAAGTCAACGGGGACTACAAAGACGAGCCGGAACCGCGGGCCTGTGCGAATTTGGATGGTGTTCGTTGTGGTATTGTTTTCAACAACGCAGACACGTTCACCGAAGGGTACAATGCCCTTCGAAACCACAGTCAGCTGCAGCTGCGTAGAGTGAAGAACAACTTCGATCCTGATTTCGATGCGAGAAAGAAAACGTTTGGCTATCGATGCATCCTGTGCAACGCAATCGTGACACATGCACAGAAAACGTGGCTTCAAGTGTTTCGGGAAGCGGAAAAAGAACTCGACGATGTTGCACAACGATTGGCTGGTGTCTACGGCGACCGTTTTGCTGTCGATGCGCTCGCAGTGCTGTCCCGTCTCAGACAAGACGAAAAGTTTCTCAAGCAACCGTTCTGCTATCTTGCCGAAGTCCAGCTGCTACTAGACGACTACATGGACATGAGGCGAAAAAGTCATTTACTGTACAAAATTGTCAGAGCGGACTGTTCTGACTCTTGGGGCCCGCTGCAAGAAGACTTTTCCAAGGAGGCAGTGCTATGGTCATTTGATGTCTAGATTGGTGTTGAGGACGGTTATCGTCGACCGCGGCCGCGGCCGCGACCACGACCACGACCCGCCGTCGCTCTGGACCGACTTCGGCCTCGCGCTGGCTTGCGTTTGACTTTCGGCCTTGACAGCATCCGCGATGTCGGCTACACGGTCACCGAGACAATGTTAGGTAACGATAACATGGCAATCACGAACACGTCTTCTTACTGCATTTGCGGCGGAGGCTGCCCGTGGCGCCAATGCAGTTTGCCGCTGGCGACGGCTACTGCCACTGCCGCTGCATTTGGCACTCGTGCAAGAAGTTTGGCTGCGGTTGATCTTGAATTCTGTGATGTTTGCAGTTCGTGAGACCGACATTCTGTTTCGTGATACGTGCACAGTGTCATCACCCACCTAAGTTGTTGCAGCTCTGCAAAAGCTGATCGTGTCCGCGTACACAGCCGACATATGACGTGCTTATTCCGGGCAGAATGCTCGAACGCTTGAACTTGAATTTGATCATGAAAACCTTGCGGTCGTCGCCTGCTCGTTGCATCTCCCGCGTACACTCGGGACATTGTTGAAGTGTTGGGTCAGCCTGTGTTTCACGAACGTTGTTGCAAACATCACGTTGGGCAATGCACCGATGCACGCAAGCATAATTCGACTCCTCACCTTGAGTACGGCACGCGGGAACCAAATAACTGTGCTGCAAGCCTGCACGGTGTGTTACACACAGTCACTCTCACTCTACAGTTGCACCCTGTTGGGTTCCATCGAATAACTCACCTGGCGGCCGCAGTTGCAGCAAAGGCGAAAACCTCTGTCAGACTGCTTCAGAACAAGATCACCTTTACAGGTGAAACAGGGAATAACTGGTCCAGACGACCGATTCTGTCGCGATAATGAAAAAGGTCAGTGGCTGTAATCGAAGACAGTCAATTACCATGTGGGGAAAGTACCTGATTGGCGCCACAGCCCCGTGGACACTGTTCGATCTCACCACGGTCTGAGGTGGCGCTGAAGAGAGTGGACTGACATTGAGGACACTTCTTGTTTGGCTTGGTGGCGAACGGGTCGCGAAGATAGAATGCAACGTTGAATGAATCATTGCATCCTTCACAGTAAAACAAGTAGGACGGTCTATAGGAAGCACATGGGTAGGTGTGAGAGTAAAACACACATATTGACACCATTGATGACAGGTCGTACTTGTCGTTTCGTCCCGTGCTGGTCGATTTCTTCAAAACTAAATTCCTGTTACAAACGCCACATTTGGGTCGCACTGCTGGGCGAGCGGTTGTATATCCTGCGCCAGCTCCGGCAGATGTCAGGGACCGCTTGACAGCGGCGTACAAATCATCTTGCTGTGACTTCACAGTCATGTAGACTGCTTTCCTACGACAGTGAACAAGTGAGACAACCGCGGAGCTGCAAGCATCCATCTTTTAGTCATCGTACATGTCTTCCAAGCAAGCATGCTTCACAGTATCGGCATCTTTGGATCCATCCATGATGGCTTTGCAGTCGGTCTCCATGTGGGCACGCAAATATGGTTTGGCAAGGCAGCTGTTTCGAGCAAAGCAGAGGTGTGAGAAGGCGGGTAAACGCGCACAACAAACGTCAGGTACCGGCGCACCCAGTCTCATGACTAATTTGGGAATATCCATCAATCAACGCCAACCCAAATTCCGTGGGCACGAAATATTGACCCTCCTACCAGTGGACCGTGATAATCAAACAAGCGCAGTGCAGATCTATCAAGACACAGAAGTCGGTAGCGCACCTTTGATGAATAGCTTCTGTCTTGGATCTTTTTAATATGACTGGCTATCGTCGCATCTGTCCCAATTCCTTCTTTGTCCATGATCGCGATGAGAGCAGCTCTGCATTGTGCGCGGGGTCGCGCGTGAGACGTTTGCGGTGCAACACCATGCCAGCTACGAGGCCAGGTTTTGAACTTACTCGGTCAACAAGGGCGGTGGCTCAGTACGCCCGTCGGTCATGTTGATTGCGGTGGGCAAAAATACCTCGCCTTCATGATACTCTGGTATGACACGGCCTCGCCACCTTTCGAAGGGGCTGAGAACTTCTAAAAAGTTCAATGCCTTGATGGCGAGCCCCCTTGTCGAAAATTTCTCGTCTGCGATATCAATCTCGACGACAGTCTGATGCCCAATCGCATCATCACTGCAGCATGCCAAAAAATAGCGAGTGACGAGTTCGTAAATTCGCTTTTCGTCTCCATCTAAATTCGGTGCTTTCTTCGTAGGGTGGATGGGAGGGTGAGCCTTCACAAATTTTAAAAATGTTGACTTGTCAAAAGCTGCGTGCGCGCGAGCGACATGGCTGCCAGCGAGGACTTTACCTTGTCATTGCGCTGACCTCGGCGTGGAGTTTTGAATTCACCAGCCTGGAGTAGCACGCTCAATTCAAAAGACAACTACGACATTTTCCCCACACAATGACATTTGATGCACTTGCCAGCAGCCTTGAGGCGTAGCTGCCCCACGAGGGATGGTCAGTTTGCTCCCGGATGAGGACATCGAAATCAAAATTTGGAGGAAACTGATCGGTTTCTGTTCGTGGGTAGCTCAGAAGACCACGTTGGTACCTGCGATCATGTTGCGCGTGCGAATTAGAACACGGCGGATGACAGTACACTGCGATGTCATTTTTTTGGGTGCTTTCGTACAGTTTTTCGGCAATGTCCATTGCGACGGACGAGTCAATACGCAACTTCTGCGCAGCTAACTTCTGGAATTCAACTGTTTGCAATGGTAGAGGTCGCCACTTCCGCGTTTCGCTGCCGTGGACTCGCATGACTTTAGCCTGCTCGTGATAATTGGCGAAACGAGGTTACAAGCGTGCAGGAATGATCATCAAATGCTGGACTGGTAGCTCGTACCTGTGGAAATTCAACGCATTCCTCGAATATTGAAAACACTACTACTCTGTCAAAGATACGTTGTCTAGCCCACAAAAACTCCGCCTTCACGATCAAAAAGTACACAAAAAAATGACGATGTATATCAACGTCGATACGGTGGACGGGAGGCCGCAATTTTTCACAGCGTACCTCGCCCTCACGCTTGTCTTCATCACTGGGCACCTTTCAAAGCAACAACGGGTTGTCGCGGTAAGGCACTCTAACATGAGGCAACAATGCGCTGACTGATATCTTCCGAACCTGTTGGTGTTTTACTTGGATGGACCAAAAGTTGCGAGGTTTGAAGTTTTGGCGCATTTTGAAGCGCTCCGCAACGAAGCCGAGCGTCGGAAATTGACAAGGGCCTACAGAGAAGAGCCGACAGCCGTTTGAACCAAGACGCGACAAAAATCTGGCTTGCAGCAATGATTGCTCGTGGATACCGTAGCTGATGACTTTTCCAACATTTTCAAAACGTCCCCCAAGCAACCCTGTGCCCACAACCAAACAGTTACTCACGGCAACCACAATGCCGCCCATGCCAGAGTGTTCACCTGATTGGAAACGCGTGAACACTGCGCCCAGTCGTAGGTCAATTTCTGTCCTGACGTCGACAGCTGCGACAACTTTTTGATTCACCGTGTCAAGGCGACGCAGCGCTCGGTCAATGTCACGCGGGGTGATCGCGGAGAATCTTGCTCTATAAATTTGCAAATTTCGACGAGTTGCAGCACGACAAACGTCGACTACCTCCTGCACCATCATCGCCAAGCGCACAACGTTCAAAGGAGTACCATGGCAAAATGAAACATGAAGGAGGGACATCGTTGATATCAGTCCTGACCTGAGCAATGTTCTCTCCTTCATCGTCGCAATCCAACCATAAAACCAGTGCAGAGCAATTGCGAATTTGTTTTCTTAAGTTCTCAGCGATGTCGCTCTGCTCCTGGTTGACCTACACAAGGTACGGACATGCAATTACCAGTCACGCACAGCGAGAAACGCGACATTCACAGTCTAAGAGGGCACCTCTTTGTGCACTGGGGCGGAAAATAACACGCTTTCGTCCGTTTGCCAACTTTTGTACCTTTTGCCGACACAAGGCGATGTCACTCGCAAACACTTTCGAACGCGCACACAGTGCACCATCAAGACTTACTCTGGTCCAAAACAAAGATTCATCATGTGCCCACTAACGGATGTGATCACCATATCGCATTCTTGATTCCCCAATATTGTGGTCTGCACGTGCCAATTGGAGTTGAAGTGTGAAAGTCCGGCTGTTCGCCGCGGGGCTGTTCCGCGATTGATGACTAACGCCAGTTGTTTAGCGACCGACGGTTTCTCTGCCACACTGAGAACTTTGATTCGCGATGGCATATTGGAGTTTTACAGTGCTGGTGACGCAGAGTTTGACGTGACGCTATACTGTGTGAAAGTGGCACTTGATCATGCACAGATAGAGCTACCCAGGCTGCACACTTGTGCCAGCCCCGAGTGCCGTGTGGCGTCCCGAACCAGCCGGACAGGGGCCACCCAAGCACCAACGAAAATAATACAAAAAAAACAACTTCATCGAAGCAAATCCAACTTTCAACAAAACAATAGTACCGAGCTCTACCGAACAACATCACCAACTCTCTCTCGACAACGGAGCAAGTCTCGTTGCCGTCTCTGCGTCGACGTCTCTCACAATTACTTCACAAATCCACGTCGTCCACTCCGCACCCCCACGTCGTCAACACACACACACACACACACACACACACACACACACTCCGCACGTTCCCGCGCACCACCGCCACAGTAACACGTCCACACGAAGTGTCTAACAAGCACAACAACACACCTTTTTTTGGACACACACAGGTCATCGTCACCGTCGACTGTCATCAGCGCGCGCCCGCGAAGTCGATTTCAAACGAACGACGAACGCCGACGAACGACAACGAACGAACGCTGACGAACGACGAACGACGAACGACGACGAACGACGAACGACGGCCCAGACTCCAGACTGCAAGCCACCCACGCCCCCAATTCCCCGTAATTACCATTTGTAGATACATCAATTTTCACCTATCCACCCACAACAAACTCATCCTTAAATAGGACACACCTACTTCCTCTGAATGCCACCTCGACACCTTCGAAAACATTGTATTCCTTATTGAGGATATATAGAGGTGGTTGTTGGAGGAAAGTAAAGTATCTATAAACAGGATTATAGTGGTTGAGTTCTGCCGGCGGCGGTGGTGGCGGGGCGGTGGTCAGCGCGCCAAGTTGTTTGTTTGAACGAGCGTGTCACGCGCGTGTCGCGCCAACAAGCAATGAATGCCAGCGCGGCGTCGTCGGTCGTCGGTCGTCGTTCGTCGTTCGTTGTTCGTCGTTCGTCGTTCGTTGTCGTTGTTCGTTGTCGTTGTTCGTTGTCGTCGTTCGTTGTCGGCGTCGTTGTTCGTCGTGGTGTCGTCGTTCGTTGTCGTCGTCGTTGTCATTGCGGCGCTGGTTGGGGTTTGCTTAAGCCCCGTTTTTCAGATGTAGTATCGACTTCTTCTCTGCTGTTATGACAGTCTCTTTACACTGATAATATTTACACGATAATACCCAAACCCCCAAACCTATGATACTCAGTTGTGGTGTTCAATTGTTTGTGGCCGGTCACGAGTCACGAACACCAACGGTGAAAATAAAAGACAAACAGAAGAAGAATTGAATTTGTACCCGTTGGCTTGCGGAGGGACATGCGTGCCACACTATGAGAGCGAGTGCTTTTGTGCAAAGTTGTCAGGGGTCGTGACGGAAGTCCTCAGAGTTGCATTGCGTGCAAGTGCGAGTCCGCGGCGCGCATTCCTTTTCGCTCGAAGCTGCGATGCCACACCCGTCGCGTGGCCTAAGTTGAGCACCGGAAGGCACAGACGGTTGGCAATGTGAACTCCACATTTCTTTGGAGCGTTCACACTACGCTCGTGATGGCTTCGGAGTCGCGTTCATAGATGGCGGGATAGAGCTGGCAGGATAGAGCGGGGCCTCGTGGATTTTTTTCGTGAGAGATGGAGTCAAGTCGAGACAACTTTTGTGATGAAAATGCAAGAAGAGAGACCGATAAAAGCTCCGTTCAGCTTCCTCCGGCTAACGTTGTGACCAACCGCCCTACAAATATTGGGGTCGACGAGTCCCAGGACTTGCAATTGTCGGAAGCCGTCGTGGAGGCACTGTCGACAGTTGAGCGGCTGTCGGGAGAATTAGAACAAACTTTGTCGCGCGCGGCTCTGCGGGATAGTCAGCACAATTCTCTACAATCTCAGGTCAGCGACTTGTCGCGGGCGGCTGTGGAAGGTTTACAAAGCTCCGCATCGCGCGAGGGTGAACTGGTGTTGGCACTTCGGCGCGCAAATGACGCGGTCCACCAAATTCAATTCGAAGCCGACAAACGCGAACTGGCTTTAAAGATCAGCAAAAAAGACTTGGAAAATCGTTGCACCTCCATCGTGGAGTCAGTACAGAAACTGCAGGTGCAGTTCTCAGCCGAGCGTGAAGCACGCATACACGCGGAGCGCATGAATGCTGAACTCAGACTAAAAATGCAGGAGGAAGTGTCCGCTGCCAAAGAGGCGGCAAAACACGAGGCTAGTGTTGTAAAAAGCGAACTGGAGATCGAAGTCGATAAGTCCAAGAGCGAGTTGTCCAAACTGAAAAGGAAACTCGCCCATCAGCACCAAAAGTACACACAGGCGCTGGTCGCTAAGTTGGAGCACGAAGCGGCTCAAAAAGTGAAGCAGCACTTGCGTCGGCACGCCGAGGCCACGGCTGACCTTAAGATGGCGTTGCAACAACAAGTTGACTCGGTGGGGCGCTACAAGGCTGAATTGCTTCATTTGAAGAAACTGCATTGTGATTGCACTGCCCGAGCTCACCAACTGCAAATCGCCTTGCACAATCTCGAACATGACCAGAACCGGCGCTTGCAGGAGCAACGAGATCGCCTCAAAGATAAATACAATAACACTGAGGCACTGTTGCGCCGAGAGGTGATGGAGCTTGAAGAGCGGCTGTCATCAACTAATTTCTCTCACGAAAGGCAGGTCACTACATTGAAGACCGAGATTGAATTGGAGCGGAAGCGTTCACAAGCACAGCAAGCGCGACTAGAAGTCCTTGTGGCCACTGCGCGACAACAGGCGCAAAATGAGATAGCGGCAATGCGAGAGCAGCTGCAGGCCCGATTGAAAATTGACCGGTAGTGTGAATCTGTTGCAATTGCGTGCCACAATATCCACCATGCGGGATGTTCTTCAATAAGACGGGTTGTCGACTACAAGTACTAGTGTAATAAATTATATGGTGGCTGGGATTCTTTGTTTGTGCCGACCTGCTTGGTGTTGTCGTTGTGGTCACCTATGGTGTTTTTGGACGCAGACATCGACGGTGAAGAGGACAAATCCTATCTGGTTGTTTCAAGTACTCACACGGTAACAACATCGCCATATCTGTAGTGCCCAGAAGGCGTTCTGCGAGGTGACGTGGGCAGCTGGAAATTCTCTGATGCAGGCGAGCCACCATAAGATGAGAGCTCGACCTCAACTTCTGCGGCTGCCCTCGCTTGGCGTTCACGCTCGGCCTCTTCTGCCATGCGCTTTTCTCTCTGCTTTTCCGCCCAAGACATTGGTCGGCAGTTGTTGGCGAGGTGCTCATCAGCGTTGAAATCGACAACGCCATCCTTGCCGCCCGCACCGCTGCTTTTAGCTTGCACATGTCGAAACAGGCGAGCCACAATCCGGTTGACAAATCGATCAGCATGCGCTTCAGGCGACAGCCCTGTTCGCAGTTCCTCGACTAATTCTTCTTGCGATAAAACTGTTGCTTCGGCCAAATTACCATGGCGCGGAACTTCATCGCGATTCTTCTGGCGCAAGATCCGTTGTCGTAGTTGCGAGAAACAACCACAAAATGCAATGGCCTTTTCTCGTTTGTGCAGAGACTGATCGTAAACTTGCATGTTGACATTCCACTGGCAGAAGACATCATCGAGCCCCACATGTACCGGCGTCGCCACGCCGTTCACAGTTGCTTCAAAAGCGGTGTTAAACAACATGCTGCCTTTGGAGTTTTCTCGCTTCAACTGCATTTGCGTTTCGAGCTCAATGTCGGCCTCCGTGCAAGTTCCACGCCTGATGCGTGCGCGACGGGCCTCCGCGTCTAAGTATTGCTCTAGAGATACCGACGCACTCTTCCCGAATGACATCGTCAGCGAGTAGTACGTGTGCTCGAACGCCTCCAAATAACCGACGTCAGCAACAAGCTGCGCTGACAGTGTTAGAGCGTCGTCTTGCTCCGTCAACATGGAGAGTTCGAAATCATTGTCAAGCACAATAGTGGCCGGTCGGTGGTGGCACTGTTGCCACCATTCGGTGTCAGAAGTCTTATTCACGGGCGACTCACGGCTCGAATCCGCTCCTCGGCGTTGCCTGGGACTATGGGGGACATCAGATAAGTTGACTTTCTCGAATCCACAGAAGTAGTGCTTGCCACAGTGTTGACACACAGCAGCCTGACCAAATTTGAGCGGGGGTGTGTTACGCCCAATTATTCTACCGTCCAGCGAAAACATTGCTTTGATGGCCGTTGAAGGGGGATGCGGGTTCATATGCACAATGAAGTACTGCTTGAATCGCAACCCGGTGTGCACTAGTTCGTAGCATCCGAGGATGCGAGGCAACAGCGTTTCGGGATTACTCCGCACGTATTCATCATAAGGCTCACGACCTCCACCCTTCCCGCCATGCTTGTTGTAGCGTATCATTTTCGTCAGAGCGCGGAACTCATCATCACCCATCGCGTCGATCAATATCCGGTCGTCAAGCGACGAGAATCTGAACACGCTCTGTAATTGTGCGGGGTACATTTGCCAGCGCCGCTCTCTGAGGTTGTGATGCCACCGCGACATTGGTCGACAAAACCGAACTTGGTTGAAAAACATGTTCACACCGCGCAAATGCCGGGAGTCTGTCAAATAACTATCGAGGCCGGGATCGTTCGGACTGCCAGTGAGGCCGAATTCAGGACAATACACGGATCCCAGCAAGAACTGACGCATTGGGCGAAGGATGTCTTCATGTACCGCACGGAGCGTAATTTGTGGCGGCGACGGCTTCTTGCCAGTTTCGACCCACTCCTCAATCGGGAGCATGGTGTCCTCGTCGAGAAGAATGGGATCCATTGGCGATGCTTCACAGCAGGGAGGACGGTCACCGCTGCCATTCTTTTGGGCTTTCGCACGAGCAGCTGCTGCCGCCGAGGCGGGGCGAGTTCGGTGCGGTAGTTGTCGCAGGAAACCTGGGGCATTGTCTTGCTTTTGATCGGTGTCGCCGTTTGACGAGTACCTCGCCACCTGCGCCCTGAATGCCGCTACATCAAACGGCTCACCTTCCAGCTCAACGATAGACTCCTCATTCACAAAGATGCCATGGAGTGGTTTGCAACTAAAGTATTGATGACCTTGGATGGTGCCGTCGTTCCGACCTGTTGCTGAGTTCAAGTCGATGCCGACCCAAGTACCTGCAGCGAACGAAGTGGGGCCATGGAAGCGCACGACTCCTCGTTCGTAATCTTTGCTGCCACGATTGACCAACACACTCTTCCCCAGCAAGGTGGGGCCGTCTTTCGAGGCTTTGGCTGGTGCGTCCGGCCGTGCAATGCGCGCACGTAAACCAATGACTCCAACCGAGGGTGATTGTGCTGCCAGGAAAGCAATTCCCTCGCCCAAAATAGCACCGATAGTATCCGCGAGGGCTTCGTTGTTGTGAGGCGCGACGGGGAACAACGCGTGCCTTGCTTCATCGGTTTTCTTCACGAGGACAACGGCCTTTGGTAGGCACAATTTCCACAAGCAGCAGGTGTATGTTACGAATGACGTTGGGTACAGAGACAGAAGTTGCACGGTGCCTCGAAGGCTCCACAACAGCAGCGCAATGGCGACAAATGCAGTCCGGATGTCCGACGGAGCCACTCCGACAACTGTGGTTTGACCCCACATGGTGAACGATGTCGCTCGAAACTCCCAACCCGCGAGTACACCCACACAGCCCATGGTGAGAAGCCGGACCGTCATCTGCGTTGCAATGCATCCGCCGTACCCTCGCACAAGCATTTTGCGCGGCTGCATCATTTCCGAAAACAGCTTGGCGTTTGCCATCAAGGCGCTATTGGCGTGGTTTGTGTGAGATAGCGTATAGAGAGACGGTCCAACGGAAGCAAAGGCAATGATGATGGCGACGTCAAAAATGGCAAGCGCAGTGAGAAGAAGTGCTGTGCCTCCATCGCTTCGCACAGGTGCACCAATGGGGGCGTCATAGCTCACTGCACAGGCACCGAAGGGAAACGTTCCAATTGATGTTGTTGGCGAAGACACAACACCACCGTAGTACGTCGCGAAGGCGCCAACTGCTATGATGACGTAGCAGGTCGGTTGAAAAATGTAGTACAGTCCTAGGCGGCAGCATTGAACTCCACGACCGAAGGGACTGGCGCTGAAGCTATGCACGTCAAACGCCAACAGGACAAAGCACGTCTCCGATCCACATAACGCTGCCACTAGGAGCGCACCGAGTATCGGGAACGATTGGCAGAGCTGGAGAGCATTGACGTCTGGTGACAGAGACGAATTCGATGCCAACCCCGGCGCTGTCAGAAAATAATTCGCAAGAAATACCACTCCGAAGATCAGCTCGAAGAGGCCCTGAGCAAAAACCAAGGAGAACGGGCTTTGCATGAGTGAGATGTGCCGCAGAGGGAAAGAGACCACAATGAAGAAGCTGCAGAGCACCGAAATGCTCGCGCAGATGCCCAAAACATACGAAAATTCAAGCGGCAGAGGCGTGTAGCCGCCCAAGTTTGCGCCGCTCTCGACAGTGGTGGAATTCATCGCAACAACTTGCCAACAGCTCCTTTTGCACTAAAAATTAGCCTCAACTCAAGGAAGCTGGAAGCAATATGTCAAGACCCATGTTTGACTGCCAAGGGTGAAGTTTAGCTCTCCCTAGGCATGGGCAACGGGGAGCCGCCCGTTGCACTCATCAAGATGACTGCAAATGTGTCTGTCGGGTTTTGGCGACTTTGGGATAATTTGCGCCGCGCGAAAAAGTGATCGTCAAGCAACAACCACAACGAGCAGACAAACCCCAACGACAAGAAACAAGAAGCAGTTAACGACGCAACAAACGTTTGCCCGTAAATCCATCTCACCACGCCACGCAACGAACGAGTTAACTGTGGCACCGTGGAAAATCGCGAACGAGCGCACTTCATAAAGTACACAGACTATCCACGAACTCGTCAAACTCACGACAGCAATGCTAGAATGCTAGCATGGTAGCAACAGAAGGTAACGAAGTAATCCAGCGAACGAAGTGGAGGAAGGAAGGAAGGAAGGAACTGAACGAAGCGAACGAAGGAACGAATGGAGGATTTGAACGAATGGAGGAAACGAACGAAACGAACGAAACGAACGAAGCGAACGAAGCGAACGAAGCGAACGAATGGAGGAATTGAACGAAACGAACGAAACGAACGAAGCGAACGAAGCGAACGAAGCGAA
>ENA-OWNT01003532-OWNT01003532.1-seawater-metagenome-genome-assembly--contig:-NODE-3532-length-14615-cov-5.494360_pt1 | contig 14615 bp, 7 predicted proteins | sample MGYA00238136_ERZ651165 | MGnify/ENA primary metagenome ERZ651165 (study PRJEB26861, sample SAMN08777766) | seawater metagenome | isolation source: coastal seawater | place: USA: Florida | collected...
GGCACAGTTTCCGGACCTTTCACCTGCTAATGGCTACGGTTTGGCACGTTAGAGTTATTCTAGTCTCCGACTATTTTTGCCTATTTGCTCGCTTTTTAAGCTTAGTGTTCCTCCAGACGCTTCCGCTGCATTCGCACGTCTACGATAGCACCACCTTCTGGTGGACTCGTCGACAGGTTCTTCACCAGCCGATATCCGTACCTGGGTCTGTTTGAACAACACTCGTACTAGTGCATAGTGGTTAGTACTACTATTCGTGTGCATAGTGGTGCTCGAGCAGCAAGCCCAGGGTGAGGCAACTTGTTCTCGCAACAACCATCATTAATTTGAGCAGAGGAGAGGCAGGTGGATGCAGTAATAACAGACAAAATTGAGATGCCATGGCACCACACAACTCCTACAATTGCGTCAACAGCGCACATTGCGTGGACATAACACACACAAAGGACTACAAATATTACCATACGAACACTCAAGAGTTGAAAGAACAACCACAGTGCAATGCAGATTTCGTGAATAGTGGCATTACTTAGTCGTGATCACTTCGACGCAAAGTTGAGATACGATACGTAGCTTCACAAGTTGTGGCCCTCTGATCCAACCACAAGTGCGCTTTGACGTGCTCTTTGTTCTGCGAGCATTTGCCGCCGCCGTGTCCTTCGCTGTAGAATTACGTTAATCGCTGCTGGCGAGAGCCGACCAGGACGTCTGTTGATGCGTCGCGCTTTTGCGGCTGCTTGCTTCGCTGCCTTCATCTTCAGTAACGCTTGCAACTGACGGACTTCCGTCCACGTTACGTCACGTTGGCCTCGGCGACCTCTCGGGTTGATCCGGGGCACCAATCCGCTACTTGATGTCGCAACGCGCGAAGAATCAGACATGGACGTGGGACCTGCAGTCCTCTTCTTCCGTGTACGCCGGGCCCCTCGCCGTACCACCGGTATGATCCTGCTTCGAGATCGTGTTACGTTGAGCACTGGTGTTTGAGGCGTTGGCCGCCGCGCTGATGATGAGTGATGTATACTAAAGCGCTCGGCCTCCGGCTCTTCTTCTAGTGCAACCAAAGGTTCCACACGCCGCCGTTTAATTGACTCGACCGGCTCGTCCTTCAGCAACACCTCCTTTGCCTCAATGTCTCCCTTGGTTCGAGCCATCTTGCCCAACCTGCGCTGCAGTTTCAGTACCATCTCCTCTGCCTGCCGGAGCTCCTCCTCCGACGCGCCGTCCGTGCTGCGAAGAACCGCCAACAAAGCCTCCAGTGCCGCCAAAGCGTTTCTGGTTCTGAACTCCCGCTGGTCCAAGTCAACCTGCTGCAGGTCCCACTCTTTTAATTCTGGAGCACTCGGCCGGGCGATCGCACGTCGAGCGGATTGCAATCGTTGCTTGGCCGCGAGAATTGACTTGAGGTCGATTTCACACTGCTCCTTGGCCGCCGTGTTCTGAGCAATTTTGTCTTCGATGGCCGACGTGTTGGCACGCCCAGTGTCCAAAACAAATTTCAATGCTCTGGCCCTGCCAACCGCGGTGTTCAACTTGCGCGATGCAGTCGACATCGACGCTTCGACGTGCTCGCGCTGCTTCACTAACTCACGTTTTCTTCGCTTCTTTCCCCTTCTTAGCAACGCCGAGCTCACAAGTAATTTGGCAAAGATTACCAACAGTGTGATGGCGGGGTCTGTCAAGAACACTTGCAACGCGAAAGACCTGCCAACGTCGTCCATCCACAAAAGACTTTCTGACTCGTTGAAAGTGCCGGCAAGAAGGAAGCATATCCACAGCGTGAATGCCGTCACCACCGCCATCACAGCCACACTCAACACCGCAAGCACATGCCGGTCGGCCCGATGCCCTTTGTACCAAGCTCGAAACTCAAAGCTTCGTGTTGAGCGACATTCTCGCATGGTCTGTCGCACACGTCGTTGGAAAGTCACAAGCCGTGTTGTTTCATGTGGCTCTAACGCCGGCAGCTTCCGATCATTGAGGGTCTGCTGGTTGCGTGAAGGCATTTTCACGCGACAGCAGAAAAAGTGCAGCTCCGTGGAAACACTGGAAAGCGCCTCGCTCGCGTTCTTGGCAACAGACGACGATGGTGGCAGCGTCAATCCAACCCACTGCGTCAACGCCCGCGCCATAATTTCTTTCTCTGTCCGCTGTCGTGGCGAAGGCTTCCAGCAACTCACCCTCCTCATTTCCCGTTTCAACAACGGCACCGGGGTCGGTGTGAAGCTAGAAATGGAATTCACATTACTGACCATGTACGGCAAGAAGTGCTGCACAGGCAGCAGCAGCAGGTTCGTCAGCATCGCGCCAACTAGAGACGCCCACAGCTCAACGAGAAAATCGTCTCTGGTCTCCTCTTCCGGATCAAACAAGAAGGCAGACGACACAAACGTCATCAGGATCGCTCCAAACAACAGCATAGCCTTATCAGCTCTCCCAAACACAATCGCTTCGTGGTCCCAATGAAAGAGGAGCCCGAGCACCGCATTGCTAGTCAGCACCTCGAACACTAACAACTTCACTGTCTGCGCACCGGACACCCACTTGCGCAATATCGCCTCGTATTCACGAGAGCCGATGGTGTTAGGCTTGCTCAACTGACCTTCTTGCTCGAACACAAGTGCAGCCCGCTCCACAGCGGCTTTGCGGCCACATATTTTAGCGATGGTGATAACCAGAATGAACGCGACAGTAACCCCGCCGACCAAGGCCAGCAGAGACATGTTGATCTCTTCGTTCGGGTCATCAAGGTTAACGGTGTTCAGTTGGCTGAGGCGCCCTGCAAAAGAAGAAAACTTTGTTTCCAAGACCTTGGCAGCCTCGGAGTCGTCACCTACACTAAACAATGTGAAGTGCGAGCTGGAGCAGATGACGTGTAATGTCAAGCTGCCGTCCAAGGAGAGCCCCATCAAAACTACTCCGCGATCACTCCACACCGCATTTGTCTCGTCAAAATATTTGCACGATACCGCTTTGCGTGCCGACTCGATGTATTCAGTCACCGCGATCGCCACTGGAGTAGCGTCCGCAACGTCAACCGCTTCCCCAACGTCCTCGTCGCTGTCGATGTGAAAGCCATACACATTTGAGAGCAGCGAAGTCTCATCGGTGGAGTTGATCGTCGTGTTCCAGTGCGACACAGTGGCTGTGGATAGTCGTTCAACCGACGTTGTTAGCGAAGCTCTGTCGGTCCGAATGTTGACCACGGTCTCCGTCGAACTGCATGACAACGAGAACGTATCCACTTCAAATGTGGACACCTCACTATTGGGGAGAGATCCAGCCTCAAGCGTGACACAAACCGAACTCAAGTAAGCATCGAGGTCCGCAATGTGGTTCAGCGCATGTGCTTCTGAGCTGGTAGAGCCACCATAATCGTCAACAGTCCTCACATACAACTCGAGCATGCGCTCTGCGGCGTCCAAGAGCCGCTCGCCGACCAGATCGATCGCGTTCAAAAGCCCGGACGCCACGCCGGCCTGCTGGAACTCATGAAGAATCAAGATGCTGTGCGACGCTGTGGTTACGTTGCTCTGGATCATTTCCACAAACAGCTCGAAGAGGTCCTGCAAGTCGTTCACGTTGCTCGCCGAGTCAATGCCAGAAATGAACGCAGCCACCACCTGTTCGCTGTCGTTCAAAAGCTGAGAGGCTTCCTGCAAAATCACCTGCGAAGAAAACCCGCTGCTCTCGACGTCCAGCAAGGGGCAACTGTCGTTGCACGTGGTGGACGACATATGAGCGTTGGTGACAACAACTTCAAGAGCGAACTCCCTTGTGCTGGGAACCGCAATCCGAATGCTCTCTGACGTGTCGGACTCGAAGACATAACTCCAGATCCCATGCGTGTCCGCGATCCAGTAGTCGTACGTCAGGGGCGAGATGTCGCTGGCGTTTACCGTCACATCGAACCAATTCACTGCGGCCGACGCATTGACGAGGACCACGTCGATGCCATGCAGCTGCGGCGGTGCAGCGAACTGCAGACCTTCAAGAGTGGCCTCAACTTGCGACTCGTCCTCTAACGTGATTGTTACGCGGAGAGTGTACAGCCCCTCTGAAGTCAAGCCGCGGACGTTGCGAGGAATGAAAGACGTGGCCGCCTGCTCTCCAGTTTCTTCCCAGACGATGCCATTGGATTCCAACGTGAACTTGTACTGCACCGCATCTGCATCAATGTCGCCAACAACGATCAATTCACGGCCCCACGCTATTGTTCCTAGAACCTCGTCGTCGGAGCATGGATAAAAGTAACAGGCTTGTATGGACGCCAGAGGGCCTCCGTAAGTCGTGTCGGCGTCCACCGTCGTTGCACACGGCTGACCACCATCGCCACCGCAGTCAATCAAGCTGGTGGTTGTTTCCACCACACCGGCGAAGGTAGTGGCCTTGGACATTTGCTCCATCGCGACCATCACAGCGGATAGTGTCGCATTGAAAGCATCCAAGGAGGACTCCAGCTGCTCTATGTGCTGCTGCTGCTGCTGCGCCGTGGTGTTCAGCGCTATGATCGTGGTTGCCTGACTTTCGATGGTTGCCTGCTGCTGTTGTGCCGTGGTGTTCAGCGCTATGATCGTGGTTGCCTGACTTTCGATGGTTGCCTGCTGCTGCTGTGTCGTGTGCTGTTGGTCATCGAGGTTGAATTCAAGGAGTTCAATACGCCCTTGCTGTTGCTGTGCAGTCGTATTCAGCGCTGAAATGGTGGACGCCTGGCTCTCAATTGTGCTCTGTTGGTCAAGCAAAGTGCCAGTCAAGTTGTCGATTTCGGACTGCGCCGAATTAACATGACCAAAGAAATGCGTGCTGAGTCGCGAGATTTTGACGTCTTGTGTAGTGACGTTGTCCACAAGCCACTCAATCTGCGACGAGTGATTGCTGACTACGCCGTCAAGATCGTTCAGCTGATGGCGGTTTGCGGTGATGTTAGTGCTGGCAGCTGTCAAAGCATCTTGATGGCTTTGCAGAGTGGTGTTGAGTGTGCCAACATCATCAAACAATTGAGCCACAGTCAAATTGTGGGTCAGGTTGCCACGCAATGACTCCAATCCGTCATTCACTTCGCTCACTGCAGATAGCAGGAGGGAGTCGTTCGCCACGAGGCCGGTAATGACAATGCGATCTGCTGCAACACCAGCTTCGAGTGCGTCAATGGACATCCGGTTTGCCGTCACATTCAATCGAGACACCGTAAAGTCGAGCAACTGTAGTGACACATTGACACCGTCGATGGAGTCCGCGAGGGCCACCACCGATGTGTCCATTGCAGCCACGTTCGTCTCCAAGGCCCCGACTCCGCTGTTCAAATCGGCCAACTTCAGCGCAATGTTCGTTCCATTCAGATCGGTGATGCGCGTGTGTGCCTCCGCTAACCCAGACGACAGCGACGTGACGTTGGAGACAAGTTGGATGTCCATTGTCTGCAAGTCGGAGATGTCAGTTTCCAACCTGCTGATATCATTTTGGTTGGATGTCACCGCACCATTGACAGTGTCAACGGCGTCGTTGAGATCCTGAATGTCGTGCCACAGTCCAGAAACGTTGGACTGCAGCACACTGTCGACGCTCTGCAACGCTGCGACGTCCGAACCCAAATTGCTGATGTCACCTTGATTGGATGTCACCGCACCATTGACAGTGTCAACGGCGTCGTTGAGATCCTGAATGTCGTGCCACAATCCAGAGACGTTGGACTGCAGTAAACTGTCGACGCTTTGCAGGTCGGCGACGGTCGTCGCCAACAAACTAATGTTGCTATCGTGCGCTGCGACGTCGCCATTCAACGAACTGATGGCGGCATCCAACGCACTGATGGCGGCCTCGTTTGATTCTTGGTTGGTCGTAACAGTTCCCTCTAGTTCATTTATGTCTGCGCGGTGGCTGGTGAGGTTGTTCGAAATCGTCACCAACCATCGGCTGTGGGCACTCGCGTTGGCTCGGACGGCATCAATCAACTCAGAATGCGCATCCAGGTCGGCGCCGTGCTGCGTAATAATGCTGTCGACGCGGTCCCCGTTGAGGTAGAGCCAGTCGTTCGCGCAAATAGTGAGGGTGTTGTCACCGTGACTGGTGCAACTGGTGTTCGTGAAGCTGAAGACGGCAGCACGGTCGTGCGACACCGTGCCGCGGTTTCCCAGGACCACGGAATCCGCGCCGAGCGCATTGTTGTCGTTGCCCCCGCCGACAAAAGAATGTCTTCCCGTCGCCATATTGGACTCACCGCCAGCGACAGCAGAGAACGCACCGCTGGCAATGTTGTGTGAGCCACCAGACACGGTGGCGTACGAGTTGGTGGCGGAGTTCATGGAGCCTCCCGAGATTGCAGCCCCGTCGTCGACTGCGCGGTTGCCGAGACCGCCTGCGACGGTGGACACATTACCGGCAGCGGTGTTGGACGAGCCACCGCCGACGAACGAGCTCGTGCCTCTGACGGCGTTGGACCACCCGCCGACGACGCAACTGTTGTTGCCAGACGCCAAGTTGCCATGGCCACCCACGAGTACGGAATTAGGTGCCGAAGCTCTGTTGCCGAAGCCACCTCCAACGACAGCGAACGATCCCTGAGCGGTGTTGCTGGATCCGCCGGTGATGCCAGAGTAGTCGCCGCTGGCGGAGTTGAATTCTCCCCCAGCGATAGTCGACACACTGCCGCTAGCGTTGTTGCCCGCGCCACCGGAGACCACAGAGCATGCACCGGAGAAATCGTTGTCGTCTCCGAAGCACGCGTTGTCATTCTCGGTGAGGTCGACCAAGTTGCCGTTGAGGAAAAACGAGTCTTCACCGCACACTTGCACGTTTCCCTCCGCCACGGCAACAATGTGAGCCAGGACCACCAGCCACGCGAATGGCGACGGCATCATCCGTTGGAGCATTCTCCGCGCGAGGCGCCGTGGAAAGGGTTGGAGATCGAAAGCGGCGTCGACTCGGCGCCCCACGCTTGATGCGCTGGCGCGGTCGGCCGAATGCGAGTCACTGGTCAGTCAAGCAAAAATTACTTTGATTTTCTTTCCGTCTGTCTTGTCCTGCTCCTCCTTTTGGCTGCCAATGCGCACAGCGACCACAACCAACCGCGGCGTCGGACGTCGCGCGAGAGGGAGAGGGAGGAGGATCGAAGGTGAAGCAGCGGCGGGGAGATCGTCATCGACTTCCCGTGATCGCGTCCGTGATTGTGTCCCTTGGTTGTGTCCGTGGGTCCCGGCCGTGAGTGAGTGCATGTCAGTGAATGCAGTGTCCGTGTGATTGGCGATTGGTGGTGACCATCGCCGACTCGCCGATTGCGGTAGCTGCTGATGACTGCGGACCCCACCGAGTGCACGCCAAGGGATGCGACGTCCGCGTGACGACTGACGGTAGACAACTAACTGATGAACGACGACTGGCCGGTGATGGCGACGAACTGATGACTCGCGAAGTGAAGCAGTAAACGACTCGACATCTCGAAGCTCATCAACTCAAAGCAAAGCGAACAAAGCGAGGCGACACGAAGAGAACCAAGGCAACGAACGAAGGTAGCGAAGCGAACTACGATCGCTGTGCAGTGACCCGACCACCGATCAACCACCGATCAACCACCGGTCCACCACCGATCCACCACTGATCCACCACCCATCAGCCACCCATCAGCCACCCATCGGCCACCGATCGACCACCGTTCGACCATCGACAACATAACGACCAGCGTTCGACGACGAACAAGCCACCGACGGCGAACAAACCAACGACGACGACGAACGACGACGACGACGAACGACCACCGACACCAAACAAACGACGAACGCCGAACGACGAACAACGACGAACAATGAACGATGAACGATGAACGACGGACGACGGACGACTGTGGGCTGTGGGCTGGCTGTGGGCTGTGACAGCGGACGGTGCGTTACGGCTTACCATACAGCTTGCTGACTTGACGCTTGACTATGGGCTGGCTGACAGTGCGGTGCGCATGGCATTGGCATTGGCATTGGCATGCGCGGCCAGCAGCGACGCAGCGACGCAGCGACGCAGTATCGAGTAGCGAATGAATGCTTCCGTTCGTTGGTTCGTTCGTTCGTTCGTGCGGGCGAGCGGCGAGCGGCGAGCGGCGATGACGAGGGATGCAGGAAGGAAGGAAGGAAGGAAGGAGGAAGGAAGGCGCAAAACACGTTGATGATTGATTGATTGATTGAGGAATGGTTTCATGGTTTCAAAAGAAAGGAAAGGTCCCCACGTAAATGTGCCATAAATGGATCCATACTTCCCGGGTAGTCTATACCCGGGTCGATGGAGAGATGGCAGAAATGGTGAAATGGGAAATGGTGAATGAAAGAAAGCGCGAAGCGCGCATGAAAAAGAAGAAAAGAAGCGCGAGAATGAATGAATGAATGGAAGTGGGGTGGATTGGCATCCAAAAGAAAGAAAGAGGCGTCGGGGGGCAGGGCCGAAGGGGGGCGGGCCTCCTGTCAATAAAATGCAAAATGCAAAAGGCTCCAAATAAATTCATACCATCAATGAATGAATGAATCCAATGAGAAAGCGACAAAGTGGCACAGTATAGTTATACAGAATCCAGAGCACAGTAGATTATCTTTATGGCCGCCACAAAGTTCCCTTCTCTGCTGTGTGTTTATCATAGGCGCTGCCAGCCAGCCCACCGCCCAGGCCACGCCAGGCAGGCCAACCGGCCCACAAACATTCCACACTCCACACGAGCCACCAAAGTCTGCGAATCTGCGAATGAATGAATGTCTGCTTTCTCTCTCTGCTCTCTGCTCTTCAACCCGGGTTTCTTCTCTCTTCTCAGGACTTCGCACTTTATGCATTGTCAACTCACGCAACGTGCAACGTCCTCTGAGGCCCCCCTTTTGCGGCAGAACCATTTCTTCCTCGTTCGGGAAAGTAAGTAATCAATGGTAAAGTCTCGGATTGAGATACTGTAGATACCCCGTAAGCAAGCAAGCAAGCCAGAAACAAAACACTCCTCACTCACTTGCGACTTGCGAGCAAAGAAAGCAAAGAAAGAAAGAAAGAGCCAGTGGACTGACTGACTGACTCTGACTGACTCACTGACTCTTATTTGTGCGAGTTTTCCGCAACTGCTACTGCAACGTTTCCACGGCAACTCTACCGCTTTCAAACCGTTAAATCCGTAGTGTGGATACATTTGCAACACCACGAACGAAGCGAACGAACGAACGAACGAACGAACGAACGACAATACCGATTACATGGTACCTAGGTACACACATCGTAATCCCAGTACTATGTAATGTGGTATAGATGCATGTATAGTGGCGGTGGAAGCGTCAACATGTGTTAATACCGGAATCAATAGTACTACTAGTACATACAATGTACTAGTACTGACCGTTATGGCATAGAACAGACCAAGCCCGCAACCGTTGCCATGGACCTCACACGCCGGTGCTTTTGCAACCATGCATGCCTGCATGCAACGCAGGGCTTTGAATGTAATCGCCAGCATAGATACCATAGACCGCTGCGATGTGGATGAACTGCAGGGGCTCACGCGCCCAACAAAAGCGATGCTCCGCAAAAGCGATGCACAAAAAAAAAGCAACCCAATTTTTCATTGAAAAGGTCCGTGTGGGCATCGTTTTAGTTAAAATTCACTATGCAATGAAATGCACAGGTCTACTAAGCTAACGAAGGCTTCATCTGTCTATGTCTATGATACATGCTTGTTGATTGAACATACTTTGGACAGCCAGGAATTATTGGTGAGGGAATGAATTTTTATTCGTGAAGGGAACGTACTTTCTACTTTGTTATCTGAATTACAACAGATTGTGCACGAGTAAGAGCCCGCGACACCCTATGCTATCACACTTCATTGTTTTGACACCAGACTACTCGACCAGTCCGAGGTTCTTCTTGATTTCGTACTCCTCCATGCGCTTTTCCTTCATGGCTAGCTGATCCTCAGACCAGAAGTCGTCGACCGAACTCTGCACTTTCGACACATCGTTCTCGGCAGCGTCCTGATCTGCCAGCACGTCCAGCTCTTTCAGAGCTCGGCGGTAGTCTTCTGCCAGCTTCTCCTCACGGAAAGACTTCATCTCGGACAGAATGTCGCGATGGTACTTCTTCTCTGCTGTGTTGTCACCATCCACAGTCGTTTGCTCCAGCAGCGCTCGACCTTCCAGCTTCGCCTGCTCAGCCTTCTGCTTTGGACTGAGAAACGCTTTGGAAATTGCGTGGGTGATTTTGCCTTTCTTTTTGTTTTCTTCAATAATCGTTTCGAGCTCGCGATTACGCTCTTCCACAACACCCTCCACATCTCGCAGCTTGAGACGGAGATCCTGTGAGTACAAACAGAAAACACAGCAGTGAGCAGTAAGTTAAGCAGCAGCAAAACAAGATTTAACAGCAGCAGTGATAAGCATGGAATGGCACGTATCGCTCTGTCGAATGGTGTTCTACGCACCTGGATTTGTTCCTCCATCCGCGCCCGCTGCAGATTCTCACGCTGCTGGCGAATAACCTCTTCGCGCTCCGTCCCCCACATGAGCTCTGGCGGCTTCGTCGAACGTGACTCTTTGGTGTTCTTGTTGAAGTACACGTACATCTGCTTGTCCTCGTCCCAGAACTCCTCCCATCCAGTGGACACACCACCCTTGCCCCACGGCGTCCAGGTGTGGCGGCTGCGGCGGCCCTTGCTGTGCGTGGCAGCGAAGCAGTTCTCGCAAAACCAGTCGCCGCACTGGTCGCAGATACGGTCCGCTCGGCGCGTGTCGCACTCCAGACAATGCAACTCGTCTCCTTTGAGCAGTTCCTTGTCGTAGACCTCGATCTCCGTGAAGTGGTGTTTCTGCATGTTGCCATACGAGTGCACCTCTTCGCAACAGTTGTGGCAGAACACGTCGCCACACTCCTGGCACGACTTGACCGCGAAGTCCTCGTCGCACTCGATGCAAATTGGTGTCCCCACTTTGAAGCTGAGAAACTTGTGCCTCGACTCCGCGCCGTCGGCATGCGTTTCGTGGAAGCATGGCTCGCAGTAGTGCGTCGGCTTAGGCTTGCTGTCGCAGTCTTTAATCTTCGCGTCTCGCTCGTTGCAATGACAACACACCAGCGACCGAGCCTCGGGGGCCCGGACCACCTCGAACGTGTGGTGGATGGTCGACACCTGCGAATGCTGTTCGACGAAGCACTCCATGCAGAAGCGCGAGATGCACTGGTGGCACTCGCGAACCACAATGCGCACGTGGCAGTGGCGGCAGATCGCGTTCTCCTCTTCGGTGATGGTCTGCGTCTCCATTTCCTTCATCTCGTCCATGTTGCGCCAGTACAGCACCTTCTTCGGGTCCGAGTGCGGGAACTTCCAGTGTGAAGGTGGGTCGTAAGTCGACTCCCCGGTGACATCGTTGTAGTAGTACACCCGGCCGTCGGCTTCGGCCGTTTGCCGCCACGCGTTCAGCACCTGCAAAGTGGCGTATGATTGCTTTTCTTCCTGCGCAGCTGCGAGCATCTGTGCGGCGAAGTGGGCCTTCTTCTCCTTCCACGCCAAGTCTGAGCGCAACTTCTCTTCCTCCATGCGTTCGCGGTGCTCGCGCAGAATTCGCTCTCGCACCGCCACCTGGCTCAGCCGCCGCTTCCACTCCTGCTTCTCCTGCTCCGTTCGTTTGTGCATGATGTACTCCCGCAGAGCCCGTTCGCGCCGCTGCGCAAACTTCTTCTTTTTGTACGAGCGGCGGCCCTTCATACCGCGAAAGACGCGCATGATGGCGAGAGCGGCCGCCTCGCTCCGGCGCCGGTCCTCTTCCAACTTTGCCGCGACTCGCTCCTTGTACTCCAGTCGGGCCAGGTAACCGTGCCACATCCGCTGCATGGTCACGCTAGCGTTCTCCTCCAGTTCATACTGCTCCCAGAACTCCTGCACCTGGTACATGAAGTCGATCTCGCGGTAGGTCAGCGTTTCAGGAGCCTTTTGCAGCACGTACTGCACATCGTCGGCGCTGTCCCAACCCTTGGGAGGCCGGTCGGGCAAGTTCTCACGGATCTGTGGGTACTTCTCGTAGTTGAGGCCGAGCAGCGCTTGTTGCCCCTTCAATGCTCGCCGCAGACGCCGCGCCAAAAAGCCTCGCGGCAGCTTGGTCACCAGCAAGCCAGCATTCCGCACGCGGTCGATGGCGTTCGGGAACACCACGCGTTTGAAACTGAGCCGCGCGTGTTGCTGCGCCCGGGTGCGAGCGAAGCAATAAGTTCGAGCACGGTGCCCGCGCCAGGTGCGCTGCGCTTTGCAAACAGAGATTGTGTGCAAGATGAACACCTCCCCCCAAGCAATGGCCTTCTTCATCGTGAATCGATCCTCTCTCGAAATTTCGCCCGCTCGAACGGGAAGGAGACCGGCCGCAGTCTCAAACTTGTCAAACAGGATCTTCGGTGCGTTGAGTCCGCGCACAAAACTGCTGATGTGTCTCAGTTTCGTGAGCAGCGCCACGAAGGCATTGCGAACCCGAACCGACTCAGCAGCACAGAGGCCCAAGTAACCACGAACGATGCGCTGCATGTCCCGGGAAGACTTCAGCTCCAGCTGCCGCTGCTTTTCGTCCGCGATGCGCTTCAGCATGGCCCGGGACTCCCTTCCTTTGTACATTCGATACTGGCACTGGATCTTGAGGGACGCGATGTCGCGCTTTTTGTGTTCCTTCATGTACGCTGCGATCGAATGCAGCTTCAGGATCTCCCACAGGCACACCTTGGTATTCGGGCGGTCCAGCAGGTCGCCCACTTGCCGCATAGTGACCAGCGGGTACTCGTCGACCCACGGCCGCACCTTCTGCTTGGCTTCTGCGACGCGCACGAGCATCGCCTTGCGCTTGATATCGTACTTCTTGCGCCAGTACCGTCTCTCGAGCTCTCGCCGGCGGCGGCGTTGAATGTGCTCCGCGGCCTCGATTCGTACGGCGATGAGACGGTCTCGCTCGAAACGGCGCGCGGGGATCACCGGGTGCTTCTGCTTCCCGCGTACAATCTTTTGCATGAGGATTGTGGCCTTCACCTGCATCTCCAGAAGCAGAGCCATGGCCTCCGCTTTGTCCTCCTCCATTTCAGCGACTGCGGCGTCTCTGTGCTGCTTGGTGCGGTACGCTCGGATGAAGCGTTTCCACGTGTCTTGGATCAGGTCGACGTGCCTGTGGTACTTGATCAACTGCGCGCGTCGATACCTCAGCTCTCCAAGAGCGAGGTACATCCGGCACACTTTCGTGACCACTATGGAGGCTGCCCACTCCAACTTCTTTCGTGCGATCAACGCCGCTTTCTTTTCCGCGATCAAGTGTTGCTTCCGCACTGCGAACCCGCGCGCAATCCGTTGGACGTGGCGTGCGGCGTCGCGGCGCCGACGGTACTTGGCGACGTTGCGTCGAACGCGGCTGCCACGGTAGCACCGCTGGATGCGCCTGGTGGCGCGAATACGCACAATGAGCATGCGCCTCCTTTCGCGAGCCCGGGCCCGCTGGTTCGTTTCTATGGAGGCCTTGTTGCGGGTGGTGTACTCGAAGAACATGATGCGCAGCACGTATGAATCGAGAGTCTTTTGCGACACACCAGCGCGTCGTCGTCGCTTCCTGGTCCCGCGCGCCGGCTTGAAGCCGAACTTCGCGCGAGCTGCTGCCTGGATCTTCGACGCCGCCATGTGGTGCTTGGAGGCATAGTTGGGAAACACCTCGGGCTTCTTCTTCGCAGTGCGTAGGCCAACATGCCGTAACCACCGCCGCCAGTATTTCTTCGTCTCTTTCTTGCGAGTGCGCGAGGCCACCTCGTCGAGCATGTGCAGCGCAGCGTCGATGGCCTTCTGCCGCCTTCGGGCAGCCTTCTCCTCGCGCCGTTTCTGCAGACCGAACATCAGCCACAGATCGAACGCATATCTTGTGCCTGTGAAGCGCGAACGCTGCAGCGTGGCCTCAAACACGTCGATTGCCCTTTTGAGCAGGAAGTCACGGTAGTCGGGGTGATCGCGGTACTGCCGCAAGAAAGAGAGCGGCAACACCTGCAGATTGGCCAAAATCTTCTGGTGCATCGCGGCCTTTTCTTTGGCCTTGAGGCGCGCGTCGGCATTTGCCCGCCGCGTGACAGCCATCGCTTGAGGTGACGCGTGGGCCGCGGCAGACTGTGTGGGATGCGATCGGCGAGTGTCGCGTTCGGGGACGAGCGGGTGGCGCTGTTGACCTTGGCGCCGTTGAGCCTTCAGCTCCTTGACAACGTGCACGGGGCTTCCGGCAGATGCACTGCCTGGCCGCGAGAGGTCTGGTCGCCCTTGCACGGGAGCAAGATTCGAGCTGCCAGGTGAAGGCGAAGTGGTGTCTTGCGGCGACGCTGGAGCCGCCGCACCGTCTGCCGGGGTCCACGCGAGCCGGGAGACTGGAGGAGCTTCGGAGACGACATGGCGATCCCCGTTGGCAACAGAGCGGTGGTCAATTTGTCCAACGACCCTGCGTTTGGGAACCTTGCTAGAGCGGTTGGACCGCTTGCTCGGGGTGTGATTGAGAGGATCAAGCGTGAGGCGCCCAAAATTGGTGGAGTTGGTGCGGAGGGAGGAGCGCAGCGCGCCGCCGGACGATATGGATGCAATGACATTGCGAGCGCCGACGCTGGGGTTGCGCGGCGACCTC
>ENA-OWNT01003533-OWNT01003533.1-seawater-metagenome-genome-assembly--contig:-NODE-3533-length-14608-cov-5.545248_pt1 | contig 14608 bp, 13 predicted proteins | sample MGYA00238136_ERZ651165 | MGnify/ENA primary metagenome ERZ651165 (study PRJEB26861, sample SAMN08777766) | seawater metagenome | isolation source: coastal seawater | place: USA: Florida | collected...
GCTGACGGTACAGTTGTTGGTACTATCACTGCTACAGACGCTGATGGCGTAACTAGCCCAGTATCTGAAATCTTCGTACAGTCTTCTACTTCAAACGCGTTCTCTGTATCGCGTGCTGGTGAGATCACTGTTGCAAACTCTGCGCTTCTAGACTTCGACGCTGGCTTCGAATCAGTAACAATGGAAGTTGTTGCTATCGATACTACTGGTAACGTGTCTGAAGCTGCTGAAGTAACGGTTTCAGTTAACAACCTAGCTGACGAAGCAAGCGAACAGCCTGCTCCAGCACAACCAGTTGAGCCGCCACGCAGCTCTGGTGGTTCTATGGGTTGGATTGCACTTCTACTAGCTCCAGTAGCATTCCTACGTAGACGTGTTAAGCGTTAATAGCTTTGTTTAAAGTAACAAAAAGGCCGCTTTAGCGGCCTTTTTTATGGTTGAAATACCAATTAATCTTTATTCTGATTTGACGTTAAATTATCAGGTAAACGTTTGTTAGGTTGTACACCTAGTTCTCTAAAACGCTCAATTTGTCTAACAATGTTGCCTCGCCCTGCGGTTAACTTACTCATTGCCCCTTCATAGCTTGAATGTGCTGCATCAAGCGACTTGCCCACTTTTTCCATATCACCAATAAAGCCAACAAACTTGTCATAAAGTTTTGCAGCGTGTTCAGCAATATGTTGTGCATTTTGATTTTGATATTCGTATTGCCAGATATTGTTGATAGTGCGAAGCGCAACCAATAAATTTGTAGGGCTTACCAGCATAATATTATTGTTAAGCGCAAGCGTAACTAGTTCTGGCTCTTCTTCAATTGCCAGCATGAAAGCAGGTTCAATCGGAATAAATAATAGTACATAGTCTAGGGTTTTTAGCCCTTTTAATGATTGATAATCCTTAGCCCCTAAGCCTTTTATATGCCCTTTAATTGAAGCTACATGCTGTGCTAAAAACGTAGCACGCTGGTTTTCATCTTCACAATTATAGAAACGCTCATAGGCAGCTAAACTGACTTTGGAATCAATAATAACGTCTTTATCGTTAGGTAGGTGGACAACTACGTCTGGCTGTAAACGCTTGCCTTGTTCAACTGTTACCGACACCTGCGTTTCATACTCATGCCCTTCACGAAGGCCAGATTCTTGTAAAATACGGTCTAAAACCACTTCACCCCAGTTACCTTGTTTTTTATTATCACCTTTTAAGGCATTGGTAAGTGCGGCCGCCTCTTCCGTTATTTTTTGATTCAGGGCTTTAAGGCTCAAAATCTCTGTTTTAAGTGATGCTCGCTCTTGTCCTTCTCGTATATGCTGCTCTGATATCTGCTTTTTGAAACCTTCTAGTTCCGACTTAAACGGTGCTAAAACAGACTCAATATTGTGTTTAGTTTGCTGCGTATAGCGCTGTTGCTTTTCTTCAAATATCTTATTAGCAAGATTTTCGAACTGCGTTTGTAGGCGTTGTTCAGATGCTGCCATACTCGCAAGTTTATCTTCATGAGCCTCGTGCAGAGCCTCTATACGTTTCTGCTGTGCATCGTTCTGGGCTTGGGTTTTCGCAACCAGTACTTTTTGTTCGTTCAACTCTTGAGTTAACGACACATTTTCAGTTTCTAGTGCTTGAAGGGTTTGCTGTCCAACTTGTAAAACGGCATTTTCTTGAGCCAGTGCTTGATTTGACGATTGAAGACTTTCTTGCAACGAATGTAGCCTTTTTAGCTCATTTTTTATTGAACGCATTCTCAGGCAAACAGCAGCCGTAATTGTTAGAGACGCTACACCGCCAAGTGCGATGAGGGAAGAATAGTTGGAGAGTTGTTCAAAATTCATAGCGCATTCACATACTGTTATTTTGTACAGCACTATAAACAAAAAACACAAATAAAAACAGGTACTCGTGGTACCTGTTTTCGTGTTTCTCGATAATACGTGTTAAAAACGCATTTCTATATGCTAAATTACTTAGAAAGTGACTGGTCTAAGTCCTCAATTTTCGCTTTCCAAATAGCTGGGCCTGTTTTATGTGCATTTGCTCCTGTGCTATCAACAGCAACAGTTACTGGCATATCTTCAACTTCAAATTCGTAGATAGCCTCCATGCCCAGATCTTCAAACGCCACAACGCGAGACTTTTTAATAGCCTTAGACACCAAGTAAGCGGCGCCACCAACAGCCATTAGATAAACTGCCTTGTGTTTTGCGATTGAGTCGACGGTCGCTGGTCCACGCTCTGCTTTACCAATCATGCCAATAAGGCCTGTTTTCTCAAGCATTAAGTCTGTGAACTTGTCCATACGTGTTGCGGTTGTTGGTCCAGCCGGACCTACTACTTCATCACCAACAGCATCTACTGGACCTACGTAGTAAATGAAGCGATTTGTTAGGTCTACACCCTCTGGAAGACCTTCACCGTTATCCATCATGGTCTGAATACGCTTGTGAGCCGCGTCACGACCGGTAAGCATCTTACCCGACAATAATACTGTTTCGCCGACTTTCCACTCTTGAATATCTTCTTTTGTAACGTCATCAAGATTTACGCGACGGGTATTTTCACTTACTTCCCACGTTACTTCCGGCCAGTCCTCTAATTTTGGTGGAGTAAGCTCTGCAGGACCTGAACCATCTAAGTAGAAGTGAGCATGACGGGTAGCTGCACAGTTCGGGATCATCGCAACTGGCTTAGACGCAGCGTGTGTTGGTAATGACATTATTTTAACGTCTACTACCGTTGTTAGGCCGCCTAGACCTTGCGCACCAATACCCAACTTGTTTACGCGTTCAAAGATTTCTAAACGCAGTTTTTCGTCAGTAGTTTGCGGGCCACGCTCAATAAGCTCTTGAATATCTACTGGGTCCATCAAGCTTTCTTTTGCTAGCACTGCTGCTTTTTCCGCAGTACCACCAATACCTATACCTAACATTCCCGGAGGACACCAACCTGCACCCATTGTAGGAAGCGTTTTCACAACCCAATCCGCAATATCATCGCTAGGGTTTAGCATTACCATTTTAGATTTGTTTTCAGAGCCGCCGCCTTTCGCAGCAATCATAACTTCAATCTTTTCGCCAGCAACCATGTCGATGTGGACTACAGATGGTGTGTTGTCTTTCGTGTTTGTTCGTGCCCCAGCTGGATCAGCTACAATTGAAGCACGTAACGGGTTGTCAGGGTTGGTATACGCACGGCGCGTTCCTTCATCAACCATTTCCTGAACCGTCATATCGGTTTTGTCCCAAGTAACGCCCATTCCAACTTTAACGAAACAGGTAACGATCCCCGTGTCTTGGCATAGTGGTCTTTTACCTTCAGCCGACATCCTAGAGTTGATAAGAATTTGCGCCATAGCATCTTTTGCTGCCTGACTTTCTTCTTTGTTGTACGCCTCTTCAACGGCTTTTACGTAGTCTAGTGGGTGGTAGTATGAAATAAATTGCAGGGCATCTTCGATGCTGTCAATGAAGTCTTGTTGACGGATAACGGTCATGACATCCTCTTTTTTATTTGGCTTTCGTGGTCTTAGCTCGCTAAAAAAGCGTATACTAGCGCATCTCTTAGCATCGCACCATGTAAAAACACAAGTGCTAGGCCCACCAACGATTTATATTCGTTATAATGTGGTGCAGATGCAGACGTTAATTCAACGCTTAATATGTGAAGTATAGTAAAACCGACATATGACAACAGCCCCTTCTCTTCAAGTTTGCATAACTCGACTATCTAATGATGCGCTTCAGAAACTCTTGAATAAAGACACGTTAGACAGTACCCAAACGTTCAACGATATATTTTCACTGATAGCCCATAAGCCGTGGTCGCTGCTGCTCGATACATCAGGCTCTAAGCAAAGCGACGGGCGCTACAACATTATGGCGTTTGATCCCTCGCATATTGTTACCGCGGCCAACGGCAAGGTGTTTTTAAGTGATAATAAAGAAACTGTATGCGTCCCCGAGACGCCTTTTGAAGCAACTAGAAAATACCTACACAGTTTGGTTGAAGGTGCCACACTACTGAGCGATGAAGATGTTGAACACCTACCCTTCATTATCGGTGTAGCGGGTATGGCAGGCTATGATACCGGACGGTTCTATGAGTCAATTCCAAGTATTGCCACTAACGATTACGAGACACCAGACTTTGCTGTTGGTCTTTACCAATATTCAATTATAGAAGATACGCATACCGGTGCTTTTTATTACTGCTCATGCGATGGAAGTACTTTTCCAAACATGATTACTGAAAATCATGCACAAACACAAAAGAGCAAGCCGTTTTCTCTTACAACACCGTTTCGCTCAAACCTTTCAAAAGCGCAGTACACAGCATGTTTAGAAAGCATAAATAATTACCTTAAGGCTGGCGACTGCTATCAAGTGAATATGGCTCAGCGCTTCAGTGCAGATTTTGAAGGTGATGTCTGGAGGGCTTATTGTGAGTTACGTCATCAGAACTCAGCGCCGTTTTCAGCTTTCTTTCGAACACCAATAGGATGTATCGCGTCGATTTCACCTGAACGGTTCCTTCGTGTCAAAAATGGAAATGTAGAAACTAAGCCAATAAAAGGTACTCGGCCGAGGTTTACTGACGAAGCGCAAGATAAAGCAAGCGCTGAGGCCTTATTAAGCGCACAAAAGGATCGCGCCGAAAACCTAATGATCGTTGATTTGTTGAGAAACGACATTTCAAAACACTGCAAAGCCCACAGCGTCAATGTTCCATCTCTTTTTGCGTTGGAAAGTTATAAAGCAGTGCATCATATGGTCAGCACTGTAGTAGGTGAATTAGATGAAAATACATCGCCACTTACGCTCTTGGCATCCGCGTTTCCTGGAGGCTCAATAACGGGGGCACCGAAAATACGCGCCATGGAAGTGATTGATGAGTTAGAACCTCACCGACGTAATATTTATTGTGGCAGCGTATTCTATATGGGCTTCAGAGAAGACATGGACTCAAGCATCTGTATTCGTACCGTGCTTGCAGAACATAACAAGCTTCATTGCTGGGCGGGCGGCGGAATTGTGTTAGACTCGAACGCGGATGAAGAATACCAAGAAACGTTAGATAAAGTGTCTAAAATAGTGCCAGTCTTAACAGCGTTAGGTAAATAAAGCCAGTGACAAAGTTTGAATTTATCTCTCAATTTCAGCATGTAAGACAGCCTGTTATGGAACCCGATTTTCCGCTGCGAAAGTCAGGGCGTCCTGCAGCCGTGCTTATTCCGCTTTTAGACTATGGAGATAAGCTCAATGTACTTCTTACTGAACGTGCACATCATTTAAAGCACCACCCGGGGCAAATAAGCTTTCCTGGAGGAGCTGTAGACGACACTGACAACGATTACTTTGACGCTGCATTGCGTGAAGCCGATGAAGAAATAGGCCTTCCTGTTAGCCATGTTGATATTGTTGGCATGCTACCACGCTATCGCACGATCAGTGGCTATGAGATTGCGCCAGTTGTTGGTTTCGTAAATCCAGACTTTACGCCAGTCATTGATAAGAATGAGGTTGAAAGTGCGTTTGAGGTACCTCTGCAACATGTTTTAAACCGCAAAAACCATCTTGTTCACACTACACACCGAAACAAACAAGCGTTTCCTATTTACTTCATCCCATTTAAAGAACGAATGATATGGGGTGCAACGGCAGCCATATTGCGCAATCTTTCCCACCATATTCATCCATAAGCTTTTACGAATGGCCCGCTTGTACTATAAATAATTGTTTACAGACTATTAGCAAAACTAATCACGCTATTAGCTTTTCTGTATTGTAGTTATCACTGGGTAGATGCATGATCATCCCATTAACTTTGTTTAACAATGAAGAATATATGATCAGCGTATTTGATATGTTCAGCGTAGGGATAGGTCCCTCGAGTTCACATACTGTTGGCCCAATGAAAGCAGGCGCAGAGTTTGTTAGCGAACTTGCGCAAAACGCGGCCTTATTTGAAAAAATTGACAGCGTAAAAGTAGAGTTGTTTGGCTCGCTTGGACAAACCGGTATTGGTCACGGCACAGGTAAAGCCGTCATTTTGGGTTTGTTGGGCGACATGCCCGATTCGGTAGACGTGGATAGCATTGAACAAAAATTAGAAGACATAAGAAATTCTGAAATATTAATGCTCAACGGCACAAAGGAAGTGAGTTTTCCAAACAAGAATGCCATTGTATTCCACCGACGCAAAACACTGCCAAAGCATGCAAACGCCCTCACCTTTTATGTGTATGGTGACGGTGAACTACTTGCAGAACAAACGTACTACAGTATAGGTGGTGGCTTCATTATTAAAGATGAAGACTTCGATGCTACCAAAGCACATGCCGCCACACTGCAGGCTGCAGTGCCGTTTCCTTTCAAAACTGCGGGTGAATTACTTAATTTATGTAAAACAAACGGGCTAAGTATAAGTTCGTTAATGCTTCGAAACGAATCGACGTTTAGGCCTAAGCACGAAGTAAAGCAAGAATTACATAACATTTGGTTGGTCATGAAAGCCTGTATTCAACGGGGTATCGAAAGCGAAGGTATTCTACCTGGAGGTCTAAAAGTTGTGCGCCGCGCTCCAGGCCTTTATCGTCGTTTGCAGACAGAACATACTACCGACCCGATGCAAACCATGGACTGGGTTAACCTGTTTGCCTTAGCAGTAAATGAAGAAAATGCCGCTGGCGGCCGCGTTGTAACCGCGCCAACTAATGGCGCTGCGGGTATTATCCCTGCTGTGTTGCAGTATGTAGATAAATTTATTCGCCCTGTTGATGAAGAAGTGGCAAGTCGCTTTCTTCTTACCGCCGGAGCCATAGGTATTTTGTATAAAGAGAATGCCTCTATCTCAGGAGCAGAGGTGGGCTGTCAGGGTGAAGTTGGAGTTGCGTGCTCCATGGCAGCAGGTGCACTGGCTGAAATAATGGGTGGAACCGCTGTGTCTGTTGAAAATGCAGCTGAAATTGGGATGGAGCACAATTTGGGTCTTACCTGTGACCCAGTTGGAGGTCTAGTACAAGTACCTTGTATTGAACGCAATGCAATGGGCGCAATAAAAGCAATAAACGCTTCTCGTTTGGCGCTGCGCGGTACAGGCGAGCAAAAAGTTAGCCTAGATAAGGTTATAAAAACGATGAGAGATACGGGTAACGACATGAAGACAAAATATAAAGAGACGGCCCGCGGTGGCTTGGCTGTAAATATTATAGAATGTTAGTCGTTAGTACTGTTAAACGAAAAAAGGGGCTTAACGCCCCTTCTTTTGTAAATTCAGTAGCGAACGTATTTACTTAACCGGTAACGTAACGCCTTTAAACATCTTTTCCACCTCATCATTGTTTTTAAGCATCATTGCTTTTTCAACTTTGTCTTTGGTTAGGTGAGGTGCGAATCGCTCAATAAAATCATACATATAGCTTCGTAAGAACGAACCTTTTCTAAATCCAATCTTGGTTGTGCTGTAGTCAAATAAATGACTTGCATCAATTTTCACCAAGTCGTCATCTAATTCTTCGTTAACCGCCATAGAGGCAATAACACCAATGCCCACGCCAAGACGAACATAGGTTTTAATGACATCTGCGTCGGTAGCAGTAAATACAATTTTCGGCGTTAATCCCGCTCTTTCAAATGCTTGGTCTAACTCAGAACGGCCGGTAAAGCCAAAGACGTAGGTCACCAAAGGATATTTGGCAATATCGCTTATCTCTATGGTGCCTTTTTTAGACAGCGGATGGTCTTTATTGACGATAACGCTTCTATTCCAGTGGTAGCACGGTAGCATGACCAAATCGTTGTATAAATGCAGTGCCTCTGTGGCAATGGCAAAGTCGGCTTCACCTTTCGCTGCTAAATCGCTAATTTGTGACGGCGTACCTTGGTGCATATGCAAAGACACTTTAGGGTACTTATTCATAAAACCCTGAATTACATCCGGTAACGCGTAACGGGCTTGAGTATGCGTGGTCGCAATATTAAGTTTACCTTGGTCGGGTAACGTATGTTCACGCGCTACCGCTTTAATACTTTCTACTTTAGCCAATATTTCACGAGCGATATTGATGACATCATTACCGGCATCAGTGACGTGTGTAAGGTGCTTTCCGCTACGGCCAAAAATTTGAACGCCTAGTTCATCCTCAAGCATTCGTACTTGTTTACTGATACCTGGTTGAGATGTATAAAGGCTTTCGGCAGTGGCCGAAACATTCAAATTATTGTTAAGAACTTCTACAATATAACGAAGTTGCTGTAGTTTCATTGTGTGCACCGTTTCTTGCTGTTTGGCTACACTGTAATCGTTTCTTATAACCAAAACTACACTTTTTTGCATTTTCATATTACGAAAACGCAAAAATTTAAGGAAAATTGCTTTGTATATATTTTTTCACCAATTACATCGCCTTTTCTTCATTTCTTGTTCATTATGAATAAGCAACAACTTTTCAATTAGTAAGAGCCAATGGACAAAAACACAAACGCTGTTTCTACAATTGATTTTTCTACTGTACTGGCCGCCGCAGTACACGATATGAAGAACTCGCTTTTTCTACTCATTCAGTCTATTGAGAACCTAAGCAAAACACTTGCGCCAGATAACGAAGAAGCGCGTAATCAAGTTGCTAGCGTGCACTACGAAGCAACGCGTTTAAATACGAACTTGGTACAGATACTTTCGCTTTATCGTGCAGAGTTAGAGAAGCTGCCTATCACCGTTGACGAATGTTTTATTAAGGACCTCATTGAAGATATCATTGGTTCAAACACTCTGTATATGAATCAAAAATCCATAGAAATGGTGGTTGATATTGACAACAACCTCAATTGGTACCTAGACAGCGAGTTAGTTTTTATACTAATTAATGACGTCATCATAAACGCTATGCGTTACGGCACTTCTGTAATTAAAATTAGTGCCACAGCAGATGCAGATTTTTTAACGCTGTGTGTTGAAGATGACGGCGCTGGTTATCCTGACAGTATGTTGAATAAAAGCCACGATGAACTTGCCGACTTTGAATTAAGTCAAGGGCGTACGGGCCTTGGTCTTTTTTTTGCGAAGCTGATTGCCAGTGCTCATTCTCAAGGTGACAAACACGGTGATATTGCCCTTTCTAATGGTGGCGCTTTAGGTGGGAGTGTATTTCGAGTAAAAATACCGTAGTATTGACCGATAACTACAAGAACTCTATAAATAAAGTATATTCTTTAGCGCTTGTTGCGACATAAAAATACAGAGAACTGACGGAAACACACGATGTCATACGCCATTATAATAATATTGATAGTCGCTTTGCTGATAGCCGCAATTTTTATCAATGCAATACAGCAACACAAACAAAAACAAGAGGCCGAACGTCGCACTGAAATTGCGAAACAGCGGGCAGTTATCGATGAAACAGAAAACGTTATAGCCGCCACTGTAAATATGCCAGTATCGTCACGCATTATCGGTATTCTTCACAATCGTTCTCTAAACGCGCTCAAAGCGATGAATGATTTCGCCAGCACAGCCGATCTAAAGCAACGTATAAATAACACAGAACAAGCTGCAGCAGCTGCGCTATCTGATAAGTCAGGGGCGCCTACCGACTTCTCTTTGCCCGATAATGACAAAATGATCATTCAGTATATTCAGGCAGTAAAAAAGCTTCGTATTATTCTTCGTTCTGAACACAGCAAGGGTCAAATAGATTCAAAGGTATTCTTAGACGAAGATAAGCAGCTTGAGCGACTGCAAATTAAAGTGAATGTTGAAACGCTTATTAAGCGCGGTCGTGCAGCACTTCAAACAAACATGCTTGGTTCAGCTCGCCAGTATTTTGAAAAAGCAAAGATAGCGTTAGAAAATCAGAGTCAACAAGATGAGTACTCGGCACAAAAGCTTTCTCAGCTAAATGAATGGCTGAATGAAATTCAAAGCAATTTGAAAAACGTTAATGCACAAGACCGCGCGAAGAAACAAGAAGAAGAAAGAGACGAGTTAGACGAATTGTTTGCGCCGAAGAAAAAATGGTAGCGAATTCTCAGCTTAACTAAGCGAGTTAGAAAAAAGGCAGAATAACGATATTCTGCCTTTTTGTTTACTCTTATGTTTGCACGTACATTTTAACAGCCAAATTCCACAACGTTTCCGCCGGAACAGATAACCCTTTTTTGGCATGTTTTAAAAGCCCTATTCTCTTCACTAATGGTTCATGGTTAATTGGCAACGCTACAAGACCCAATGCTTCCATATGCGTTTTACAAATTGATGGCATAACAGAAATACCCATTCCGTGTGCAATCAACTTTCCCAATGTTGCTAGTTGCCCTGTTTCTGCAACGATATTAAGCGCGCCGTACATTGCCAGCTTTTCTTCGGTCCATTGGCGTACCGCCGAGCCTCTGTTCATCATTACCAGTGGATAGGATAAACACTCGTGCCATCGGCATTCTCTTAACGTTGATAGCGGATGGTCTGAGTTTACAATTAGCATAAATTGGTCATCGAACAGGCTTTTAAAAATTAACCCTTCTTTACGTTCTGGCTCAAACGATATGCCTAATTCACAGCGCCCGTTAGCAACCTCGTGAATTACCTGTTCCATCACAATGTCAACAACCCGTAAATTGATATTAGGCGCCTGACCATGGAAGGCACTTAATAGTGCCGGTAAATAGGACTCTGCAAACGACGGCATTGCACAAACGGTTAAATGACCTTTTTTAAGTGCAAACAAGTTTTGAATATCGTTAAACGTGTTATCCCAATCACGTATTAGTCGAAGTGCGTTGGGTAAAAGTACCTCTCCTTCGTGAGTTAAGCCAACATTGCGCGTATCACGATTAAATAATCGTCCACCCACTTGGTGTTCTAGTTTTTTAATTGCTGAAGACAACGCAGGCTGCGTAATATGCAAATTGTTAGCGGCTTCTGCAAACGTCGAAGATGTTGCTACCTCTATAAATGCCTTTAGCTGTTTATATGAAACTTCCATCGCATTAATAAAATAAATTTATGAATAATTAGATTAATTCGATTTTACATAACAAGCAACAATGTTGATACTTGTTATTAACATTTAATCATGGAGCGTTTCAATGGCAGGTTTCAATAAGGTGGTGTCCAGCTACGATGAAGCAATGGCTGGTTTAAAAGATGGTATGACAGTTATCGCAGGTGGTTTTGGTCTTTGTGGTATTCCTGAAGGCATTATTAGCCAAATTAAAGATATGGCGGTAAAAGAGTTAACCGTAGTTTCAAATAACTGCGGTGTTGATGGCTTTGGTTTAGGTCTATTACTAGAAGACAAACAAATTAAGAAAATGGTGTCTTCATACGTTGGCGAAAACGCGCTTTTTGAGAAGCAGTTACTAGACGGCGAACTAGAGGTAGAACTTACACCCCAAGGTACTCTTGCTGAGAAAATGCGCGCCGGTGGTGCAGGTATTCCCGCTTTCTATACCGCTACGGGTTACGGCACGCCAGTTGGCGAGGGAAAAGAAGTAAAAGAGTTCGACGGTAGACCTTACATTTTAGAACATGCTATCACTGGCGATTTTGCAATAGTTAAAGCGTGGAAGGTGGATACGTACGGTAACTGTGTTTATCGACATACCGCTCAGAACTTCAACCCTATGGCGGCGACCGCTGGCAAAATCACGGTGGTTGAAGCCGAGGAAATTGTTGAGGCAGGATCACTAAGCCCTAGTGAAATTCATACACCTGGAATTTATGTAAATCGTGTTATTAAGGGTAGCTTTGAAAAACGTATTGAAAGACGTGTAGTTAGTAAGGAGGCTGTGTAATGTTAACTCGTGATCAAATTGCAATGCGCGTGGCTCAAGAATTTAAAGACGGTGATTATGTAAATCTTGGCATTGGTATCCCCACACTTGCGGCGAATTATGTTCCAAACGATATCAGTGTAATGCTGCAATCTGAAAATGGTCTTCTTGGTATGGGCCGCTACCCTACCGAAGATGAAGTTGATGCGGACATGATAAATGCAGGAAAAGAAACCGTTACCGCTATTACTGGTGCGTCTATTTTCAACAGTGCAGAAAGCTTCGCGATGATCCGCGGTGGTCATGTTGATTTCACTGTACTTGGGGCTTTTGAAGTCGATGTGTCAGGAAACATCGCATCGTGGATGATTCCTGGAAAGCTGGTCAAAGGCATGGGTGGAGCAATGGACCTTGTCGCTGGTGCGAAAAACATTATTGTTACAATGACACATACGGACAAACACGGTAACTCAAAACTGTTACCAGAGTGCACACTGCCTCTCACAGGGGTTAACTGTATTACACGCATCATTACTGATTTAGCCGTGCTTAGCGTCGAAAATGGTGCATTTGTATTGCAAGAACGCGCACCAGGCGTAAGTGTTAAAGAAATTCAAGCAAAAACCGCGGGAAAACTCGTTGTTTCGGGTGATGTTCCTGAAATGCAGTTCTAACGTTTGCACTTCAACCTATAAAATGAGGGCAATAACATGCCCTCTTCTTTCATTATGACTATCATTAAGGGATAATGCGCCCACTATATATTTTCCTGAGGCACCCCTTTGCAAGTTACCGATTTACCTGTTCATCATAAAATCATTTCAAAGCTTGAAACGAAAAATATTTCTACGCTAACTGAAATTCAAGAACGCACAATGCTTCCTGCCATTCAGGGGAAAGATATTATTGCGTCATCAAAAACAGGATCAGGTAAAACTTTCGCTTTTCTTGTACCAGCCGTTCACAGACTGATGTCTCAAAAGGCGTTAAGCCGCCAAGATCCACGAGCATTAATTTTAGCGCCGACTCGCGAACTTGCGAAACAAGTGTTCCTGGAAGCAAAGTCGCTATGTTCTGGCCTTAACCTAACGTGCTCGCTAGTTGTTGGCGGTGAAAACTACAACGATCAAGTGAAAGCACTGCGCCGAAACCCACATATAATCGTAGGTACAGCGGGCCGTGTCGCAGATCACCTTCTCGATAAAAGCGTTTACTTAAATGGCCTAGAACTCCTCATTTTCGATGAAGCCGACCGCATGCTTGACTTGGGTTTTGCTGCACAGTTAAAAATGATTAACGACTACGCTGACCACCGTAAGCGCCAAACCATGCTGTTCTCAGCCACACTCGATAACATTGAATTGAAGCACATGACAACGCAGCTTACGAAAAGTGCTGTGCGTGTTTCTGTTGGGGACGCCACGGCCGAACACGGCGATATAGAACAGCGTTGTTTCTTTGCTGATAACGTTGACAATAAAGACAACATATTACGCGCCGAATTAAAACAGCGAGAATACAACCAAGCTATCGTTTTTACTGCCACCCGCGAAGATACTGACCGAATTGCGGCACTGCTTAACGAGGAAAACCTCGAAGCTATTGCACTTAGAGGCGATCTTCCACAAAACCAACGCGCGGCCATAATGAGCAGCTTTGCACGTGGGCAGCACAGTATTTTGGTAACTACCGACCTCGCCTCTCGTGGATTAGACCTTTCGAAGGTCGGCTTAGTTGTTAATTTTGATTTACCCAAAAATGCCGACGAATATATACATCGAATTGGAAGAACCGGCAGAGCCGGTCAAAAAGGTGAAGCCTTCTCTCTTATTGGCCCACGTGATTGGAAAAGTTTTGAGGGTTTGAAAAACCATTTGCAATACGCGCTTGAGTGTACTGCTCACCCAGATATTCCAGCCGAGTTCAAAGGATTTTCACCGAAAAAGCATAAGGCTACTCAAAACAAAAAAGCCACAGGGAAGAAGCGCGTGGCGAAGCCAGTAAAAGGCCCAGTTAAAAAGCGCGTTAATACCATGACCGGTCAAGACATGGGTATGGCACCAATTAAACGTAAGCCGAGAAAAGTGGACCCTGCCGTTGATGACGATGAGTAAGGAGTTACGGTAAAGCAAGCTTTGTAGGCGTTGACGCTAGTTAATAAAACACACAGATACAAAAAAGCGAGCATTTAGCTCGCTTTTTGTTTTTAAGTTAGCATGCTGTGAAAGATGATTTCCAAGTGCTATTTAGTATTCCCACCAGCACTCTTGCCACCACGATAAGAACTCTTCAAAGTCTATGAACCCATCGTTGTTGCTGTCGATTAGCTTAAAACCTTCTTGCACATGACTCGCTTTGGTCTTAGGCGAGATTACCGTTAGAAGTTCAATGAACTCCGGCAAATCAATCTGACCATTTCCATCTTTGTCGAAGAAGCTAAAATCTTTTTTAATCTCTTCAATCTTTGATTCTGAAAGTTGAGTACTCACTCTCGTTCCTTAATTCAACTGCAATAATAACGAGTGTAACGCCCTTCTTTCTGCGTGTCTATGACTGATTTTCTTTTGCTTGTAACGCACGTAAACGCTGTGCTTCTGCTTTTTCTTGACGCTTTTGTTCCATTACAACACGTGCCTCTGTACCTACGTGTTCTTGGTTGCGCTCTTTTGCAAGATTCACCTGTTTTTCACGTTCTCTAAAACGCGCGATTTGCTCATCAGTATGTGTTCCAAAACAATGTGGGCAGCTTACGCCCGGTTCATATTTATCGCTTTGCTTATCTTCTTCGGTTATAGGAAGACGGCATGCGTAGCACTGTTCGTAATGGCTCTTTTCAAGGT
>ENA-OWNT01003534-OWNT01003534.1-seawater-metagenome-genome-assembly--contig:-NODE-3534-length-14608-cov-4.756933_pt1 | contig 14608 bp, 15 predicted proteins | sample MGYA00238136_ERZ651165 | MGnify/ENA primary metagenome ERZ651165 (study PRJEB26861, sample SAMN08777766) | seawater metagenome | isolation source: coastal seawater | place: USA: Florida | collected...
GACGAACGACGAACGACGAACGACGAACGACGAACGACGAACGACGAACGACGAACGACGAACGACGAACGACAACGGCTGGTCGTTCGTTCGCCCACAGCCAGCCACGCAATCTCAGTACTGTTCATCATTTTATACGTCATCCATGGATTCCAATGCAATTGGTTTTACACTTCTAACCAGTGGCTCAAACACAATACCATAATAGGCCATAATACAGTAAAACCCAAAACACTTTCTACGGTACGAAGAACGCACCGTAAATTCACAAGGATATACTGAATATACTTCGACCGGTCGGCCATGTGGTCGCATTGTCGTTCACGTACAGGGCAGCACGCAGTACAATACGACGACATACAATGCTTTATATTATGTAACCTCAACACCCCCACTACGGTACCGCATTACATTGTAATGTGGCTGACAGTGAAGGCATGCGATACCGTAGATTTGAGTGAGTGTGAGGGAGCGCACTGTGAGTGAGTGACTGTGAGTGAGTGCACTGTGAGTGAGTGAGTGAGTGAGTGACAGTGAGTGGCGACGACAGTTTGACGTTACACGAAACGCCGCTGCCGCCGCCGCTCACTCACAGTCACCCACAGTCACTCAGTCACTCACTCACTCACAGTCACAGTGATAGTCACAGTCACTCACTCACTCACTCACTCACTCACAGACAGTCACTGTTTCGTTCACTATCAAAAGTTGACTTTCAGTACCGTTGACTGTTTGCTGTAGTATTCTATTATCTGGAAGCGGTCATTGATGTATTCTGTAATGCACGTATTGGTAGTACTTCTGTACTGCCACTTCTTTGCACAATTACTACACCTTGTTACCCATTGCTCTACGCCGATATTAGCTGTACCGACATAATACATGGTACTATGTCAATGTTGATTTTTCAAATATGTAGGGATAGATGTTTACCCCACCATACAGTACATTGAAATGAATTTCAGGGCTGAAGGGAGTGAAGGAAGGCGGAAGCCGCCGTTGATCGTTCGTTCGTTCGTTCGATCGTTCGTTCGTTCGTTCGTTTGTTCGTTCGTTCGTCGTTTGTTTGTTCGTTCGTTCGATTGTTCGTCGTTCGTCGTTCGTCGTTCGTCGTTCGTCGTTCGTCGTTCGTCGTTCGTCGTTCGTCGTTCGTCCTTCGTCCTTCGTCCTTCGTCGTCGTCCTTCGTCGTCGTCTGTCTTTCATCGTCTTTCGTCATTGCCACTGTCGTTCGTTGTCGTTGTTCGTCTTTCATCGCCTTTCATCGTCGTTCATGATTGCCATCGTCGTCGTTCGTCGTGATTCCTTCGTCGTCATCGCTCGCCGTCGCTCGTTTCGTCGTCTTTCATCGTCTTTCACCATTGCCATCGACGTCGTTACTTCACTGACCTTTGTGGTCGTTCGTCGTCATCTTTTATCGTCGTCAGCAACGACCTACTTTCGTCGTCGCTCGTCCATCGCGGTCGCCGTCAAGCAACCAACAAAGAGTGATGTGTCGTCCTCGGCGTTGCCATCGAATGCGGCCACCAACGACCTCCGCCGTCGTCACCAACGTCGTTGTCGTTCTCATAGCGTCCACACCCGCCGTCCGTAGCCATTTGGCATTTCGCGTTGCCCATCGCACCGCAACCTCAGCCACCCTCATCCAAACGAACCCCTTGCGTTTCAGCGTCAACAACTATTTTTTCCCTTTCTTTTGAAACGCGGTGTTCATTGCTCGCCGCCGAACGACACCGCCGCTAGGGATGCTTGACCGCTTCCTTCGTCAGTCGACCACCTGCCTGCAGATTCGTGCACCCGCACGCGCGATGTAAATACATAGAAAGCCCACGCTGCCACGCAGGACCGGACGACACCCACCCCCGCGATCCACGCGATCAAAGCAAAGAGCGCGATGTCCATCAAGCAACCGTCGCTGTCCGCTGTGCGGTCGACTTCGCCGCCGATGCAACCCCACGAGGTGTCCAAGTTGCTGATGAAGATGGCCACGACGCACAGTTGGCGGGAGTTCTCGTTGAAGTACCTGCAGCTGGCCCTGCGCGGCGCCCCGGATGAGGACGACTCGGCACCGCCGGCTTTGGCACAGGCACAGCAGCGGCAAGAGAACACGACGGTGATGATGTGCGTCGAAGCGGTGTTGTCCGGCGTCCCGCTCGTGCCGCACTTCGAGGTCGACGTGCGATGGACCGTGGACGAGCTGCACCAGCACCTCGCGCGCGCCGCACACGTCGCCGCGACGACAATCCGCGTGTTCGTCGGCCAGGGCGGGCGCGAGCTCGATGACCCGTTCAAGGCCGTCAGCGAATACGGCATCGTGCCGGACGACTTCGGCAGCGGCGGCGGCGGGGACGGCGGCGCGGAGCCGCTGCCGTCGACGTCGTCCGCGGGCTCCAAGGAGGAGGACGACCCGGAGGCGTACAAACCTATCCCGCGCGTCCTCGCGGTGGGCCAGAGTCAGTTCTCCGCGGACTGGGCCGACGCCATCCAGAAAGGCCGCGCGCGCTTCGACGGCGCGCACAACGGCGGCGTGAACTTCATGAGCTTGTCCGCGGACGGCGTGCACCTCGTCACGGCGGGCGCGGACTCCACGGCAGCCCTGTGGAACATCCGCACGGGCCGCCGGCTGCGGCTACTCTCCGGACACACGTCGGAGGTGTCCTGCGTCGCATCGTCGCCGGACGGCCGCTGCATCTACACGTCGAGCTACGACGGCCGCATCATCGTGTGGGACCTCCGCACGGGCTCGCAACTCCTCACGCACTACATCGGCCCCACCGTGCGCTGCATCGTGCCGACATGGGACAGCACGAGCCTCTTCTACGGCGACGACTCCAAGGGGGCCGCGATCGTCGACGTGCGCGTCGTGCACGACAAGGATGGCGCGTCCGGCGTCGTCGAGACGCAGAAATTCCGCAGCAATGCCGCGATACCTTCGCGCGTGGTGCGTTGGCCCCCGCGAGTGTTCCGAAGACCCGTGACGTCGGCCGTGATGCTCGCGGACGGCCATCGCATGGCGTTGACGTCGTACAAAGAAGTGCAACTGTGGGACTTTGCGGCGCCCGCCGACGCGAACCCGGACGAGGAGATTGTCGCGGTGCACTTGCACACCTTCGTCGGACACACGTCGACGGTGTCATGCGTCGCGGCGTCCCGCGACGGCAAGCTGCTGGCGTCCGGCGACGGCGCGCACAGGTGCATCATCTGGAACGTGGAGAACCGGACGTGCAGGCGCGTGCTGCGCTGCTCGTCCATGCTGGTGTGGCAAGTGACGTTCGCCCCCAACGACAGGGCCGTATATGTCGGACAAGGCAACGGCATGGTGTGCAGGTACCCCATTAAGGGTATGAAGACCGCGAAGACGGTTCTCGACCGCTCCTACGGCCACTTCGGAGCCAACGTCAACGGCGTGGCACTCACTGTCGACGGACGGTTCCTCGTCGTCGCCTCCGGCGACGGCAGCGTCTATATTCGTGGACTCAAACAGCAGCACAAGAAGAGATTTCCTTGAAGGTCGCGATCGCGGGCAGGTGGTAGTTGTTGGATCGGTTTGGACGATGTGTGCTGTTGCAACTTGGAGTGCAATCAAGCACCTTGCGGACCACGAGCAACGGAGCACCGGAGCACCGGAGGAGCGAGGTAGCGAACGAACGAACGAACGAACTGATAGTAAAAAGTAAATGTGTTATGAAATGTATCCGCGAGCCCACGAGCTTTCCGCCCCGCCTGTATGCCCGTCACAAGTGCATGCCTGATCGAATGCCACCGGAGCCACGCGGCGGCGGCTTGTACCACCTCGACACGTCCTCCGCTTCGCCACGGGCGTCGTCTAGACCTCGCACATTCCTCGGCGGAGTCCTTGGTGACGACCGTGGCGACGTCCACGTCCGCGGTGACGTCTTCGTCCTACTTCGCGGCTCTGCAGCGTGCCAGTCAAAATGCGGCACGGTCCGGCCGCTGCGACCACCACGGCCATTGTGGCTACGGCTACTACTACTGCGAGAGTGCTGCTGCTGTTGCTGAAGCGGTCCGCGCGAAAAATCGGCGTAATGGCGATCACTTTCACGGTCGCGGTCTCGGTCTCGATCGCGATCGCGATCGCGACGATGGCGTTCTCGTCTTCGACGATCATCGTCGTCGTAGCCGCTGTAGTCGCGGCCGTCGCCGTCGACGTCGACATCGACGTCGGAGCGGCGCCTCGCTGAACTTCTGTTGGTGCTCACCGATGACGACGGCGACGCACCGGCCGTGGTGGCCTTCGCTTTGTCGCGGCGATACCTCCGCACGTGGGCCTGGAACGCGTCCTCGATGATCTTCAAGTTCTCCTCCTGTTGCCGCAGAAGGTGGTCGACGTCGGCACCGGACAGCCGAGTCCGCGTCGACGACGCCGTGGTCGGCCGCGACCTCGCCGAAGTCGACACGTGCGGCTGCGCGGCGCCCGTGAAGCGGCGGTGCTGCTCGTCCATCGCCTGCGCGATGCGGCACAGCCGAGCGACACCGGCTTTGACGGACCACGCCTTCGAGTCAAGGCCCAAATCTGATTGCGCGGCGGCTCCGCCGCCGAGGAAACTGTCCGCTGCCGTCGGTGCCGCGCGAATGTCGGCGGCGGTCGCTGGTGAGAACGGCTGCCGCATGTCCCGCTCGAACGACGCGGCGAAGCCCGCCTCGCCAAGCGGCTCCACTCCAGCACCAGCAACGTCGGGTTCGCCGATGCTGCCGGTTCGCGCGGCGTTCACTGCTGCGTCGACATCGTCGACGTTGTGTTGACCTCTTGGAGTCGCCGCAGCGTTGTGATCAGCTGTGGCATTTGCGGGCTCATCCAGCGTGGACGCGGCATCCGCTGCGATCGTAGCTGTTGTTGATGCGGCCGTGGCTGCGTCGGCGGCAGCTCCGAAATCGGACATGGACCTCTCGTGCGTGCGCTGCGGCACGCGCTATGCGTTGGAAATCAGATCTCCCGCGCGGGTGCAGCGGCGGCGGGATTACAACTGCACTGCTGCTCGTTGCATGCAACAACCAGACGCAATGCGAATTTGACTTCTAACTAAGTGCTTGTTGGTATCTTTTCACAAAATGTTTGACGCGCTCGCGCCCGCTTTCCACTCCTCAATGCGTTTGCTGTTCGCCGTCGGCAGCAGTTCAGCATGCGATCGACGCCACGCGGCAGGAGAGGAACGGAAGTATGTAAGTGAGTGCGCATCAATATTTCGCAATGCATCGCAATGCCTTTGCAAACGTTCGAGGGACGACAACGACGACAGCAACGTTATTGCAACGGCGATAGCAACGACAAAGGATGACAAAACGAACGACAACGACGACCAACACCCATTGCGACGAACGACGAACGACGAACGACAACGACGAACAAGACAATGAAACGCAATGACAACGGCGGCAAACGACGACAACGGCGGCGGCGGCGGCAAACGACGACGACGACGACGACGACGACGACGACGACGACGATGGAAGCGACAAGGAAACGACGAAGGAAACAACGAAGCAAACGACGACAAACGACGAAGGAAACGACGACGACGACGGCGACAAACGAACGAACGACGAAGGAAACGACGACGACGACGACGACAACAACAAACGACGAAGGAATCAACGAAGGAAACGACGACAAACGACGAAGGAAACGACGACGACAACGACAACAAACGACGAAGGAAACGACGACGACGACGACGACGAACGAACGAGCGAACGAAATCAAACGAACGAACGAACGAACGAACGAACGAAATCAAACGAACGAACGAACGAACGAACGAACGAACGAACGAACGAACGAAACGGCTCAACGTTCCAAAAATGGAAGACAACGTTCCAAAAATGGAAGACAAAGATCCAAAAATGGAAGACAACGTCGTCGTCGTCGTCGTCGTCGTCGTCGTTCGTCGTCGTCGTCGTCGTCGTCGTTACCGCCGCTGCCGCAACGCTCCATTTACCACCAAAACGCCAAAATGTTTATTGTGTACTGCTCGCGTGCCCACTTCTACTCTACTATCTCATCATCAGTGTTCGTATGTGAAAGTATATTTAGTGTGAGTCAGTATACGAACTATACGGTTGTACCATTTGGGTGTTTAGGTGAGTAAGTGAGAGTGAGAGTGAGTGAGTGAGTGAGCAACGCCGAACGCCGAACGCCAAACGCCAAACGTTCGTTTGTGCCTTCGAATTATGTTTCCGATTTCACCAATTTACGAATTTACTATTTCAGGATAATACATTTGGATTTTGAGATTATTTACTGTTTTAGGATATTAATTGTTCACTTCGTAACCGCGACGTCAATGTATCATTGATCGCTATTACACATTATACCATTTATAGATTACATTTTCGCATTTTCGGATTTTCGCATTTTGTGAAGGGGACGACGACGACGACGACGACGTTCGGCGGCGTATTCGTATCATACTAGTACTTTGGAAAGCTGCAAAAATGCGACGATTGTCCAGAAAACAGAAAACTAATTTCACTACTATACGATTGAAATACGTTCTTTACGTCAGCAATCAGCCATAGGTACAATAACGGTGATTAAGCGACACAAAGTGGCAAAGTGAGTGAGTGAGTGAGTGAGTGAGTGCAACGTCTGACTTACTTCTTCTTGTGGCTTCAACGACGAACGACGAACGACGAACGACGAACGACGAACGACGAACGACGAACGGCGAACGTTGTCGTCAGTCAACTCAAGGTCAGGCTATGGAGGGCTGTTGAATGCATGCACAGCATGCTGCCACAGAAACCATGCTTCTACTCGAGTATGGTATACGCGGTGGCGGTGACACTGTTCGAGAAGTAACCAGGAGCACAGCCGTTCCAGGGCAACCGCCCCCGACGAGCTGATGTGGTAGCTAGATGTGCAGCCGGCACAATTATGCTATTCTATACCATACTCGAGTACTCTACAGTACTGGAGTTTGCAGCGCTGCGGTGACTTTCTAGACCGCTGGCCGTGCATTCACTTGCAGCTTCCACGGAGAAGTAGCCCGGGCCGCATATAGTAAAGTTTCGTGTGCTGGCGTGCAGGCAGGCAGGAAGTAAGGAAGGCAGCGAGCCCTACTCACAACCACAATACGCCCACGAATAAAGAACGATGAAATCTATTCGCCAGCGACTTCTTTTCCTTGGTCGAGCAGTGGAAGACGTCTGAGGACGTCTACATACTCGAAGGCAAATACGCGCTACCTTGCACACATGCACGTATACGGCCGATGGCTAGAGCGATCCTCACAAACGAGCACCGCGCACCCAATCAAAAAATGGCATGGCGTGACTCAGCCTAGCAATTGTACGGCAAGGAAACCAATGCAATGGGCCTGACACGGTAGCTCGCAGACAATAGAAACTGTGCAAAGTACGTGACTCTTAGAAAACTAGTCGTGGATTGCTTCAGCTGGCAGGCCCATGGGTCGAGCGCATGTACCTGCCTCGTCGGCGGCGAGCATGGTACCGCCCACCACACTCGGACAAGCATCACAGCGTTTCATTGGTGATAGTCATTTCAACATCGCCAGCATCCACACCCTCCGTCCGTACGGCCTTCGCTGCTGCCTCGTCCGGAGTGGACGCAGCTTGCCCAGACAGGCCGTCGTTGGCTCGATTCTCCTCCTCCTGTTAGTGGGGGAGCGCAACAGTTCAACAAGAGGAACAGATGCCCTTCATGCCGTTGTCAGCACAAACACACGTACCTTCAGGCGCAGCACTTCTTGCAACAATTTCTCTGACTCTGGGGATCGAAGTCGTCGATTCAGTTCCGAGGCCAGCGTGACCGTATGCAAGTCCTCGGCAACTGCGTTTTCTTTCTCCGCCATGGTTGTCGTCGAAGAATCCGCGGATGAGGTCCCGTTCGGGGCAGCTTCATGCAAAGATTCAGCCGAATCATCCTCCTACAAACGACAGACACCCCGTTAGCGCGCCACACGCATGGAGTGAGCATCACACATGGCTACCACAAACCAATCGCAAGTGGGTGATCTTTTTGCACCGACAATCCATGTTGCGGAACTCGGCACGATGGATATAGTCGAGAATAACACTAAAGGCGAGAAGCCCCGTGAAGTAGAACACAAGGTTGTGGTTTAACGTTGGTTCGTCGCTGTGGGATGACGTGGTCTCCTCGGCCTCGCTAGTACTACCGGAGAGTAATCTCGAGTGAACACTGCAACATCGGGTGACAAGCAAGCCCCATCCAACCGTAAACCAGTGAATTAAACAGCAAAGTAATTTTCCACACAGCTGCTCGACGCACCTTTCACTCTCAGCCTCTGGTTCTGGGGCGGGGAACAGGTACAGCCCCAACACGGTGAGCCCTGCCAATAAAATATTGAACAAAAACTACGGCGTACGGAGTACGGAGCACGCAAACAACGAATAATGAAACATAACAAAAGTAGAACATGAGTGCATGGTCAGATCTGGGTGTCGTTGGATCAGTCAAGCAAATTTACACAACACGGCGTTGTACCTGCACCGCACTTGGCCACAAAATGGGCGATTTCCGGTCACAGTAGTTTCTGTTCTTTTCCTGCGGGTCCCACGGTGAGCGATGCAGGCATTTCTGTAGCCCGCCCGCACTTAAGCGAATGTCGTCCAGCGGGCGCAACACATGCATGGCAAGAACACAGAACGTCACTTCACCGCACTCTCTTCGCGCGCCCCATATAGCACTGTGTGCCCAACTCACATGAAGAACAAGCACATGCTCACTGTCAACACAAGCGGTACCGCGTGCCCTGCTGGGGCGTGTCCTGCGATTACAAGCTCCATCGTGTAGCCCAGTATCTAACACAAAACCGACGCCAAGTTCAGCAAACGGCACAAAATACATCCATACATACACACAGGTGTTTACAGCGTCGCATACCACCAACGAAGCAGTCGTCATCGGCGCAGCAAAGCCCCACAAAAAGCCAGAAATAGCACTCCGTCTCATGGCATGGTTCTTGGACTCTGCGTCCTCCGTGAATCTGCACCACACCACAAATTCCATACAAACATGATGACATCACGATGACATATACTCATGTTGAGGAACCAAGAGGTGAAAAAGACGGAGCAGGATTCGTACTCAAAAATTGAGAGCCGAAACAGCATTATCCACACCAACATGCAACCCATCATGTAATATTCCGGGATCAGGAACAGCTCACTGTAATCAGCGACGTCAAGTTGGTCCTCTGGTGGCACCGTGTAACACGAAGCAATGAGGCATGAGACATTGTCCACGACAAGCTCTTCCGGCGACGCTCCGCCGCAGTCGTGGTACCTTTGGATTGCACGTATCAATGACAAGTGTCAAGGCGATTGAAAGAAAGCATTCAAGGCGACGCCACGTACGGGGTGGAGTTGTACCACAGCTCGGTGTAGTATGAGCTCTTTGTGAAAGTCAAGGATGTAAGTGCAACGACTTGCTCACCGAGACAGAGAATTGTGAGGAGCTCGAAGCGCTCGATGACGTTGCCGACTTGCAGAGGGAACACCTTGAAGTGCTTCGACCACCCGGGGATAACCCGAACCATGACTAAGAAAACTAGCTTGAGGACGAAACTGCCGACGTAGTCCCACCATGCCATGACGTTAATCAACGTGGCGGGGTCGACGTCCAAGTACAGCCCTTTCCCACAAAAGTTCGTGTTGCAGGATCCCGTGTCGAGGACCAAAATAATAAGGCCCATAGCCATTGGAACAAACTGCGTCAAAACCACTTCCGAAAGAAACCACGTCTTCATTTCGAGCCATTCCGAAGTGCGGACACCGTGGGCACAAAAGTGGTAAAGGTACATGAGAATCTGCAGGCAGTCGGTGCAAACAGCGCACCCGATAAAAACACGGTGCACCCAATAGCACGGTGCCACCTGTCCGAGCACGAGCGATGCTCCAGCTAGCGAAAAAAGGACGATATTGCACAACCACCACAGCTCGAAAACCATGTCTCGCTGCCCGAAGATGTTGTCAAAACGGCAGACACGGTTCCACCGCATAATCAAAATCAGAAACACGTCAAAAAAAGCCTGAAATGCGCCGTTGCCGATCGGGTTCCACCCCACTGAGATGAACGTAGCATCCCAGTCGTACAGCTTGTCGCTCGGCACATCAGAGATGTTTTCACGAAATTGACTGCCGATCGATGCTAGGATGATGACGATGGTCAGGTCGTAGATAAGGTCGTTGTTTGTTGCGGGCCGGTGGTGCGGTGCCGTGTTTCGGCCATTGACCCAAACCTGCCGTGGCTTAGGGTATCGCCAGCACCGAAACGTATGGTAGGCATCATTGTCACGCAGTCTGGCTTGACGGAGGAGCTGTTTCTCGTCGTCGTGAGACCCGTGCGCATGGGCTGGTGTCCCCGCTGACATGGTTGCGGTCGCCTTCGATCCACTCCACTGCACCAGGTCACGGAATTATGGTTCCTGAAAAGTCCAATTACTGAAAAAGCCAAGATGACGCTCACAAAAACAAGCACAGTCAAATGTAAACAGCTGCCCTCTCCACTGCAACATCAAACGCATAGCACAACAATAAGTCAACAACGACCGGCGAAGGCGACGGCGGCGGCCACAACAGTAATGGAGATGATGTTATTATGAAGCAGCAACACAAACAAAGCCAACAGTCGAATTATGATCGCAGTGTCGTCGTCGTCGTCGTCACCAACAACGACAATAGCGACCACGACAATAGCGACGGCAATTGCGACGACGACCTGAACGACGAGAACGACGACCACGACCTCGACGACCACGACCTCGACCACGACGATCTCGACCACGACAACCATACTACGATCACGAACGTCAAACGTCATCCCGTGTCGTCGTCGTCGTCGTCGCCACCAACAACGACAATAGCGACGACGACAATAGAGACGACGACAATAGCGACGACGACAATAGCGACGACGACAACAGCGACGACGACAATAGCGACGACGACAATAGCGACGACGACGACGACGACAACAGCGACGACGACAATAGCGACGACGACGACGACGATGGCGACGACGACAACGTCATTGTTTTGATAACTGTTACGACAACGACAACGACAACGAACCCGCGGTGCCCGCGGTGCGCGGAGTGGAAGTCAGTAAGTGATCGTCGTCGCGTCGTCGTTGCCGTCGGTGTGTTGTTTGCACATTCCCAACAAGTGTCGCGATCTTGTCGTCGTCGTCGTCGTCGTCGTCGTCGTCGTCGTTGTCGTTGTCGTCGTCGTCGTCGTCGTTGTCGTCGTCGTCGTTGTCGTCGTTGTCGTCACTTTTGCTGTGGTTGTATTGGTAGTAGTTGTCGTGGTGTTGGTACAGTTGGAGTTGGTGTGGATGTTGGAGTTGGTATCGGTGTTTATCGTCATCAACCAGTCATGGTCACCGTTGCTGTCTTCTCGCGTGTTGGAGATGACGATGGCACGATGTGTGCCGGATATGTGCGTTCGGGAAAAGAAGTGTGCGTTTTGGTTCTTGCGAGTTGTTGTTTTGTTTGGATTTTAATTATTTGTAGGCAGAGGTCGATGTTTCACGTCGAGGAGCCGTGATCACTGTTGATTGTGGTGGTCTGTAATCTTGTGGAAACTTGTCGCTCATGGTCTTGCGGGAAGCATTTTCTCGTAACTCAGCGGCCTATAAAACCATGCGCGCGTGTACCATGTTGGTATTGTACGCCTTGGGTGTGTGCGAGGCATCAAGTTCGTTGCCTCTCGGCTCGTATGTTTGGGCCAACTCCACAGATGCGTCCATTCTTCCGTACGGCATGCAGCTGCAGGAGATGAATGTGACAAGCTCAGGCACGAGCACGGTGATCAAGAAGCGATGGCTATTTGGATCAGATTCCCTCGAAGAAAGTTATGTCGTCGAAGCGGATGGCTCCACTTCTCACAACAAAATCGAGAGCCGCATTTTCTACTTCAACGTTTTCATGGGCGTGGAGTACAATACCAGTGGCGAGGCCCTCATCACGCTCAGCAACACGACCGCAAATTCGTTCCATGTACAGCGTCCACTTTTGACATCACAAGCCTCAATGGAATCGGTGGAGACGCATTCGCTGCATCTAAACGACAATGGCTGCTTGTCTTACCGCGTGGAGTCGAGTGTCCCTCAACAAGTGTTTACTTTTTGGATGAAGACGAACACCTCCAATGTTGATATGTGCGGTGAAGCGATGCGCGAGAGCACCGGTCGGTTGGCTCATGGTGCGGAAGTTAGGAATGCCGTTGCAATTAATCGACGTCGGTTGTCGGCTGACGGCCAGGCAGCGACAACATCATCGGACTCTCCAATTGTGTACAATTACAACGTGACTGACTCGTGGTTTCAAAGTGACTTGGGGCTCCAAGTAAATGTCATGATGATTGGACTACAAGGATTGGCAAACGGCCGAAGCGGAGAGCCGTTACTCTACCTCACGTACCCTGCCGATTGGGCTTATTCCTACACTCCATTGGTGTTGGAGTATGTTCTTGAAACGTACAATATGAGCATGCAGCAACTTCCCTTCATCGATCCGAACGCGTCAAGCCCCGAGTTTCAAAAAGCTCTGGAGTTCCTGATGCCTGGTCACCCAGTGCGAGATGCTGCGAGACTGAGTGGCGTTATTCTGTGGGATACGGAGTCACGACCCTCGTTGTTGGTGGCGATGACTGCAGCTGGCATTCACGATGCCTTGGTTTTAACGCCTGCGTTGTACTACATGTTCCCAAAAGAGCTTCAGAGCACATTGCCAGTGTTGGAGGACTTTTCGACCAGATTTCGACTACGCTCTGAGGTGCAAGTTTACAAATGGGCCTATGACACTTATTTTCATGAATGCAACCACACCTACCTTCTGTGGCTTGGTGGAGAGTGCGGTGGCGGCGAGGTACGGCCGGGGGTGGCCGATTTTGGGACATCGAAACGGTCATTCTTCGTTGACCTCAACACCACGCCCAATGCGTCCGATCCCGAGTATATTCTCGCAAATGAAATCGTGAGTGCAACTTCCAATGCTTCCGGTGGCGAGTTTTTGCTGCAAGGGTGGCATTCGTATTGCAAGGACCAAGAACACACCTTTACGACGCTGGCATCGAAACACGGAGGGCGTGTTCACGGTTTAAACACCAACCCGAATCTCTCGTTCATGAACAACATCAAGCTGCCTGCCAACTTCACGTTCAAAAACAACCACGCCGCCCCGGCAGAAATTGACTTGTCCAAAGTTTACATCACGTTTGTTCAAACCGATGGTATTGGTCTCGGTGCCTGGACATTGCCGGGACGGGGATCGCTGCCGTACTCGTGGGAAGTGACGATCCCTGACCTGTGGATCCAACCTGCCATCTTGCGGATGTTTTACGACCAGGCCACCGAGAACGACACCTTCGTCGGCGCACTGTCAGGCCCTGGATACATGTACCCGAAGGCTCAGCCGAAGTCTTTGTTAGGGCCGCTGCTCAAGGACACGCAAAGCTATCTCACGCGCCTGGATTTGCATCACATGATCATTTTTGACGCAAGTGCCACTGTTGGCGAACACACTGCAACGGGAGACTGCAATTTGCCAGAGGATATAATGGATTCATATTTTGACAACATGCCCGACACAGTTGGGTTCATGAACGGGTATGCTCCGGCGTTTTCTGCAAAATATAGGAACAGCACGGCGGTATGTAGAGATCTCAGAGGCTTGCGTTTTGCTTTGCGTGCACTTGGTTGCGGCCGCCAAAGGCGATGTGCAAGATTCCACTTTTGTATGAAAATCCCTTTTCTTCATTTGTTCCGTGTAGGATGGCCAACAACCCAGGAGTTTGGTATCGTTTGACTACTATCTGGATCCCGAAAGCACTGTGAACGACACAATACGTGACATGAAGAATTTGGCACAGTTGAACCCCACTCGCCCGTACTTTTTGCCTGTTCATGTGCGTGAGTGGTCGTCTGTGGACAAGATCCACGAAGTCGTGGCGGGCCTGGGTTCTGAATTCGAAATTGTCCCGGTCGACACCTTCTTCGACTTCGCCAACGCGCATCCCACCTTCCGCGATCGAGTTAGTTAAGTAAACTGGTAAACCCATCAGGAAGTTGTACCACAACAGGTGTGAAGGCATGCGCATGTGCGCGCTTTGAATCCATCACTTGCTCACATCATATGCATGATATGCATCCGTGCATCCTTGCTTGAATCATCAATATGTCGCGACATCGCAAAAACCGCATCGTTGCATCGTCGAATCGTCGCATAGGCGCGTCAACGCAACATCGACAACAACGCATCGCATCATCACTAACACAGCATGCATCGCATCATCACTAACACAGCATGCATCGCATCGCATCATCACTAACACAGCATGCATCGCATCATCACTAACACAGCATGCACACATCATCGATCGCATCATCGCAAAACATCAAAAGTGACAATACACTACAGGCTCAGCCATGTCGTCGCACTCACTCACTCTTTGTGCTCTGTCGCTCACTCATCACTGCGAAGAGCAAACGGCGAACGGCGAACGGCAAACGGCAAACGGTTTTGGTTTGAACTTCGTTGGTTCGTTGGTTCGTTGGTTCGTTGGTTCGTTGGTTCGTTGGTTCGTTGGTTCGTTGGTTCGTTGGTTCGT
>ENA-OWNT01003536-OWNT01003536.1-seawater-metagenome-genome-assembly--contig:-NODE-3536-length-14604-cov-12.644386_pt1 | contig 14604 bp, 15 predicted proteins | sample MGYA00238136_ERZ651165 | MGnify/ENA primary metagenome ERZ651165 (study PRJEB26861, sample SAMN08777766) | seawater metagenome | isolation source: coastal seawater | place: USA: Florida | collected...
TCGCCATCCTGTTTGTCAAAACGTGTTGTGACCGTCGTTTCCAGATTGCGAATGAGGGCAAAAAGTGAGTCAGGACCATCTTCTTCGCCGTGCCCGTGGATGGTCTTATGAAGCTGATCCTGTTTTGCCTGTTGTTGCGAGAGACGATTCTCCAGTAAATCAACTTTCTCGCCTGTTTCTTTGACATTGCCCGCTAATTCATCGGCACGCTTAATGGTAGAGTCCATCGCGGTCTTCCAGTTGCCAATGGTGCCGTCGAGCTTTGCCAGTTGCCCGTTCATCAAACCGAGACTATGAGTGACTTTATCGAGCTTATTGTCGATATTCTTGCCCATCTCATCGGTTTTACGGGCAATGTCAGCCACATCGTCGCGCAGCTCCTTGATGTCAGATTCCCGTTTTTCGCGCTCATCCATTAATGCGTCATCAATGGATTGTTGTGTTTCATCGCGCATCGAATCGCGTAAGGTATCAATGCGTAGATCGACGGTTTGAGCTAAAGCATCAATAGACTGCTTCAAGGATGCAATGGCGTCGTTGAAGGCATCTTCAGTGACATATGGGTTTGTATCAGGGGCTTGAATAAGCGCCTCAGTCATGCGGACTTCGTTACTAGAACATTAGTTCTTAATTCTATCACAAGCTTAGCCGGAATTGTAGCGGTAAGGCAGCATGTAAATGCTGGCATCAATCGAGACTTTAACCCGTCCACGTCCGTCACCACAGGAGATTTCAATCTCATGGACTGCCTGGAAGCCGCCTGCTCTATTGACAATCAAAGCGGTGATGTCAAAAGTGGCTTGATACTTCTCAGTTGTGGTGCCGACAGGCGAGGACAGGTCAAACTCATCGAGGGTAATTTCAGTGCCGTTGACTTTAACTATTAAGTTACCGGGGAAAGCGGTATCTCTGTAAACGCCATATTCAGATGGATGGGTGTGTCCGGGATCTTCACCATCGGTGAATAAATCGGCAGTCGCGCCGAGATAAGGGATGATGATATTGAGATTGCCATAAAAAGGTGGTCCGGCATTGACGATATATTGAGCCAGATTGTAACTGCTAGAAACAGAGCCGCCGGTGTATCCGACCCAACGAAACATGCGATGACGATGAGCGCCTGAATTTGCTGCCCCCTTTGAATAAGCCTCAAAGACATCGGTTTCAATACGCATGACAACACGATCGACGCGATAAGCAAAGTTCTCAACCGGAAAGCCGATGGTTGCCGTCTGTGCATTGGCAGCGCCGGCAGCATCAAGGGAGACGGTTTCGCGATAAGGATAAGGGACAATTGAGGGTTGAATCTGATTGGCATAGACTTTCATATCGTCGATGCTGTCAAATACTTTCTGAGCCAGCGTTTTTGGATTGGCATCGACATTGGAGATGTCGAGGGATACGGTATGGTTGCCATCGCTGAATTTTTCAGTGACAGAAAGTGCAAAAAAGTCAGCATTAATCTCACGCGGTGCCTGTGTGCCTGTTAAGCCCTCAATGCGCTTGATGGGGTCCTCATAGCGCAGGCGGATGGTCTGCCCCGGCAAAATGGTTTTCTTGACCTTGCGCAGACTCAAGCGATAAACAATCTGTGCCTGAGACATGCGATTCAATTCTGGCACAGCTTTGTCATAGAGGGCATTGGCGGCGGCGAGTTCATCATTTTCAGAGGCACTCAGAGGAGCAATCTCACGGAAGCGGACGAATTTTTCAATCAGACCAAATCCGGCTGTTGCGGTGGTATTCTCAATATACCAGTGTTCACGTCCGTTTTTTATCTCCACACCAACATCATAGGTGTCACCGTTTGCTACGGAGCGCGTATCGTGTTCGAGTACTTTTTCCAGTGTGAGTGCGGTATCGATGTTCTGCCCTGCCCCGAGAACATACAGACGTGTGGCGAGTGCTTCCGTATCACCGGTAATGGCGATGCTGTCGATAATCGCGATGTCATCATTGCTGTTCATTCCGGGCGTCATCACCGCAGGATTGAGGGCAACAAGCCCTGTGCTATCGCCAAATGTGCCGACGTCGATGCGATGGTATATCCCGGCATCGAGGTCGGCCTGAGATACAGACTCAGAAAGCCGGAAATGAACGCCAATGGCGTCGGTCGCGCCCTGCAATGCCTTGAGCACACTGGCAGCATCATAGCGTGCGGTAATCGGATTGACGACGCTATGATTTGCCGCCCAGCCGCCAGCTATTGAAAGCAGATCGTCCACAACCGTATCAAGAGTCTGATTCTCAAATACTTTATTGGTGAGTGTATTGCGTCGTTTGAGTTCATCGAGGGCATCGGGCCCGGAATAGGTGACAGAGGTGCGTCCGCCGGAATCGGAATAATCATCTTTGCGGATGATCCCCGAGCCGATTTGCCGGATTTTACCATCATCATAACGAACCCGGACCCGGCGTTCTTTTTTCAGCATGTCTACGGCACGGTCATCGGTTCCGGCATAAGCTAAGCTGATTGTGCCCGCGCCATCCAGCACGCGCTTGACAGTCACATTTTTTGTTGTTCTGACCGGCTGTCCGATGCGATTGCCGCCTGCATCATAGACATCAACGACTAATTGACCCATTTAGAGCTCCAGAATACAGGTGAGATCGACGGTTTCGCCGAGGGTATTGCGGAAAGTGGTATGTGTGTCTGGATTGGAGTCAGCGCCATCATCAAAACGAACTTCAACATCGGTCATGGGACTGCCCCATGGTCCGATGCGAGCCGGTTCTGAAAAAGATTGTGGCGTCTGATAGACAGCAAAAATCAAATCCATACCCGTTGACAGCCATGTAGACCCATCCCATGAGAGTAAACCACCGTATGGTGGACTGGAATTGTCAGCCGCAAAATCAACATAATCGGTTTCGGAGAAGGCACGATTGCCGTAGATGACGAGAGCATAGTCTCCGGCAGGCAGGGTGAAAGGCGTAGCGAAATTGACGGTGGTTTCCGTATAAGTGGTGGCTAAACTACTTTCAGCCAGGGTTTCTTCAGCAGAAGGGTGTGCGGGTGCGCCGGAGGGCAAGGTGGCATTGAGGGATTCAATGCGGATGATCAAGGATCCGGCGGGATGATTATGCTTTTTGAGCCAGAGATGAATGCCTTCAATGAGGGTTTCATGCGCAAGGGTAAACACTTGTGCGAGGCTATGATGCGCATTAGTCAGATTGGCTTGCATCATTTCAATTTCAGCGATGCGGGTATTGTCATTGTTACCGGAATTATCGCTGATATAAAGTCGCCAGCGTGTCGCGCTATGAGGCGAATCGACATCAAAGCTTTGAACCTGTCCGGCAGTCCATGAGATAGCGGCGCGCGAATCGGCAGTTAGATATGCCCCACCATCCCAATATTGAAGTTCCCATGTACCCGGTGTGCGGGTGACAAAATTGCTGGCAGCCTGCAAGGTATATCGACGGATGGTTCTGGCAGTATTGAATTCGTACTCGATCCAGTGTGGAGGAGCGACCGTGTTAGTACCCCAGACGGTCGCGGGGTTGGCATCGAAGGCTCTGGTGGCAACGCCATAAGTCTGCGAAGATGCAGTAATAAGATCGCCGATATCATTGATACAAAGATTGGCAGAATAAGATTGAATGATCTGGCTGCGAAAGGCAAGATCGGTATCCTGATGAGCAACGTCATGTTCAATGACAGCTTCAGAGGGTAATTGTGTGTGAAGATAGGCAAAAGCGCGTCGCAATGTGCCGGGATCGGCAGGATGTTGAAGGGTCAAAGTGGCATTGTGTGCGAGTGTGGCGCGTCGCATGATCTGCATCGGCGGCGGAGTCAAGAGTAGGATCTCAGTGGCACTAATGGCTTCGCCAGCCTGAAAGATCGTGAGTTGAGACCCGCCATCCGCCGGGTCGGGTTTTGTTTGTACAATCTGTCCTGCGGTTGTGCCTGCAAAGACAGGTTGTCCGGCAGTGAGTCCGACAAAACCGGAGACCTTGCCACGCAGGGTGATGTCCCCGCTTGCTGAATTGGAAATGCCGCCGGATTCAGTGACATAGCCGACAAGCTTATCAAAAGAAGATAGTGTGTCGGCATCAACTTTGTACCACTCGCCATCACTGCTATTCAGATACACAAAATCCAGTTCAGCTAGTGTTTCACCGGCTGTACCGGAGATGGTTTTATCTTCGAGAATCGCGCTGGAAGCAGCAACCGTGAGGCTATTGTTTGCGCCAACCACAAAGCGGGAATTAAAAGGAGCTGCGGCAACATCGATGCCGGAGACTGGCAAATCGCTATTGGCAAGCAAGACAGCAATCAAGTTATATAGACTGGCTGTGAGGGACAATTGCTTCTGTAACTGCCCTGCCCCGGCATCCAGATTGTTGTTTTCAATGCCTGTATGAGCCAGCAGTTTCTCATCAAGGTTGCCATAAGATGTGTCGGCATCGCTGACAGTGAGCTGATCGTTTGCAGAATTGAGAGCCGATTGAAATTCCTGAAAGGGAGTCAGCACATCACTTGCCTGTGCAATGCCATCATCCAACCATGAATTAGAATCGAGATTGTCGAGCGTGAGTTGTGTTGGCGGTGGCGATTTGAGCGTTGTCATCAGAATGCCCTTAGAAAGTTAAGGTTACAGTGGCGGTCAGATCAATCGTCGTCCCGGTGACATTTTTGAAGGTGGTGCGTGTGTCGGGATTGGAGCCAGAGCCATCATCAAAACGGACAGCGACATCGCGTGAGCCGGAAAGCCAGCGCCCGATAGAAGCGGTATCCAGATAAGCCCCCTGATCAATCGAGGCTTTGAGCTTGCGCGTAAAGGGTAATGGGTCGGCGTGATGCTGGATGGTGAGCGTTGCGGCATCTGCCAGTGAAGCACGCATCATATAATGAAGGGTTGTCACGCCATCGAGCAAGATGGTGGTACTTGAAATAGCCGTTCCTAAGACCACAAGTGCAATCTGTGTGCCACCGGAGACAGGTGCCGGGATGGTCTGAGTGATTTGTCCATCGGAGGTATTGAGATAAACGGGTAGATGAGCAGTCAGACCAACAAACCCGGATACATTGCCGATGAGACGCACAAGCCCCTGTGCGTCAGTAGAAATCCCGCCACTTTCGACAACAAAGCCAATGCGATCCGAGACACGAATCGGTGTGCCGCTTGCATTAGCCAGAACCCATTTACCGTCGGCTGTGTCGCGATAGACCACATCTAACTCATTGACGGCTTCTCCGGCAGTGATGAGTTCATCCAATGGCGCGACAACAGCTTGAGATGCGGCTGTATCAATGCTACCCCCTGCCCCGGCGACCAGATAGTCGCCTTCAGTGAGTCCGGTGGTATCGACTGCCCCGTATTGAATTTTTCCTGATGCGGACAAATGAGGCAGAAGATTAAGCAGCTTGCTATCCAGATTGAGGCGTAATTGCAGTTCGCCGGAACTATCGACAGTATCAATAGATAAACCGGAACTGGCGATGATTTTCTCCAGTAATGTACCCCATGAGGTATCTGTGTCATTGACTGTCACCAGTCCACGGGCAACATCAACAGCATTTTCAGCTTCCTGAAAAGGTGTCAGAATATCTCCGGCTTCCGCCAGATTGTTGCTCCAGGTCGCCGGATTAAGTTCGGTCAGGGTGAGTTGTGTTGGATTTGATTTAAGAATCGTCATCATTAATTCCATGTCTCCAGATAAGTCATCGATACGGTGCAGGTATCACCGGATAAGGGTTGAATGACCCGGATTGAATTGTCGCCGGAATCGAGTTGTAACCAGCGCAGCAGTTTTTCTGAAAAGCGATGGTCATAAGCAGCGATGCCGTTGCGTGTGACTGTCCAGTTCCAGGCATCAATGATGAGGTTGTCGCCCTGTACAAGGGCATCATTCCAGACGACTTCATCAATGATTTGAATGCCGCGCAAGCGCTGGATGGTAATGCCGGATGTACTCTGTCCGGCAGCGCAAAGCACTGATATTGTCGGCAGGACAGATGCCGTGCCGTTGCGTGTGATGGTGAAATCGGTTTGCGTGCCTGTGCAAATCTGCTGTGAGCCGACATCGCCCCATGACTTTGTGCCCCATTGCGTGCCGTCGCCCCAGGTCCAGGGACTGAGCCCCTGTGTCAGCCAGTACGGGAAATCGGTGGCGAAAGTCAACTTGACCGGATAATGATAATCATCATGGTTGTTCAGGTCGAGTTTTCTAGGGATGGAAACGAGCCGTGCCTCACACCAGCGTTCATCTGCATGCGGATCGGCAGGTTGCATATAGAGACGCCCTTTAGACCAGGTGACAATTTTGTAAAGCGCATCGCTGAATTGTGTTGCCTCAAGCGCAGATCGCGCTTTGATATTGACCGTCAGGGTGATCCTGCCCTGTTTTTTGGGTGCGCGGATCGCCCCGTACTCATCAATCGCGCCATCAGCGCCTGAAACCCCGGACATCTTAATATCCAGTTCGCCAAAATTATCCGACCAGTTCTCCAGCAAGCCGAAGATATATTCGCCTTCGGGGGCAACAAAACGGGTAATCGCACTGACACTCATTAGAAATCTCCATCGGCGGTGGCAAGGTCGCCCAGTTGTCGTTCAAATTCCTGCGGGTTATTGGCAACAATCGTGACATTATTCAATTGATAACTTGTACCTAAACCCTGCCCGTTCGGGTAAAACTGACCGGGTTCATCGGGAATGAAATATTCCGGTTGAGCCCCTGTACCAATCGCATATGCTGTGCCGGGTCGTCCCGGACCGCCGCTGTCGCGACTGCCGCCGAATAAAGCATTGGAAAAGGCATTGCCAACATCGCTGAAAGAAACCTGACCGGAATTGATGAAGCCGCCAATCTGACTCAATTGATTGAGACTGTTCCCGACCCCATCCAATCCCGTGGCTTCTGCCAGATTGCTGGCTGCATCCTGCGCGGTGCTGAAGAAGTCGATGAGATCCTGTACTTTGTCGATGACAGGCTGGATCACATTGTCGTTAATCCAGGTGAAAATCTCATCGAGATTATCGCGTAATGCCGTAACGCCCGCGCTGACCAGTGCCCAGATACCGGAGAGTAGATTGATGAACCATTGCAGCCGCAACCAGATCCAGGGTAATCCCGTGACAGCAAACCAGTTGAAGAGCTGTTGCAGATAAGGCGAGACAAATGTCCAGATTTGCATCAGGGTATGAATAAAATTGCGGATAATCGGGACAACAGTATTCATGATGAATCCGGTAATCATTGGCAATGCCGATGTCGTAAACCAGTTGAAGAGCATCGTAAAATAGGGCGAGACCTGTAGCCAGATATTGCGCAACCAGGTAATGAATACAATGATGGCAGGAATGGCAACTGTGTTGAGCCATGTCCAGATATTGGTTATCACCGTTTGAAATTGCGTGACAAAGGTCATGAACATCGTGCCTGCCTGCGGACCGAAGGCAATATTGAGCGCTCTCTGAATCGCAGCAAGCGGTCCCATGCCCAGCGAGAAGCTATTGATGAGGGCATGGAAAAAACTTCTGAATTGATTGACGACCGGAATCAGGTCATCGCGGAAGTGATAGGCAAGCAGTGAAATCAGTCCGACAATCCATGTGATGGGGTTAAAAATCACGCCGAAGAGAAAACCGAGAAAGGCAATGGCTTTGCCGACAATGAACAATACGGGACCGATGCCTGCCAGAACAGCGGCAAAGCTGATGATCTTCTGAACAAGACTCTCATTGTTGACAATCCATGCGGTTAGCATGTTGACGAAGGTAATGCCGTGGTCGATGAGCGGCAGAAGCGCATTGTTCATGAATGGCGTGAAAACCTGAATGAGCAGGGTTTCCATCGAGCCTTTGAGCGATGTCAGGCGACCATTGAAAGATGCCATGCGTTGTTCAGCAACTGTAACCGCATCGGCTTGCCCGGACATGTTTTCTTCCATCTCCGAGATGCCATCGCTGGCGAGAATGGCATTGAAGCCGACCAGACCATAAGAACCGGCAAGCGTTTGAGTCAGTCGAATGCGATCTGCCTCAGAAAGTCCTTCCATCGCATCCCCGAGTTCAGCGAAGACAGTGTCCATATTGCGAACATTGCCGTTCACATCATACATGGAGATGCCGAGTTCTTCCCATGCAGCCTGTACCGCAGGGGTATCATTGGACATCATGCGCAGCATCGAGCGCAACTGTGTCCCGGCTTCAGCCCCGCGAATACCGTTTTGAGCAAAAATCGCCATGACCGCCGAAGTCTGCTCATAATCCATGCCGAATTGTGCTGCCATGCCGCCGACAGATTGCAAAGCTTCCCCCATCTCCGAGAAAGAAGCAGGCGAAGAAGCCGCTGCTTGAATGATGGTATCGATGACCCCTTCAACATCTGTTGCTTCCAGCTGGAAAGCCGACATGACATTGGTTGCGAGATCGGCAGCGGTGGCAATCTCAACCCCGCCCGCAGCCGCGCCATTCAGGGAGGCATCGATGGCTTGCATTGCCTGTTCGGTCGTCAGCCCTGCGGTGGTCAGTTGCAGGAAGGCACTGGCAGATTGTGTTGCCGAGAATTGTGTATCGCGTCCGAGTTCCAATGCCTTCGCACGAACCTCTTCGAGGGCAGAGCCTGCCAATCCGGTGCGTGCGGCAATTTCAGTCATGGCATCATCAAAATCAGCGGCAGCATTGACCCCGACCCCGCCGAGCGCGAGAATCGGGGCAGTTAAGCCCATCGTCATGCCTGATCCGGCAGATGCCATGCGATTGCCGAGATTTTGCATCTGTGTGGCAGTGCGGTTTATGAAATTGTTGTATTGTTGCCCGATGCGCGTGAGACTACGACTGGCTCCTGAAATATCAAAGTCAATGTAGCCTTCGGCTTTACCGAGCGTGAATCCTTCAGCCACCTGTTCGCCCTGTTGATCGTGTCAGGTTGGATTCCTGCATCCTTTGAAGTTGTTGCGAGATGAATCCACCCGGTGTTTGTTGTTTACGTGAGCGGCGATATTCGTTCAGTACCGCTTTAATCGCCTTTTTGAGTGTGTATTTCGCTTCATAGCGTGTTTGCTTGCCACTGCCTTTTTTCTCTTTAATGGAGAGCAGCGCATCGACCTGTTGCCCGAATACCTCAACCACCTCATCAAACCAGTAGGCGGCGAGGTCATCCTCAATATTCAGGATGCAACTGGGCAGACTGCCGTAGCTCTTACTTCTTCGATGCAGCAGCCACACGTCTTCCTTTTTTTGGAGGAAATTTCCGCACCTCCGGGACTTGCCCGCCTCCCATGACCCAGTTGAGCAGATGCTCTTTATCCTGATCGTCGATGTCATCTAAAGTGATTTCATCATTATCGTAATCCGGATGATCAGCAATCGATGGTGAGACAAAGGCTTCACGGGCAACTTTATCTGCCATGTACATCATGGTTTTGACATATTCGATCTTTTGCTCATCGCTCATGCCGGACATGTCAACCAGACCGCTTTTCTGATCGACCGAGAACATGGCGACATAAAATGAATTCGGGATATTGCCGTCCTGATTCATGATGGCAAAGAGCGAGGGTTTCTTGACCAGAGCAACATTGCCGGACGGAAAAGTCAGTTCTTCTGTTTTCTTTTTCCATTGATGGGCGCGATTCTCAGTCATTAGAACATGTCTCCCATGAGGGCACCGAAGGAAGCGGCGAGTGAGAAGTCCGGTAAATCAGATGCCGACTCATAACGTTCAAGTACGTAGAGTTCGCGTTTGGTCTGATGCGGAACGACGGTATCGAAGCTCATCTCGCCGGTGCGGAACTGATTCTGTTCGGCTTCCCATTCAGGATCTTCTTTGAGCATCGACTTCGGGTAACCAAGGACAGCCGCCGATCCACCTGTCGCGGCAAAAACAACAACAATGCCGATATAAGGTTTACCTTCGCCTCCGGCTACACCTTTGGAACGGGCGACCTGATTGGGCGTTGTGCCTGTGACGTTTTCAGTGTATCCGGTGGCAATCAGTTTGGCGGGCATTGAGAGTGCGGCTTCTTCGAGTTCGACTTCTGCACCGATGAGCCATGAACCCGCTTCCAGATTCATGCCATAAGCTTTGATTTTGTCGTCATCGGTTTCAAAGCTGAGATTGACCGATTGCACATAATCCACCAGTTGTGGGGTGCCGAAGGTATCGTCTGTATTTAAAGGAGCAAGATAGACTCCCAGTGGATTTGTAATGACTTCACCATATGAAGGCATAGGGTTACTCCTGAAGTAAGTAGATATGCTGGAAACTCATCACGCGCAATGATGCGTCACCGAGTTCTTCAGCGTTTGTTTGCCGGGTTAAATTCGCAAAGGTCATGTAGGAGTAATCCACATCATCCCCTGTGAAATAGCTGTTATGCAGGATGGCCTTGAGGCGACGGGTGACAGCATCGATGATGTCGTAGCCGGTATCCTGATAGATATAGAGTTCGAGCGATTCGGATTCCGCCGCCAGCAGGATATTTTCCCCATAAGGCGATGCCTCACCCCATCGCATCTTCAGGTGTGGAGCGATCCGAACGCCATTTGTTTCACGGGGAGCCCAATCTGCGCCGCCTTTGTCCTGCTCGTCGATGGTATTGAAGTCATGCACACCACCTGTGAGCAGAGAGGCGATGATGCTATCTGCTGAAATGAAGTCACGGATATTGTCATGGACGACTGCCATATTAACCTCTCAGGAAAGCACGCAATTTGTTCATGATTTGCGGCGCAAAGCGTTGCAGGGTCGGCATGATGATGGCATATTTACCGCCACTGACCGTTTCCAGATTCTCGCCATAGTCGACCCCGTGCGAGAAGTAGAGGCGAATGCGATCCCCCTTTTTCTCGATGCGATAGTGCAGCCCCGAACGGGCAGCTCCGGTGCGATCCAGCCATTGACGATTGAGCTTTGCCCATCGCTCCATCCGGGCACCATAGTCTTGAGCGATGAATTCCAGACCCTGCGTGACCAGTTGCTGATAACGTGTGATGCCATTGCTGATCTGTTTGTCATTTGACCATCTCAGCATCGGGCGCAGAAATGCCTTACTCACTGACCACCCCTTTCGCCTGAATCTGACCGGGATAATAAGCAAGAGAGTCAACCCGCCAGATTTGATCGTTGAATGTGAAACGGTCTCCACGCTGGATGTCGGTATCCGGTAGTGTTTCATGATCTTGAATGCCGAAGACGTAAATGTCGCGCATCGAACTTTCTGAGTCATCTTCGCCCCGCACACCGCGTTCGGCTGACATGTACTCTACCCGCACGCTTTGTTCTGCCAGGGTGATGGATTTACCACGCACAATGACAATATTTGCCGGGCGTTCCTGAATGCGTTGCCATGCCCGTTCAGCGCGTTCTTTAGAGGTGTCAAAGTACTTGCTCATATCAGGCATGGTAAGGACGATCTCCGCGACGTTTTGCTCGACCTAAACGAACCAGCCGGACAGAGGATTTGCGTTGATTGCTCTGTGCGCGTTCGCGTTTGATCTCCAGCAAATCCTGCAAGTTGTTGAAAGCCTGATGGCTCTCTTCTTCGGACATGCCCATCGAGTAGTCGTTAAATTTAGCGACCCCTGCCAGCAATTGCTCGATGGCTAAGACGACGACGGCATCGTAGCTTCCAGCACGCTCATACAGACGCTGAATTTCTTCTTCTGCGAAAGCTTCATTGCTATCTGCGATGTCGTTGCGGAAGTCGGCAATCTGTTCAGTCGTTAAACTCATGAGTTTGTCCCTGTTATCGGGCAGAAACATCCATGATGAATGACCTGCCCTTCTTTAGAATCGAACTTATTCTTCTACGATGTCGGCGCCGAAGTCGGCGGGCACAGGATCTTCATAGTCATCTGCCCCGGCTGCGATTTGAGCAACAGCGCCATTGGTGCGGTCATTGACCCCGACCCCGTGACTGGCTGAGAAGAGCACCATGTCTAATGAGGGAACGAGGCTTCGCGAGCGAACCGGTTCGACAACCATGCCAAAGCCTTTGCCGCGTTCGGTGCGAATGGCTAAACCATTGCCGCGATTGTTGCCGCCATAAGGTTTGCTCATGAACATGCGTCCGGCAGGAATGCGTTCGTGATAGCGCAATTCGACCTGTCCGTAGGCCGTCAGGACGATTCCGACAACCTCTCCCGGAATGCCTTCGAGTGCGCCTGCCTGTGTCATGAGAGGACTGTTACCGCCCTGTACGACATTAATAGCACCGGGGACAATACGTACAAATTTGTCACTATCCATTGCCTGGTAAATGCCGAGGTCATTTTCTGAGACCATCAGGGCTTTGGTGCCGGTGTGACCCTGCCAGGAGAGCCATTGAGCGAGTTTTTCAATAGTAGCGAGTGCATTGGCAGCATCCATTGCCGCATTGACGCGGTAGAAGTGGTTGATGGTGTCATCGAAGACCCGTGACCCGCGTTGTGGTGGGACATAGGGGGCATTTTCGTTATTATCCCCGATGACCCAGCCGACATCCCAGCCAACCTGTCCGATGAGATTTTCTTTGCGGGTGAAGATCCGCCAGAGCAGTTCGAACTCGCAGCGATTGCGCCATTTTTCTTCGATGATTTCCAGATCAATCAGGATTTCTTCGCGGATGGCACGTTCCAGATAACGACGACTCCATGAAACCGCATCGTCGTAGTCTTCCAGTGGCAGCATGTGCCCCTGATGTTGCCCGCGTTTGCTATCCGGGAGTGAGAATTCTGCGGCTTTCGGGGTCATGCCGCTGGCACCACCACTGCGATAAAAGGCATATTGCATCTCGGTCAGGTAGAGCATATTGCCCCAGCGCTGGAAGATATATTGATTGGCTTCGCCGATGGTAGTGGCTGCTAAGGCAATGATTTCCTGTGCATTCATGCCTTCTTGCATCTCGAAGCGGAAGATTTCTCCGGCATCGACACCGGAGGGGATAGCATTGTCGATTAAGGCACGCGGTCCTAATACAGCTGCCATAAGTTTGTCTCCTTATCTGAGAACCTGAGCCTCTAAGACACAAGTCCGTTGAAGTAGATCACGTTTTTATTGATGGGGGCTGCCAGTTTGCGACTGTTAGTACCGGCGACATCGGCGAGCTTACCGGGGGTGTCACTGGCAAAAAGTTCCACGCCTGTATCCAGATCGCCCTGGTTGACGGCAACTCTGCCCTGCCAGCAGATGGTGATTTTGTCCTCAGCTTTGAGTTGTCCATCGGTGCGGAATTGGGCGTTGCCTGCTCCGACAATCAGACCAATGTTGCCAGTAACCCCTGCTGCTGTGCTGGCAGTGCTGAGCATCGCCCGGTCGTTTGTGTCGATTTGTACCGTGTCGCCAATCTGTGCATCTTCGCCAAGAATGCCGCGGCTGACCTGTGATGTCAGGAGCGGACGAACCAGTGTCGGATCGAAAAGAATATCTGTCATGAGAGTCTCTTTCTTTCAGCACGGCAGCCTTATGAGGCACCGTATTTTTTCTTGAGTTGTTCCGGTGCGTCCTCGGCACTTAAGTCAACAGCGCTACTGTTGCCACTGTTGCCTTTAGATTGACCGTAGCGCATGGCGGGACCACTGAGGGCTTCGCGCACCGTCTCGACAAGAACCTCGTTCTCTGTCCATGCGCTTTGAATAGCCGTTTCGACTTCTGCCTCTTCCCGGACCGCGCCCGGGGTTGTGAGAATGCTCAGGATGGAACGGCGCAGTGTTGTGCGTAAGGCATCCAGACGGGTCTGATTGGCGTCATCGCTGACCTGCCAGTTGGTCAGTTCAGCAATGCGGGCATCCAGAGTATTGTTAAATTCCAGCTCCTGGAATTCAGCAACCTGCGCCTGTGCAGCGTCGCGTTCCTCTGTTAATTCAGCGATACGGGTTTCCTGAGCCGCGCCCAGGTCTTCCAGTTCGCTGACGCGGGATGTGAGCTTTTCGACCGATGCCGCCAGTTCCTGAACCCGTCCCATGTCATCTGCAAGTTGCGCCTGCTGGATGATCTGTTCACGGATGGATTCCGGCACATCGTTAAGGGTGATTTCTTCAGGCATACTGCCCTCCCCTTCTGAATTGTCATTGAGAGTTTCGGAGGTGACGAGAAAGTCGCCACCCATTTGAAGACTGGCCATCTTTGCCGGAGCAAGATCAAGCGAATGAAGCTCGAACTCGCGGCTATACCATGTCCCTTCAGTATCTGCGGGTTCATGAACGCCATAGCCATAGATGGATGTGCCGATGGAGCCGCCTCGCGCCTTCGCCCGGCGAATTTGTTCACGGGTATCTCCGGGGGGATGTAGCCTTTCGCCCAGAGTACGCCGTTGTCGTCTAAGAGATGTCCGATCCAGTCCACGGCATCCACCGGAAAGGATGTACTTTCTTCCCCGTCGGGAATATGACCACGGATGCCACCGCTTCCTCGAAGCTGTTCGGCAATTGTGTTGACGAGCGTATTGTCGTAGATCAGACCGTTACGACTGGTACGACCAATTTCTGCGACGGCTAAGGTAATGACAAAGGGATTGTCGTCACCCGCGGTGAGCAACTCCCAATCCACCTCAGCGTAGCGCTCGATCTGTGGAAATGATCCGGCGAAGGTGTGGCTGGCATGTTCACGAATTTGAATTCTGCTGTTAGACATCTCGCATCCTCGATGCTTTATAGAACTAATGTTCTATAT